>Ga0302326_10017089_pt1 | contig 15152 bp, 10 predicted proteins | sample Palsa_T0_3_FD_202264 | JGI IMG/M metagenome (GOLD analysis project Ga0302326, IMG submission 202264) | Peat permafrost microbial communities from Stordalen Mire near Abisko, Sweden - Palsa_T0_3 | ecosystem: Environmental > Terrestrial > Soil > Palsa > Peat permafrost | place: Sweden: Abisko...
CCTCCGGGAGCGTCGGTTGAAGATATGGGGATATTCGACCGACGATATATGTATTATCGCGCGGCCGTCGATACCCCGGCACAGAATGCGGCCGCTATGATGGTGGAATTGCCGCGACACGATTCCATCATCGTGCAGTTGAACGGCCAGGCGCAAAACGTAAGTCGGCAAGGCCGCGGATGGGTCGTCGCGCCGCTTACAGATACGCAGGCAACCGGCAACCGCCTGCTTGTGCTGTACGAAAACGGCGGGCGCGAAAACGGCGGCTATGAAATCAATGACCGGTGTGGCCTCATCAATGCCGATATCAGGCCCTCATCGGATGAGCCGATTGCCGTTACGGATGCGTTTCTGAAAATCGATGATGGCGGCAAAACCGCCGACTCCGATCCCTCGTGGGAAAAAGTCCGCATCGACGGCAGGGCCGATCAAATCCCCGCGGGACATCTGGGCGTTTTCCAGATTCCAATTTTCATCAGCCCCGCACAGGTGGCCGTGATAGGAAACAGAACGCTTAGTTTTGGCTCGATTTCCGGCGATCACACGGTTTATTTCAACGGCCAGGAACTGAGCGAAACCGATTCCAACCTCTACGATATTTCTAGCCTGCTGCACGAAGGCAAGAACATCCTGGCTGTGAATGTGCTGGCGGCGAGAACACGAAGCGCGGGAATCGGCGGCGCAATCACCCTGGACCCTGCCGGCTTCCAAAACACTGCCGTTCACTGGCAAATCGCCGGCGAAACCACCGGCTCGGCCGGGCAATGGTGGGACCCGAATCTGGATGATTCGAAGTGGCAATCGACAGCTCTTCCGGATTCTTCACCCCCCGCCGCTGCGACGGATTTGACGTGGTATCGGATGTCTTTCAATATGCCGGCCGAAGATCCGCATGTGTGGGTTCCCTGGTATTTGCATCTCAAAGCCGCCGGGAATGGGTTTATCTATCTGAACGGGCACCAGCTTGGGCGATACTGGGACGTGGGGCCCCAATGGGATTTTTATCTTCCGGAATGCTGGCTGAATTTTGGAAAGCAGAACAATGTGACTCTCTGCCTGCGGAATACAAAAGCCGAAGCGAGCGTCAATGCCGCGGCGGTTTGCCCGTACGCGGATTTCGCCGAGTTTCGCTGAATAAAAGCCGATGGATGGCGATCCATCGGCCCATTTACACCATCGACAACAGTATCTCGCACCCGCGCCCCAACTTCTCATCCGTGGTGGCGTAGCTGATGCGGAAATGAGTATCGCGCTCGGAAAAGACGTTTCCCGGGATCATCAGCACATTGCGCTCGATCGCCTGGGCGACGAAATCGCTCGCCTTCTTCCCTGCCGGGGCTTTGGGAAAAATGTAAAAAGCGCCCTGAGGCTTTGCAATTTCGAACTTGGAACTCAAACGCTCATAGACCAGGTCGCGCTTCCGGCGATACGCATCCACCGCGGCGTCCATCGGCACATCCAGCGCCGCCAGCGCGGCATATTGCAGGGGGCTCGGGGCGCATACGAACGTGTACTGCTGCAACTTCGTCATCTGCGAAATGATCGCATCGGGGCCGGCGGCGTAGCCCACACGCCAGCCGGTCATCGCATGGCTCTTTGAGAATCCACGCAGCACAAGCGTGCGCGCATCGAGCTTCGCGGGGCTCGGTAATCCACGCGGCATGTCATACAGAAACGGCTCGTAAATCTCATCCGAGATCAGCAGAAGATCATGCCTGCGGGCGATTTCCACGGCCGATTTCACCTCGGCTTCGGTCAATACGATGCCGGTGGGATTGCTCGGGCTGTTCAGGATCAGCAGCTTGGTATGGGGTGTGATCGCTTTCTCGACGCGCTCGGCGTGGAAGCGAAAATCGGGATAGCTGTCCACGATCACCGGCTTGCCGCCCACCAGCGTCAGCAGGTGCTTGTACATCACGAAATAGGGATCGAGAAAGATCGCCTCGTCCCCCGGATCGATGGTCGCCAATATCGCCAGCAGGAGCCCGCCGGAAACACCGCTGGTGATCAGGACCTCGCCGACGTCGCGGCCGAATTCGGCGGACAGATCGCGCCGCAACCGCTCGCGAAGCGGGGCGATTCCCTGGGTCTGGGTGTAGCGGTTGTTGCCGGCCTCGATGGCGTCGATCGCGGCGCGCTTGATCGGATCGGGAACGTCGAAATCGGGAAGGCCTATGGAAAGATTGATCGGATCGACCATCTTCGCGGCGAGGTCGAACACCTTGCGGATGCCCGAGGCATCGACGGCCAGCGCCCTGCGCGAAAGGAAATCACAATCGGAGGACATATTTTCCGTTGAGTGGCCGCGCGTGAATGTGGCAGCGATCCTATTTCTTTTTGGCAGCCGGCGCCTTGGCCGCCGCCGCTGGCGCCGCGCCCTTGGCTGCCGGGGCCGCGCCTTTTGCTCCCGCCGCCGGGGCTGCCGCGCCTGCCGCTGGTGCCGCGCCCGCCGCCGGTGTTCCGGCTGCCGCCTCGGCGCCCTCTTCTTTGGCCACCTTGGCCAGCGTCTGTTTACGGTGTGCTACCTTCGGCAATCCGTAGACGCTCTTGGAATCGTTCCATCGCTCTTCATCCGCCAGCTTCACCAGTCGCTCCGCCCGCGTCAGGACATTGCGATGACGGACCAGGGCGCTGGCACTTTTCAAACTTCGATCAAGGGACATAAATACCTCGAAAAAGACCCAACTCGCAACCGTCGGTTTGGGGGTTAAAAACTATAGCTCATACCGCCCCGCCGCACAATATCGCGCTGGATGGCCGAAACAGTATTTGGTTCCAGTTTCATCCATCGGCGTGATATTATGTTTGAGGTGTAGGCCGGAATGACCCGCATGATGAAAACGCCGCCTGGAAAGCCAATTGGCCAGCCCGCCGTTTGGAATCTCCCCCAGCGCCGAAACATCCATTTCACCGGCCGGCAGCAGGTTCTGCGGGACATCGAGCAGGGCCTTTCCCATTCGCATCCGGTTCCGCAAATCCTCGCCGGGGGAGGAGGATGCGGGAAGACGGCGCTGGCGGTGGAATATGCGTATGTTCACAAGGACAAGTACGACATCGTCTGGTGGGTTCGCGCGGAGACGCCGTCCACCATCACGGCGGATCTCGCTTCGCTGGCGGGGAAGCTTGCAACGTCGGGGCAGATGTTCGACACGCCGCGGCAGGCGTGCAACGCGGTGCTGCACCAGCTTCGCAAGCGCAAGCGTTGGCTGCTGATTTTTGATAACGCGCGCGATCCGGAGGACCTGCGATCTTTTCTGCCGCCCCATTCGCCGGGGCATGTGCTGATCACGAGCGTCAATCCACACTGGCAATCGGCGGGGAAACTGCAGCCGGTGGATTCGTGGACGCGCGAGGAATCGATCGCATTTCTCGATGCCCGGCTGGGTGGGATCGACGAGGCTCACGCGGCCAGGCAGCTTGCGGCGGCGCTGGGTGATCTTCCGCTGGCGATGGAGCAGGCGGCGGCGTGCATCGCGCAGGCCGATCTTTCCATCGGGGAATATCTGCGCGATTATGAGAATCTCTGGGCGGAAATGCTGGGCCGCGGGAAAGCGATGGGCGCGTACCCGGCCCACGTGGCGATGACGTGGGAGCTTTCGCTGCGGCGGATCGAATCGCTGAACCCCACGGCGGCGCAGCTTTTGACGCTGTGCGGGTTTTTCTCGCCGGATCACATTCCGCTTTCGATGCTGGAAACCGCCGCTTCGGAGCTGCCGGCGGAGTTGGGATTTTCCATTGTTCATGAACCGGCGCGGGTGGAGATGCTCAATTTGGTTGAGCGATTCTCGATGGCAAAGACCGGCCGGGACAGCCTGTCGATTCATGGCGTGATCGCGGCGATGGCCCAGGATCGGCTTGATCCGGTGGAGCGCGGAAAGTGGGCGGCCATTGCGATGCGGATCGCATCCACGTCGTTTGCTTTTGACAGCCAGAATCCCCAGTCGTGGCAGGCGTGCGCCGAGGCGCTGCCTCATGCGCTGGTGACCACACTTTACGCCAAAAATGCCCAAGTGGCCGCCGGCGATGTGGTGGACATGCTCAGCAGGATTGGGCGATTTTTGCTCAAGCAGGGAAATTACGGCGAAGCGCGATCGCTGCTTGAGATGGCGCACGAACTTGTCGCAAAGACGCACGGCGCCCGAAGTCCGGTGGCGGCGGATATCGCCAACAATCTCGCCCGCGTCCGACATCGGCTGGGCGATCTGGCGGGAGCCAGCGCGCTCTACGATCGAGCGCTGGAAATCGACCGGGCTAATTACGGAGATGATGATCCGCACCTGGCCACGGTCGCCAACAACTCGGCGATGACGCTCGTGGAGCTTGGCCGCCTCCCCGAGGCGCGCGAGCGGTTCGAGTGGGCCATCGGCGTTTATCGCAAAAGTTACGTTAACGATAATCCCAAGATCGCCAGCGTCATGAACAACCTGGGGTTCGTGCTGCTGCAGATGAAGGACTACGCCAATGCCCGGCACTGGCTGGAGCAGTCTCTGGCGATCTCCGAATCCAATTTCGGGGCGAATCATCCCCAGGTGGCGTGCGTGGCGGTGAACCTCGGCGGCGCGCTGCGGGCACAGAAGAATCATCCGGCTGCTCGCACGCTTTTCGAGCGGGCAATGAAGATCGACCAGGCGGCATTTGGCAACCATCACCCGGCAATCGCGCGCGATCTGCTGAATCTCGCGCAACTTCTGTCGGACCGGGAGAAATATGACGAAGCGGTGCCGCTGCTGGAGCGGGCCCTGGACATCACCGAAACATCGTTCGGACCGGAGCACCGCGAGACGGTTTTGTGCCTGAAGGAGCTGGGCCGCGCCCTCAAAGGCGCCGGCGATACGGGCCGGGCGGTGGATTGCATGATGCGCGTTTCAAAGATCATGGCCAAATCGACGGGGCGCCGGGCGAATGAAACGGTCGTGGGGGATGAAGGGATGCTGGCGTGAAAGGGCTTCAGTTGCCGCCGATGCGGTTCCACATCTCGCGGGCCTGCGGCAGATTTGGATCGATGGCCAGCGCGGCTCGGCACTGAATGCGGGCCTCGCTCAAATCGCCGATTGCGATCAGGGCGGCGGCGAGATTGGTGCGGACATCGGCACGGTTGGGATCGGCATAAATCGCCGCGATGTAGTGCGGGATTGCCAGGTCGGGACGGTTTTTCACCGTTAAAAGCATGTTGGCGAATTTGAACTGGGCCTCGACGTTGTCGGGTCGGTTTTCGGCTGCCTGCTGGTATTGCGCAAATGCGCCCGCCTGGTCGCCGAGTTTCAGGAGAGCATCGCCGTAATTCACGCGGGCCTCGGCATAACCGGGATCGAGCGCCAGCGCGCGGGTGTAATACTGGATTGCGGCATCCGTCTGATTTTGACGCATCAGCAGCATCCCCATGCTGTTCATCGCGATGGTGAAGCTGGGCGCCAACTCAATCGCCCGTTCGAATTCGCTTTGGGCGGCTTTCAGGTCGCCGTCGTATTCCTTGACGATGCCCCACTTGAGATGGGCCAGGGGTTGATCGGGCGCGAGTTGGTACAGCTCGACGTAACACTGCCGCGCCTGGGCGCGATCCTGATCGCGCTGTGTCTGCGGGCGATCGTTGCGATTGGAAAGGGCGGCGTATTCATCGCCGAGGTCGCCCCAGGCCATCCAGCTTTTGGGATTGTGCTGAACGACATCCGTCCAGAGCACAAGCTGGTTCTGGTAAAGATAACCTTGTTGCCAGGTGATCGCGCCCAGAATAATCAGAATGATTACACAGCCGGCGGCGCGAAGACGACGCAGCCATGCCGCGGCCAGGGCGATCAGGCCGATGCTGGCGTGATACTGGAAATGATCGGCGACAAAGGAATATCGCATGGGGTAGAGATTCACGAATCCCAGGGCGGGAACGAGCGTGCCGGCGAAAAAAAGCGTCGCGACCAGCGGCGCGCGGCCGATGCGTTTTCGCAGAATCCAGAGCGCGGCAATCATCCCCATCGCGGCAAGCGGGAATGCGATAAGTTCTGGCCGCTCAAAGAAATTCATCTTTTCCCAGCGCGGATAAATGAAGATCAGCGGATGCGGCCAGGCGAGCTTGACGGCGTAAAACCAGAGCGCGCGGCCGGCGATAAGGCAGCGATCCAGCGGTGTGAAATTCCATTCTGGCCCGGACGCGCCGACGTGCTGGTTTTCCAGCCGAGCAGTGACGAAAGCCATTACCATGCCGAGAATAAAAAATGGAATAAGCGGAACAACATCCGCCCATTTCACGCGGCCTTTTTTCCAGTAGATCACCAGCAGGATCGCCGCCGGAAGGGAACACGTGACCGATTTGCTGAGCAGCGCCGCGATGAACAGCACGAGCGCGATGCAATAATTTTTGTTTAGCCGCCTCGCTCGCGAGGCGCGTTCCCCCGAATAAAATTTCCAATACACCCAAAACGCCCAAAGATAAAACACCAGCGAGAGGACATTTTTCCGTTCCGTCGGCCATGCCACCGATTCGACCATCACGGGATGTACAGCGAATATGGCCGCCGCCAGCCAGGGCGCCGGAGCGCCGAGTCGCGCGAGCACCCGCCAGAGCAGGATGGCTGCCGCGCCGTGGAGAAGAATGTTGTCGATGTGATACAGAAGCGGATGAAGACCGACGAGGTGATATTCGATCCAGAAGGTGGTGTGGACGAGCGGATAATATTGTGGCAATGCGCTGGGATGGATCCAGATCGCCAGCAATCCCGGCCAGGTCCGCAACAGCGAATTGCCGGTGATATACTGGGGATCATCCCAAATGAATCCGCCGGTGCGCAGGACCGGGATATAAACAACAAGAACCGCCGCCATGAGAGCGGCGGCGGTCGAAAACGAAAAGCTTTCGCGGGTTTGGCGGGGATCGGCAGTCAGGGGGTCGGCATTCAATCGCTGCTAATATCTCACGAACCTTCCCGGCATTCGAGAGGGGCGTATTGCTGACGCCAAAACCCACGTCCCTATTCCCTCTGGATCGTCGGCCACAGAGCGGCGGTGCAGAGGTGATGGCCAATGCGGTCGAGAATTTTGACGCTCCGCACCTGGCGGAACCCCGCCAAAACTTCCTTCTCGGCCAGGACCGATTCGAAGATTTCCAGGTCTTTTTCCAAAATCGCGGAAGATTCGTTGAAGACGATCAGTAGCAATCCCGCTTCGAGAATCCGTTTTTCCGCTTCCATTTTTCGCAGGTCGTCAACGACGGCGTTGCGCCACTGTCCGCCGTAACCGCTGTGCCGAATGCCTCCTTCGCGGAACTGCGCGGCGATTTTCACTTCCAGCCACAGCCCATCCTCAGCAGTCGCGAGATCGGGGGGATCGAAGATCGTCGGCTCCGCAGAGTCCAGCTTCAGCGGCCTTCCCTTCGGAGTGAGGACCATATCGCATCGCTGCCGGTGAGAGAGTTTCCTGCCGACAGTCGATGGGTAATGCACCTCACGAGCCACTTCGTAATGGGCGGCGAGGCGCTCGGCGAGAAGTGATTGCAGATCGCGCTCCGAGCGCGCGTCCAGGCCGTAGACCGCCTGCTCGAGGCGCAACTCATCCTCCGCGGTCTGAAGCAGTCGGCCGATTTGCTCGATCAATTCAACAAGATCCCATCGCAACGGCATGGGCACAGCTCAAAAGAAAATCCGCCAGGAGATGAATCCCGCGAGCATGCCCAGCGCGATGCCGCCAAGTACGTCGCTGGGCCAGTGGGCGTCCATCAGGTATCGCAGCACGGCGCAGGTGATTCCCATTGCCCAGAAAGTGACGGCTGCACTGGGATACGCGGCTGACAGCACGACGGAATACGCCATCGCCGTGGCGCTGTGGCTGGAGGGAAAGCTCTCGCGGTAATTGGCGTGCCTGAGAGACGGGCCGAGAAATTTCCCGGCATGCTCGCTGCGCGGGCGGGCGCGGCCGAGCAGACGCTTGACCAGGGTGGCGACGATCGTCACGCCGATCACCGCCGTCCACAGTGCGCAGCAAACCCGCAGGCCGCGGGTGAGATCGATCTGCCAGATCAGCAGCGCGGTGAGAAACGTGCAGACGAGCTGGCCGTACTGGGCCAGGAAACGGGTTTCGCGTTTGACGTCTCCCTTGAATGAGAGGGTCAGCGTCGTGCGCAAGCCGCGGCGTTCCAGAACCATCATGACAGCGCACCCCACTGCCAAAACCGCGGCGATGCCGATTATGACCATATCGACTCGAAATTACGGGGGAGGGAAGAGAGTTGCAAGCTGGGTTTAGTGGCATGGGCGTCCCGCCCATCGGAATTTTTCTGAATTAAAAACATGGGCGGGACGCCCACGCCACAAGCCCATGCCACATTGATCCTTTTGCACTTGGGCCCTCCCCCGCATAAGTTCATGCCAACTAATGCCCGCTCGTTCCGTGAAGTTCTGGAAAATTCTCTGTCTGATCCTCGCCGGCGCCGGCGTTGTTTATTTCACCGGCGCCAAGCGCGTTCCGCTGTGGGACCGCGATGAGGGCTGGTACGCCGAATGCTCGCGCGAGATGCTGCAGAGCGGCAATTGGATTGTGCCCACCTTCCGCCCGCAAACTGCGGGCCTGCCCGAGCCTTCGAAGGAAGCCCGGCCTGCCGAGTGGCGGCTGGAAAAACCCCCGGTCATCTACTGGTGCCAGCTCGCGGTGATGGAGATCGCCGGGGACACGGCGCAAGCGGCGCGATTTCCCTCCACAGTTGCTATTCTCGCCAGCGCCCTGCTCCTCGCCGTTGTCGTTCGCCGATACACCGGCGATCGCCGCGCACTCTGGACCGTGTTCATCTTCAGCAGCTGCGGCCTCGCCGTCGCATGTTCGAAAATGTGCCTTACCGACGGCGTGATGCTTTTCCTGGTGTTGATCGGGCAGGTGAGCCTGGCGCAAATATATTGGTCCGCCCGCCGCGGAAAAACTTCGCCCCTTTGGGCCGTCCCTGCCTTTTGGGTTTCCCTCGGGCTCGCCGGCATCACCAAGGGCCCCCAGCCGCTCGGCGAGCATCTATTCACCCTGCTGATCCTTCTCACGCTTGATGTGCTCAATGAGGGAAAGGGCCTGCGAAATAAACCCGCGTGGAAAAAGCACGTCCGCTGGTGGAAAGAGCTGCGGCCGCTCATCGGCGTGCCGATTCTCACCATTGTCGTCGCCCCGTGGCTCATCCTCATTCACCAGCGCGCCCCCGGGTTCATTCTCGCCTTGTTCGAAAAAGCCCGCATGCATCTGGAGCAAAGCATGGAAGGCCACGGCAAACCGCCGGGCTACCATACGCTGCTGATCTTCGGAACGTTTTATCCCTGGAGCCTTTTCCTGCCGACGACAATCCTCCTGGCCTGGCGAAATCGCCGGCTTCCGGTCATTCGTTTCGCCATCGCCGCGATGGCAGGGCCATGGCTCATGATGGAGCTGGTCTATACCAAGCTGCCGTTTTATGTGCTGCCGGCGTTTCCGGGATTGGCGTTTCTCACGGCCGATGCGCTGGTTCGCTGCATCCGCGGTCAAAGCCGCGAGATGCGCAAGGGGAGTTTCTATGCCACCGTGGTGGTGTGGATCATCGCCACGCTGGGGCTGAGTTTTGGAATATGGCTGTCGCTGCAGGTCTCCAGCCCCAGTGATCTTCCAATCGCAGGATTTCGGATTTTCACCGCCTGTGGGATCGTTTACGCCGCGCTTGTCGCATGGCGATTTTTCCGGCATCAGTTCGCGCGCGGCGCGATCGTCATGGGCGTGGGAATGGCGGTCATGATCCTGATCCTTTACACCGTGATTTTGCCGTACATGAAATTCCTTCACCTTCCGGAGCGAGTGGCGGCTGATCTGGTGCGGCTGGGCGCGGGGGGCGCAAACGAGCATGTGCTGATGATCGGGTTTGACGAGCCGAGCCTGGCATTTTACCAGGGTGGCGGCGCACGCAGGCCGCCGGAGCAGGAGGCGTATTTTGAATTCCGCCCGCCAAGTGAGTGGGCGAAATGGTTCGTCGTTCTCGATGACCAGGACAACTGGGAGCGAATTCCCGCGGATTTGAAGAAATTCCTGGCGATCCGCGCAAGCGAAACGGGCCTGAATTATTCGCATGAGGGGAAGATATTGAAGGTGCTGGTGGTGGAGAACACGATGAACCTGAAATAGCGGCCCGGCGACTTCAGTCGCCGGGTCCTCGAATTCTCCAAAGCCCGAATTTGGCATTCAGCGCTGGGCATCTATACTTCATGAAATGTCCGACCCCGCGAAAATCCTGGTAGTTCAGCCAAGCTGGGTCGGCGACGCGGTGATGGCCACACCGGCGCTGCGGGCGATTCGCGAGCGGTTTCCCGAGGCCCGCATCGCGTACATGATGAAGCGATATGTTAAGCCGCTTTATACGGGGCTGCCGTGGGCAGATCAGCTCATCACCTATCGCTCCGGAAAAACCAACAAGAAAGCGGGCAAGGGGCTTTTCGACCTGGCGACGCGGCTGCGCAGCGCGAAATTTGACCTGGCGATTTTGCTGCCCAATTCGTTTCAGACGGCACTGGTGTGCAAGATGGCCAACATTCCCCGCGTGGTGGGATATGAGCGTGATGGGCGCGGGTTTCTGCTTTCCGACAAACTTCTTCCTCGCAAGGAAAAAGGCAAATTCGTCCCGACGCCAATCGTCAAATATTACATGGGGCTGGCGCATTACCTGGGAAGCCAGGCGCGGGATTTCACGCTCAAGCTGTTCGTCACCGAATCGGAGCGACGGGATGCGGCCGACGTACTGGAACAGTGCGGCCTGGGGCGCGATATCGAACGCCCCGCCTCGGCCGGCAAACCGCCGATGATCCTGCTGAATCCGGGAGCGCAGTACGGGTCGGCTAAATGCTGGCCCGCGGAATATTTCACCACGCTGGCGGACCGATTGATCGAGGAATTGGGAGCGACAATCCTTATCAGCGGGTCGCCGCGCGAACGGAAGATCGTGGAATCGATCTCGCGGTCGATGCGGCACGCGCCGGTCGATCTGCTGTCCAAGGGCTCGACCCTGGGGACGCTCAAGGAAATCGTCCGCCGCTGCGATCTGATGATCACCAACGACACGGGCCCGCGCCACATCGCCGCGGCGTTTGACGTGCCGGTCGTGACGCTCTTCGGCCCCACACACCCCGAGTGGACGGAGATTAATTTCCCCAAAGAACGAAAACTGGCGGTGAAAGTGTTCTGCGGCCCCTGCCAGAAAAAGACATGCCCCCTGGATCATCGCTGCATGACCCGCCTGACGCCGCCGATGGTGTATGACGCAGCCCTGGAACTGCTGAACCCGCACACTCCGGCGCCGGTGGCGTCCTGAGAATCGCGGGACCCCTCTCCTACACTGCTCACCTCGCCAATCGCCCCGCTTGTCCGTAAAATCGTTCCATGATCTACCGCATCGACATCCGCGCACAAGGCGGGGCCGATCCGCTGGGGAATTCGATCTGCCAGCAGATTCGCGAGCTGGGCAAAGCCGTCGATTCGGTGCAGACCAGCCGGATTTTTCTACTGGATAGCGATGCCGATCTTACCGCAATTCGCCGGGTGGCGCGCGAGCTTCTGGCCGACCCAATTGTCGAAATCGCGGAGATTTTCGACCCACAGAAAAAGTCCGATTCCACCAGCCGGATTGAGATTCATCTGAAGCCCGGGGTAATGGACCCGGTGGCCGCCAGCACGGAGATGGCCGTGCGCGACATGGGGATTCCCATCCGGCAAGTACGCACGGGGCGGGCGTGCCTAATTTCGCCGGCGATGCCTCCCGCTGATCTGCGCGAGATCGCCGAGCGCGTGCTGGCCAACGGCGTGATCGAATCGATCCATTTCGAGCCGTATTTTCCCCGGCAATTTGAGGCGGGAAGGGAATCGGCGGTGCAGCTTCGGCGCGTCTCCGTCCGCGATTTGACCGATGAGCAGCTTTCGTCACTGAGCCGCACCGGACATTTATTTTTGTCGCTCGACGAAATGAAAGCGATTCAGAATTACTTCCGCTCGCAGGAGCGCGAGCCGACGGATATCGAACTGGAATCGCTCGCCCAGACGTGGAGCGAGCACTGCGTCCACAAGACGCTCAAGAGCGCCGTCGATGTGGAAATCCGCGACGCCTCGGGCAAAAAGATCGGCTCGCGGCAATATGCGAACCTGATCAAGGACACCATCTTTGCCAGCACGATGAAGCTGATGGGTGCGGCCGCGGACGACCCGTTTTGTCTCTCGGTCTTCGTGGACAATGCCGGCGTGATCGCTTTCGATGAGACGGATGCGATCTGCTTCAAGGTGGAAACGCACAACCATCCCAGCGCAATCGAGCCCTACGGCGGCAGCGCCACCGGGTCGGGAGGCGTGATCCGCGACGTGCTGGGAACCGGGCTGGCCGCACGCCCCGTCGCCGGCACGGATGTTTTTTGTGTCGCGTATCCCGATACGCCGCGCGCGGATATTCCTAAAAATGTCATCCATCCGCGCCGAATCCTGCAGCAGATCGTGGCGGGCGTACGCGATTACGGCAACCGCATGGGCATCCCCACCATCAACGGCGCGGTCTATTTCGACAATCGGTATCTGGGAAATCCGCTGGTGTTCTGCGGATGCGTCGGGCTCATTCCACGCGACAAGATTCACAAGCAAGCCAACAGCGGTGATGCGATTGTTCTGCTGGGCGGGCGCACCGGACGCGATGGAATTCACGGGGCGACTTTTTCCAGCGCGGAGTTGACCGATACGCATGCCGATGAATTTTCCCACGCGGTGCAGATTGGCAACGCCATCACGGAAAAGAAAATGGCGGATGTGATTCTCGCGGCGCGCGACCGCAATCTTTTCACAGCCATCACCGATTGCGGCGCGGGCGGGCTTTCCAGCGCCGTGGGCGAAATGGGGGAGAAAATTGGAGCGACGGTTCTTCTCGAAAAAGTCCCGCTGAAATATGCCGGGCTGCGCTACGATGAAATCTGGATCAGCGAAGCGCAGGAGCGGATGGTGCTGTCAGTGCCGGCCGGGCATGTAAAAGAATTGCTCTCGCTGGCGCGGGGCGAGGATGTGGAAGCGACCGTCATCGGCACCTTCGGCGCCGATCAGCAAAACCTGATCCTGAAATACGGGGACATTGAAGTCGGACGGCTTTCGATGAAATTTCTGCATCGCGGCATTCCAATGCCGATGCGCAGCGCCGTCGTGGTCGAATTGCCGCGCCGGCCGCCGGAACCTCCGCAGCCGATTTCGCCGCAGTTATTTCGGGAGAAACTGCTGGCGGCGCTGGCGCATCCGAACATCGCGTCCAAGCACTGGATCATCCGGCAATACGATCACGAAGTGCAGGGCGGATCGGTCATCAAACCGCTGGTGGGACCTTTGCAGAACGGGCCGTCGGACGCGTCCGTGTTTCGGCCGAAGCTGTCGAGCCATCGCGGCGTGGCGCTGGGGTGTGGGATGACGCCGCAGATCGACGATCCGTACGAGATGGCGATCGCTTCCATCGATGAGGCGATCCGCAACGTGGTGGCCGTCGGCGCCGATCCGAATCGTGTCGCCATCCTCGACAATTTCTGCTGGCCCAGCGTGGATGATGAGGTCACGATGGGCACGCTGGTCCGCGCCTGCGAAGCATGCCGCGACGCGGCACTGGCGTACGGCATCCCGTTCATCAGTGGGAAAGATTCGCTGCACAACCAGTTCACCAACAAGGAAACCGGTCAGGTGATTCGCATTCCGCGCACACTGCTGATCAGCGCGATCGGGGTGATCGAGGATGTGTGGAAATGCATCACCATGGATTTCAAGGGACCGACGGGCTGCCCGGTTTATCTCATCTCCGCGAGCGACCCGGGTGACATGAAAAGTCTTTCGTCGTTCCACCGCGCGATGGCCAAACTAATCGCCGATGGGCATGTCGCCGCCGTTCATGACGTCACCGATGGCGGCTACGCCGTCGCCGCCGCGGAAATGTGTATCGCTTCCGGCAAGGGTCTGAATCTCAATCCGGAATTCCTCGCGGCAAACGATCCTTTCGCCGAACAATCGGGCAGATATATCGTCCAATTGAAAGAATCTGCGTTCGACGCAGTACAGGGCGTTCGCCAGATCAAGGTTGATGGACATGAGCTCTTTGAGGAATCTGATCGGACCGACCCGTTCGTCACCGTTTTTAAGCGTCATTTCGGCCAGGGGGTGCGCATTGACCGCCTCGGCTTCGTTCAGCATTACCCGGCTTTGCTGCTTGTCTCCAGACAAGATGGGCAAGTAAAAACCCACGGCCGAATTTTCGTTGATGAACTCACCCGCGCCTGGCGCGGCACTCTGGACTGGTGAGATTGCTATAATCATTGCTTTGGGAGGTCGTCTTTGCCGGGCCATGCTGAAACCCTTGATTCGTCTTTGTGGTCGATGGCCCTTGGCGGCTTGCCGATTGACGCTGATTCCCTCGCACGCGCGATCCAACGCGAAGTTTCCGAATCAGCGGGCGAATTCGATTTCCGCACTCGTCTTCTCATCCGCGACAGCCTCGATGCGCTGAACGTTCATTGGGGAAACGAAAAAACAGCCGCATGGCTCGCACGCTCATCGCACAACGCGATATTGCGGTCGATCCATAATAGCGACCTTGGCGAGGCGGGATTTCCCTCTCTCATTCACCGAATTATGGACACCACCAAACCTGAAACGGTTCTGCAATTCTTGCGTGAACTCGCCCTCCATTGCCCCCAGCCCGCGCGCCTGGAAATCGGTGGCGCGATTGCCGGCATCCTGGCCGGGATGCTTTCGCGCCATACCGAGGACATTGATATCATCGATGAAGTGCCGGTGATTCTGCGATCCCAGCATGAGATGCTGAACGAGTTGGCGAATCGATTTGGATTGAGACTGACGCATTTCCAATCGCACTATCTTCCCACCGGCTGGCAAAACCGCCTCCGCCGGTTTGATCGTTTTGGAAATCTTGAAGTCATGCTGCTCGATCCCCACGACCTTTTCATCGGCAAATTGTTCAGCCAGCGCATTAAAGACCGTGATGACCTCCGCGCCATGTCCAGTCAGATCGATAAATCCTCGCTTGAAAGTCGTTTTCGAGAGTCCACTGCCGTTCTATTTGGCGATTCTCGGCTGGCGAAATTCGCGGCGGAAAACTGGTACATTCTTTACGGTCAATCGCTGCCGGCTTGATTCAAAACGATTGCTATCCACCA
>Ga0302326_10017090_pt1 | contig 15152 bp, 3 predicted proteins | sample Palsa_T0_3_FD_202264 | JGI IMG/M metagenome (GOLD analysis project Ga0302326, IMG submission 202264) | Peat permafrost microbial communities from Stordalen Mire near Abisko, Sweden - Palsa_T0_3 | ecosystem: Environmental > Terrestrial > Soil > Palsa > Peat permafrost | place: Sweden: Abisko...
GCACGAAGGCGAGCGCGGCTGGATCCATGCGGATTTGGCTGGCGCGCACGAATTCACCCGCGGGCATAAAGTGGCGCAGCGCTTCCACGCCCCAGGCGGCGAGAAGCGAACCGGCAAGGGCGCCGGGCACGGCGATCCACGCGCTTTCAGTGAGAGCTTCGCGCAGCAAGGCGCTGCGGCCGGCGCCGAGCGCGATGCGGAGCGCGATTTCCCGCTGGCGGCCGGTGTAGCGCACCAATTGCAAGGCGGAGACATTGGCGCAAGCGATCAGCAACACCAACACCGCAAAACCGAAGAAGAGCAGTAAGCTACGGCTGGAGAACTTGGTTACGGCGGCGCGCAGGTTCTCGACGTTGATGGTCCAGACGCCATCCCTGCGTGGGCGCTCGGCGGCCATTTGGCGGGCTAGCGCTTGCATTTCGGCGCTGGCGGCGGCGATGCTGGCGCCGCGCGTGAGGCGGCCGATCACGGCCAACTCGCTGCGCGACGCATTCGGGCCAGCGCTGGAAAGGTCAAGCGGAAGGAAGAGATCGGGATCGCCGGCGAATTCGAGGCGAAATTCGCGCGGCAGAACGCCGACGACGGTGTAGGGATCCCCATCGAGCTTCACTGTGGTTCCGATCGCGGTTGGCGAGGCATCGAACCGGCTATGCCAGTATGCGTCGGTCAGCACGGCGACGCGGCTGGGGACGCGTTCTTCCTCCGGAAGGAAGACGCGGCCGAGCGCGGGCGCAACGCCGAGCATCTCAAAAAGATTAGCGGAAGCGGTTTTGGAGTGGATACGCTCGCTGAACCCGGCGGCGGAAAGGTTGTGCGATTCGCCGTAACTCATCGCGGCCAGGCCGGTGAAGCTGGGCGCGCGTGCGCGCCAATCGCGGAAATCGGCGCGCGAGACGGCTTCGCCTTCAGAGACGGCTCTGAGGTTGCGGCTGGTGAGCAGGGTGAGACGCTCGGAATCGGCGAAGGGCAAGGCGCGCCAAAGGACAGATTCGGTCAGGCTGAAAAGGATGGTGGCGGTTCCCGCACCGAGCGCCAGCGCGGCCAGCGCCAGGGCGAAGTAGCCGGGAGTCTTGCAGAGCGCGCGGAGCGATTGCGGCATGGATTACCAGTAGCACACCGGACGCCAGAGGCTATATCGGCTGGCTGGGCTAAGACGTTCGACGCAGAGGCGCTGAGCCGCGGAGAAAGCCGAACGGATTCAAGGAGTTGCTTCGCGGCGTCTCAGCGCCTCTGCGTCGAACGTCTGTTTAACAGCCGGGGTGATTCCGTGTACAGCAGCGGCCCATCTGGGACGGACTGTCCGCGTTTGAACGCCCAAGGCGCGCTACAATACTAGCGCTGCAATGGCTGCCCGCCTTCACTTAACCGAACTGCGGCCCCCCGACATGGTCGATCTGCGCAGCCTAACCGCGCGGGACCTGGAACCTTTGCTGGATGAGGAGATCGCCGCCTGGCGCGACGAGTTGGAGTGGCAATTCGATCAATCGGCAAGCCTGGTGCGGCGCTTTGTGGATTTGCGGGCGCTCAGCGGCAACGCGCTTCTCGATCAAGGCAAGCCCACGGGCTACATGTATTACGTGCTGGAAGACAATAAGGCGCTGATTGGCGATCTCTATCTGCGGCGGCCCTACCGTACATTGGAGCGCGAGAATATGTTGCTGTACGCGGCCGTAGATGCGATTGCGCCCAACCGGCAGATTAACCGGATCGAATCGCAGCTTCTGATGTTGCAGCACGAACCCGCGCGGGCCCTCCCCTTCGCGGGGTGCGCGCAGGGCTTCGAGCGCCTTTTCATGCGCGCGGATTTGCACGGAGCGGATCTGGGGGCCGGGAAGTTGCGCCGCCCGGCGTATATCGAAAGATGGTCAGACCAGCACCACGATGAAGCGGCCCAGTTGATCGCCGCGGCGTATGCCGGTCATATCGATAGCCGCATCAACGATCAGTATCGAAGCGCAATGGGGGCGCGGCGCTTCCTTTTTAACATCGTGCAGTTTCCCGGGTGCGGCGCCTTCTTCCGGCCGGCGTCCTTCGTAGCATTCGTCGCGGAGACGGGAAAGATGTGCGGCATCTCGCTGGCCAGCCTGGTGGCGCCCGAGAGCGGTCATATTACGCAGATTTGCGTCTCGAACGCAACCCGTGGGACGGGCTTGGGACACGAACTGCTGCGGCGGTCGCTCGAGACGTTTAAAGAGGCGGGATGCAGGTCGGCGAGTTTGACGGTAACGGCGGCGAATGCGGGCGCGGTGGCGTTATATGAGCGGGTCGGATTTCGCACGGCGCGGAGGTTTTCCGCGTACGCGTGGGAAGGGTTCTAGCGGAGTGGGTTGGGCCGCGGGCAGTTGGCTGGGGCTTTGAATTTGCGGGGCAGGCAAGCTAAAGCATGCCCCGCCTAGGGGTTTGATCTTGCAAGCAGGGCAGGTAAGCTTGCCCCAACACTAATCCAGGCGGACCACCGATAGGTTTCTGACCCGCTGGCCGCCGATCTGCGAGCGATTGTCCTCGGCGCCGAATGCGACGCCGGCGGCGCCTTGGTTGTCGCCGACTCGCTCCGGCGTTTCCCATGCGGGCGGAATGTCTACGCGATCCACCCCTCGGCCGCCCTGGTCGAACTGAACCAGCTCCCCGTCCAGCCACACCTGCAAGACCGCGCCGCGCGCTTCCGTGGTCAACTGATGGAAAATCTTCGCATCGAAGCCGGGGCGCGGAGCGGTGAACGCCACTACCGACAGCGGATTCAGCCGCCTCACCTTGATCATGCCGTTGGAATGAAGCTGCACCCAGTAGCCGGCTGACGTTCCGCCTATCAAGCCGTCACCCGAACCGGCGATGCGGCTGCGGAAATAAGGGCCGGCCTGGGTGATGTTTCCCGCCGCGTCAGTGGGAGTCTGTACCTCCATCGAGATCCTGAGGTCCTGTCCGGCATCGGCGCCCTCTACGCTCGTCATGGCGCACTCACCCTTGGACTTGGCCAGCTGAATACCGGCGAAGTCCCGGTTATCGTTGCGGAAAGGCGTGGAAGCGGCGCCCGGGGCGCGCGGCTCGCGGACGAATCCCGGCAGCATCACCGGCAAGTAGTAATAATCGCCGAGGTCTTTGGACCCTGCCGAGCAGGCAAACAGACCCGCCACTTGAGGTTCGGTGAGAGCCCGGTCGAACACGCGGACATCCTTAATATTTCCCCGAAAGTCGGTGTATCCGGCTATGGTCCGGCCGAGCTTCCACGGCGACTCGGAACTGGTAGCCAGATGGTCCACCAGAAAGCCTTCCCGATCAGGCGCGCCATCGATGAAAATCCTTGCGGCGCTAGCGGCTGGGCCGTCATAAGTGACTGTGACCATGTGCCAGGCATCGTCCAAACGGCGCGTTCCCGCGAAGGATCCGCGTGGCGTGCTGGAGCCGAAACTGACCCGGCCATCATATAAGAGACCCGCACCAAAAAAATCGCTATTCGGGGCTCGCTGGTAGTTTCCGTAGGCCAGGATTGCGGTGGCATCGAGCGGCGGCACGGTGGTCTTGATCCAGGCGCTCACGGTCCGGGCATGGTCTCCGGAAGGCAATACGCCGTGGTCGTCTCCGGTGACCGCTGCGTCCAGGCCGCTGAACCAAAGGCCTCCTCCGGCTGCCCAGGAAACGCCTGGCGAGAGAGCGCCGTCCAGGCCGTGGCCGGCGGCATCGTGGACCACCGCGCCTTGGCCTTCATCGAGCTTCCACCACGCCACTTCCTGCCAATGCCAGGGCGCTGGCCGCGGGAGAACCCGGCGGCCCGTCCACCAGTGCCAGGCTCCGAAGAGCAGCAGGATTCCAGCAACGGGTGCGCCCCAGGCCAGCGGCCGCTCCCACCATCCGGAGTCCATCGAGATCTCTTCCCGATACTCCAACTCAACCGTGGTGGTGTGCTGCACCTCCACGGCGGCGACCCCGGCGGGGCTGCCGGCCGGCTCTTCTTCCACCGCCCCCACAAGTTGGTATCCCACCTTGGGGATCGACTGGAGGTACTGCGGATTTCTGAGGTCGTCACCCAGCGCTTTGCGCAGCTCGCTGACGCACTTCACCAGGGAATTCTCGGTGACGGCGACGTCCGGCCAGACTTCGCGAAGGAGGTCGCCTTTGGTGACAATCCGCCCGCGGCGCTGAATCAGGAACACCAGCAGATCGAAATTCTTGGGCCGGAGCCGGCAAGCTTCACCGTTGCGGCGCACGCTGCGCGCGGCGATGTGAACCTGCGCGTCGCCAATGCGATAGATGGAATCTTCCAGCGCTCTCACGGATGCTCCGAATCGGGGACGGGAAGCGATATTTCACAAAAACGTCAGTACTTCTTCACTACGCCGGCACCCCTCCGAGTTCATAGTGGCAGTGAAAATTCTATCACGGCGGCTGCGAACGTAGGAGCCAAACATGCGCCGGATTCGCCAACTGAGAATCACCCGCACCGAACGCACCACGATTAACGTACTACGCGTACCGGGGCCGGCGGATCGTCAACCCGGGCCCACAGCTTCGCAAATGCCAGGACGGTGGCGGCAACTGCTGTCGCTGCTCGGCGAGTGGATGAGGAGAAATCCTAGGGGCCGTTGAAATGAGACTCTTTCTTCGCATTGCACTTCTGGTGAGTATCGCGGCGGCAAGCTCGCAGACGGCCGGCGCGGCGGTGAGCATCGTCAGCGCGTTTATGACGACGGCGACGGCGACTAGCACTTGCGCGCCGGGTGGATCGGCCGTCACAAGCTATGCCTCCACGGCATCGGCCGCCTGGCTTTATCTTGAGGTGAACGGCGCCGCGGCCGGCGACGTGGTCAGCGTGAATTGGATCAACCCGAGTAACCAAACCGCATTCACGAGTACCTTCCAGGCGCTCACGGCCGCGGGAGAATTCTGTTTCAGCGCCAATCTGAATATCGCCGGCACCAGTGTAGCCTCGACTCCAGGGAATTGGAGCGCGCAGGTCGTATACAACAGTTCGACTCTAACCACGCTCCCGTTTAGCATCACGGGTGGTTCCGGGGGGAGCTGCGTCTATGCCGTGAACCCATTGACGGTGAGCGCCCCGACGGCCCCTGCCACAGCCGCGGGTGGAATGGGCACGATCACGGTCAGCACGGTCAGCGGATGTGTGTGGACGGCAGCCTCGAATTCGAGTTTCCTTACGATCAACCCCGGTTCGTCGACCGGCAGTGGAAACGGAACCGTAAGCTATACGGTGGCCGCGAACACTACCAACAGCAGTCGAACCGGAACCATGACGATCGCCGGGCAGACGGTCACGATCACGCAAGCGGCCGGGGTAAGCTGCGCCTATGCTATCAACCCTTTGACCGCGACGGCGCCATCTGCCCCAAGTACCGGCTCGTTCACCGTCAGCACTACCAGCACGTGTTCCTGGACCGCGGTAGCCAATTCGTCGTTCCTCGGCATTACCTCCGGCGGCGGCGCTACGGGCAGCGGCACGGTCAATTATTCCGTGGCGAATGATTCGGGCGCGGCCCGCAGCGGCACGATTACGGTGAGTGGGGGAGGAGGGACGGCGACCTTTACGCTGAATCAGAGCTCTTCGACGATTACACCGGGGCAGCCTTTTTTTGTGCCTGGGAACGCCAACATGTGGGCGGCTGGACAATCCAGCACCTCTGACGGCACGGTGCCGCCGGTCTACACCCTTCCCGCGGGTTCCGGCCAGGTCATCACCTTTTCGAATGTGACCGGCGCCGCGAGTTGCAGCCCTCAACCAGGCGTTTGCCCGGCAGCCAGCGGCCCCGACGGTGTTCCCGGCGCCGCGGAAGCCAATGCCATGGGAAGCATTTCAGGATTTATCGACCGCAGCGCCGGCTATTTTCTGGCTGGAGTCTTCCTCACCGGCAGCGCCCCGTCCGGCACAGCGCCGGAATCGCTCGATTTCACCGACTCGGCCTTTACCAGAATCAATCCGAAAATTGGCCAGGTTTTCTTTATCGGAGATGGATTGAGCGGCACTGGCACGGGAACGCAGCAACAGTTCTACGTTCCAGCCGGCGCCACGCGGCTTTTCCTCGGGCTAACGGATGCCGTCGGCAGTACCACCTATTTCTACGACGATACCGGCGGTTTCAATGTCACGCTGAACATCAGCTCCGGCGCCACGCCCTGCACGTATAGCCTGACGCCCAACCCAATCACCGTGCCGGTTGCGGGCGGGGCGGAGAGCGTGACCGTCAACACGCAGACGGGCTGCTTCTGGTCCTCGACGGTGAACTCCAGTTTCATCACGGTGAACCCGAATGCCAGCAGCAACGGCCCGGGCACATTTCCGTTCACGGTGGCGGCTTACACCGGCAGCAGCTCGCAAACCGGCACGGTGCTGATCGCCGATCAGACCCTGAGCGTGGTTCAATCGGCCGGCGGCGTCAGCGGAGCTCAGTGTAATTTCGGTAGCGGGTTTGCGAGCACGACCGGCATGACGCTGGTGGGGGATGCGGCCTCGGCCACGACCAGCGATGGAACGGTGCTGCGCGTGACTCCCGCAACCGGCAACCAGAGTGGGGCCGCGTATTGCACGTCGCAGGTTCAGCTTGGAAACAATGGCACCTTCAGCAGCCAGTTCCAGTTCCGTTTTACCGACCCGGGCGGATGGGATCCGGCGGACGGAATCACTTTCGTGGTGGCGACGAATACGACAGGCCTGGGGGGGCTCGGCGAAGGAATAGGTTACCAAGGCGTGGGCGGCAATAGCTTTGCAATCGAGTTCGACACATATGACAATGGCGCCGACGATGGCAATAGCAGTAATCATGTGGCCATCGATACGAATGGCAATCTTTCGGACACGGACCTTACGAATGTCTACGGCAACCCGTCCTGCGGCTTTCCAACCACCGGTACCCCGCCTCAAAATTCGAATACCGTTCCCGGTTGCATGTCGAACGGAGATCTGTGGACGGTCAACATTAACTATGACGGTTCGAACCTGACGGTGACCCTGTCCGATCCGGCGGAGGGCACAAGGTTCACGGCGATCAATGCCTATCCCGTCAATCTGGCGTCGCTACTCGGCCAGAGTACCGCGTATGTTGGCTTCACGTCCGGCACCGGCGCAGGCTGGGAGAACCACGATATTGTCAATTGGACATTTTCCAATACGACTTCCTTGGGCGGCCCGCCTCCGTGCAGTTACACGATCAGCGCGCCGACGGCCACCGTCGCCGCCGGCGGCGGAAGTGGAAGCTTCAACATCACGGCATCCACCAGTTCGTGCACCTGGGCGGCAGCGAGCAATGCCACCTGGCTGCACGTCATCGGCACGGCGTCGGGAACCGGCAGCGCCACCATTAACTACAGCGCCGACGCCAATACTACTGGCTCCGCGCGCACCGGCGTAATTACCGCGGGGCTGCAAACCTTCACCGTCACCCAGGCCGCGGCGGTAACTTGCAGCTTCACCCTCAACTCGACCAGCGCCACTCTTCCGGCAGCCGGCGGAACGGGCAGCTTTACGTTCACGGCGTCAGCCTCGTCATGCGCCTGGATGGCCGCGACCACGGCATCCTTCCTCACGATTACGCCGCCCACTTCCGGAACGGGGAGTGGCACGGTTTCGTTCAGCGCGCCGGCCAATAACGGCAGCAGCAGCTTGACTGGAACCATTACCTTGGGCGGGCAGACCTTCACCGTCACTCAACCGGTGGCTGCTTGCACCTACACGGTGGCTCCGCTCACGGCGACCGTACCGGCGGCGGGAGGGACCAACCTGGGACCGATCACAGTCACCACGACCAGTTTGTGCGTTTGGAATGTCACTTCGAATGCTTCCTTTCTACATCCAACGCAGAACTCAGGTTTAGACTCGGTCAACGGTCCCATAGGGAGCGGGACGGTGATTTACAGCATGGATGCCAACACCAGCTCCACCAGCCGAACTGGAACGCTGACTATCGCGGCGCAGACTGTAACCATCACGCAGGCCGCGGCGGCAGCTTGCACCTTCACGCTCAACTCGACTAGCGGCACGCTGCCGGCAGCTGGCGGGACGGGCAGCTTTACGTTCACGGCCTCAGCCTCGTCGTGCACCTGGACGGCCGCGACTACGGCATCCTTCCTTACGATTACGCCGCCCACTACCGGAACGGGCAGCGGCACGGTGTCATTCAGCGCCCCGGCCAATAACACCGGCAGCAGCTTGACGGGAACGATTACCTTGGGCGGGCAGACATTCACCGTGACGCAACCGGTGGCGCCGTGCACGTTCACAGTGGCCCCGCTCACGGCGAACGTACCAGCGGCGGGAGGGACCAACCTGGGACCGATCACAGTTACCACGACCAGTTCGTGCGTTTGGAATGTCACTTCGAATGCTTCCTTCTTACATGCAACGCAGAACTCCGGTTTAAACTCGGTCAACGGTCCCGTAGGGAGCGGGACAGTGATTTACAGCGTGGATGCCAACACCAGCTCCACCAGCCGCACGGGAACCCTCACGATCGCGGGGCAAACCGTAACCATCACGCAGGCGGGCGCGGCGGTAACCTGCTCTTTCATGCTCACCCCCGCCACGGGGACGGTACCGCTGGCCGGCGGTACGGGCAGTTTTTCGGTGGGCGCCTCCGACCCTTCTTGCGCCTGGACGGCCAGCACTACGGCGCCGTTCCTGACGATTACGCCGCCGGTTTCGGGAAGGGGCAACGGCACCGTGAACTACACCGCCGCGGGCAATACCAGCGCCAACAGCCAAACCGGAACCATCACGGTGGGCGTGACCGGCAGCCCGAGTACCAACGCGACGGAAACGATTACGCAACTGGGAACCAGTTCCTGCGTGTTCGGGCTGACGCCCACCTCGCAAACCGCGCCGGCGGAGGGCGGCAGCTTCTTGGTGGCCGTCAGTGCGCCCACCGGCTGCACGTGGACCGCGAGCAGCAACAATCCCAACTTCATCACTGTCACAACCGGCGCCACGGGCGGCAACGGGGATGGGACCGTAACTTATACGGTGAGCGCGAACTCGGCGAGCGTCACTCGGAATGGCTCGTTGACTATCGCCAACGTCAACTTCCCGGTGACGCAGAGCGCCGGCGCCGCGACGTGCACATTCACCCTCGGTTCCTCGAGCGCCAGCCCGGCCGCGGCGGGAGGAGTGGCGAACGTCACATTGAGCGCATCCGCCAGCACCTGCAGTTGGACGGCGGCATCGAACGTGAGCTGGATCATGCTGACGGGCGCCGGCAGCGGCACAGGCAGCAGCACGGTGAGTTACGCCGTGGCGGCTAACTCGGGAGCGGCGCGCAGTGGAACTCTAACCGTGGCCGGTCAGACGTTCACGGTCAATCAAGGCGCGGGCGCACCCGTGACTTGCACGTTCACACTGTCGCCAACTAGCCATGTTCATGCCGCGAGCGGCGGTACAGGCTCGTTCATGATCAACGCATCGGCAAGCTCATGCGCCTGGACTGCCAGCACTACGTCGAACTTCGTCACCATCACGTCCAACGCCAACGGAACCGGTACCGGATCCATCGGCTATTCGGTCGCCCCGGATACCGGCGTCGAGCGCATCGGCACAATTACCGCCGGCGGGCAGACCTATACCGTCGACGAGGCTGGCGAGACGGCGGCGGTATGCACGGTTACGCTTCCAGTTACTTCGGCAACGGCGCCAGCGGCCGGCGGGAGTAACTCGGTGACGGTGGATACGGGCAGCGCCTGCACATGGAACGCTACCTCGAACGCATCGTGGATTACGCTCAACGGCGCGGCCAGCGGCACGGCCAGCGGCACGGGTAACGGCAATCTGAGCTACACGGTGGCGCCGAATACCGGGCCGGCGCAAACCGGTACCATCAGCATCTCCGGAGTGACGTTCACCGTCACGCAAAGCGCCGGAGCTTCCTCGTGCCAATTCACTCTCGATCCCACTTCCCAGGCGGCGCTGCCGGGGGGCGGCCCTGGCCAGGTGCTGGTAATTCCCTCAGCCAGCAACTGCGCATGGACAGCCACCAGCAACAATACCACCTTCATCAACATCACTTCAGGCGCCACCGGAACGGGTCCCCTGGTGGTGGACTATACGGTGACGGCGAATACGGGTTCGAGCGCGCGCAGCGGATCGCTGACCATCGGCTCGGTCAACTTCCCCATCACGCAAGCGGCGGGCACGGCAGCACCGTGCACCTTCGCGCTAAATCCGGGCTCGGTGACCGCCTTGCCGGTGGGCGGACCGGGGCAGGTAGCGGTGACAACGGTTACCGGCTGTACCTGGCAGGCGGCCACCACCGCCAGTTGGATCACAATCGCCCAGCCCGGCATTGGCAATGGGAGCGGGACAGTCAATTTCACGGTCCAGCCCAACACCGGCGCAAGCCCGCAGACGGGCGTGATTACGGTCGGCGGCCAGACCTTCACGGTGAACCAGCAGGCCGGAACGCCGGCTCCGTGCACTTACTCGCTGAACCCAACGTCGCAGTCCGCTACGGTAACGGGCGGGGCGGGCAGTTTCGCAGTCACGACGGCCACCGGCTGCGCGTGGACCGCCACCAGCAACAACACGAGTTTCCTGATGGTGCTCTCAGGCAGCGGCAGCGGCAACGGCGACGGCTCGGTCAACTATAACGTGGCTCAAAATATGGGCGCGGGCGCGCTCACCGGGACCATCACGGTACAGGGCCAGACTTTCACCTTAACCCAGCCGGGCACCGGTACAACAGCTACGAATCCGTGCACATTCACCCTGAACCCGACCAGCGAAAGCGCTACTGCCGCGGGCGGCCCGGCGCAAGTCGCGGTGATCACGGCGACCGGTTGCTCGTGGGAGGCAACATCCAACAATACCGACTGGATCACGATCACCACCGGCGCCAACGGCGCCGGAAGCGGGACCGTCAACTACACGGTGCAGGCGAATAATACCGGCAGCGCGCGCACCGGCTCAATGACTATCGCCGGCAACCAGTTCCCTGTGACGCAGCCCGCCGCCGGCGCCACCTCGGCCAGCGCCTGCCCGTTTAGCTTGAACCCGTCGTCCCAAACGGCGCTGACCGCGGGCGGGCCGGGCCAGTTCACGGTGAATACCCAAACGGGGTGCACATGGCAGCCCGTCAGCAACGCAACTTGGATTTCGATCACCGGCAGCGGCAGCCAGGCCGGCACCGGAGCGGTCAACTACACGGTTGCGCCTAACACCACAGCGGGCGCTCTCACAGGCACGATTACGGTCGGCACTGTGACCTTTACCATCACCCAGCCAGCCGGTACGGGATCCGGAAACTGCGGCAATGAGTCGATTAATCCTACTTCGCAAGGGGCGCAGCCGGGCGGCGGAACGTCGCAAGTAAGCGTCACGGCTCCGGCCGGCTGTTCATGGACAGCCACCAGCAACACTGCTTGGCTTACCGTGACCAACGGCGGCTCCGGCGCCGGCAACGGCACGGTGACTTATTCGGTGGCGGCGTATACGGGCAGCGCCTCGCAAACCGGAACCATTACGATCGCCGGCCAGACCTTTACGGTGACCCAGTCCGGCGCCGCTAACGCGGCTCCATGCACTTACTCGTTCAATCCGCCATCGCAGTCGGTAGATGGAACCGGCGGACCCGGGCAGACCATCGTCAACACCAATACCGGATGCTCGTGGACCGCGACCAGCGATTCGCCCTGGCTCACCATCACCACCGGCGCGACCGGGAACAGCACCGGGCTGGTGACCTATGCGGTGGCGCCGTATTCGAGCGGGCCGCCGCAGACCGGTAACATCACCGTCAACGGAGTCAATTTCCAGGTGACGCAGAGTAGCGGCAGCGGGCAGGCTTGCACATTCACGTTGACTCCGCCGTCGGAACCAGCCACCTCGGCCGGCGGGACCGGCCAGGTCGCCGTCACGGTGGCTACGGGATGCATTTGGAACGCCGTCAGCAACAATCCCGACTTCCTCACCATCACGGCCGGCGGCAACGGCAATGGCAGCGAAACATTGAGCTACTCAGTGGCGGCGAATACCGGCGCGCAGCGCACGGGCACGATCGCGATTGCCGCCGGCGCAACCTTCAGCGTGACGCAAGACGCGGGCAGCGCCAACAGCGGCGGTGCGAATAACAACAATTGCACGTATTCGCTGAATCCCACCTCGCAATCGGCCGTGGCTGCGGGAGGCACGTCGCAATTCTCGGTAACGGCGGCTACCGGCTGTAGCTGGACCGCCGTCAGCAACAATACCAACTTCCTCACCATTACTTCGGGCGGAAGCGGAAGCGGCGCGGGGACCGTGATCTATGCGGTAGCGCCCAACACGGGCGCCAGCTCGCTGACGGGCACAATTTCGGTTGGAGGCCAGACGTTTACGGTGACGCAAGCGGGAGCCGCCAGCTCGGGCGCGGTCCCCACGGCGGCCGGGCTCTGCAGCTTCACGCTGAATCCGGCTTCCGGCTCCGCGAGCAGCGCCGCCGGAAGCGCGCAAGTGCAGGTGAGCACATCCACCGGATGCCCGTGGTCCGCGGTCAGTAACAATCCGAGTTGGCTGACCATTACGGACGGCGCGAGCGAATCCGGAAACGGAACCGTGACCTATGCCTTCGCCGCCAACACCGGCAGCGCGCAAAACGGCAGCCTGACTATCGGCGGCGTTAACTTCCCGGTGAGTCAGAGCGGCTCCGGCGCCGGCAGTCCGGGCGCCAACAACGCGAACTGCAATTACACTTTGAATCCGACTTCGCAATCCGCCAAAGTGGGCGGCGGAACCGGGCAAATCGCGGTGACCACCACTTCCGGATGCAGCTGGACAGCGACCAGCAACAGTCCCTGGCTAAGCATAACGGGGGGCGCATCGGGCAACGGGCCGGGCACGGTCGAGTACGGCATCCAGGCCAATTCCGGGGCAAGCTCCCAAACCGGCACGCTCACCGTCGCCAATACCACTTTCACGGTGACGGAGGATGGGACCGCGACCACGAATACCGGCTGCAATTTGTCGCTGAGCCCGCAATCGCAAAGCGCCGCGGCCAGCGGCGGATCGGGCACGGTGACGGTTACGGGAGCGGTTGGGTGTCCGTGGACGGCAACCAGCAGCGTGTCTTGGATTTCTATCGTTTCCGGCGGCAGCGGCAATGGTCCCGGCACATTCACCTATAACGTGCAGGCCAACAGCAACAATACCAGCCAGACCGGCGCGGTTACCGTGGGCGGCGCGACATTCACGGTTACGCAGGCGGCATCCGGCGGCCCCAGTTCGGCCGGCGTGGCCTCGTTGGTGAGCAACTGCAACTACTCGATCGACCCTTCCGCGCAATCGGCCAACGCGGCGGGCGGGTCGGGCAGCGTGGCTGTGTCTACCACGCTCGGCTGCTCGTGGACGGCCACCAGCAACGTCGCCTGGCTGGTAGTAACAGCCGGCGGCACGGGGAGCGGCGCCGGCAGCGTGACTTACTCGGTGAGCCCGAATTCGGGCGCGACGCAAACCGGGACGCTGACCGTGGCGGGGCAAACGCTTACGGTTACGCAGGCCGGTACAAGCGGCTCCGGCAGCAGCGCGAGCGGCGGCGCCGCGTGCAATTACTCGGTCAATCCGGCATCTCAATCGGCCGCGGCCGCGGGCGGTTCGGATACGGTCTCGGTGCTGGCGCCGGTGGGCTGCGTGTGGAGCGCGACGTCGTCGGCGAACTGGATCTCGATTACTTCGGGCGCCTCGGGCAGCGGCAGCGGAACCGTCACCTACTCGGCGGGGGCCAATACTACCGGTGCGTCGCAGAGCGGGACGCTCACTGTCGCCGGGCAGACGGTCAACATCACGCAGGGCGCACCCGGCAGTGCGGGCAGCGGTTGCACATACTCGCTTCCTTTCACGTCGCAACAGGCCACGGCGGATGGCGGCACTGGCCAGGTTGCGGTGGCGGCGGGCGCGGGCTGCGCGTGGACGGCCTCGACTAGTTCCGGCTCGATCACGATCACCTCCGGGGGCGCCGGAAGCGGCAACGGCACGGTGAGCTATACGGTTTCCGCGAACACCGGAAGCAGCTCGCAGACGGGCACGCTGACTATCGCGGGCCAGACCCTGACGATCACGCAGGCGGCTGCCGGCGCCAGCGGCGACGCGTGCACGTATACGCTTAATCCCTCCTCGATATCCGATCCGGGTACGGGCGACACCGGTCAAGTTCTGGTCACGGCGCCACTCGGCTGCTCGTGGTTGGCCACCAGCAGCGCGAATTGGCTGACGGTCATCGATTCCGGCACCGGCCAGGGCAACGGCGTGGTGACATACGGCGCCGCCGTCAACACCACCGGCGCGCCTCAAACCGGTACGATCACTATCGGCGGCCAGACGCTGACCATATCGCAGGCGGCTCCGAGCGCCGGCAGTGGGCCCACGATCAGTGTGGGAGGGGTGGTCAACGCGGCCAGTTTCGCGCCCCCCAATTCAGCCGCCGGGGCGATCGCGCAAGGTTCGTTCTTCTCGATCTTCGGCAGCAATATGGGGCCGGCCGCCGGCGCCCAGGTTACCAGCTTTCCGCTGGGAAGCAGCCTGGCTGGCGTATCTATCCAGATCAGCCAGGGAAGCACTCAACTGGCTGCGATTCCGCAGTATGTCTCGGCCGGGCAGATCAATGCCATCCTACCCTCCAATACTCCGTTGGGGACGGTGCAGATCACAGTGACTTATCAGGGCGCGGTCAGCAACGCCGTCAGCTTCCAGGTAGCGGCCAACAATTGGGGAACGTTCAGCAACCCGGCGGGCGGCACGGGTCCGGGGATTATTCAGAACGTGGTCACGGCCACGCAATACGATCTGAACACCGGGGCCGATTCCGCGCAGCCGGGGCAGCTCGAGATCATCTGGGGCACGGGTCTCGGCGCCATCAATGGGCCGGACAACCTGCCGCCGCCGGTGGGCAATCTCGCCACGCCGTCTTCGGTCACGGTGGGAGGCGTACCGGCGCCAATCAGTTATAGCGGGCGGACGCCGTGTTGCTCGGCCGTGGACAACATCTACTTTACGGTTCCGGTCAGCGCACCGACGGGCTGCGCCGTGCCGGTGCAGGTGATTCTGAACGGCAGCAACACGAGCAATACCGTGACCATGGCGATCTCTAAGAATGGGGGCCAATGCAGCAACTGATGAGTCGCGCACGGGAGTTTTGCTTTCGCTGCCGGCTGGCCGGCCGGGGGGCCGGCTGCGGACCAGGGGGTCCGCCCTA
>Ga0302326_10017092_pt1 | contig 15150 bp, 12 predicted proteins | sample Palsa_T0_3_FD_202264 | JGI IMG/M metagenome (GOLD analysis project Ga0302326, IMG submission 202264) | Peat permafrost microbial communities from Stordalen Mire near Abisko, Sweden - Palsa_T0_3 | ecosystem: Environmental > Terrestrial > Soil > Palsa > Peat permafrost | place: Sweden: Abisko...
CCTTCGCTGATCTGCCAATATTGTTTGATCGCGGCCAAGCGCTGCGTGTAGGGGTCTCGCTCCTCCCAGAACCGCAGATTACCCGGCTGGTTGTACGTGTACGGCACCGTGTAGCCCATGCATTGGTGCTGCCGGCCCTGAATTCGGGACGAGCTCCACGCCAGCGCGTAAAGCCGCCCCGCCTCGTTCATCGGGATTCCGCCGAATTCCACCAGCGCGCCTGAAGCGGTGATCAGTCCCGAGTCTTGGAAAGGTTGCGGATACCAGGTTCCGGAAATGTCTATACCTGCTGGGAGATTGGTGTGGCCGGAAAAATCCAAACCTTGCCCCCAGCCGAGCGCTCCAACCAGAAGAAAACTGTACATGAAACGTTTCATCTCAGCATCCCCGATTCGCTATTTTGCCGAACATGGCGTCGGATTCCAGCCCCTCGCATCCAGTTGCTTACGATAATGCGTCGCGGTTTCGAAGGGCCGGCCAAGATAAACCGGATCTTCCACGGTAGTGGTGACGACGAGATAGGCTGTGCCGTTGGCCTCATCCACGCGATCCAGGTATTCGGTCAATGTTGTGTTAGCGCTGTAGGGCACACCGTTCTTGCGGAAATATCCGGGCTTTAGATGCGTGGTTACAATTTTCAGGGAACCGACAGGAGGGGCTCCGCGGCCTGTGGGAACCAATTCCCACATCGCTTTTGAGAATCCCTGCCAGCTGGGACCCGGCTCCTCAGCGGATTTGAAATGTAGCAGGCGCGTCTGCTGGCCGGCGTCGGACTCTATCTTCAGCGTCTCGTCGTCCTGCCAGGTGATGTGCAAGCGCCCCGGCAGACTCATGAGAATCGGCGCACCATAGCTCTTGCACCGGTCCCCTGCGGCCTCATCTTTCGCCGGATCCCAGCCGTCGGCGATTTTGCGGCCTTCCGCGTTAAGGAACACGCCCGTGTAATCGCCTTTGGGCGGCATAACCATGCGAAAGCGCCAGTCCTCAGTAACTACCGAGACCCAATAGCCGGTGAGATCGTAGACCGCCGCCGCTTTCGCGGTCTTGGGCGGCGCCGGCGGTCCGCCCGGAAACTGAGCCCGAGCGAGGGTTAGCCCAGACAGCCCGAGGCACAGCGCGACTTGCAACGATCGTCTGTTCAGTAAGGAGATCACCATGTTTCGCGAACTCAACCATCGTAATGCCCCGGAGTTGAAGCTGTACAATGGATTGTCCCGATTATAGCTATCCACCATGCCGATGATTGACCGGTATCGGCCGGGCGAATATCATCGACTCAAAGAAACGACTTTACAGCGGGCCCGAACCTGCATATAGTTACTGCGAGCACGGGAGCTCCCACCCAGTTTCATGGCGATTGAAAACCCGCTTAGCACTTCTCCTCTCGCCTTTCCAATTCTTGAGTGCTTCCACATTGCAGGCTTCGCGCTGGCGATTGGTATGACCGCACTGGTCGATCTCCGCCTCCTCGGCATTGGTCTATATAAGCAGTCCCCAAGTCACATCGCCCGGGCATTTGAATGGTGGAGTCTAGCAGGACTTGTGGTCGCCGTCTTCTCCGGACTGTTGCTGTTCTCCACCGACCCCGACATGTACTACTTGAATTGGTCGTTTCTGATCAAAATGGTGTGTCTGGCGCTGGCCGTTGCGTTCCATTACACGATTCACCGGCGGGCCGTCTTTCGCGGCATCTCACCGTCCGCCGGCCGGCTGGTGGCTCTTGTTTCGATGATGCTTTGGGTCTCTGTCATTTTCGGAGGAATCTTCATAGCGGTCGTACGCCCTGGCCTTGCCTGACGAATGCTTATTACGACGTTGATATGGCTCGAAAATCTGCCGCCGTTTACCAGCTTGCGAAGTTCTGCCTACGCTTACCCGATCGTTCTGGCCCTGCATGTTTCCGCGATCTCTCTGTTTGGCGCGATGATCGTTGTTACCGACCTGCGATTGCTTGGATGGTCTTTCCAGGACTGTTCGATTTCGGACTTGATCCACCAATTGCGCCGGCCCAAATGGTTCGGCCTCATCGCCACGGCGACATTCGGCTTCCTGCTTTTCGCCTGCAAAGCCGAAGAGTACTATTACAATTCGTTTTTCCGCGTAAAGATTCTGCTATTTCTCCTGATCGCGATGCACGCGGTTGCATTCCGTCGAGGCGTCTACTCCGATCCGGCAAAATTGGACCATTCGCTTAAGAGTCCGCCGCACGCCAAACTGGCGGGATCCCTGTCACTCCTCCTGTGGGTTGCCGTACTCTGCGCGGGCAGAGGAATCGGTTACGTCCCTGGCCGGGCGGGCATGCATTATCACTAGCGTCGCGGAACTTCCGCAATCCACAACCTCGATACTTGCGTCCAGCCGGCAAGAATCGTATGCACTACGCCGATAGTACAAATCCAAACAATCGATTTTACTGATCGAAAAAACCGCCCTATAGTTTACAGGTTGAGCTGTTCCTTGTAGGGAAACAGGTCTCAAGAAGGGGGAACCATGAGGAGTTGGATTCTCGGCACTACGTTGTGCGTCTTGATTGCTTCGCAGGCTTGGGGACAAGCGACGGCACGAATTCACGGGGTGGTGCAAGATCAGAGCAGCGCGGTAGTGCCGAATGCCACAGTCAAAGTCACACAGACCGAGACCGGCATTTCGCGCACCACCGTCACTGAGACCGAAGGTGGGTACGTATTTGCCAATCTGCCGCTCGGAACCTACCGGCTTGAGGTCCAGAAGGAGGGGTTTGCCAATGCTCTTCAAACGGGGATCATCTTGCAAGTCGATAGCGACCCCTCCCTGCCGATCACGCTGAGGCCCGGCGCCACCAACGAGACGATTACTGTCGAAGCCACCCCTTCTCAGGTTGAAACCAGCTCAGTTGGCGTGGGCAGTATTGTCGAAACCCAGCGAATCCTGGATTTGCCGCTAAACGGACGGCAACCTACCGATCTCATTACGCTGAGTGGCCTAGCGGTGCAGACCGGCTCGTCCCCCACCTACACGATGGCGACTGGCGTCAACATCAGTGTGGCCGGCGGGACCAGCTACAGCGTTCAATATAACCTGGATGGTGCGTCGCACTTGGATACTTATGTGGGCACGAATATGCCACTGCCGTTCCCGGAAGCCCTGCAGGAATTCAAGCTGGTCACCAGCGCGCAAGATGCGACGCAAGGCGGCGGCCACTCCGGAGCCACGGTGGATGCGGTCACAAAATCCGGCTCAAATAGCTTTCATGGCGACGCATTCGAGTTCTTCCGGAACTACGATCTCAATGGACGGGACTTTTTCTCGCCCGTGGCGGATGGACTGAAACGCAATCAGTTCGGCGGCGTCATCGGCGGCCCCATCAAGAAGGACAAATTCTTTTTCTTTCTGGGCTACGAGGGGACGATGATCCGCCAATACACGCAGTCCACGATTCAATACGTTCCCACCGCGGCGGAACTCACGGGGAACTTCGGCCCGTACATCGCCGCCGGATGCCCGGGGGCGGCAGGCATCGCCGCGTCGCCTATTGTGCATGGCGGCCATATCGTGATACCGCTAAGTCCCGCCGCGCTGAAGATTTCCTCTTATCTCCCGCAATCCAACAACGTGTGCGGTCAGGTCTTCAGCGGCATTCCCCTGCACCAGAACGAATCACAGGCGCCGGTGCGCCTGGATTACAACGTCAGCCCCAAGAACATGCTCTTCGCGCGCTATATTGTGACTAAAATCGACATCGCCCAGCCCTACAGCATCAATAAAAACGTACTGTCCACCGACGGGCAGGGCGCGAATGACGAGGCAAATTCGCTGGCGTTAGGGGACACCTATTTATTCAGTAGCAACGTGGTCAACTCCTTCAGGGTATTTGGAAATCGAGTCGGAGCAACTACTCCGGGTGCTCAGACCTTTGGTCCCCAACAAGTGGGTATCCACAATTTCTACGATTACTACGGCAACTTCATTCCGATCTTCCTGGTCGCCAACGGATTCTCAACGAACTTCATCTCCAACTTCTCCATCGGCAGCGACACTACCACGAACTTCGGGCTAAACGACGATCTAAGCGTGATTCGCGGAACCCATCAGTTCAACTTCGGCGTAAATACGATGCGCGCGCTGTTGAACGCTCATTCGTACGCCTGGTCCGAGGGCTTCTTTCTCTTCGCCGGCATCTTCGGCTCGCCTATGGTGGATTTCCTGACCGGCAACGCGGCGCAGTTCCATCAGGCCAATCCGAATCCGGAGAATCTAACGCAAAACTTCGCGGGTCTGTATGCGTCCGATACCTGGAAAGTCTCGCACAACTTTACTCTGAACTACGGGGTCAGATGGAATCCGTTCATTCCCATGCAGTTCAAGCAATCCGACAGTTATACCTTCAGCCTGAGCAATTTTTATCATGACGTTCGCAGCACCGTCATCCCCACCGCTTCCCCCGGTTTCCTCTATCCCGGCGATCCTGGCTTCAACGGCCGGGCCGGCATGGATAATGCATGGAACCACTTTGAGCCGCGCGTTGGATTTGCCTGGGACCCGTTCGGCGACGGGAAGACGGCTATCCGCGCGGGCGCCGGTATCGCTTACGATTTCCTGCGGCAGGATGTCAACGAGAACACTTCTTCGGTCCTGCCGTTTCGGACTAGTGTCGTCCAGAGTTTCCCAGTCAGCCTCGACAACCCATACGCGACTGTTCCCGGCGGCAATCCATTTCCATACAACTTCAATCCGAAGAATCCTGTCTTCCCGAACCTGTCCTATCAGTCGTTCTTGCCGATCCCGGCGAATGTTCAGACACCGGTCCAATATTCATGGAACTTCGGGATTCAGCGACAGATTACGAAGAATGTCTTTCTCTCGGCTACCTATGTGGGCTCCGAAATCGCGCACTTGTGGACGGGCGTGGATTTGAATCCGCCGCAACTGCTCCCTGGGGTGCCCAACTTCTTGCAGGCCTTCGCACCTGCTCAGATGGCGCTGTGCGCGAATTTGCAGGCCAATTGCACTTCCAACGAGAACCAGAGGCGTCTCTTGGAGCTGACGAATCCATCGGCGGGAAACGTGTACGGGTCGCTTACGAGCCTGGACTCGAGCGGCACCCAACATTATGATGGAATGCTGTTGAACGCTCGCTGGCGCGTCGGGGATAACGTCAATCTGGGCGCCAATTGGACCTGGTCCCACTGCATCGGGCTTCCGGTAACCATCCTTTCTAATTTAGAGGCGACTTATTTGAACACGCCTTATCAGAACAACGGCCCGGTCAATCGTCACCTGGATATGGGCCCATGCGAATCCGGTTCCATCGATATCCGGCATATCGCCAACGTGACTCTGGTGCTGAACACTCCGAGATTTCAAAACGGCTGGGCGCGCCGTCTGGGCACGGGCTGGACGTTATCCACCATTTATACCGTGCACACAGGCGTTCCTTTCGACGCGGAGTTGGGCACCGACAATGCTTTAAACGGCTTCAACCCTTCTGGAAACAATCCAGTCCCACAACGGCCGAGTCAAGTGCTGCAGAACGTCTACGCGAGCAACAAAGGGCAGTCGTGCTCCCCCGCGCCATGTGTCAGCTATCTCAGTCCCGCGGCTTTCGCCACCCCGCCCGCCGGCACTTACGGCGACATGGGCATTGGCGCGCTGCGAGCTCCGGGCTTTTGGGAATGGGACCAGACCATTTCCAGAGCATTCCCCATCACCGAAGGTACGCATCTGGAGTTCCGTGCCGAGGCCTTTAACGTTACCAACTCGGTGCGTTTCGGAATTCCTGTGCAAACCTTGGGAGGCACGTTCGGCACGATTGTCAGCGATCAATCCACCACTGGGTCCACTTCCCCCGGCGATGGCGGCAGGGTGGTCCAATTCGCAATGAAGTACGTCTTCTGATTCTTGGTCGATGCCAGCGCTCGGCTACAGGCCTTTCCTACGCGCGATGTTGACTTCGGTACACGCTGACATTACGTCCACGAATTTCTGATAGTTCGCTGCGCCCACAACGAACGGATTTGGCTGGTTTTTTTGCCGCTCTTTAAGCTTCTCGAGCTTGGGCTCGATCGGGTCCATCAAAGGATGGTTTTGGAGCTCGACGGATACCTTCGCATTCTTAGTGTCTTCCTTGAAGTGCGCCACGGATTTCAGATAGGTCTGCAACCCCTCGTCCGACACGATGCCCGGCGTCAGAATGGTGCCTCCGTACATGGCCGCCGCGTAGGTCTTGCCATTGTCTTTCACCGGAAAGATGAAACCCATTGATCCGGGGGTGTGGCCGGGAATGGCGATGGGCATCAATTTGAAATTGCCGAGCACAATGGGCTGGCCTTCAGTGATTACCTGGTCATGTTTGGGCAGTACCGCGGGAGGCCCCTTCGGCGGCCCGCCTCTTCCGGCCGGAGGATGTTCCATCAGATCCCAATCGGCAGCTGAAATGTAGATTTTCGAGCCGTAGTGCTCCTGAAAATAGGGCGTTCCCCCGAAGTGATCCCCATGACCGTGACCCACAACGATGATCTTCACTCTCGCCGGATCCAGACCCAGCTTTTGAAACCCCGGCAGGAGCTGCGTCTCCGTTTGATCGGCCTGAAGTGAGTCCAGCATCAGCAGGCCATCGGACGTGTTGATGACATAGGCAACGGTCCCCTGATTCCCGATCACGTAAACGTCATCGAAAATCCTGGTGGGCTCAATCGGCGGGTCATCCGGGCGGTTGGGGCGCGGCGCTTCGCAGAAGAAGTGTTCCTCATAGGCCCACATGGGGCCACCTGCTTTCTTCGCTTTTTCGATGAGAGCCTTTACCGCTTCTGAATCCGGCTTAGCGGGAGCGGGCGACGGAGGCTGGGCGGAAACGGCCGCAGGAAGGGCCGCACACAAAGCAAGAACCGGGATCGCGTTTTTGAGCATATGGCCTCTCTCGACGATATTAATGGATCACGCCACCGGCTGGGTCCCGCACGCGCTTATTGAAAAGCTCTACCTCGTCGGCCGGGGCGCACAGATCTTCCATTAGCCCCGTCCAACCGTCCACGGTTTTGATGGCGTCTTTTGACAACTTACGGAATTTCTTGTTCTCGCTGACCCAGGGCCGCGTGTAAACCTTCGGATCGGTAATAGTCATCGATAGCTCCAGCACATCGTAGGCCGTCCTTCGGTATCGCTCCTCGAGAATCATGTCGACGCTGTGAGGGTAGCCGTAATGATCTATCCAGGTTCTCTCGTCCACGCCGGTCGTGGTGACGACGAATGTGTCTCCGTCCCAGCGGCCGGCAGAATACCCCCACCAGCGAGGCAAGTCCGGGTCCATCAATGGTTGGCGGCCGTCTGTCCAAATGGTGCGCAGGCCGTACCCCCATTCGAACTGCTGGAGCGTTCGGTCAGGCAGGACGATCATTTCCATCGGATCAGGATAAATCAAGGCGCGGGAGGGTCCCATGGGATTGCAATGCTGGTAGGGGTCGCTATCGTTCGCCGGCGGCACTGCACGGCGGCGCCCGATGGGCTCTTCGAGATGCGCGGCGGCGTCGGCGCTCCCTAAAAGCCGTCCGTATGAGGGTTTGTTTTGTTCCAACATCTTCTGGCCGAGGGCAGTAAGAGCCGGCACATCCATGCTATATCCCCGGTCGCCGCAATCGCGGCAGGTTCCACCACCGCCGTATCCTCCGGGCGAGCCGTTGCGCGACCACAGGCCGGAGAGATCATGCTTTTCGTAGGGCTTGTTGTCATTGGCCGGATTGTGCGCCAGGATGCCGCGGCCGCCGGGGTCGCCTTGAGCCAACATTAGAAACGGGAGCAGCAATGTGCTCGAAACCAAGGTTGCTTTCATAAGCGCCTACTCCTTTTTCTGATCTGACGGCTTCTGATCCGGAGGAGTCGGAGGAGGAGCGCCTCCTTGAGGCACTTCGCCGGGGCCACCTCCTGCTACGCCGAGCAGCACTTCACCTTTGTCATTGAGGAGCTTCAGGATTGCTCCCACCTGAGTACCTGCGCGCGAAGGCGCCACGGTTACGGTAATTTTCGTGCCCGGCGCCAAGGCTGCTTCTGAGCGCCTCTTGCCCCACCCGCCTTGCTGCAATTGTGACGGATTGGGATAGAACTCGCCGCTCCAGTGGACGACGTTGCCTTTGTCATCAGCAACATCAAAGAAAAGTTGCGGGTGAGGGTTCGCATAGTGGAACTCAGTTACCGTGCCCTGCAAAGTCATTGGGTGCGATAAGTCGTAGGAAGCGCCGGTTCCGTGGTGCGCCAGCGCGGGGATCGTGAACGATAGCAGCGCGGCGCTGACAAGATGTAGTTTTGACGATTTCATGTGGTCCTTCTTAGCGCGCCACGGCTTTTGCGGGAAGCAGCACTGCCGGGGCGGGCTTCTCAAATTGTCCTTTGCCGATTTCGACATTGGATTGCAGTTCGTTCAACTGATAAACCGACTGGCCGTTCGTCCATGTCACGGTCCAACGGTACGGACGTTTTACCCCGTTCACTTCACGGTAATCCGCGTAATCGATCTGAATGGGATTCGTGCCGACCGCGGTGCGGGAATATCGCAACTGACGAACCAAAAGTCCGGTTTTCTGATCGAAGAACAGCTTCACACGCGTTCTGCCGAGGCCCATACCTTCGATCACTTGAACATCGCTGTCGCCGATGGATGTTACCGGGAAGCCAGATCGCCATTGAGAGAGTGCCTGTGCGATCTGTGCAGGGAAGAACAACTGCGCATCGAGTCGAGCGCCGTCCAGTTCCGCTCCGGCTGCAAGCGGCAGCAGCGGCACGGGGTTGTCGACGGACGCGATCCAACCTTCGCTGCCATTGAAGACGGTAGTGCTATCTCCGTTTTGAGTGTGAATCACGGTGGCGATGCTGGCCGGGGCTTTCGCGTACAGCTCGAACGGCACTTTCTCGTGATAGCTGTCATAGCCTTCATAAGTGCCCTTGCCAATCAGGGTCGAGATCCCCGCGAGACGACCTGAGCTGCCCGCGGCCTTAACGAAAGTGCCGAGAATCTCATCGGCTGAAGGGCCGTTTACCGGCGGTGAAGGAATTTCGATTTCGTTCGGATCTTCTTCCGGCGTTCCGTACTGCAGGGCCAGGCTTGGAATGTCCTTGGGAAGTTGATTGCCGTGGTGACAAGAGTAACAGGTGATCGCACGCCGGCCCCCAAAGTTATTCTTGTTGATCGCGTTCACCATCTGGATCATGGTGCGCGCCACTCGCTTACGCGGCACGTCGTCGGCAAATTTCTTCCAGTCCTGCAGGCTCTCCGGCACGTGGCAGTACACGCAATTCAAACCCAACGAGGCGGCGAAGAAACCCATAGTCGCCATAAATTCGCTGACCGGAATCCCTTTGAGCACTTGAACGTTTTTGAAAACATCTTCGGCATTTGGCTGTTTGTCGCCCGGCACACTTTGGCCCGCAAGGTTCTGCCACCCGCCTAAACATGCCGCGACTGCTACGAGCAGCGATTGCCGTTTCCGACCCATAGGTGATCTATCCGAGGCGTTGTTGAACGCCAAAGACAGTATATGATCGCGACTTAACGTCACAAAATCGATGGTGACGATTACTCGTATCTATGCTGCGGATATCAGTGCCCTTCGAGGCGCCGCGCCAGGATGCAGCACGTGACCATCCGACATTCGCCCAGCTTACATCGACGTCCACGACTTCGCGGCAGATACAGCTTACGGTGAAGTTCTTGTTTTGAAAGGTGCGATGTTCACAGATGGATGATGCCCCGCTGTATGGCAACGGTCGTAGCGCGCGTTCGGTCTTGTGCTCCCAACTTTTGCAAAATGTGTTGGACGTGGTTCTTCGCGGTCGTCTCGGTAATCTCCAGCGCATAGGCTATCTGTTTGTTGCTCAGACCGCGAGCCACCAGTTCCAAGACCTCGATTTCACGCTGGCTTAACGTTGGCGAATCGCTTTGCGCTTCCATGCTTGCCGCCAGGGAAGGCGGAAGGTACGTTCCGCCGCCATGCACGGTTCGAATGGTGTGGAGCAGCTCTTTGCGGAGAACGTCCTTGGTAAGGTAAGCTCGTACGCCCGCAGCCAGGGTCCGCCGGATGTCTTCGTCGCCGCCGTACGAGGTGAGCGCGATCAAGCGCGCGTCCGGGAGTTCACTTCGGATTGCTATTGCGACCTCCACTCCGGACAACAGCGGCATGCGCAGGTCTAAGAGCGCCACATCCGGCAGATGCAGGCGGTAGCGCTCCACCGCTTGGCGGCCATTGCTGGCCTCAGCTACTACCAGCATGTCGGGCTGACGGTTGATGATGGCGCAGATTCCGACGCGGGCCACTAGATGGTCCTCGGCGACGAGGATTCGGATTTTGTCGCTCATGGAATCGGCACCGAGACGGCCACTTCGGTTCCTAGGCCGGGCCGGCTTTGGAGGCGAAGCTCGCCGCCGATCCGCTCCGCGCGTTCGCGGATTCCGATTAAACCGAAGTGCCCGCCCCCGGTTTCGAAGGAGTCGTCAGTTCGAAAGCCGCGCCCATCATCGCTCACGGTGAGGTTCACAATGTTCCCATTTCGCTCCAGCTTCACCTCGATTCTGGTGGCCTGCGCATGTTTCGACGCATTGGCGACCGCTTCCTGCGCAATCCGAAGAAGATTGTGTTCCATGTCTTCCGGTAGATTCTCGAATTCACCTTTGACCTGCACTTCAACGGCGGCAGCCGCGCCGGCCGCCCAGCCGCTTGCGCTCGCCTGGAGCGCGGCGGCCAGATCGCGGTTGGAGAGCGCCGCTGACCGCAAGTCCATGACCGAACGCTTCGCCTCTGTGAGGCTGTGCTGCGCCATGCGGCGCGCCAGATCGAGATACTCATGAGCCGGCCGCAAAGTTTGCGGTAAGAAAGTTTCGAGCGCGTCCAACTGAGCGGAAATACCCACGAACGCCTGCGCCAGCGTGTCGTGGATCTCGCGCGCCAACCGCAGGCGTTCCTTCAACACGGCGGCGAAACGCAGACGCATCTGGCGGACGCGGAGCTGATAGGCCATCCAACACGCAAAGGCCAGCAGCGCGACGCAGAAGGTACGAAACCACGCTGTCTCGTAGTAGTGCGGAAGAAGGTTCAACTCGTAGGACGCCTCGCCAGGCGGCGCGCCGGGCGCCTCGGCTCGAATGCGGAATCGATACCGCCCATGCCCCAGGCTGTTGTAAGTGGCCACGCGGCGGCTGCCGGCCGCGATCCAATCTAGGTCCAGGCCCTCGAGCTTGTAGAAGTAGCGCACTCGCTCGGCGGCGCTAAGGTAAATGGCGGCGTATCGTATTTCCACGCGCCCGCGCCCGGGCGGGACTTGGGCGCGTGACGGATCGTCGTATCGGCGGCCGTCGGCTGTGAGTTCCGCAATGTAAACCGGCAGCGGCCGGGCAGCCGGTGGAGAACGATCGCCGCGGTAAATGGCGATTCCTTGGGCCGTGGCGAACCAAAGACTGCCGTCGGAATGTCTTCCGCCTCCCAGTCCGATGTCGGATGGCGATTGCGCACTTCGCAGGCCGTCCGCCAGGCCGAAGTTAACAGGATCCAGATGGCGTCGTTTGCCGCTCGTGAACTCGCTCAGTTGCCGCTTCGCAATGCGGCAGATGCCACGCGTAGTGCTCAGCCACAGGGACTCGCCGTCGTCGGCGATCTGCGAGATATTGTCGCTCAGCAGACCGTCACGCTCGCTGAAGGTATGAAAGCGGCCCTCGCGAAATACGCCTAAACCCCCGCCGAACGTGCCCACCCAAAGTGTTCCGTCCTGGTCCGGATGCAGGGCTCGGATTTGGTCGCTGCCCAGGCCATCGGAAATCGTGTAGAGGCGGTTGCCCTCGGGCGCGATGCGCCATAGTCCGTTTTGTATGGTGCCGGCCCAGATGGAATGGTCCGGCGCCTCAGCCAAGGTAACGAACGCGCCTTGCAGCATGCTGGGATTCGCAGCGGGTATCGCGATGCTGAATCTGTCTCCGATGCCCTGGCCGAGGCCATTGGGGAGCGCGAGCCACATTCGGCCGGAGGAATCTTCCAACGCGTCGAACACTCGCTTCCGGCCTTGCGGATCGGGAGGGACGAAGCTACGCAATCGACCGCGATCCCAAATCTCGAGACCTTCGCGCGTGGAAACCAGTAAGTCGCCGGATCGCGTCTCGCGAATCGAATAGACGCGGCCTTTCTCCGGCCCGACGGCTGCGGCGTGAAGCGGGTCGGGGGCGGAAAAGGATCTCAGCCCCGCATCCAGAAACCCGGCCCAGACCTTGCCTGAGTGGTCTTCGTGAATGACGTTAGGCTGGTCGCTCGGCAGACCTTCGGCGATGCCGAAAACTGTAAAGGCATCGTCTCGAAAACGCAGCAGCCCATGATTGCTGCCTGCCCACAGGTTGCCACCGCGGTCCTCAAAAAGGGAGCGAACTCCGTCCTGCGCGGGTCCATCGGTGAGGGTGCGGAAACGGTCTCCCTCCAATCGAGCGAGGCCGCTGTTGGTTGCCACCCAGAGGTTGCCATCCCGATCCTCCACCATGGCGCGAAGCTCGAACGGGTCGGTAAGGCCTTCGCGCGATCCGTAGCGAACCACGCGGCCATCGCGAGAGGCACGGATCAGTCCCCGATATCCAAGGATCCACAAGTCCTCCCGCTGGTCCTTCAGCACGGTCGCGGGGAAGTCGCCGGCCAGTTGGGAAGGCTCGAAAATACTCTGGAAGCGTCCATTTTCCAGGCGGACGACGGAGCTGGTGCCGGCAACGTACAACACGTGCCGGCGATCCTCCCACACGCCTCTCACCACCTGAAGTGGAAGATCCCGGCCACGCGGAAAGTTGGTAAATCGTGACCCATCGAAGCGGCTTAAGTTCCCGCTCGCGACGATCCAAAGGGACCCCTGATGGTCGACAAACAGAGCCGTGACTGCGTTACCCGGCAAACCATCCTTCTGCGTAAATGTTTGGAAGCGTCCTTGAGAACAGCGGGTCAGGCCGCCCGGAGTCCCTATCCAGACCGCGCCGTCGGATCCTGCGGCCAGCACGTTTACCGAATTGGACGGCAAGTTTCCCTGATCTTTGCCGAACGCGACGAACTCATACCCGTCGAAGCGCGCTAGCCCTTCATCGGTACCCACCCAAAGGAAGCCATCGGTGGTTTGGGTAATGGCTCGAATGGTGTCCTGCGGCAGTCCCTGCTGCTGCGTCCAGACTGTCAAGGAATATTGCGTGAGCGCCTTCCTGGGGTTCAGGGCGAAGATGTTGACCCCGCATGCGGCGAGCATGATTAGGGTGCGCATGATCCGAATGGACCGTTGAAAATCAAACATTCGGGCTGTAAACTGCTTCGAGACCACTATGACATCGAATTCTACTTGTTTTCTCTTAAAGCCGGGATTGTCCCTAGTTGCGCTGGTGTGCGCCGTTGCGTGGGCGCAACCTGGCGCGGAGAAGGCGGGAACTGCGGACAGGATCAAGGTACACGGCGCTTCACTCGAAGGAAATCTGGAGGGTGACCCGGCCGAACGGGAGGTTTTCGTCTACCTGCCGCCCAGCTACGCCAGTCAGCCCAATCGCCGCTATCCGGTGGTGTATTTTCTGCATGGCTACGGGGCGACCGCGGAAGCGTACTGGAAGCTGATGGTCGTTCCCGATGCCGCGAGCAAAGTGATGAACGCGGGAACCGTGCATGAGATGATCCTAGTGCATCCCGACGCGCACACTCTGTACGACGGCAGCATGTACTCCAATTCGCCGACAACAGGCCATTGGGAGACGTACGTCACGCACGATCTGGTGGCGTATATCGACAGCCATTACCGAACCATCGCCAATCGAGAAAGCCGCGGCTTGGCGGGTCATTCGATGGGCGGCTACGGGACGTTGCGGCTGGCCATGAAGTACCCCGAAGTCTATTCGAGTTTTTACGCCATGAGTTCCTGCTGCCTGATGAACAATCCGGGTGTGGCCCCGCCGCGGTCAGCTCCGGCGCCAAACTCGAATACACAATCTGCTGAAGGGCAGGCGCCGCGGCGAAATCCCTTCGCCAACGTGAGTTCCGCGCAGGCGGCGGCGTGGTCGCCCGATCCCAAAAATCCCCCCAAGTTCTTCGATCTACCCGTGGAAGGCGAGACGGTACACCCGGAAATCGCGGCCAAGTGGATCGCGAATTCGCCGTTAGCGTTTGTGGATCAGTACGTCCCGAATCTGAAGAAATATCGCTCGATCAAGATGGACGTGGGCGATCAGGATAATCTGGCGGCGACTAATAAGCAAATGGATGAGTCTCTAACGCGCCTCGGTATCGTTCACACATTCGAGGTTTACGAGGGCAATCACGGCAATCGGGTCAAGGAGCGGTTTGAGACCAAAGTGCTGCCGTTCTTCTCGGAAAATCTGAACGGTCAAGCCTCGCAAGGGAGCCACTGAGCACGCGTGCCAATCTACGAGTTCCGATGCAAGGCATGCCTGCACGAGTTTGAGTATCTGCTGCGATCGTCGTCTCCAGCCGCCAAGTGCCCGGCGTGTGAATCCCTGGACTTGGAGCAACTGATCTCGGCGACTGCCTTTCACTCGGAGGGCGCGGCGCAGGCCAATCTCAGTGCCGCGCACCGCAAAGTGGCGGCCGCCCGCGGCCATCGGCAGCATGAAGAGCACCGCGAGCATCACGAGCATTTCGAGGACCCAGCCCAAAGAAAACAAGAGACATAATCCGAATGGATCATGGCGGAGGCATCCTGGACGAAATACAATAACTCAAGGCTCATGCGCGTCTTCCAATCGGCGGCGGTTTTTGTCTTCTTGGCTGGACTTGCTCCGGCTTCGGCTCAAACTGCGGCCGCCGCGAGAGCAGTGCTCGATCAATACTGCGTCAGCTGCCATAACGACAAGCTCAAAACGGCTAATCTCTCGCTCCAGAATCTGGATTTGGCGGCTGCCGGCGATCATCCGGAGATTTGGGAACAGGTGATTCGCAAGCTGCGAGCGGGCATGATGCCTCCCCCCGGCATGCCGCGCCCGGCGCTCGCCAAATACGAGCAACTCCGCGACTGGTTGGAAAGCGCGATGGATCGCAAAGCGGCCATGCATCCGAACCCCGGTTCCGTCGTCCTGCACCGCTTGAATCGCACTGAATACGCCGACGCGATTCGCGATCTCCTGGACCTTCAGGTGGACGTAAGCACGTTGCTCCCGCCTGACGATTCCGCGCGCGG
>Ga0302326_10017094_pt1 | contig 15150 bp, 19 predicted proteins | sample Palsa_T0_3_FD_202264 | JGI IMG/M metagenome (GOLD analysis project Ga0302326, IMG submission 202264) | Peat permafrost microbial communities from Stordalen Mire near Abisko, Sweden - Palsa_T0_3 | ecosystem: Environmental > Terrestrial > Soil > Palsa > Peat permafrost | place: Sweden: Abisko...
TGCCCTGCTCATAGGCCTGCAAGAATTTTCGCCGCAAATCATTCGCGTAGGGTCGTGCCATTCTGGTGGAGCGGAGAGTCGCCACCAACAGTCTACACTATCCATGAAAACGCTCTAGCGCCGGCGCTCGGGGAACGGATGCAACTGATCACCGCTTATTGGCAGACGATTCCAAAAAACCATGGATAACAAATGATCGGCCGTGACACTACCGCCTGCGCGGGCCCATCTTGGCCAGGTATGGTGTTGATCGCACTTCCCCAGGCTGCATTGAAGGCTCCGGAGCCCAGCCCGCAGCACGGGTGATAGGTCCAGGTAATGGTTCCGTTGACGATGGCATTGCCGGACGGTGAGATCTTCCCGGTTAAGACAGCCGTTCCCGGATACTGCCCGCAATCCGTGCGGTGCATGATCACCGATTCGGGTGTAAAGCTCTCCACCGTGACTCCACAATTAGGAAATAACTCCGGGTGAGGAGTTCCGGCCCCGACGTAGCGGCCGCCGGCCCATACCCAAGTGGAACAGTGTTGAGCGCACCAGTGCATCACGCTGGGAGGACCGGTCTTGGTCTTGCCGATGGTCGCATACCAGTTGCCCTTCTTGTCAATCCAATGTCCCGGCCAGGACGAGGTGTACTCGCCTCCGATACGGTCGCCGTCGCGAGTTCCCGTATATACAACCGTCATTCCGGCAGAGGCGCCGGTCGAGTCGGCGCGACGGATAACAACATTGTTCTGGTCGAAATGCTCCACGTTTAGATTTGCAATCTCACCGGACGGCCATTGACCATTTCCCTGCGTGCCCAGAAATGTCCACGTCCCGCAGTTATTCACTCCCTCGCACTCTGTCATGGTGATAGGGGTGCCAGATTTAGCTTTAGGGGCAACTCCGCCGGGATTTTGTGGCGATTGAGCGCTTGCCACTACACAAAGCGCTAAAGTGACTAGTCCTGATACGAAGAGCCGCTGTGCCATGGCAGGTAGAATGGCATAAATAGATGGTTTGATACAACTTATTAATCCATGGTTTTATTGTGACGGCGGTAGCCTGCTGGTTGTCCTTCGACGCGGAATCGCCATGATTGCCTCAGCGGCTACTGCCGGTAGCTATCGGGGGCCTTTAATGCACTGCTGGGGGATTTGCCGCCCGCAGCCGCTGAGGTAATTCATCCAAGTTCACTATCTTGTTCTAATTGCTCAAACCCTGCGCCCTTCGATAAACTCCGAGGCATTATGAACATCAGGAAGCTGGTCATCGCCGCTCTGTTTCTGCCGAGTGCTTATGCCATGGCTCAGCAGATCACTCTCAGCCCCGGCGCTGCCCCAGGCTCGCGGCTCTACAACTCGCAAGCACGCAATTATCCCTTCTGCGAAATCTTTGCTTTTATGGGCAAGCCTCCAAACGTGATGGCGCAGGTCTATAACACCACCAATGCCAGCAATTGTCCGCCCGGCAAGTTCATCGCTATCGACGCTAAGAAACTCGCCGCCCAGCTCGGGGCCAACCAGGTTTACCTGAACCCCAGACGGCACTGGACCATGGACCAGATATGGGTTTTCAAAGCCGGCGAAACTGCCGACTTCGATGGCGTAAAGGCGACGTGGGTCGCCAGCATGTCACCAGCCGACGTCAAGGCCGGGATGCAAGGCCCGTACACCGCGATGGAAATTCATCGCGATTCAAAGTACCTGTTCGAAAAAGGAAAGCCGGTCTACCTGATGCGCACGCCGGACGGGAAGGTCTATGTCATGCAGTCTTACATCACTGTGGTTGACAAGGGTCTAAGCATTGACAACCTGTCGGAGCTCGGCAGCAAGCTCAAGCTGCCCGATGGATGGAAGTTCGAGACAAAGAAGCTGGACACCGACTTGACGATTGATCCGACGAAAGCCGGCGGTGTGGCCCACATCATTCAGGACCAGATGCAGGACACCTACGAAGGCTGCGGCTTCGACGCGGCCTGTAACTATACGCCGTAAAACCGCGCGCTTGCGGTACGCTCGAAATTGGGCAGATCATCAAAGCGGGAGCCCCACTCAAGCTGCCTTTGCTTGAGTGGGGATTTTTGTTGCTCCATGAACGCTTGTCGTCCGCGAGCCGGGCGTACCACTCAGGCTTCTTTTGCTCGAGTGGAGATTTCGTCTACGCCCGCGCATCGCGCCGGATCAAGGTTGAATCGAGGAAGAAGCCGATGCCCACGGCCAGTGGTATGACGCCGAAGGCTGCCGCCATCCAGGCATCGGGCTCCGCGCGCGCGATCAGCGCGAAGGCGATGGTATAGCCAATGGAGACGCTGGTTAACAGGATGCCCGCACGCCGCGAACGCGCCGCGTGCGAAAGCTCGGGTTCCATCGGAATGGTCACGCCGCGCGCGAGTGCCGCCAGGCGCTCCTCGGTGCGCAACTTGCGCACCCGGTAATACGTGTACAGTGCGGCCATCGGAATACCGAAGATCATAACCACAGCCGCGAATCCCACAATGTTGCTGTCCATCGCTCCACTCCTTTCGGCCACGCTGCCGCGCTCGCCGTTTTGCAATTTGCTGACACGGGAAGGTACGGCAAGACAACGGAAGAAGTTCCGCGTGATTTCTTGCACCCTACGCTTTATCTCTCGCCAGCGCTTCCGCCTTGCGAATCGCAGCTTCGTGCAGATCGTAGGCTGCCAGCGCCTTGCGCGCAGCGTCGCGGGCCATGCTGGTGCTCATCTTGCTTTCGGCTTCGGCGAAGGTATCCTCCGCATCCTCATGTGCGTCGTAGGCTTCGTCGTCGGCTTCCGCGATGCGCTTCACTGCCGCCAGCGCCTTCGCGTCGGCGCCGCTGGCTCCCGCCGGCTTGCGGTCTTTGGTTTTGCGCCGCGCGCGCTTCGCGTCCCCGCCTTCCGACACGACTTGGTTGTAGGCGATCTTCAGATCGTCGCTCCAGGTGAGCTTCACCTTCATCTCCAGGTCATCGAGCGCGGCCCTGGCTTTGTCGGCGAGCGCTCGCACTCTTCTCTTTTCCGTCAGCCATTTCCATACGCCCCATTCCGTGCCTTCCGTCATGACGGCCCGGGCATCCTCAACAGCGGGAAGCTTCTTCATCACCAACCTCGTAAAAATAAAATTGTGAGTTCGCAGGCCAGCAGGAAGCGCGCTGCGCCTCTCCAGTCCCATTTGGTAACATTCCATCGTAAAGCGCCGAGGCTGGGTTTCAGCCTGCGACAGCACGGCGAGCTGCCGTGTATTCCCACTTCGGGAACGGCCGCGCAGGAAGCTCACTCCGCGATTTACTTTATCGGCAGGAAAAGCGCAGCCTAGCAGAGGAGCATCCGGGAGGATCCATGCGTCAACTTTGTTCTTGCGCTGTACTTGTGTTTCTCGCTGTGACCTTGGCAACGGCGCAACCACCTGCCCCGGCTGCTTCTTCGGCGCTAGGCTACACGCTTACCGTCATCGTCGAGGGTGTGGACGAGCGCGATGGCAACGTCGGTGTGCTAGTCTTCAATTCTTCCAAGGGATGGGCCGAAGACCGCACCGCGGCCCTGCGCGATATCACGGTGCCCGCGCATCCCGGCACGGTGACGATCACGATTCCTAATTTGCCCGCGGATGAATACGCTCTGTCCCTCGTCCACGACGTCAACAAGAACCACAAGCTCGACCGCAACTGGATGAATAAGCCGACCGAGCAATGGGGCCTTTCCAACAATCCTCACGCCGTGATTAAGACTCCTTCCTACAGCGCTTGCACCTTCGCACTGAAGGGCGACCAGGACATCCACATCAAGATGCAGCAGTAGTTGGGGCACACGCCGGCAAGGTGATCTCAGGCACAAGCTCGAATCTCTATCGCGAGCTTAAGCGACGTTCTGCGGCCTTGAAAGGGCACGGCTTCAGAGGCTGCTGAAAAACTCCTGACGAAGGAGAATTCAGGTAGAGATGGCCTTCAGTCCGCGAGGGATCTGCTTTTCTCCGCAGCCTCTAAGAGCCGTGCCCCGGCGGATTCCTCGCCCACCCCTTGCATCCCGCCGCCGGAACACGGAAACTGTACAGACACCCGGCATGAATATCGCAATCTTCGGCGGCACCTTCGATCCTGTTCATCGCGGACACATTGTCGTGGCCCGCGCCGCGATCGCGAAGTTCGCCCTGAAGCAGGTTTGGTTCATTCCTGCCGACATTCCGCCGCACAAGCAGAAGACGCCCATCACCTCCTTCTATCACCGCTATGCCATGATTGCCCTGGCGCTGGCGGGCGACAAGCAGTTCGTGCCGTCGCTGCTTGAGGCGCTCGATCCCGAGCGGGCACTTAAGGAACGCAATCCGAGTTACTCCATCGATACTGTTCGTCGCGTGAAGAAGACCCTGGGCAAGGGTGACCACTTATACTTCCTGATTGGGATGGACGCGTTCCGCGACATCGCCAAGTGGTATAGGGCGGAAGAACTGCTGGCGGAGTGTGAATTTATCGTGGCGGCGCGACCCGGATATTCGTTGGCGGATGTGGCCTCGTCACTTCCGGAAAAGCTGCGCCCACGGGCCGAGGTCACCAAGCTATTCCGCAAGCAGAAGATGTCGGGGCCGCTGGTGCTCCCGGGAGTGGCGTTGCACATGTTGCCGGAAACGCACGAGAATGTCTCGGCCACGCAGATCCGTGCCGCGGTCGATCGCGGCATGGCGCTGAAACGGCTGGTCCCCGACGCCGTCGCCGAATACATCCAAAAGGAACGGTTGTACCGGAAGACAGGGATTAGGGATTAGGGAAGCAGCGCAGAGCGCAGAGCGAAAAGCGAAGAGCGAAAGGCGAAAATCGGACCCTACAGCATGAAGAAAAATGAGTTGAGATCGCAGGTTGCCCTTGCCGTGCGCGCCTGCCAGGAGAAAAAGGCCGAGGACATCACCGTCCTGCACTTGGATGAACAGGCCAGCGGCTTCACCGATTATTTCCTGTTGTGCTCGGGCGCAAACCCGCGCCAGGTGCAGGCTATCGCCGATGAAATCGACCATCGGATGAGCGCCATTGGAGTGCAGCCCAAGCACACCGAGGGCTATACCCAGGCTGACTGGCTGCTGATGGACTACGTCGATTTCGTAGTACACATTTTCTCGGAGAGCGCGCGCAAGTTCTACAGCCTGGAGCGGCTGTGGAAGACGGCCACACGCGTCGAGCTGGCTGACCTGGAGAAGCCTGCGCGCAAACCCGCGGCGCGCAAAGCGTCGAAGCGTGCGGCAGCAGGCGCCAAATCGAGCAAGACGCCGGCGAAATCCGCGGCCCGCAAGCGTGCTCCGGCCAAACGCACGCGCAAGAGTTCCGGGCCGTGAAACTTCACATCGCATGGATTGGCCGCACCAAGAGCCCGCCGATTCAATCGTTGACTGCGGAATATCTGAAGCGGCTGTCGCGCTTCGCGGCCTGCGATGCCCACGAGTTGCTATCGGAGGCCGCGCTGCTCAAGCTGGAGAAGAGCGCCGGCCGCACCCGTCCGGTGCTCGTGCTGCTGGATTCGCGTGGCCGCCAGCTCACCTCAGAAGAGATCGCTAACTTCCTCCAGTATCACCAGTCTCACGATACGCAAGAGCTGCTGTTTGCCGTCGGCCCGGCGGATGGCTGGAGTGATGCAACGCGGGCAGCGGCCGACAGCATGCTCTCGTTCGGCAAGATCACGTTGCCGCACGAACTGGCGCGCGTGGTGTTGCTGGAGCAGCTCTACCGCGGCTTCACCATATTGCAGGGCCATCCCTACCACGGCGGACATTGAAGTTCCGGGTGGATATCTGCCGCGATGGGCTGGAAAATCAGCGTGACGATTGGCTTCAGATTCGACCGAAGGATACAGGAAGTCCGACAAATGTGTGCTGGCCGAAATGCCTTTCGACCACTACCGATAAACGGTTCCGGTTTGTGGCGGGGCACGACTTCAGTCGTGCCGAACAACGCGCAAGAAAGCGCTGGGCTTTAGCCCCTGTGAACGGACAGGGGCTAAAGCCCGAGTTCCTGGCAACCGAGGCGGCACGGCTGAAAGAGCCTGCCCTGAGTGCAGCCGAAGGGTGTCCTGACACAAAGCGATTCACGAGATAGGTCACTTTACGACAAACCAGTCCCGTAGGGACGGCAGGCTCTAAAAACGTTCTGAAGGTCGAAACTCCTCTTGGGGAACTGATGAATTTTCTTCACCGCAGATTCGCATTCCTGTTTATTGCGCTGGCGCTCGCCAGTGCCTTATCCCACGCAGTGGGACAACCCTCCCCGCAATCCTCCCCTAATTTCCCTCCGCTGGAGCAATGGAAATCCGCGGTCATCGCCGGCAATGTGACCGCCCTGCGTGCGCTGTATAGCAGCGATCCGCCCGCGCGAGTTATGACGGCGGCGGGCGACAGCAGCACCGATACCGAAATCGCCTTCTGGATGGAACTGAAGCCCCGTCGCATGAAGCTCGATGTCATTCAGTCGGAGTCGCCACAAGCGGGAGCGCAGAAGGTGGTCTTTGAGGCTGAGCTTCAATCCTCTTCAGCGCCAGGCGAACACGTGCTCTATGTCACCGAGGGACAACTGTGGCAGCAGCAGAACGGGAGTTGGAAGCTGGTCGCCTCCAAACGCAGCGAGGCGACAAAACTGCAGCAGCCCACTTCCACCAGCAAAGTGATCTACGCGCCCGGCCTCGATGCCCATGCCGAGATCCAACAGGCCCTGGCTCTAGCGGCGAAGCAGCACAAGAATGTGATCGTCGTCTTCGGCGCCAACTGGTGTTATGACTGCCACGTCCTCGACCTGGCACTTCATCGTCCTGACCTGGCTGGGGTGCTGCAACGCAACTACGAAGTGGTGCATGTCGATGTGGGCGAGGGCGACAAGAACCAAGACATCATGCAGCAATATCATGTGCCGATGAAGAAGGGCATTCCGGCGCTGGCCGTGCTCGACAGCAACGGCAAGCTGCTCTATAGCCAGCAAGGCGGCGAGTTCGAAAAAGCCCGCTCGCTGGCACCGCAGGACCTGCTGGCGTTCCTCAACAAGTGGAAGCCGGGCAAGTAATCGCTCATTGAAGCTGCCCGGCACTCCCCCAAAAAATTGGCGGATTTTCGACAATCGTTGAGGCCGGCCCAACGATTTCGGTGTATAGTTAACCCACTTTTTTGGTACCTCAAGTAAGAAGCGACAGCCTCACTCGTCTAGAAATCACTCAAAAGGAAGATTACTCGAATGATACGCACTGCAATGCCTGTGTCTAAGATATTGTTGGGTTGTATCTCGCTTGTCCTCGGACTAAGTTTGCTGTCTGGCGCGGCCGCGGCTGCCACCAGACCGCCCACCGTCACCATCACGCTGAGTCCCAGTGTTCCCAGCCCGGCGCCGCTGAACACCAACATCACCTGGACGGCAACCATAACGGGCGGCCAACAGGGGCATACTTACGATTACCAGTTCAGCGCCGCGCTGCAAGGGCAGCAGCAAATCGTGCGCGACTTTAATCTTCCCAATTCATTTGTCTGGGCGCCATGGACGGTGGAAGGAACCTACGTCGTCACCGTAGTAGTGCGCGACATCACCTCGCCGCCGTACATCGTCTATCAGCCAGTCTCGCAGCAGTATGTGTTGCTGCCCATTGTGACGGCCCCCGGAGGATCCGCGGTGAACACCACCAATCACCCTCTGGTGGCTCTGTTCAGTGCGGGACCATGCACGGTTGGCCATTCGATACGCGTCCGCTTCAACCAGAATGGTTCGCAGGCCTCCAGCACCACCAACTCCGTGCCCTGTTCTTCCTCCAGCGCCAACTTCCTGGTGGCGGGAATGCGGCCGTCCACGCAGTACCAGATGCACTGGGAGGAGTACAGCAACAACTACTTCAACAGCGGTTCCGCTCTCAACTTGACCGCCGGCTCCTTGCCCCCGAACTTTCCGGTCAACGAAAAAATGACGGTCAACATTCCGGCCACCGGCCACGATGCCGACTTTCCGGTGGTGATTTTCTCTCTTATCCCGACCGCCGGCCAGATCTTCCAGTATTGGCCCGCCGCCACCGATCTGTCGGGGAACATCCTGTGGTATCACAACGGCCCGTCGCTGCTGACGCGGATGGAGACCGGCGGAAACTATTTCACCATGTCGTACACGGCGCTTGCCGAATGGGACCTGGCCGGCAACCAGACCCTGGGAACCAACCTCGAGATCATCAACGAACAACTGACCGCTAAAGGCTTTCCGATCCTGACCGGGCTCAACAACCATGAGACCCGGCGACTGCCCAACGGCAACCTTCTGATCCTGGGCTCTCGTGATGAGACGTCCACTATGTATCAGGGCGGGACGCAGCAGGACCCGGTAGACATTCTGGGCGACATGATCCTCGTCCTCGACCACAACATGCAGTTGCAGTGGGCCTGGGATTCCTTCGCCAACCAGGACCTCAGCCGCGAAGCGACCATGGACGATTTGTGTTATCACCTGTCGGAAGGCTGCCCGCCGTTTAATCAGAGTTTCACCACCGCCAACGACTGGACCCACGCCAACGCCGCCCAACTCACCTCGGATGGAAATATCCTGCTCTCCGAGCGCAGCCAGGATTGGGTGCTTAAGGTGAATTACGACAACGGGCAGGGAAACGGCAGCGTGTTATGGCGGATGGGACCCTACGGCGACTTCACGGTCTTGAATCCTCCACAACAGACCTGCGGCGATCCCCAGGTCTTTCCCTGGTTCACCCACCAGCATGATCCGGCATTTCAAATGCAGAGTGGCGTAACTGAGGTCCTCACCGTGTTCGATGATGGCAATTTGCGGCATCAACAATGCGGCGGTGGAAATAGCCGGGGCGTGGTGTTGTCGGTAGCCGAGCGGCAACGTACCGTCTACATTCAACTTCTCGCCGATCTTGGCCAGTATTCGCTGGCCTTGGGAAGTGCGCAGTTGTTGTATTCGCCTCCCGATTTTACTTACGCCAGTTTCGGCAACGGGTTGCTCTATCTGCCGGTCGACGCCGCGCAATCAACGGAAACGGACTTGGCCGGCAACATTGTTTACCAGTTGCAGTCCAGTCAGTGGTCGTACCGCACCTATCGCGCACGGGACTTGTACACGCCGACCCTGCCGTAGGGCTCGGCCGTAGACTGAAATAACGCTTTCGCTCCGACCGGACTACGGCACCAACCCAAGTGCTCGTACCGGTCGGAGGCTTCATACTTAGCTCCTTAATGTCCCTTGTCGAAGCCTCTGCGCCGCTGCTCACTGTAGCGGACCAGCGCGTCCTCGATGACAGGAAGCGCGTTCTTCGTCGCTAAAATCTCGTCCACTTCGACGGCTTTGTTTTCCAACTGCTTATAGTCGAGAAAGAAGCGCCGCAGCATGGCAAGACGATGCTCCGGCATCTCGCTGGCTTCCCGATAGCTGTTGAACTCCGGATCCTCAGTGGCGACAGAGATGATCTTGTGATCGCGCTTGCCGGAATCGATCATGGTCATCAGGCCGATGGCGCGCGCATAAATCAGGGTGAGCGGCACAACAGGTTGCTGGCACAGAACCAGAACGTCGAGCGGATCGCCGTCTTCGGCCAGGGTCTGCGGGATGAATCCGTAGTTCGCCGGATAGTACACGGCGGAGTAAAGCACGCGGTCAAGCTTGATGAGGCCGCTCCCTTTATCGAGCTCGTACTTCACATTCGAGCCGTAGGGAATCTCGATGACGGTGTAGAACTCCAGCGGCAGTTTTTCGCCGGGAGAGATGTCGTGCCAGGCATGAGTCACGGGGCGCTCGCAAATCGCAGATGCTGCGTTGATTGTAGCTGACTCGTCGGCCGTCGCGGGTTGAAGCAGCCGGCAGACAAACCAAAGGCGCGGGGAAGCTGATGTGCTTCTTCCGCGCCTTTAAGGATCTTGCGCCGCTGCTTAGTAACGGTGCGGCAGTTTTTGCTCGGTTTCCACAGAGCTCGTCAAGGAACCAATCACGTAACTCACAACAATAACGCCTACCACAGCGATCGTAATCAGATCCATGTGGCACCTCCCCCACCCGGCGGCTGGCGCCGGCCCATGCTCGGTCGAATGTTCTTCCGCAACCACTTGATTAGACGCTGCAACGGAAGTCGTGCATTCTTTGTAACACGATTTTCATTTCGGTGCAGCAGAAATCGAAGTGGCATCCGGCAGATCACTTGGCATCGCAAACCGGCGCAGCGTGACTCGCTTGGAGGAGCGACGCTTATTCAGCCAGACGAGCCAGCCGCGCCGAGCTTTCCGCTACACCTTGGGCCACGTTGACCTGCGCGTAGAGGTCCCGGGCCTCATGCCAGAGCGTTCTTGCCTGTTCGGTTTCTCCGCTCTCGCTTTTCAGCACGGCCATGCTGCGGATGGCGTTCGCCAGATCGAGTGGAGGAGCGTCCGCGCAGGAGCGATAGAGCTCGAGGGCTTCGCGATAGCAGGGCTCAGCCAGTTCTGGATGGCGGGCTTCGTGATGCACGTCGCCAAGATGACGAACCGTGTGCGCCAGCGCGAGCCGGTCTCTGTGCTCGCGGTAAAGAGCTACGGCCTCTTCGTAGTGGTGGCGTGCGGCCACGGCATCGTGCAGTTTCCTATTCACTTCTCCGAGCAGGCGCAGCGCTTGCGCCAGATCGATGCTCGATGGTTGCTGCCGCAAGTGACCAATCGCCTGCAATAAATCCTGCTCGGCATCGGCGAAGCGATGTTCTCTTCTGGCTTGCGCGGCACGAGTCACGAGATCGTTACTGGTATCCCGCATGACGTGGAAGAGCTTAGCACGGGCCCGTCCGGTTGATAAAATGCCGCCAACCAAATCGCCTCGCAACCGTCGAACGAAAGAACCCTTCCCGGGAAACAAGGAGAATTTATGAATCGCGTGGTGCACTTTGAGTTGGGGGCCGTCGATCCGTTGAGGGCGGTCGAGTTCTACAAAAACGTCTACGGATGCCAGCGCAGCAGTGGGGCGGCGAACAAAATTGGCTGATGAAGACCGGCACATCTCCGGAGATGGGTATTGACGGCGCAGTGCTGGGCAACAAGGACTCGCAGGCGCGCACCGTGAATTCGATTTCCGTGAGCTCCATCGAGAAGTATGCCGCCAAAGTCGAGCAACACGGCGGCAAGGTCGTGGTGCCGAAGATGACGGTTCCGACCCTCGGTTATCTGGCTTATTGCAACGATACCGAGGGCAACATCTTCGGGATCTTCCAGCCCGATGGTTCGGCAAAGTAACTAGGCTCCGGCGTTCGGCCCGGTTTCGGCGATCACCCGTAGAAGAGCTTCTGGTCCGTCGGAGCCGACCACGTAGCGATCGGCTTCCACCTCGGGCCATTCGCCGTAAATGTGCGCGATGTAGATCACCTTGCCTTCACGCCTTTCGTCTCGAAAGATGCGAATAATCTTGCGAGCAGTTGCGTTGGGCAGGTGATGGCAGATGAGCGCGATGTCGAACGGCACCTGTTTCTCCGCCGCCTCCAGGGCTTGTTTCTCGGTACATATCGCCAGCACTTCATGCCCGGCGGATTGCAGCACGTACTGCCGCAACAGGGCGAGTTCCTGATCGGTGGTGAGGATAAGAATCTTCATGCCAGGATTTCAATGCGCCGGCACCTTCATGAAGTCCAGCGCCCGCGATATATACGCCTTCAGTTCGTGGCGGCGCACTACCGCATCCAGCATTCCATGCTCCAGCAGAAACTCGCTGCGCTGGAAGCCTTCGGGCAGCTTCTGGCGGATGGTCTGTTCGATCACGCGCGGCCCGGCGAATCCGATGAGCGCTCCCGGTTCCGCGATATTCAGGTCGCCCAGCATGGCGAACGACGCCGTCACACCACCCGTTGTGGGATCGGTCATCACCGAAATGTACGGCACCTTGGCATCGTCCATACGGGCCAGCGCCGCCGAGATCTTCGCCAGTTGCATCAGGCTGATGGCGCCTTCCATCATGCGCGCGCCGCCGGAGGCCGAGACAATGATGAGCGGCAGCTTCTCCGCCGTAGCCCGCTCGATGGCGCGAGTGATCATCTCGCCCACCACCGTGCCCATGGAACCGCCGATGAACGAGTACTCCATGGCACTGGCGATCACCGGCTTGCCGTCAAGCTTGCCGCGCGCGTTGATGACCGCGTCGTTCAGGCCCGTCTCCTGCTGCGAGCGCTGCAGCCGGCCGGCATAGGACTTCAGATCGGTGAACTTCAGTGGATCGGTCGAGACCAGGTTGTTGTCTTCCACTTCGTACTTGCCGTCGTCCAACAAGTACGACAAGCGGGTGCGCGCGTCGATGCGGAAGTGGCGATCGCACTTGGGGCAGACGTTGAAATTCTGATCGAGGTCCTTCTTCCAGATGATTTGGCGACACTGGTCGCACTTCACCCAGAGGCCTTCGGTCTTGACCCGCTTCTCGCCCGAGGTATCGAGGGGAACAGATTCGCGCTTAAACCATGCCATTGTGCTGTACGTCAGTGTAGCCGACCGGGAGTTAAGTTGTCGCGGGCGGCGGCGTCGCTTTTGACAGCGCGATCTGGAATATCGCTTTTGCTTTGTATCAGGGCCCGGCTTTAGCCGTGCCGACACGGCATTTCCATTTTGTCATCACGAAGTCGTGCGAAGGAGCGCAGCGACCGAGCACGGCTGAGGGATCTGCTTTCGTCCAGCTTGCGACCTTTTCTTTCCGCTAGCCGGCAGAGCCAGATGGGTTCTCGTGACTCGTCGCCGTTGTGCTAGGCTGTACAGCGCAGAGAGGCGCTATGAAGGCATCGGCAAAGGCCGTTCGAACGGCATCGCCCGACCCCGGCGAACAACTCAACAGCTTTATCGACAAGTTCGAGCCGAAAAACCAGGCGTTGATTCGCGCCGTGCGCAAAGCGTTACGCAAGCGCCTGCCTACCGCCAACGAGCTGGTGTACGACAACTACAACTTCTTCGTCATCGGCTACTGCCCCACGGAACGTCCCTCCGATTGCATCGTCTCGCTGGCCGCAGCGGCGAACGGAGTGGGCCTCGCTTTTTACCACGGTGCGACTCTGCCCGATCCCCATCACCTGCTGCTCGGCTCAGGCAGTCAAAATCGTTTCATCCGGCTTGAGTCGGCGGAGACGTTGGCCCGCCCCGAGGTAGAAGCACTCATCGCCGCAGCCGTCGCACACAACAAAGCCCCACTCCGGGCCAGCGGCAGAAGCAAACTCATCATCCGCTCAATTTCTGCCAAACAAAAGCCGCGCCGTAAACCATCGACGTAATAATCCCACTTTCTCATACGCAAGATTTTCCCCGCTCCGCCGATAGAAGAGGATGGAGGCGCGTGTCTAATGATCTCGCCATAACCAAACGAAGCGAGGCCCGTCCCCCGACAGATCGCGGCTGAGTGGCGCGCCCAAGGCACTGCGGCATTTTCAGCAAGCCACGCTTAGAAAGCCACAAGAGCATGTTTGCCATCATCGGAATATTAGTGGTTCTGGGCGCCGTGATCGGCGGGTTCCTCATGGAACACGGGCCCATCCGGGTGCTCATCCAGCCGTCCGAAGCCATTATTATCTGCGGCGCAGCCCTGGGAACGCTGCTGGTGGCCAATCCCCTGCACACCCTCAAGGAAGTAATGAATGGAATTCTGCAGGTGCTGAAGGGATCGAAGTTCAGCAAGAAGCGCTATCTTGACTCGCTGAAAATGATGTACGACATGTTCAACAAGATCCGCCGTGACGGCCCCAACTCGGTGGAGAACGACATCGAAGAGCCGGGCAAGAGCAAGTTCTTCGCCGCCTTTCCCGACTTCGTCAAAGATCACCACGCGCGCGATTTTGTTTGCGATACGATGCGCATGGTGCTGATGGGCGGCGTCGAGCCCTTCGACGTCGACCAGATGATCGAGGCCGACATGGACGTCCACTCCCATGAGTCGGAGGAGTCGGTGGGCGCCTTGAGCAGTGTCGCCGATTCCCTCCCTGGACTCGGGATTGTCGCCGCCGTGCTCGGCGTGGTCATGACCATGAGCGCTCTCGGCGGCCCTCCGGAAGAGATCGGCAAGAAGGTGGCAGCGGCGCTGGTGGGCACATTCCTGGGCATTCTGATGTGCTATGGCTTCGTCGGGCCCATCGCCGCCAACCTGGCAAAGCTCTCGCACGAAGAACATGAATATCTGCATGTGCTGCGCGTGACCATGATCGCTTTCATGAAGGGCACGTCGCCCTTGCTGGCAGTGGAAATGGGACGCCGCTCCGTCCCGGCGCATCTGCGGCCCAGCTTCTCGGAATTCGAAAAGCATTGCAAACAATCTGGCGCTGCCGCAGCCGCCGCTTCCGAAGCCGCGCCTGCGGAGGCTGAGGCTGCACCAGCGTCCTCGTAGGACAGAAGCGTATGGCCGCGAAAGCACAGCCCATCATCATCAAACGCAAAGGCGGCCACGGCGGCCATCACGGCGGCGCGTGGAAGGTCGCCTACGCCGACTTCGTCACCGCGATGATGGCATTGTTCATCGTGCTCTGGCTGATGAACACCAGCAAGCCAATCCAGCAGGCCATCAGCGGATACTTCAAGGACCCGGCGGGCACGGGAAAGCTGACCGGGACCGACAAGCCGCCAACCCATGAGGTCAGCAAAGACAGTCTCGACAAGGTAAAAGCCGAGTTGGAGAAAGCGATTCGCCAGGTCGCCAACTTCGACAAGCTGAGGGACCACATTGAGATGACGGTCACGCCCGAAGGTCTGCGTATCGAAATGTTGGAATCGAAGACCGGCACGTTCTTCCAGAGCGGACAAACCGATCCCAATGGCGATGGCCGGGAGATGATGATGACCATTGCCGAGGAGTTAGGCAAGGTCTCCAACAAGATCTCGATTGAGGGGCACACCGATTCGCAGCCGTTTGCGGCCCGCGCCAACTACACCAACTGGGAGCTGTCCGCCGACCGTGCCAACGCCAGCCGGCGGCTGATGCAACAGCACGGCCTGCGCGCCGACCAGGTGGCACAAGTGCGCGGCTTCGCCGATCAGCAGCCCCGCAACGTCAAAGACCCCTCCGACCCCGCCAATCGGAGGATTACCGTGATCGTGCAATATACGGAGAAGCCGCCGACGGATGCTCCTTCCGGCACACCGGCGCAATCGGCCCCGCAAGCGACTTCGCCGCCCGAAAAGAAGCCATAACGAGCGTTACGAATGCCGGTACGGCAGCATCACCTTCACCCGGCAGCCGCGCGCAT
>Ga0302326_10017095_pt1 | contig 15150 bp, 15 predicted proteins | sample Palsa_T0_3_FD_202264 | JGI IMG/M metagenome (GOLD analysis project Ga0302326, IMG submission 202264) | Peat permafrost microbial communities from Stordalen Mire near Abisko, Sweden - Palsa_T0_3 | ecosystem: Environmental > Terrestrial > Soil > Palsa > Peat permafrost | place: Sweden: Abisko...
GTCTGGTTGAAGATGAGGACAAGTCTGCCGCCATTCTGAGCCGCACCCCCATGCAGCGCTGGGGCGAACCGGGAGATATTGGCGGGGCCGCAGTTTTTCTTTGTTCCGAAGCAGCGCGCTTCATCACCGGCGCGATCCTGCCTGTCGATGGCGGTTATGCAGCAGTATGAAGGAGAGAATTAACCATGAGCACAGTCGCCGATGCGCGAATTCCCTACCGGCACCCGCAGCCGAAGGAAGCTTATCCCGAGCTGGTGATTCCCCACGCGATCCCCGAGGATGAACGGCTGTGGGTACCGCAGATGGAAAATATATGGTTTCGCCCGCTTTGCCTTTCGGCGAGCCGGGGATACTGGATGAACCTCTTGCGGGTGCGCAAGTCGGGCGTGCTTTCGCGCCATCGCCATCCCCAACCGGTGCACGGGTTCGTGCTGAAGGGCAGTTGGCACTACCTGGAGCATGATTGGACGGCGACCGAAGGCTCCTATGTTTATGAGACTCCGGGCGAGACGCACACCCTGGTGGTGGAACCCGACGTTCCCGAGATGATCACTCTCTTTCAGGTGAATGGCGCGATGATCTACGTGGACCCTGACGGCAAAGTCCAGGGATACGAAGATGTTTTCACCAAGATCGATCTCTGCCGCCGCCATTACACGGCTGTCGGATTAGGAGAGGGGTTCGTCGATCAGTTTCTGCGCTGAATTTTGTGCCGATCGCTGGAAGATCAGATCTCCCGCCGGCATTTTTTACAGGTTTGTAGATGCACTCGCATAAGGTAGGCCAGCTGTGCCTGACCGATCCTGCGTTTTCCAGAAGTCCCTTTGCGCCTTTCAGACCGCGGTGGCGTCGATTTAAAACGCCGCTCGTCGTATTTGGTATAGCTGACTTCCAGTTCTTTCATTTCCATACAAGGCATTTTTAATTCTCCAAACCAGCAAGGAACGCACGCTCTCTATAGTAGGGGAACCTGCTGCGGGTGGGCTCCCCAATTGAGTGCGCAAAGGCGCCCCGGGTAACAAGCTCGCATGACCGGTGGCTCCCCCGTGACCCGAAGGGGTGATGCGACACGCTTCCCAAGGAGGTCGTTTGTATCGGGATCAACAATTTGTTTGAATCCGTTTGAGCGGGTAATATGACTGGCAACTCCGTTGAGGGGCTGCTTTGGGCAGCGATTGGGGCGAATTACAAGGCGATGGTCAACTGACGTTGCTGTAAAGGAGCTCTTATGCGAACGACAGCAATTCTTGGCATCATCCTGATGGGCCTCGGTATCGTTTGCCTGGCTTACTTTGCTTCCCCGATGCGACTCATGTTTCAGTCGCCCATGGGTCTGCCTACGGTCAACCTGGTCCCGCCCGTTCTCGGAGCCCTGGCGCTCATATGCGGGATCGTTCTTTCGTTTGGGATACGGCCGAGGACAAATAAGGACAGGAAAGAGCCGTAAGTGGTTCGCTGATAGGGCCGCGTTTAAGCCACCTTATGGCGCCGGGTTGTTGTCGATCCAATATTCAGTGCGAGACTTCAGGGTCAACTGCGGACGACCCTTGATCTCCAGATGCAGGGCATGCATCCCGGGCACCGGGGACGTGGGATGGAAGCTCAGGACATAGTAGTTGGGTACGTCACTGGAGACCGCAATCAGGCCTGCTTTCAGATCCTTGGCATCGTGAAAGTGACGAAACTCGCCGCCGGTTAGCTGGGCGACGGACGATGTGGTCTGGGTGTGCAGAGCATTGCGTGCGCTAAGGAACGCCATGGTGGCCAAACGAATAGGCGGAGCAAGCATGCTTATGCAGTCAAGCACCTGCTTACTGTAGTGGCCCTCGTACTCACCATCGTTTCCGTCGCCCGCGCGGCTGAAGCAGCCGTGCGCGGGCCCGGTCTCTTCCTCGCGGCTAAGCTTCGATGCCTCATGAGAGGCGGCCGAACGGGTACTGGAAAAGCCGAAGCTGTACATGGTTGTGTTGGTATCGCTGATGAGGCGCAGAGCTTCATTGAGCGTTGTCTTGCTGCCCTGGTCGACAGTTTCGCTGAGGAGGAGAACAGCGCGGCGATAGCTTGCGGGCTGCGTTTGCAGTTGCGCGACGGCGAATGCCACTCCATCCAAAATGGCTGCCCCAGGGTCGCCTTCATGCAAATTGGCAAGCTGGCGGGAAGCATCGTCTGTGGTTGGCCCAAAGGGCAGCAGCAGATGGGGTGTGCTGTCGAAGGCAATGACGGCCACCCGATGCTCGACGTTGCCGATCAAAGCATCGAGGATCGCATCGAGGTCTTGATAGTCCGCCAGGTGACGAGCTCCGGCGCCGCCTGTTTCGACGCAGATGGCTAATGCCAGGGGCTGCGAGTCGGTGTCCGGATCGAGGGTCAGATGCTGCGGTACCCCGTCGTCTGTGAGGTTGAAGTCATCGGCTGTGAGTTCGAAGACAACTTCGCCTCCGCTGGTTTTTACGAGGGCGGGGACGTTTACCAGGGTTGAGCGCACAGTCAGGGTCGCCTGGGCGGGAGGGCTTTCCTGCGCGTGCACGGTCGTTATGAGGAGACAGAGCATGAGCGGGAGTGTGCGCGTCCATCTCATAACGTCGGGTTCATTATAGGCGTCGTAATTTAAAACTGAGGTTCAGGTGTATGACGTCCGGCGCCGACTTTAAGTCGTGTTGAAATATAAGAGGATTGAGGTAAAGCTACCAGTCGATGAACTAAACGCGATCGTTGGGCTTCGCCCTTCGACTTTTGTGAGCGAAGCGGTGGAATTTCTCTCGATCCAGATTGGAACGGCGGGTTCAGGAGATGCTAGTATTCTTGCTTGAAAAAAAGCTGCTGCCGAATTTTGCATCGCTTTGTATGCAAGGATTGCGGAAAGGCTATACTGGAAGCAGTGATTGAGCGGAATCGACTCCGCAAGAAATCCGGGCCTCTCTTCATCCAATCAAAGCATTCGTGCTAGCGAAAGGGGCGTATCGGTGCAGAAATCATTTCCCGATTTTGACCGGTATCTGGTCTTATCCTGATCCAAATTCTCAGCGATCGAACTTTTCGGTGGTACCATCGGCCAGAGATCTGCTCCTGACTCGGACATTTTCTCATTCCGCGGAGCAACCAACTTCCACTCGTATGGCCCTAAGACAAGATGGGCTGCAGCTAAACGCAACATCAACCGCACGCGATAGGAGACGATCTAATGTGGAAAGACAGTGCCGTTAGTGAACCACCCAAGGCCACAGCCCCCGCCGTCACCTCGAAACCGGTCACGGAAGACGAACTGCGCACGATATTGGACCGGTTGGAATCGACCCGGGACATTTTCCGTGAGAACCGGGAATTGCGGGATGTTTTGTCGCGCCGCGAATCCGAGAGCCAGGTCTTGCGGCACCGGAACGCGGAGTTGGAAGACATCATGCGGAAATTTGCGCCGATGCTGTTGAACGTGGCGACGACCATGGGATTAGCGGCAAAGACGGAAATGCGTGATTCCCGGAATGAAGCCTAAAAGATGTGTTTGCGTTTTAGTTGCGGTATCGTTTGATTCCGCAACCTTGCGTCAAGACTTTTCCGCTTCGTGAAATCAAACGTTTGCGGGTTGATCTGCTTAATGCTTTGGGCAACCTAGGGCTAAAAAATTCGTGTTCAGACGGGGCTGGCACTCTACGGGACGCATGGAAGCGACCCGAACAGCCGGAGTGTGCGCAATTGCGTTCCTGACAACACTCCCGCTCTTTAGATGCAGAGCCGGCCGTTATTCCGATCGCAACGCACGCATTGGATCGATTGCGGCAGCGCGGTGTGCTGGGAGCAGGCAAGCAGCGGTTCCTACAGCGACAAGAATGCATACCGCGCTGGCAACGATCGCCGGATTGGATGGGCTCACCTCAAACAACAGGCTTCCCACGACACGGGCAGAGCCTGCCGCGATCCCGACCCCGGCAGCTGCGCCAACGAAGACCGGCATCATTCCATCGCGCAGCACGAGGGCGTAGATATTTGCTGTTTGAGCACCCAGAGCCAGGCGGACCCCGATCTCCTGCTGACGCTGGACGACGGAGTACGTGACGACTCCGTAGACGCCTAATCCAGCAAGGAGCAGGGCGCTGACGGCGAACAGGAGCAGGAGGTCCATCTCGAAACGGCGGTTTGCCAGCGAATCCGCAACCACGCCATCAAGAGAGCGCATCACCGGGACAGAGACCGCTGGATCCAAGCTCCATACTGCCTTGCGCACGGCATCTGCGAGGGAAGCCGGGTCCTGGCGCGTGCGCACGAGCAGACCGCTCGTGCTGTCGCAGCGAATCCAGTAGGGCACGTAGACCATCATCGGGTCGGACTGGGCAAGCGTGATCGTGCGCGCGTCTTTGACAACTCCGATTACCGTGAAGGGAGCCTCCGGCGTGTACCCGAGCATGAATTGCCGGCCGAGCGGATTCTTACCCGGCCAAAGAGTGCGGGCAGTTAGTTCGGAGATGACTACGAATTTCTTGCCCTGGTCGCCCATTTCCAGGAATCGCCCGGAGACGAGCGGCAGGTGAACGGTTTGAAAGTAACCCGGACTGATCCAGCGGAAGTGTTCTGCGGGGAGCTGCATGACAGGACGCGCATCGCCTGGAACGCGGATCATCTCGAGCCAAAAGTCTCCGCCGAGCGGCGGCACGCTGACGATGGCAGCGGACTCGACACCCGGAAGGCGGTGGATACGGTCGAGCGCCGCTTGATAAAACGCAGCGCGGGCTTGCAGGTCGGAGTAATTCTTGTTGGGTAGATCCAGCTTCGCGCTCAGGACGTGATCGGCCTCAAAGCCGCGATGGGTCCGCATCAAGCGGACCAGGCTGACGGTCAGCAACCCGGTCATGAGCACGAGTGTCACGCTGATGGCGACTTCCACAGCCACCAGGGCTCGGCGCAGACGTTTGTTGCTGCGCGATTCACTTGCGTTACGTGACTCGCCACGCAGAGCCTCCAACGGCTGGGTTCGCGATCCGATCCACGCCGGAGCCCCGCCTGCGAGCAGAGTTGCCCCAATCGCGAGGATGAGGGCGCACCCCGCGCCCGCCCAATCCAGATGCAGAGATCCGCGGAAGTCCAGCGCGGGAGGAAGAAAATTTTGCATTGCCGGCACCAAAGCCGCCGCCAATAGGAGGCCCAGCACTGCGCCCACCGCCGCCAGCAGAATGGGCTCACGCATCGCGATGCGCAGCAACTCCTTCTGCCTTGCACCCAATGCCACGGCGATCGCCATCTGTTGCCGCCGGCCTACTGCGCGGGACAAAAGAAGATTTGCGATATTGACGCACCCGACCAGCAACAGGCCTGCCACCGCGGCCAGCAGGATGAGCAGCGGAGTTCGATTGTCGCCCACCAGCGCGTCCTGAAACGGTGTCAGCACGGCGGAGAGAGTGCCCTTTTCATTCGCGGGGAGCGAGGCCGAGATGGAGTGCTGCAAAGCATTGATCTCCGCGCTGGCCTGGGCGACGGTCACGCCGGGTTTAAGCTGACCCACCGCGAAGTAGTTGAAGTCGCGCATCGGCGCCGCCAACTGGTCCTTCGAGAATACCTGGGGCAGAAGAGCTTCCACCGGCATGGCACGATCTGTATTGTTCGCGAGATCCTGCATGACCGGCAGGTGAAACGACCGGGGCATCACACCAATGACGGTGTAGGGGAATCCACTCAACGTAATCGTTTTGCCCAGAATCGCTGGATCGCTCTGAAACTGTGTCCGCCACAGGTCGTTCATCAGCACCACGACGCCTTCATGACCTTCCTGGGCTTCCTGCGCGGCAAACGGGCGACCTAACTCCGGCGTAGCGTTCAGCACGGAGAAGATGCCGCGAGTCGCGCGGACGACTTTCACCTGGATCGGATGCTGGTCCGTCCCCAGAGGCACGGAGTTCTGTTCGATTGCCGCCATGGACTCGAAGCTGTGGCTGTTGCGCTCCCAGTTGACGAAATGGTTGGCGGTGACCGGCAGCTTGGGATAGATGTCGCTGAATTCGGCAACCCGCTCTTCCAGCACGACCAGCCGGTTGGGGTGTTGAAACGGCAGAGGCCTGAGCATCACGTCATAAACAAGCGTGAAAATGGCCGTGGTGGCGCCGATCCCAAGGGCCAGGGTCAAGATGACGGTGAGAGAAAAGCCGGGCGCCTTGCTCAACTGCCGCAGTGCTTGCCGTATGTCCTGGAACAGTTTTTGCATTGAGTCACCGATCACAGCGAACGCACTTGGAACAGCGGTACATGAAAACAGGTGCAATTTTCTGGCCAAACCATATGCGGCACAACCGGCTGCTATGCCGCAACTTGAAATGGCTGTACGAAGCGGGCACGGGCAGTTCTGGCCGGAATTAACAAATTATTGTCCGGAATCGGACAACCCCCTGCTTTTTATTGACTTCGATCGGGTGCTGACGCTTTACGGCAACTTGCTGGGCTGAGAGACCAGAAGACGGCCGCCCGAGGCGAGTGTGAGCCGAGACGGCGAAGAGACCGCGCTCAGATGCAGCGACTTTCGATACGCTATTTCACGGCCACCCAGGACAACCGCTACCTCATAGTAGCCTGGCGGGAGCTGAGGGAATGCGAAGCTTCCGTCGGCAACGGTGCGTGCGACCAGTTCGCCATGTCCGCCGATCAAATGAATCTCCGCTGAGCGCACCGGCCGACCGGACTCATCGGCCAAAGCTCCTCTCCATGCGATGGCCTCAGCCACCTTCTCAGAGCCGCTGATGGGTGTATCTGAGGTCGCCGCTTGATTGAGACGATCGACCACCGCTTCGATCGGAGACATCCGTCCCTTTGAACCCGGAACGTAGAGGTGAGCCATCGACCGGCTCAGCAAGAATGCAAAGGCAACGATCGTGGCCAGCGACAGGGTACAGCCAAGGAGAATCGCTTTGGGGCGCATCGGTTCTTCGTCCAGAACCTGAAAGGAGGGAATACCCACGGCATTGAGGGAAAGCGGTTGTGTTTCTGCCGCCGTGTAGGAGTTCCGGTGGGCTTGCGGAAGCCCTACTAAGAAGTCCGCCACCAGGTCCCATAAGAGGCGGCCTCGTTTGAAGGTACCTGTCTCGTCGCGGAGACGGTCCCGAATCAGTTGGAGCGCCTCGGCCTCGTATTCCTTACGGAACCTCGACGGGTACAGACGAAAGAGGCGGGTGTATAACTTCTCAGACATAATCCCCCCTCAGAATTTTTCGGGCTCGCGCTACGCGCAAAACGTCCGCCATTTTTTCCGCCTCCGATCGTGCCAATTTGCGGCCGGCCAGGGTCAGCCGGTAGTAGCGGCGGCGCTCTGAGCCGCCTTCGCTATTCCCGGGCCGATCCACTTCCTCAATCAGCTTTCCTTCGAGGAGCGTTTGGATGGAACCATACAGCGTTCCTGGCCCGAGCCGAAGCCGTCCGCCGGTCTGCTCCTCAACCTGGCGCATGACTGCGTATCCATGCAGGTCGCCATCGGCGAGGGCCAGCATGATCTGGAACGCGGCGGCGGGGAGAGGATCGAGTCTTCGTTTCGGCATTTCTTAGTCGATGATCGATATATCGATGAACGACTGTAGCTCCGCTTGATCTTATTTGTCAACCGGCCTTGCATACATCGCAAGCGCAGCGTGAACGTTCATGTAGGGTGGCAGATTGCTCTCGATGATGCGGAATTCCTCATCCGTGAGGGGAAGCTCGTTGTAGGCGGCTACGGCTTTAGTCGGTGTGAAGCCGCTCCAGGCTCCGTCACTCCCGAAGAGAATGCGGTGCACGCCCACCTGACGAATCCTCAGCGCGATTTGTTCCTTCTTACTCTGCCAGTTCCCTAGCCCAGCTACGCCAGAGATGTCGAAGTAAACGTGCGATACGCCTAGGTCATGGTGGGAGAGTGCCTGAATAAAGACTGCGAGGGCCGCCTCGGTAGCGGGGTCATCATAGCCGCCGTCCCGGCAAGGTGGGCAATCTGAACGGTACTGTGAGGAGCGGCGGGACGCAACTGGCTAAGGAATATCTCTGCCTCTCTTCTCCCATACGGCCGATGATGATTCACATTCGCGTGCATGTGCACGATGATCGCCATGTGGCGGTTGTCCGCGGCCTGAAATACCTGGCGAAGCTTGTCCACCTGTTCTGGATTGTCGAGATCGACATCCGAATTGCCGAAGTGCAGCTTGACTGCGGAATTCAGGTAAGGATTGTGAGAGCAGCGCTCGATCTCGGCTAAGGCGTAGTCGCGAAGAGGATCGACGCCGCAAACGCCTGCAAGACGGTCGCGGTACGGCTTAACCTGCTCAGCGGTCCAATCGTTCTCAGCCTTGACCAGCGTGTACTCATCCTCGACTTGCGGACGAGTGGAATTTACGAACTGGTAGGCGAGGGAGAGAACGACAGCATGCCGAATCCTGGCGGCATCCATCTGGGTAATCAGATCGCGTGCGAGGAATGGCTTTGCTTCGCCGATGAACCTTGCGACGGCGGGACTGAGCAAATGCTGGTGATAATCGGTCGTGGGCACCCTCTGCGCTGCTACGGCGGCGGGAAGAAGAGTTGCAAGAAGAGTGCATCGAAGCAGCTTGATAGCCATGCTGCGGTTTCCGGGCGTTCCCATGGGTCGCTACTCGCCTTGACATTTTACTGGAAGGGACAACCCTCGCGATGGGCAGAGCGAACTGCAAGTGCCCTCTCACCTGACGGGTGGAGGAGATAGCTTCTCCGCAGGACGAAACCGCATGCCCATAAAATGCCTGGGAACGCCATTCTCTGCCGGCGTCTTTTCGAGAAATGCTTTTGCCGAAGCGTCGTGCTTCAGGTAGGTATCCAGGAACTTTAGCGTGTAGAGCGCCACCCAGGCATAGTTCGTGTTGGCGTCCTCTCGTCCGTAATCGGCGACCTGGTTTTCCGCAAAGCGCTTCGCACTCTCTCTACGCTGAAACATGGAACTGAACTCTGCGTGTGCCGCTCCCAGCATATTCACGGTGAGAAGGTCGCCGTGTATCCAGGCGTTCAGAACGTTTGGACCCACCATGTATGCCGGGGGACCGTCATGGAATCTGTCAATATCTTCAAGGACGTTCGGATCGCCTGCGGTGAAGAAAAGAAGCGGTATGGTCATAGTCTCCGGATGAACGTCCCCGGCCATTTTCACAAGGCCGGGGTAATAGCGCATGCTGCCGTCCATAGATACCAGAGCATCGATGCGGCGGTCTCGGGCCGCCGCAAACAAGCTCGCACTTCCGCCCAAGCTCCAGCTCATCACTGCAACTTCGGATAAATCCGTATTGGGAAGCGTTTGGGCATAGGTAATGAGAAACGAGATATCGCGAGCTTGCGCATTGATTCCATCGAGATCGTCGGTCATGTCACGCGTTGACGCCCCCATCGACGGACTGGCGAGAACGACGTAGCCATGGCTGGCAAGGAACTCACGTAGGTCGGCGTTTTCCCACGAAACAGAAGAATCGCTGGGAGCGTAGATCAGGACCGGATAACGCTCTTTCGCCACCGGCGCATCCTGCACCGCCCATAGCGGGATGTCTAAGGACGTTTTCAAGAGCGTCCGCCACCGGTTCTCTTTTTCATCCGGAGCGTCGAAGTGCATCTCCGTGTCGGCCAGCCGGACATAGTCGCCCACCGTCATCGGTCTAACTGGGCTCTTCCGCGACGGGTACCAAATCAGAGTTTGCAGTGGCCGAGTTTTATCGCCTGCTGTTGTGCGCGAACGGGCGTTCGCAGAGTAGGTCCGTGAGCGATCGTACTGATTGACAACCTTCATACCTACCGAATAAGGTCCAGGGTTTTGCAAGAACTTGAATGGGGATGTTTGGGAGCTTGCGAAGACTGAGGCATGGCTTATGCACATTGCGCATAATGTCACTTGCAGGGCACGCCCGCATCGACCACGGCGTAACAAGCCTGCGAGAAGAACAGGGCCATTCCGCGCCGCTCCCTGGGTCCGCCCCATGCGCGCGTTCCATCCCGCGTTCGATCGGATCCGTTTCTGGTTGGGCATAAACTCTCCCACGTAATATACCTTTATGGCGATCTGGAATCACCAACTCCCGCTGCTCCTGCGGGCGAGCGTGGCCTTCGACGAAGAATCTGCGGGTCTATGCAGCGAAAGCGATTGTTGGGCTTCGCCCATCGTTTTCGTCCCACGTGCGCTTGGGCGAATGTGGGGCACCCGTCGATTCCCTGTGAGCGTGTCTTGCTCCGGCGGACGGGTTTATCTAAATTCATCTTGAACGCGGTCTCTGTACCGGCGAATGGGCTTGGTCAGCCAGCTTGCGATGGAGCGCGCATATATCTTCTTCTGCGCAGGCGTCAGAGCGGTGTTGCGTTTGCGCAGGAATCGGGAGCGACAGCGAATGTAGTTGAGATTATTAGAATCAGTGACGGCTTTGATCCGCATCGTCCTCCTCCCCGCTAGCAGTAGTTCTTCTATGCGGTCGATGGAGCGAGAGCCGAACCAGAACAGTAGACTTATATTGCATGAAGAAAATCGGCTTCCTCTCTTTCGGTCATTGGACACCTTCCCCGCAGTCACAAACCCAGTCGGCAGCTGACGCGCTTCTACAATCGATAGACCTCGCCCTAGAGGCCGAGCGCCTGGGAATGGACGGGGCCTACTTCCGTGTTCATCACTTCGCGCGACAACTGGCCTCACCGTTCCCGTTACTCGCAGCGGTAGGCGCCAAGACACGAAAAATTGAAATTGGCACCGCAGTCATCGACATGCGGTATGAAAACCCTCATTACATGGCAGAGGACGCCGGCGCTGCCGATCTCATCGCTGGGGGACGGCTGCAGTTGGGAATCAGCCGTGGGTCGCCCGAGCAGGTGATCGATGGTTGGAGCTATTTTGGCCACCGTCCGAGGGACGGCGAGACCGATGCAGACATGGGGAGGCGGCACACCGAAGAATTTCTCGAGTTGCTGCGCGGCAAGGGGTTCGCGCGGCCCAACCCCCGTCCGATGTTTCCTAATCCGCCGGGGCTGCTGCGCCTTGAGCCATACTCCGAAGGATTGCGAGATCGGATCTGGTGGGGGGCGGCTACGAACGCGACTGCTGCCTGGGCCGCAAAGCTCGGAATGAACCTGCAGACCTCAACCCTGAAATTCGACGAGTCCGGCGAGCCGCTCCACATCCAACAAGCGGCGCAGATTCGCGTCTTTCGGGCAGCCTGGAAGGAGGCCGGCCACGCTCGCACTCCGCGCATTTCCGTTAGCCGCAGCATCTTCGCCTTGCTTGATGATCGAGATCGTACGTATTTCGGGCGAGGAGGTCAGGAAGAAGACAAGATCGGCTTCCTCGATGAAACCACACGGGCGATCTTCGGCCGCAGCTACGCTGCTGAACCGGATGTCCTGATCGAACAGCTCAGGAAAGACGAGGCGATCGCGGAGTCGGACACGCTCTTGTTAACCGTCCCAAACCAACTAGGCGTTGCCTACAATGCACATGTTATGGAGGCGATTCTGACTACTGTCGCCCCAGCTCTCGGTTGGCGCTAAATCGCCGGCGCATTCATTGCATCCAGTAGCCGCGCCGGCCGGTCACTTCGAGATTTGTGTAGTCAGGAAGGCGCAACGCGATTGCATGGAAGCCGGGATGGGGAGATTGCGGATGGAAGGTGAGGACGTAGCGATTTGGGAGGTGATTGGCGATTTTCTGCAGACCTCGTTCGAGGCTCTTGCGATCGCTAAGCTTGTAGTATTCGCCTCCCGTAAGGTGCGCGACGGTCTGGGGAACGTTGCGGTGCAAACCGTCGGTCACGAGGATGGCGGCCATCTTCGCCAGCGCCAGCGGTGGAGCAAGCTGCGTAAGACAGTCATAGGCCTGTACGGTTTTGCTGTGCGTGGCATCGGGGTCCGGCACCGGGTCGTTTCCCATACAGCCGCGCGGGGGATTGGAATAACGATGGCTCCCCGGCAGTTCCCGGTAGGCGTAGTGCTCGGCCTCGGATTTTCCAGTTGAGAATCCAAAGCTGTAGATGGCAGTGTTTGTGTCGCTGAGATCGCGAACGGCGTCGTCCACTGTGAGCTTGCTGCCGCGGTCGATGGTCTCGCTGACCAGCAGGATCGCACGACGGTGCGAGACAGGCTGATCGCGCAGCAAATCGACGGCGAAGCCCAGCGCGTCGAGAGTGGCAGCCCCATTGTCTGCGGTGCCGAGATCGTGAAAGGATCCGGGCGCTGCACAGTTCTCCATGTGATGTTGACGGCTACAACCCGGAGTGAGATCGAGGATTGCCTTCGCGGCCGCGTTGACGTTCGAAGTGAACGGCTGAACCAGTTTGGGCTGACTGTCGAAAGCAACCACGGCAATCGTGTGGGGGACGTTACCGATCACATCTTCCAGCAGAGGGGCCAGCGGGGCAAGCTTGTCGTTATCGAATTCGCGAGCACCGGCGCCGCCGACTTCTACTACGACCACCATTGCGAGCGGGTCTCCGCCCGTATCCTGATCCAAGGTGACCTTTTGGGGAATGCCATCATCGGTGAGCGTGAAGTCCGCGGCGTTCAGGTTAAAGACAAGCTGTCCTGATTTGCTGCGCACGAGCGCGGGAACGATGACTAACGAGGTTTGCGCGGTGAGATCGGAGCCGGCCGAACCCGGCGAGTTTGGAGCCTGGCTAATTGCTATTTGGGATGGGAATGCGTACGACAGTGAGACCAGCGCGGAAAGGATTTTGCGTACTAGCAATTTGTGCTTCCTTTACGTCGGTGACTGCTTAATAGACGTTCGACGATTGGGACGGTGAAGGGATAGTGGCTGGACAAGAAATTATTGTTAGCTTCGCCAGGTTGGCGGCATTCGATGAAACCCGCTCAGCTCCACAGGAAATCGGGGATATGGGGCACCCTCTGATTTGTTACCGGGACAAGGTTGGAGGATTTATTCATCGCCATTCCGTCATAGGCGAGCATCTGCGGCATTCGGGCAGTGTACTGCCGGGAGAATTATTTGCGGTTTGAGGAAACCCAATAGTCGGCTTCCCGCGTCACCATATTAGCCGGGGTCTCAGTGTCTTGTGACCGCGGCGTGACTTCTGGAGGACGAGGAGGTCTAGTATGACCGGGAACAAGAAGTGTGCGCACCCCGCTTGTAGCTGTATCGCACCGGATAAACAAAAGTACTGCAGCCAGCTTTGCCAGGATTCAAAGAACGTGACTGCGCTCGCGTGTCATTGTGACCACCCGGGTTGTCGTGGATGAAACATTGATCTGACGCGACGTAGTCGGTCAATTAGAGACTACGAAGGGCGGTCATAAAGTTTTCGATCTTGCGGGTCGATGCCGCTTTGCCGGATTTAAGGTTGCGCTCAATACATAGTCCGGAGAAAAAAGACAGCACCACCTCCGCAATTGCTGCAGGAGCCATCCGGTGTCGCTCCGCTTCGATATTCCTCGCGAGCAGGCGCTGCAACTGCGCCCGATTCTCTGTTACGGCCTGATTAGCCTCGTCCGGGAGGATAGCGAACTCTCGCATCGAGTTGACCGAAAAACATCCCTGCTGTTCGCCGCTGTTGAGCGGACCCTTCTTGAGAAAGCTCTCAATATTCTTCCAGCCAAGAGGTTCCCTGGTAAGAAGCCCGCGCTTCCCCTGACTCTCAAGATAATGGCGAAGGCACGCTACAAAGAGATCTTCCTTGTCGCGGAACTCCGCATAGAGGCCTGACTTGTTGACCCCTGTGGCTCGCTCCAGGTCCTGCAGACTCGTGTCCGAAAACCCGCGGGTCCAGAAGACCGGTATCGCCTTCTCCAGCACTTCCTCGCGACTAAAGTTCTTCGGGCGCCCCATTCGAGTATTATCCGATAAAGAACCATATAGTTCAATATATCCTGCATCTTCGCCGGAGGTTCATCATCGTATAAAACTGAACGGTTCATCATCACTTACGGCTCGAGTAATCGCAGCCCGACAAGAGAGGGGACAATGACTACACTACGAAACAAAACGGCGCTCGTTACGGGCGCGTCAAGAGGAATTGGCCGGGCAACGGCCGCTGCCCTTGCTGAGGCCGGGGCGCACGTCCTGGTTCACTATGGCCGTTCCGCGCGCGAAGCGGAGTCGCTGGTCGCTGAAATCCGGAGGAAGGGCGGACGCGCAGATGCAGTTTCGGCGGACCTGGGAACGCCCGACGGACCTTCCTTACTCGCCAAAGAAGTGCGCTCCATCGTGGGCGATCACTTGGATGTGCTTGTGCTCAACGCCGGAGTCAGCAAGTCAGCACGGATCGCCGATTACAGCGTGGAGGATTTTGACAACCTCTTTGCGACAAACGTCCGCGGCCCGTTCTTCCTGGTGCAGCAACTCCTGCCAGCTCTGGGTGCGGGTTCGAACGTCGTTATTATCTCTTCTGTTGTCGCCCGTACCGTGGTAGGCAAGCCGGGGTTGGAGAACCCTTCCATTCTTGCCTACGCCTCTACCAAAGGGGCAGTTGAGACTCTGGTCAAGAACTGGGCCGCCATTCTTGGGCCGAAGGGCATACGCGTAAACGCTGTAGCTCCAGGCGTCATCGACACGGATATGTCGAATTTCACAAAGACCGAAGCGGGACGCGAGGTCACACTGGGAATGCAGGCATTGAAGCGGATTGGCAAGCCCGAGGATGTCGCCGATGTAGTTGCTTTTGTGGCGTCCGATGGGGCGCGCTGGATCACAGGTGCGAGTATTCCGGTCGATGGCGGATCGAAGCTGTGACCGGCACACCGAGGCAGACTCCGCAAGGCCAGTACCAGGAAGTTGCTGGGAAAACCGACACCCATCACCGACAACAACTGAAGGATAATCATGAGCGATTCAAATGCGGAACGGAACAAGGCGATAGTACTGGAAGCATTCAATACCCTCTTCAATCAACGCGATTATGCCGCGGCGGGGCGGTTCTGGTCTCCCGTCTACATTCAGCACAGCGCACACATCGAGCCGGGACGAGACGGGCTCTTCAACCTGGTCAAAGCGGCGCCGCCGTCGCTCAAGTATGAGCCTGGCGTGATTCTTGCAGAAGGCGACTTCGTCATCGTTCACGGCCGGTTCTCCAACATCGGACTGCCAGTAAATTGGATCGCTGCGGACATCGTTCGCTTGAAGGACGGGATTCTGGTCGAACACTGGGATGTCATTCAGGACGAGGCTACGGAGGCACAGTCCAGGAGCGGGAGACCGATGTTCGGCAG
>Ga0302326_10017098_pt1 | contig 15146 bp, 13 predicted proteins | sample Palsa_T0_3_FD_202264 | JGI IMG/M metagenome (GOLD analysis project Ga0302326, IMG submission 202264) | Peat permafrost microbial communities from Stordalen Mire near Abisko, Sweden - Palsa_T0_3 | ecosystem: Environmental > Terrestrial > Soil > Palsa > Peat permafrost | place: Sweden: Abisko...
AGTTGACGACGTGCAGCGCCAGCGGCTGGAGCGTGCGGAGGTGGATCTCGCGGCCGCCGGCCAGCCGGACCTCGGCCGACGGGCAGACGAACCGGACCATCGCCAGGATCCGCAGGCAGCGCTGCGGGGTCAGCGTCCACTCGCCCGCCAGCGGCGTCCCGTCGAACGGGATCAGGAAGTTCACCGGAACCGAGTCAGGCGACAGCGCGCGCAGCGCGAAGGCCACGTCCACCAGGTCCTCGTCGGTCTCGCCCATGCCCGCGATCAGCCCGGAGCAGGGCGAGAGGCCGGCCGACTTGGCCGACTCCACCGTCGAGACGCGGTCGGCGTACTCGTGGGTGGTGCAGATGTCGGCGTAGTGGCCGCCCGAGGTGTTCAGGTTGTGGTTGTAGGCGGTGGTGCCCGCGTCGGCCAGCCGGGTGGCCTGGCCGTCGGAGAGCAGGCCGAGGCAGGCGCACACCTCGACGTCGGGGTTGCGCGACTTGAAGGCGGAGATCGTCGAGGCCACCCGGTCGATGTCCTTGTCGGTCGGGCCGCGGCCGCTGGCCACCAGGCAGACCCGGCGCGCACCGCCCGCCACGCCCGCCTCGGCGCTGGCCAGCACCTCGTCGGTCTTGAGCCAGCTGTACTTGAGCACGTCCGCGCCCGAGCCGACCCGCTGCGAGCAGTAGAAGCAGTCCTCCGGGCAGAGCCCGGACTTGATGTTGACCAGGTAGTTCAGCTTGACCCGGCGCCCGAAGAACTGCCGCCTGACCCGGAACGCGGCCGCCACCACGTCCATCAGGTCGTCGTCGGAGGAGCCGAGCACGGCGAGGGCTTCCTCCCGGGTCGGGGGGACACAGTCGATTGCCTTATCGGCGAGCGCGTCGAGCCAAGTCATGGGACAGAACGGTACCAGCCCGGGTTGGCGCGCCTATGGGAGCCGCGGACGAGCAGACGGTAAGCCCGCAGGCTGGGCATATCGCGGGCGCGGTCCCTGGCGTCTATGATGGGAAACCGCTGCCAGCAGGACCTCCGCTGCCCGTCACCGGCCGATCCGGCTGGCCTACACAACCGTAACTAGATAATTCCTACCGAATAAGTTGACTTTACCGCCGGCGGTGTGATCTCATGAAGATCCAGGCAAACCCGTAGGGAGTGAACAGGCCCATGGCACAGATCAGGCCCCGCGACCTGCTCACCGACGGGCTGCTGGCGCGGCTCGGCGGCACCTCGCCGTACGCCAGCGCGCTCGCCGGGCAGGTGCTCGCGGGCAGCGCCCCGGCCGGCATCGCCCCCGCGGCCAGCGCGTCCGCGCCGGTGCCGAGCGCCGCCTCGGGGACCGGGCCCGACATCGCCGCGGTGCTGCGACGGGACATCGCCCGGCTCGCCGACGTCGACTACCTCAAGGTCGCGCTGCCGCCGGAGTTCGGCGGCCTCGGCTGCACGCTGCGGCAGGCCGCCTGCGGACAGCGGCGGCTGGCCCGGCACGCCCCGCTGACCGCGCTCGCCGTCAGCGCGCACCTGTACTGGACCGGCGCCGCCGCCGACGCCTACCGGGCCGGCGACGACTCGGTCCGCTGGATCCTGCTCGAGGCCGCCCGCGGCGCGCTCTTCGCGGCCGGGCACGGCGGGGTCGCGGCCGGCGGCGACCTGCGGCTGGCCGACCCGCAGTCGCGGTGCGAGCCGGCCGGCGAGAGCGGCTACCGGTTCGCCAACCCGGCCGTGCTCTCCTCGCTGACCCCGACCTGGGACTGGGTCGCGGTGCACGCCATCCACCCGGCGAGCGGGACCGCGCACCCGCGGCCGGACTCGGTGCTCGCGTTCGCCGGGCGCGGCTCGCGCTGCGCGCCCGCCTTCCGGGTCGCCCGGGTCGCGCCGGCCGGCGCGCCGGCTGACATCTTCGCCTCGTCCGCGATCGGCTGGGGTCACGCGATCCTGGCCAGCGTCCAGTACTCCGACGCCCGCCGGGCGTTCAACGCGGCGATGGCGTCGGCCGCGGCCGAGCTGGCGGAGTCACCGGCCGACCGGGCGGGCGGGCCGCACCCGCTCGACCAGTGGCCGGTGGCCGAGGCCGGGCTCCGGCTGGACGACATGAAGGCGCGGATCGCCGACGTCACCCACCCGTGGCCGCTGGTGGCGGACACCACCCCCGACCTCGGCGGGCAGCGGCTGATCGGCATCTACGCGATGCGGCACGAGGTCGCCGAGGGCGCCGCCCGGGTGCAGGACCTGCTCGCGCAGCTCGCCGCCGCCCCGGCCGTCGCCGCCGCGTAGCCCGCGCCCGGCAAGCCCGTCAGGGCTTGCGCGCCACCCCGACCAGCATCAGCATGCTGCCCGCGGGCGGCGGCTCCTCGACCGGGACGTCCGGCCGCCAGTAGGGCAGGAAGACCACGCCCGGCGCCACCAGCTCGAGGCCGTCGAAGAAGCTCACGATCTGCGGCCGGCTCCGCACTTGGCCCCGGCCGAGCGACCGGGTCAGCACCTCGGAGTTCGCCCGCGCCTCGGCCGACTCGTCGCAGAAGTGCGTGAGCTGCATGAAGCTGCCCGGAGCGAGCGCCTCCAGGTAGCGCGCGACGATGCCGTGCGGGTCCTCCTCGTCGAGCAGGTGGTGGATCACCGCGTTGAGGATCAGCCCGATCGGCTGGCTGAAGTCAAGGAACCCGGCCACCGCGGGCAGCGCCAGCAGTTCGTCCGGAGACCGGACGTCGGCCAGCACCACCACCGTCGAGTCGTCGCCGGTGAGCAGCGCCTGGCCGTGCAGCGAGACGCTCGGGTCGTTGTCGACGTACACCACCCGGGCCTCGGGGTTGGCCGCCTGCGCGATCTGGTGCGTGTTCTGCGCGGCCGGGAGGCCGGAGCCGAGGTCGAGGAACTGGCTGACGCCGCGGTCGGCCATGTACCTGACCGCCCGCCCGAGCGCCGCCCGGTTGAGCCGCGCCCCGTTGCCGCCGTCGGCCATCGTCCGCATCGCCTCGTCGGCCACCGCGCGGTCGACCGCGAAGTTGTCCTTGCCACCCAGGATCGCGTCGTACACCCGCGCCACGCTGGGCACGGTGGTGTCGATCTCGGCCGGGACGTAGGTCGGGTCCAGCCTGGCCCACGCCATGTCACTGTCCGCCAATGTCACCGTCTCCCGGGTGCCGCGCGAATCGCGATGATCTTCCCTGCCGAATGCTATCCGAGCGGGATCAATACCCTCACCCAGTGGTGTTTGCGCGCCGTGCGGGCGGGCCGGAAGACCGGCGATTGTCGGCGGCGGGAGAGTGGGGCACCAAGGGACCGTTCGAGATGACGGATTTGAGCTTTTGACCGCCGGATGCGACCCGTCCACATTCACAATCAACTGTGATCGAACGGTCCCGGCCGGCTCTCCACGCCCCATGACCCGCACACCTCGGGCAAACCGGCGGCGGCCCGGCACGCGTCCGTCATTGTGTGCGATTCAAGTTCCCGTTCTAGCCAAATATTCGCCATTGTGTGCGATACGGGTCGTATAGCGCCCTCAACTGCCCACGATCATGCGGTCAGTCAGAGACGATGTGACTCGCGTGATGAGAGAGCCACGTGCGCTAGGTCGAGGGCGGTCTGGTAGGTCAAGTCGGCGGCGGAGCGGTAGGCGGCGTCGAAGGCGGCCCGGCCGAGCGTGTCCCGGGCGGCGGCGCGGGCCTGCGGGGCGTCCAGGCTCGACTCGTCGAAGGCGCCGCGGACGGCGTGGGCCGCGCCCAGCAGCCGGGCGGCGAGCTCGGCCCGATCGGCGCTAATGGTGGGGCCGACGGTGTTGGCAGGGCCGACGGTGTTGGCAGGGCCGACGGTGTTGGCGGGACCGACGGTGTTGGCAGGGTCAGCGGGGCTGGGGGGGTCAGCGGGGCTGGGAGGGTGGGCTAGGCCGCTGCGGCGGAGGATGTAGCAGGCGCAGGCGTCGAGGACGCCGGCCAGGGCCGGGTGCTCGGTCCAGGCGGCGGTTGCCTCGAGGGCGGCGTCGAGCAGATCCCGGCAGCGCGCCTCGTCGCCCTGGGCGAGCACCGCCAGGGCGAGCCTGCTGCGGATGCGCGCCCGCAGCGGCTCCCACCAGACCGCCTGGTAGGAGTCGAACGCGGCCAGCAGCTCCAGGCAGCGGTCGACCACGGCGGCCGGGTCGCCCTCGCGCCAGGCCAGCTCGGCCCGCATGAACGTCACCCAGCGGTCGATGTCGATCTGACCGCGCCGGGCCAGCGCGGTCCGGCCGATCCGGTCAAGCTCGGCCCGGGCGCTGGCCAGGTCACCGGTCCGGGCCCGCACGATCGTGAGCCTGGCCTCGATGTAGGCCAGGTCTCCCCAGGCGTTGAGCTCGCGGCCGATCGCCACCGCCTCCTCGAGCGCGGCGATGGTGGCGGCGTCGTCGGCCCGCAGATCGATCACGTCGGCCAGGATCGCGAGCACGAGGGCGATCCCCCATCGCTCGCCGATCGCCCGGAACTCGCGCAGCGCGACCCGGAGCTCTGCCTCCGCGCCGTCGAGTCGCCCCATCTCGCTGGCGTGCTGCGCGCGGTAGAGCCGCCCCATGGCCCGCAGCCACGGCTCACGCACGGTTGCGTACCGGTCGTACACCTGCTGGACGAGCTCGCGGCCGCCGGTGAACTGCAGCAGCAGCGGCTCGGCCATGGCCGCGAGGGGATGCAGCGAGCCGGGATCGTGGGACCAGGCCGCGATCCCGGCGACGCCGTCGATGAGCTGCTCCTTGACCGCCTCGAGGTCGTACGACCAGCCGGCCGCGAGCATCGCGCAGATCACCCGCGCCTCGGCGATCTCCTTGGTCGGCGGCTCGGGCGGCGTCAGCGCGAGCACCTCGCGGGCCAGCCCGTCCCCATCGCCGTGCCCGAGCTGCACCCAGTAGTAGCCGAGAGCCCGGACCAGGCGCAGCGCGGTGCCGGCGTCGGCGCGGCCGACCGCCCAGCGCAGCGCGGCGTGCATGTTGTCCTGCTCGGCCGAGAGCAGGTGGAACCAGCGCATCTGGGCCGCGGTGCGCAGCAGCGGGTCGGCGGTCTCGGCCAGCTCGCAGAAGTACCGCGCGAACGCGGCCCTGGCGGTGGTCGCCTCTCCCGCCTCGGCCAGCCGCTCGAGGGCGTAGGCGCGGACCGTCTCGAGCATCCGGTACCGGGGGGCGCCGTCGCCGGACGGCTCCGTCATCGTCAGGATTGACTTGCCGACCAGGCCGGAGAGCGCGCTGAGGACCTCGGCCAAGAGCAGCGCCTCGGGCCGGCCGGGCGGGCTGGTCGTCAGCGGGCGTTCCTCCGCCGGCGGGTCCGCGCAGACCCGCTCGGCCGCGGCCAGCGTGGCGCCGCCGGGGAAGACGGCGAGGCGGCGGGCGAGCGCGCGCTCGGGTCCTGACAGCAGCTGCCAGCTCCAGTCGACGGTGGCGCGGAGGGTCTGGTGCCTGGGCAGGGAGGTTCGGCTCCCGCCGGTGAGGAGCGCGAACCGGTCGTCGAGCCGCTCGGCCAGCTGGGCCGGGGTCAGCGTGCGCAGCCAGGGGGCCGCCAGCTCGATCGCCAGCGGCATGCCGTCAAGCGTCCGGCAGATCTGCGCCACCGACTCGGCGTTGCCCGCGTCGAGCTCGAAGTCGGGCAGCACCGCGGCGGCGCGATCGGCGAACAGGCGAACGGCCGGAAATGAATGCGAATCGGAGCCGGGCCGGCCGCCGGTCCCGGGCTCGGCGGCGGGCGGGACGGGGAGCGGCGCGACCACGGACAGGATTTCCCCGCCGATCCGCAGCGGCTCCCGGCTGGTCGCCAGCACCCGCACGCCAGGGCAGTCGGCCAGCAGCCGGGCCGCGACGATGGCGGCGGCCTCGATCACGTGCTCGCAGTTGTCGAGGATCAGCAGCGCGTCCCGCTCCGCGAGGGCCGCGCAGAGCCGGTCAACCGGGTCGGCGCCGCCGTCGCCACCGCGCCGGCCGATCGACCGCTCGCGCAGGCCGACCGCGTCGAGGACCGCGTGCGGCACCTCGGACGCCTCGGTCACCGGAGCGAGCTCGACGAACCAGGCCAAGCGGGCCGACCCCGCGCAATCGGCCTCGGTCAGGCGCTCGGCCGCCTCGGCCGCCAGCCGGGTCTTACCCACGCCGCCCGGCCCGGTGAGCGTGACCAGCCGCTCGGTCGCGAGCTGTTTTAGCAGGGCGGCCAGCTCGCGGTCGCGGCCGACGAAGCTGGTGGGCTGACGCCAGCCGCTGGCGCGCCGTACGGCGCTCGGACCGACGGTGTTCTGGCTCGCGGCGCTGCGGCGTCCGGCGCTGCGGCGTTCGGCCGGGACCTGCTGCCGCAGGACCTCCAGGTGGGTCTGCGCGAGCTGCCGGGAGGGGTCCACGCCGAGGTCTTCCGCCAGCAGGTCGCGGGTTCGCTGGTAGACGGCGAGGGCCTCAGCCTGGCGGCCGACGGCGGCGAGGGCGCGCATCAGCAGCGCGGCCGGGCGCTCGGCGAGCGGGTCGGCGGCGGTCAGCTCGCGGAGCTCGCCGATCGGCCCCGGGCCGGCCGCGCCGAGGGCCAGCTCGGCCTCGATCCGGTCCAGCACGGCGGCGCTGCGCAGCTCGGCCAGCCGGGCGGCGGGCGCGGCGGCGAACTCCTCCCCGGCCACGTCGGCCAGGGCGGGGCCGCGCCAGCGGGCGAGCGCCTCGCGCAGCAGGTGCGCGGCAGCGGCCGGGTCGCCGCCGGCCAGAGCCTGGCCGCCCGCGCGGGCCTGCGATTCGAACTCGAGCGCGTCCACCGCGGCGGGCGACGCGGCCAGCCGGTAGCCCACGGCCGTCGACTCGAGCACCCGGTCGGGCAGTCCGGCCTGGCGGAGGGCGACCCGCAGCCGGGAGACCAGCGACTGAAGCGCGTTCGCGGCGTCCGTCGGCCGCTCGTGCGGCCACAGCCGCTCGATCAGCGAGCGGGCGGAGACCACCCGGCCCGCATCGAGGGCGAGCAGGATCAGCAGCGCGCGCACCCGCTGGCCGCCGACGCGCACCGGCCGTCCGGCCGCGTCGGTGACCTCGAGCGGGCCGAGCACGCTCACCCGCACCATGTCCGCTGCCGTGATCACGTCGCCTTCCCGGTCAGGGCCGGCCCGGTCGGGAACCGCCGCCTCTCATGCTAGCTCACGGTCATACTCGAGATCTATCGCGTTTTTGAGCCTGTCACGGCGGAGGCTACCGGCGGGCCAAAGCGTGAGGTCACGCACACCGTCGAGGCCGGAGAAAACAGCACCGGAACAGCAGGAATGTTATAGCGTGACTCAAACGTTATCCCTCGGCTGGGGCTGGCTGCGGCGCGTCGGGGCGCGGGCATCCGCCACTGCCCACTTAATCGCTTCGGTCGCGCGGAATGAGCCGTGCCGACCGGGGCAGTCATTTTTCTACGGCGACGTTCCTGGTCGGCGAACGCAAGGAGATGGCATGGAGCGAGCTGATTGGCTGGATGAGCGCGTTAGCTCGGCCGACGCACGGTTTCTGATGGTGACCGCGATCACCCACCACAGGTTCAGCTCGCCGATCTGGGGGGCGCGCGAGGTCCGCAAGCTCCAGGCCGAGCTCGCCGAGATCACCAAGCACGCCGCCGAGATCCTGCGCGAGCACCAGCGCACGGCCAAGCCCAGCAGGCGCGGCCCGGCCCCGCAGTGGCGCGGCGTGATGACCGCCCTGCACGGCAAGCCGCACTGGCAGTGGCGCGGCGTCATGGCCGCCCCCGCCCCGGCCTGGTAGCTCCCCGACGGGCTGGCCGGCCGCGGACGCGGCCGGCCAGCCCGTCGGCGGCCGCCGAGGCGGGGCCGAGAACTAGACCTCGACGACGACCGGGATGATCATCGGGCGGCGACGGTAGTTGTCCGACACCCACTTGCCGATCACCCGGCGAGAGAGCTGCCGGATCGCGTGCGCGTCAGCCACCCCGTCGTTCGCCGCGCGCTCGAGGGCGTCCTCCAACTTGGGCAGCACGTCGACCCGGAACGCCTGGTCGTCGATGCCGGAGCCGCGGGTGTGGATCTCCGGGCCGCCGACGATCTTGCCGCTGGACGCGTCGAGCACCATGATCACCGAGATGAAGCCCTCGTCGCCGAGGATGCGCCGGTCCTTGAGCTGCGACTCGGTGACCTCGCCGACCGTCAGCCCGTCCACGTACACGTAGCCGCAGTCGACCGCGCCGACGATCGACGCCTTGCCGTCGACCAGGTCGACGACCACGCCGTCCTCGGCGATCACGATCCGGTCGTCCGCCACCCCGGTCAGCGACGCGAGCCTGGCGTGCGCCCGCAGGTGCCGCCACTCGCCGTGCACCGGCATGAAGTTCCTCGGCTTGACCAGGTTGAGCAGGTACAGGAGCTCGCCCGCGGGGGCGTGGCCGCTGACGTGGACGAGGGACGACTCCTTGTGCACGACCCGCGCGCCGAGCCTGGTCAGCCCGTTGATCACCCGGTAGACGGAGGTCTCGTTGCCGGGGATGAGCGAGGAGGCGAGGATGACCGTGTCCCCGGCCGCGATCCGGATCGGGTGATCCCGGCTCGCCATCCGCGACAGCGCCGACATCGGCTCGCCCTGCGACCCGGTCGAGATCAGCACCACGTCGCCCGGCGGCATCTCCTCGGCGTCGCGCAGGTCGATCAGCAGCCCGCCGGGCACGTGCAGGTAGCCCAGGTCGCGGGCGACCCCCATGTTGCGCACCATCGAGCGCCCGACGAAGGCGACCTTCCGCCGGTGCTTGGCGGCCGTGTTCAGCACCTGCTGGACCCGGTGCACGTGCGAGGCGAAGCAGGCCACGATGATCCGCTGGGCGGCGTTGGCGAAGACCTCGTCGAGCACCGGCGCGATGTCGCGCTCGGAGCGGACGATGCCGGGCACCTCGGCGTTGGTGGAGTCGGACAGCAGCAGGTCGACGCCCTCGCCGCCGAGCCGCGCGAACCCGGCCAGGTCGGTCAGCCGGTGGTCGAGCGGGAGCTGGTCCATCTTGAAGTCGCCGGTGTGCAGCACGACGCCGGCCGGGGTCTTGATGGCCACCGCCATCGCGTCAGGGATCGAGTGGTTGACCGCGAAGAACTCAAGGTCGAAGGGCCCCCACGAGCGGGTGTCCCCTTCCTTCACCTCGATCGTCTCGGGGGTCAGACGGTGCTCGGTGAGCTTGGACTTCACCAGCGCCAGGGTGAGCTTGGTGCCGACCAGCGGGATGTCGGCCCGCTGCCGGAGCAGGTACGGCACCGCGCCGATGTGGTCCTCGTGCGCGTGCGTCAGCACCAGCGCCTCGACCTTGTCCAGGCGGCCGTCCAGGTAGCTGAAGTCCGGCAGGATCAGGTCCACGCCGGGCTGGTCGGATTCGGGGAAGAGCACCCCGCAGTCGACGATCAGCAGCCGGTCGTGGTACTCGAAGACGGTCATGTTCCGACCGATCTCGCCGAGGCCGCCCAGCGCGACAACGCGCAAACCGTTGTTGGAAAGGGGCGCTGGCGGGGTCAGGTCAGGATGCGGATAACTCACAGTGTTCCTTCGTCTGGAAGCTTGACGCCGCCCGCGGTCAGGTCCGCGCGGAGCGTCTGTCGCTCGGCCGCGCTGGCCGGGAGCAGCGGGCCGCGCACGCCGCCTCCGGGCAGGCCGAGCAGGTCCATCGCGGCCTTGGTCATGACCGCCGCCTGGTTGCGGAAGAGTCCGACGTTGACCGGAAGCATGGAGAGGTGGAGCTTCGAGGCCTCGGCGTTCCTGCCGTGGGCGAACGCCTCGATCATCTCGAAGATCCTCATCCCGACCACGTGGGCGGTGACGCTGACGATGCCGATGCCGCCGACCGCGAGCAGCGGCAGCGTCATCGGGTCATCGCCGCTGTAATAGGCCAGGTCGGTGTGGGCCAGCACCCGGGACGAGGCGGCGATGTCGCCCTTGGCGTCCTTGACGGCCACGATCCTCGGGTGCTGCGCGAGCTTTATCAGCGTGTCGCTCGCCACCGCGGTGGCGGTGCGGGCCGGGACGTCGTAGACGATCACCGGCAGCCCGGTGCTGTCCGCGACCTGGGTGAAGTGGGCGGCGAGGGCGTCCTGGGCGGGCCGGCTGTAGTACGGGGTCACCACCAGCAGGCCGTGCGCGCCGGCCTTCTCGGCCTGCCGGGCGAGCTCGACTGTGTGCGCGGTGATGTTAGTGCCGACCCCCGCGACGACCGAGGCGCGGTCGCCCACCGCCTCCAGGACCGCCCTGACGACCAGGGATTTCTCCTCGTCGGTGGTCGTCGGCGCCTCACCGGTGGTGCCGTTGACGACGATCCCCTCGTTGCGCATGTCGTCCACGAGGTAGGAGGCCAGCTTCGCCGCCCCGTCGTAGTCGACCGCGCCGTCCGAGGTCATCGGAGTGATCATGGCCGTCAGCAGCCGGCCGAAGGGCGCCGAAGTGGTGGTCATGAAAGAACGCTACCGCGCTGACGGGGCCGGCGGGTACTCCGCTACGCCGTGTAGCGCGGAATGGGCGAAACACCCTGCTAGCCCTGTACCACGGCGGCCAGGTAGCGGACGGCGGACTGACGCCAGTTGAGGGTGACGTGGTGGGAGACCATCTCGATGTCCCGCTTGGCGAGCGAGACCGGGTGGGCCGGGTTGCCCGCCCTGGAGCCCACCAGGGCGAAGATCCGCTGCACGGACCGGAGCGCGACCCGGGTGACGAGCGCGTTGTCGCGCTGCTCGAGGGCCAGGTCGGCCTCGGACGACTCCCGCCGCTGGCGGGCCCGCACGGACGCCTCGAAGCTGCGCCGCTCGATCAGCTCCATCGCCATCTGGACCTCGCCCGCCGCCTCCGCGAACTCGGTCGCCACGTAGTCCTGGTCGGCCAGCCGGACGGTCCCGCCCAGGGCGCTCGCGACGCGCGTGCAGCGCCCGCACCGCCGCCAGCTTCTGCACGGTGTGCCGGGTTGGCTGGACCCGGTGGTCGGGGACGAAGACGTCATCGACCGCCATGGTCCGGCTGCCGGTGGCCCGCATGCCGGTCGGGAACCAGTCGTCGATCGTGGTGGCGTCCTCGCGCGGCACCAGGAACATGTGGCCTTCGCCGTCGTCGCCCGCGGGCGCGTTGAAGAACAGCCACTCGGTGAAGTCGGAGCCGCTGCAGAAGCCCCAGCTGCCGGTCAGGCGGTAGCCGCCGGAGACCCGGACCGCCCTCGCCTTGGGGTTGAGGTTGGTATTGCCCGCGAGGGTGGCGTCGGTGTTCTGCCCTCATACCTCCTCGTGGACCTGGGCGGGGAAGGACAGGATGGCCATGTTGTGGGAGTTGAGAATGGAGAAGACCCAGGCGGTGGAGGCGCAGCCGCGCGCGAGCGCCATCGTCACCTTCGCGTGCTCGTGCTCGGTCAGTTCCAGCCCGCCGTACTTCTTGGGCTTGAGCAGGTGGAAGAGGCCCGCCTCCTGCAGCCGCCGGTAGGTGTCGGGCTCGATCCGCCTGGACTCGTCCGCCTCGGCCGCGCGCTGGCGGAGCAGCGGCACCAGATCCCCGGCCGCGCGCAGGATGTCGTCGGCGGTACGCGAGCTTTCCATGCCATCCCTGTCCTTCTCGTCAGCCGACGCCGGGCGGCAGGCGACTCCGGCGTACGATACCGGTACAACTCCCCCCATTCTCGCTTCGCGGAGCCCTTTCATGAGCGATGGCGTCCCGGTCGGCGCGGCCCCCGATGTCTGGGACATCGCCGCGCCCAGCGTCCCCAACTCGGCCCGCATGTACGACTACTACCTGGGCGGGAAGGACAACTTCCCGGTTGACCGGGAGGCGGCCGAGAAGGCCGTGGCCGCGATGCCGGTGATCCCGGTGCTGGCCCGCGCGAACCGCGCGTTCCTGGTGGACTCGGTCGGGAAGATGGCCGCCGCCGGGATCAGCCAGTTCCTGGATGTCGGCTCCGGGCTGCCCACCTCGCCGAACGTGCACGAGGTGGCCCGCGAGACGGTTCCTGACGCCCGCGTGGTGTACGTGGACTACGACCCGGTGGTGGTCCTGCACTCGCAGGCGAAGCGGCGGGTGCCCGGCACCGCGGCCGTCCGCGCCGACGTGCGCTCCCCGGAGGTGATCTTCGCGTCGCCGGAGGTCGGGGAGCTCATCGACTTCGATCGTCCGTGCGGCGTGCTGATGATGTCGGTGCTGCACTTCGTCGGCGGCGACATCGCGACGCTGCTGGCCCGGTACGCCGGCCGGCTCGCCCCCGGCAGCTACCTGGCGCTATCGCACGTGGTCAGCGACGGCGCCGAACGGGCCGGGCTGACCGGCGTTCAAGAGGTGTACGAGGCGTCGCCGACCGACCCGGCGATCCGCAGCACCGCCGCCGTCCGCGAGCTGTTCACCGGCTTCGAGCTCCAGCCGCCCGGCCTGACCGACGTGCGGACGTTCACCGACCCGACGTTCGCGTACTCGCCCGAGGACCCGGCGCCGGGCATCTGGATGCTCTGCGGGCTCGGCCGCAAACTCTAGGGCGGTCTCGCCAGTCACCTGGTGCGGGTGGTGATCTTCGCCCGGATCACCGCGGCTGAGCGGCTGCCCGCCTGGGAGCAGCTGCGACCGGGGCTCTGGATCGCGTCTAGGCGGCTGACCGTCGTCCGGACTCTGAGCAAGGGCTGAGGATTCGAGGATCTGCCGCTGAGCTGGGCTGGTCATGCTGGATTGCGTACGAACCGAATGGCTTCGAACGCAATGGGAGCGCGATCATGACGACTCAGTACCTATCCGACTGGGACGAACTGGCCGAGGCGCAGCGGGCCAGGCAGAGCGCCCGGGCCAGGCTGGCGCCCGCGCCCGCGGTCGGCGCGGCGGCGAGCGAGGCGGCCGACCAGGGCCGGTGGCTCACCGCGATCCTGCGCCCGGCCGGGTCGATGGACCGGGCGGCGCTGCGCGGGCTCTGCCAGTCGCTTCGCCACCTGGCCAGCAGCAGCAACATGATCATCGTCGACCTGTCGGCCGCCGTGGTCGTCAAGCCGGGCGCGTTCGCCCGGGACCTGCTCGCCCCCGCCCGCCTGTTCGAGCGCGAAGGGCAGTGCCTGCTCCTGCTCGGCGCCTCCCCCGAGCTCACCGGAGCGCTCGACCGCTACCAGGTGCCGGTGGTCACGCTCGCCGCTGACTCGCTGCCCCCGCAGGCCGCCTGAGCCCGTTTCCCCTGCGCGTGCCGCCGGGCGGCTTCGCCGGTGACGAACACGGGCCGACCAGGCCGGGCGCGGCCGCTACAGTCGCGGTGTGGACGACGATCGCGTCATCGAGGCCGGGGATATCCGGCTGGCCTACCGGGTCTGGGGTTCGCCCGGAGCGCCGCCGCTGGTCCTGCTGCACGGGCTCGGCGAGGGCGCGGCCGACTGGGCGGGCGTGGCCCCGGCCTTCGCCCGGCGCTACCGGGTCTATGCGCCTGACCTGCGCGGCCACGGTCGCAGCGGGCGGCCCGGCCGCTACTCGGTGGAGCTCATGGCGGCTGACGTGCTCGGCTTCCTCGACGCCCTCGGGCTCGACCGGGTGGACCTGATCGGGCACTCGATGGGCGGCCTGGTCGGGTACCTGCTGGCCGGGGACCACCCGGAGCGAGTCGGCCGGCTGATCCTGGAGGACGTCGCGGCGCTGCGTCCGCGCGAGCGCGGCGTCCTCGAGCGGCCGAAGGGCGACTTGCCGTTCGACTGGGAGATGGTGCTGGCCATCCGGCGGCAGATCGACCACCCCGACCCGGCCTGGCTGGGCCGGCTCGGCCGGATCACCGCGCCGACGCTGGTCATCGGCGGCGGCGCAGGCAGCCACGTCCCGCAGGACTGGGTGGCCGAGCTGGCCGGGGAGATCCCCGGCGCCCGGCTGGAGACAATCGAGGCCGGCCACCTGATTCACGACGCCGAGCCGGAGGCGTTCACGCAGGCGGCGCTAACGTTCCTCGACCCCGCTTAGCCGGCCGGCCGGTGTACGCGGGGCCGTGGGGTCGTGGAGCGGAGACGTGGCGCGGAGACGGTGGGTGACGGAGACGGTGGGTGACGGTGTGGATGGGTTCGATCCTGAGGGGGCGGCGCTGGCGGTCGCCGACGCGCTGCGGGCGGTCGGGACGGCGGAGCGGGCGGCGCAGGAGAAGCGGTACCTCAAGAGCGAGCTTGAGTTCTTCGGGGTGGCCGTGCCGGAGCTGCGGCGGGTGGTCAAGGCGGCGGTGCGGGACTACCCGGGGCTGGACGCGGCCGGGATGGTCGCCTGGGCGGTCGCGCTGTGGCGGGCGCCGGTGCACGAACGGCGGACGGCGGCGGCCGAGATCCTGACGCTGGCCGCGCCCCGGCTGGGCGCCGGCGACCTGGCGACGGTGGAGCGGCTACTGCGCGAGTCGGGCACCTGGGCGCTGGTGGACGGGCTGGCGGTCAACGTGGCGGGCGAGATCGCGCTGCGCGATCCGCGGTCGTGGCCGGCCATTGACCGGTGGGCGGCGGACCCGGACTTCTGGGTGCGGCGGTCGGCGCTGCTGGCCCTGCTGCGCGGCGTCCGCACCGGACGGCCGGACCTGGCCCGGTTCACCCGGTACGCGGAACCGCTGCTGGCCGAGCGCGAGTTCTTCATCCGCAAGGCGATCGGCTGGGTGCTGAGGGAGATCTCGCGGCGTGATCCGGACTGGGTCGCCGGGTGGACGGAAACCCACCTCGCGGAAATGTCGGGCGTGACGTTCCGCGAGGCGGTGCGACGGCTGCCGCCCGCCGAGGCCGAGCGACTCAGGGACGCCCGCTGACCCAGGGCGCCGGGCCTACTCGTCACGGCACCGGCGCCCTCGTCAGCCCGGCGGTCCGCGCCTGCCCCGCTACTCCCGGGCGGCGATCGCCTCGACCGCGCGGCCGCGGGTCGCGTGCCCGGCCGCGAGCACCGCGAAGGCCACGCCGACGGCGGCGCAGAGCGCGACCGTGTGCCAGATGTCAGTCCACGGCACCAGCACAGGCACCTGGGCGACCAGCCGGGTCAGCGCCAGCCGCTGGGTCAGGATCTCGGCCGCCGCGATCGGCGCCGCCAGCAGCGCGGCCACGATCACGGCGATCAGCGCCTCGCCGCCGACCACCCGCAGGGCCTGGCCCCTGGTCGCGCCCGCGAGGCCCATCGCGGCCAGTTCCCGGCGCCGGGCCGCCGCCGCCATGATCATCGTGTTGGCGATCGCGATCAGCGCGTAGCCGACCGAGATGCCGAGGATGACGGTCGCGGCGGTGGAGCTCTGGGCCTGGAT
>Ga0302326_10017100_pt1 | contig 15145 bp, 15 predicted proteins | sample Palsa_T0_3_FD_202264 | JGI IMG/M metagenome (GOLD analysis project Ga0302326, IMG submission 202264) | Peat permafrost microbial communities from Stordalen Mire near Abisko, Sweden - Palsa_T0_3 | ecosystem: Environmental > Terrestrial > Soil > Palsa > Peat permafrost | place: Sweden: Abisko...
CCGGCTCCAACGACATCAGGAAGATCGGGATTAATCACACGAATTCCGGCCCGGACACTATCAATCCGTGAGACGCTCTGGCGTTCAGCCTCTTTGCGCCGGAACTCCACCGCCAACGCCGCAAAAAATATCTCGCGATAGGACGGAATTTGGTGGCGTAGTTTTCGGCGCGGCCCCCCTTGCGTCCGCCTCGCAAGTGCGAGGCGTCCACCTTCCCCCGCAAGGTGGGAAGGTTAGAAGAAAGGCGAAGCGCGAATCTTTTTCTTAGCCTTCCCCCCTCGCGGGGGAAGGTGCTGAGCGCAGCGAGGCGGAAGGGGGGCCGCGCCGACGTTCAGTGTCTAACAACTCTTATAATTGTGCGGTGAGTTGCAGCGCCAGTACGATTGCCATCGCTGCCAGACAATACAGATGATCGCGAAAGATCGTTCGCGCCAGGCGCGATTGAGTGTCGAACGGGTCGCTTGCTTGTCCCAGTCGCACGGCATTTCGAACGGTGCGCGCCATCGCCAATCCGACCGCGGTCGCAGTGAGCGCGAGTGAAAGCCACGCAATCCACAATGGCTGTTGGTTCCGCACGATCTCGGTAATGATCGAAACCAGTGTCACAAGCATCATCGCGGCAACGAGCTGGTTCATCGGACGCGCATCCGTCGTAACGCGGCGATAGTAAGCCGAGATCGATGCGAGTACGTCGGCCGGCAGCGTTTCGCCCTCATGCCTGCGCGTTTGCACATCGAACATGAGATCGAACCACAGAACGGCCACCAAAAATCCAGCACTGGCCGCGGCGGCAGTATTCATGTCGGTATCTCTTGCGCCAACGCCCGCACATTTGCCACCAAATCGTCCCGGTATTCGCGCGCCGCGAAATGGCCGCCCGGCCTGAAGTTGGTCCGGCCCAATACGGTGCGAGTTGGTCCCTTGGTTGCAGTACGAAAAGGGAACGAAATCGGCGCAATGCGCTTGCCCGCATGGGGGCAGAGCGACAAAAACGAGATTGCATTTCTTAGGGACGGAGCAATGCAAAATTCCAAGATAAACTGGGTATTTGCGCTGGGCATCATGTCTTTGCTCTTGGTGAGCGCGTCGGCGCCGACCGTGGGCGCGCAGGAGACCGAGGGAACGGCCGCCTGCACAACCGCGGGCACTGCGCAAAGGTCTTTGAACGGCGGCTTCGGTGGCGAGTATCCCATATTCGCATGCACAACGACGTCTGGTGTCGTCGTGGGTTTGATCTCAACGAATATGCCGCCCGGAACCATCTACACTGTAAATTTCATCAGTAGCTCCGGAACGGTGAAACAAGTAGTAGTCAACTGACCCGTACGATCGCAGCGACTCACAAGCTTCTTGCGAAGGCACGGATGTCTTCGACCAGATCGTTCGGCCGCTCGAGCGCCGCGAAATGGCCGCCTTCCTTGAAGTCCGTCCAACGCACGACATTCAGGCTTTTCTCGACCTGGCTGCGGGGCGGAAACGGAATCAGGTCGACGGGGAATTTCGCCACCGCCGCCGGCTTCTCCACCCGCGATTTCGGCGGCACGGGCGCGCCGCTGAAATCCTCGAAAAGACCGCGATAAAGCCAGGTCGCGGTGTTGAAGCTGCGGGTGACGAGGTAGATCATCACATTGGTGAGCAACTGGTCGCGCGTGTAGATGTTCTCGAAGCCGCCGCGAATATCCGACCAGCCGTAAAACTTCTCCACGATCCAGGCGCAGGCGCCCACCGGCGAATCCATCATCGCATAGGAGAGCGTCTGCGGCTTGGTGGATTGCTCGCGAAAATAGGCGCCTTCGGCGTCGAACAATTGGCGCGCGCTTTCCGCGTGACGGCGCTCTTCGTCCGTTTCCGGCATCACGCCCGGCGACAGCCAGCCCATCATGTTCATATGCACCGCGCGGCAGCCTTTGCCGTCATAGCCGAGCCAGCCGGAAATGGCGGAGCCCCAGTCTCCGCCTTGCGCGATATAGTCGGGAAGCTTCAGTTCGTCGACCATCAGTTTGTCGAACAGCCGGGCGATGGTGCGAGGGGATATCGGGCGCTGCGGCTTGCCGGAAAATCCGTAACCAGGCAGCGAGGGCACGACGACGGTGAAGCCGTCTTTGGCATCGCCGCCGAAACGTTCGGGATACGCCAGCGGCTCGATGATGTGCAGGAATTCGAACACCGATCCCGGCCAGCCATGGCTGAGGATCAGCGGCCGGGGCGCCGATCCGTCGACGCGATAGAAATGAATGTCAATATCCTCGACTTTCGCCGTGAATTGCGGAAAGCGGTTCAGCTCCGCTTCCCATTTGCGCCAGTCGTAACGATCGACCCAATAGGTGCAGAGCTCCCGCATGAAATCGAGATTGGCGCCATAAGCCCAGCTGCCTTCGAGCCCCGGACCGCGCGGCATCTCGTGCCATTTATAGGCGCGCACTTTTTCCTTGATCCCGTCGAGCGTGGATTGCGGGATTTCGATCTTGAAGGGCTTCGCTGCGGACATGGTTCACTAGCTCCCTGCGCCTACGCAGGACGTTAGTGCACACCATCTTGCCGTGCAAAGCACCGCGAATTGGTCCGCTTAAACCAGCGCCCCGTGGCAATGCTTGAACTTGCGCCCCGAACCGCAAGGGCAGGGCGCATTGCGCTGGACCTTGCCCCAGGTCGCGGGATCGTTGGTATCAACCGGCATATCGCGCAGGCGCGTGATGCGCTGGCCGCCCGGCTCGGTCGGCGGCAAGCCTTCATCTTCGCCCGTCAGCGGATTGATGTGATGCTCCTGCATCTGGATGGGCTTCGGCTGCTGGATGGGCGGCGGCTGGTCCATCGTGACTGTCAGGTTCATCAGCGGACGAATGACGTCGGTTCGGAGCTTGCTGAGCAGGCCTTCGAACAGCGTGAACGCTTCGCTCTTGTATTCGTTGAGCGGATCGCGCTGGCCGTAGCCGCGCAGGCCCACATATTGGCGCAGATGATCCAGATGCACGATGTGTTCGCGCCAGTCGTGATCGAGCATCTGCAGCAGGATCGATTTCTCGATGTAACGCATCAGATCGGGGCCGGCATTGGCGGCGCGCTCCGCAGCGCGGACTTCGACGGCCTTCAGGATCCGCTCGCGCACTTCCTCGTCAGCGATGCCTTCCTCTTTCGTCCATTCGACGATCGCAAGCTCGAGCCCGAAAATGCTCTTGATCTCGTTCTCGAGCCCGACGGCGTCCCACTGTTCGGCATACGCCTTTTCGGGGATGTGAGAATTGACCAGTTCGCCGACGACCTGCTCGCGCATGTCGGCGATCTGGTCGCTCACGTCGTCGGCCGACATGATCTCCTTGCGCTGCTCGAAGATCACCTTGCGCTGGTCGTTGAGCACGTTGTCGTATTTGAGGATGTTCTTGCGCATCTCGAAGTTGCGCGCTTCCACCTTCTGCTGCGCCTTTTCGAGCGCCTTGTTCACCCAGGGATGCGCGATCGCTTCGCCCTTTTCGAGGCCGAGACGCTGCAGCACGGCGTCCATGCGCTCGGAGCCGAAGATGCGCATCAGATCGTCCTGCAGGCTCAGGAAGAATTTCGACGCGCCGGGATCGCCCTGGCGGCCGGAACGGCCGCGCAGCTGGTTGTCGATGCGCCGGCTTTCGTGGCGCTCCGTGCCGATCACATAGAGACCGCCGGCCGCGAGTGCGCGCTCCTTATCGGCCGCGACTTCGGCGCGGATCTGCGCGATGCGGGTCGTGCGCTCCGCTTCGTCGACAACGCCGCCGAGTTCGTTGCGGATGCGCATGTCGGGATTGCCGCCGAGCTGGATGTCGGTCCCGCGGCCGGCCATGTTGGTGGCGATGGTGACGGTGCCGGAAACGCCCGCCTGCGCCACGATCGCGGCCTCCTGCTCGTGATAGCGCGCATTGAGCACGTTGTGCCTGATCTTGCGTTTCTTGAGCAGGCCCGCGAGTTCCTCGGACTTCTCGATCGACGTTGTGCCGACGAGGATAGGCTGGCCGCGTTCGTGGCAATCCTTGATCAGCGCGATGATCGCTTCGTTCTTCTCTTCGATCGAGCGATAGACCTCGTCGTCATGGTCCTCGCGCTTGACCGGCAGATTGGTCGGGATGTCCATCACGTCGAGCTTATAGATGTCCATGAATTCGGCCGCTTCGGTCAGGGCCGTGCCGGTCATGCCCGCGAGCTTTTCATACAGGCGGAAATAATTCTGGAAGGTGATCGAGGCGAGCGTGACGTTTTCCGGCTGAACGACGGCGTTTTCCTTCGCTTCGAGGGCCTGGTGGAGGCCTTCCGAATAGCGGCGGCCTTCCATCATGCGGCCGGTGAATTCGTCGATGATGACGACCTTGTTGTCCTTGACGATGTAGTCGCGGTCTTTCTGGAACAGCTTGTGGGCCTTCAGCGCCTGGTTGACGTGATGGACCATCGTGATGTTTTCGATGTCGTAGAGATCGCCGGTCGCGAGCAGGCCCGCTTCGCGCAGCAGCTCCACCATGTGTTCGTTGCCGGTTTCGGTCAGCGTGACGGATTTCTGTTTTTCGTCGAGTTCGAAATCGCTCTTTTCCAGCTTCGCCATCAGCGCATCGACGGAGCGGTAGACCTCGGACTGATCTTCGGTCGGACCAGAAATGATCAGCGGCGTACGCGCTTCGTCGATCAGGATGGAGTCGACTTCGTCGACGATGGCGTAGCTGTGCGCCCGTTGCACCATCGCAGCGGTGGTGCTCGCCATGTTGTCGCGCAGATAGTCGAAGCCGAATTCGTTGTTGGTGCCATAGGTCACGTCGCAGGCATAGGCTTCGCGCCGCTGCTGCTCGGAAAGACCGTGCACGATGCAGCCGACGGTCAAGCCCAGGAAGGTGTAGATCTGGCCCATCCACTCGGAGTCGCGCTTTGCAAGATAGTCGTTGACGGTGACGACGTGGACGCCTTCGCCGGCCAGCGCATTGAGATAGACCGCGAGCGTGGCCACGAGCGTCTTGCCTTCGCCGGTTTTCATCTCTGCGATATGGCCGGAATGGAGGACCATGCCGCCCACCAGCTGCACGTCGAAATGGCGCTGGCCCAAGGTGCGCATGGCCGCTTCACGCACCGTCGCAAAGGCTTCCGGCAGGATGCTTTCGAGGTCTTCGCCCTGGTTGAGCCGTTCCTTGAGGGCCGGCGTCATCGCCTTCAGTTCGGCATCGGACTTGAGCTTGAAGGTGGGTTCGAGCGCGTTAATCTCTGCCACGCGTTTCCAGAACGGGCGCAGCTTGCGCTCGTTGGAGGAGCCGAAGAATCGTTGCGCAATACCGCTAAAGCCGAGCATGAAGTTCCTCGTGAGGCCGGGCGGCCGGTTTAGCCCCGCGGGGTGACAGCCCAGCGAACGCGCGCGAAGCCCGAGACCGCCTTCCGGCGGTTCGGCCGCGCGGGAGAGATAAGAACGGGCTTCCCCCTTGTCAATTCAAGCGAATCCGGCCTATTCCGCCCGGCCGCATGGAAGCGGCAGAACGGCACCGGGGACTCGGGCATGGCGAAGGGCGCGACTTCAGTGGCAGGGGGCCGCAAGAAGGCTGCTGCGCCGCGGGCCAAAAGACAAGCCGCGCCCGCAAAGCCCGCGTCCGAGCACGCCATATCCCCTTTGGCGCCCAAAACTATAGCCAATCTGCCTCCCCTGGCGGGCATTCGCCTGGCGACGGGTGCGGCAGGTGTCCGCTATCCGGGCCGCACGGACGTGCTGTTGGCCGTCATGGCACCCGGAACACAGGCAGCCGGCGTCTTTACCAAGTCCAAGACTTCCGCGGCGCCGGTCGACTGGTGCCGGGCGCAGCTCAAGCGCGGGACCGCCAGGGCCCTGGTCGTCAATAGCGGCAACGCCAACGCGTTTACGGGCAGGGCGGGAGAGGCGAGCGCGCGCGAAGTGGCCGAATCGGCCGCCGCGATCGTCGGCTGCGACACGGGCGACGTGTTCCTGGCCTCGACCGGCGTCATCGGCGAGCCGCTGCCGGCATCCCGCATCACGAAGATCCTCGGCTCGCTCGCACAGGCCGGCTCGGCCGGTGGCTGGCGCGCCGCCGCCGAAGCGATCATGACGACCGACACCTATCCCAAGCTTGCGACCGCCGCGGCCCTCATCGACGGCTACAAAGTGACGATCAACGGGATCGCCAAAGGCTCGGGAATGATCGCGCCCGACATGGCGACGATGCTCGCTTTCGTCTTCACCGACGCCGCTCTGCCGGCGCCCGTGCTGCAGGATTTGTTGTCATCGGGTGTGAAAGGGTCGTTCAACGCAATTACGGTCGACAGCGATACCTCGACGAGCGACACGCTCTTGCTTTTCGCGACCGGCAAGGGCGCGCATCATCCGACGATCGCCAAACCAAACGACAAGCGCCTGAACGATTTTCGCCAGAAGCTCAACGATGTGCTGCTCAACCTTGCGCTGCAGGTGGTGCGCGACGGCGAAGGCGCGCAGAAACTGATCAAGGTCGACGTGACAGGCGCGGAATCCGACGAGTCCGCGCGTCGCATCGCGCTGTCGATCGCGAATTCGCCTTTGGTGAAGACGGCGATCGCCGGCAGCGATGCCAATTGGGGGCGCGTTGTGATGGCGGTGGGCAAAGCGGGCGAACCGGCCGATCGGGACAGGCTGCGCATTTCCTTCGGCGGCCAGGTTGTGGCGGAGAATGGCGAGCGGGCCGCGCGTTACGACGAAGCGGCCGCCACGCGTGCCGTTTCGGGACACGAAGTCGCCATCGGCGTCGATCTCGGCCTTGGTCGCGGCACCGCGCGCATCTGGACCTGCGACCTGACCGAAGGTTACATCCAGATAAACGGTTCGTATCGAAGTTGAGCAATTGTTTTCAAGAAACCTTTACGCGCGGGTTTCATGATGGGGGTCCAAGCATGGCTGGGACAAAATTGGTTCTTGTCGCAGCTTGCGCGTTGATCGATCCCGACGGGCGTGTGCTCATCGCTGAGCGGCCGCCGGGCAAAAGCATGGCGGGCCTATGGGAATTTCCGGGCGGAAAGATCGAAGCGGGCGAGAGGCCGGAGGAAACGGTCATCCGCGAACTCAAGGAAGAGCTCGGGATCGACGTGAAGGAGCCGTGTCTGGCGCCGTTCACCTTCGCCTCGCATGCCTATCCGGATTTTCAGCTGCTGATGCCGCTTTACGTCTGCCGGCGATGGGAGGGAATCGTCAGCCCTCGGGAAGGACAGGCAATCAAATGGGTGCGTCCGCTCGATCTCAATTCATATCCGATGCCGCCTGCCGATCTGCCGCTCATACCCATGCTGCGCGATCTGCTCTGAGATCATTTTTCGCCGATACAAGCGGCGCAACGGCGATCGAGTACGCCATGGTTGCCGGCTTCCTCTCCGTCTTCATCGTCGGTGCCGTCAATCTGCTGGGCGCCAATGTCTACTCGTCGTTTTTCAGCAAGATTGCCGCTGCGATAACGGGCCCGTAACGCGGACACTCCGCCGGGCATATCTCCCGCACACCGATAAATCGCCGGAGGGTCGTGCTCGCCCATGTCTTCGGCGGTACGGAAAATCCAAATGGCAAAGTGGCTGACCTAGCCGAAACGGGATTTTACCCAGTCGCTTATCGTTTCGAGTACGAAGGGCGAAGTTTCAAACGCCGGCAGGTAGATCCATCCCGATGGCAGACCCAATGGATCCGGCAACTGGGAATGGCTGACACCGGGAATGATGCGCACCGTGACATCCGCGTTGCCGTTTCCGCGCATGGCATAGGCAAGCTTTTCCGCCGAACGGAGCGGAACCGTGACGTCAGCCCCGCCCTGAAGTATTAATGCCGGGCAACGGACTTTCTCGGCATACGAAAGCGGATCGATGATCAGGAACGCGCTCTCACGCGGCGTCATTGGTTCGGCAAGCTCTTTTTCAATCTCCTTTTCCCGGTCGGCAGGAGCGATATTCGGATCGCCATTTACCGCCGCTTCCGTCTGCTCGCGCGCCAGTTGCGGGCCTGGGACACCGGGGCCGGCGAGCGTAATGATCCCCGCGATCGCCTGATCCTGCGACGCGACCATCGGAGCGATGAGCCCACCTTCGCTGTAACCGACGAGAAGGATACGCTTCGGATCGATATTGGGCTGCGCACGAAGCCAGGCGATTTCAGCCCGCACGTCATCGGCCTCGTCGAAGGTGGTGGAGGGCGCGTGATCGCCGGTCGATTGGCCGATCCCAATGTCGTCGACTCGCAGAACGGCAATCCCGGAACGAGTCAGTGAGTCGGCGATGTCGCGGAACGGCATCCAAGGCGGCGTTCCATTATTGCGTTCGCTGGGGCTCAGGCCCGTGATCAGAATCGCTGCAGGCAGCTGCTTTTTCGAGTCGGGAAGCGTCAGTGTCCCGGCAAGCGTGTGTCCGGCGGTTGCGATACTTACCTCTTGTGCCGCATAGGCATGATCCGGCGGCGCGCCATAGGCAGGCCACAACGGGTAGGCACTGCGGGGAAAATCAAATCGTCGCTCGATGGTGACGCCAAAGTCGGGAAGCGTGGCGGCTATCATGCATCCCTGGGTATCCGTCAGAACGAGGTACCGCTTGTTGTGATAGGTCACTTTCCAATCGGTTGCATCGATGCGTTCGACGAGAATGTTACCCCGCGTGTCGGTGTAGAGTGACGCGCCCGGGATCTCCACGCGATCCTGATTGAGGACAACGGCCCGCGCCACGGCCTGCATTACGGAACTGGAAATGAAATCGGACCAGTAAATCGCACCTGCCCCCAAGTCCCGTTCCTTCGGCGGATCGGGCGGCTGTCCCGCGATCGACAATACGACAGAACTATGTGCCGCCGTCTGATCGGGACGGAGGTCTATCGTTGCATCGACGACGCGCGACTGTGTGAGAATCTGAAACGTATGAACCTTTCCGGGACGGTATTCCACCCAATCCGCGGCAACGACGCGTCCCGCATCGAGCGTTACAAAAGCGGCATCGGGACATTGGGCGCCCCGAACGGACGCACTGGCATCGGCTTGGCCGAGCGGCGCGCCGATCCAGAGCAAGGAGGCTGCACAGAGGATTCTCTTGAGGCTCATTTTGGTGCCTTCCGTTGCGGCGGTTTTCTGCGTTGGCGCGAGGACGTCTTGAGAGGCGTAAAAAGGATCGTGATCGCGTAGAGGCGACCGGCCTTGGGAGCTCTGGACATGTCGCGATCCAGCTGCTCGATCGAATTGATCATTGCGCGCACTTGCGCCGGCTTGAGCCATGCGGTTTTCCGGCGGACCATGAGTTCCCGCCGCGGGCCTGCCAGCACGGTTTCGGGGTGGCCAAATGCGCGCCGATAGTCGCGCGTGCCAAGCCGCAACATCGATCCGACAAGTGCGCTCAATGTCTTGTTGCCGTCTCGTCTTGCCGCTTCAAGATCGATCGCCACGTCTCGCGCGATGGGGCGATAGACGAGTTCCGATTTTCGGCCGCGCAGCCGACGCCGCGTGCTTTTCACCAAGCCGGCCTTTTCGAGAATGCGAAGGTGGTAATAGAGCGCATCGGGCGCCCGTCCGAGAATGGATGCTAGCTCCGCGACGGACGCTGCGCCGCTTTCGGCCAGCACATCGCACAATTCCTGCCGCAGGGACGACGACAGGGCCTCGAGCTGGGTCCTGGACCTTATCAAGAGGGGCTTCGATCGGCTCATGCGGCGATCGTAGCCGGTGTTGAAAAAACCGCAATTATTTCAAGATGCAGCCACCGCGCATCGGCTATGCCTTGGCGGAGCTGTTAAGGGAGTTGGTAAATGGCGGCGCGGCTTATTTCTTGGGCGGCCCTGAAATTCCCAGAGATTCGCGCAGCGCCTGCGCGTCCATCATCTTGCCGTCGCGCATGACGAGTTCGACCTGACGCAGATCGCCGATGTTCTTCGACGGATCGCCGTCGATCAGCGCCAGCTCCGCAAGCTTGCCTTTGGCGAGCGAGCCGGTCTGGCTCTTCAGCTTGAACACGGTTGCCGGATTTATCGTCGCCGTCGCGAGCGCCTCGGCCGGCGTCATGCCGGCCTGGACGTAAAGCTCCAGCTCGTGGATCAGCTCGAAGCCCGGGCCATCGGTTCCGGCGAGGATCGTGATGTGCCGCTTGTGCATCTCGCCCACCAACTCAACCAGCTTGCCGAAGCTTGCCCGCATGCGCGCGCGGGAGACATCGGCGGTCGGAGCTTCCGCGCTTGCGAGAAACCCGCGCGAAAACTGCGCGGGCAAAGTGCTGGCATAGGGCGCATCTGCAGGTGGAAAGGTTCCGTTGTCCGGAACCAGTGACGCTTCGATCACGACGAGCGTGGGGTCGACAGCGATTTGGCGGCGCGCGAGTTCATCCAGATAATCGCTCATCATCTTGGAATGCAGATCGACGTCGGCCGCGTATTTCGCCGTGCCCATGATGCGGGCATCGGTGTTGGACTTCTGCACCACATCGTCGGGCATCGCCTGCATCATCACGAAATAGATATGCGTGATCTCGTCATAGCCGTCATGAACGGCGTCGAGCGGGCGCATGCCGTGGGGAATGTGGCCATGCACATGCAGGCCGAGCTGGTGCGCGAGCGTGGCCATCGGCTTGACCCAGGCCGGGTCCATCGAACCGTAGATCTTGATAGCGAAATAACCTTCGTCTTTCGCGCGGTGTACGTCAGCCAACGCCTCGTCCAGCGAATGCGCGACCACGCCAACCTGTGCCGCGAGGGGGCCGGCGCCGTCGATCAGCAAAGACGGCACGATGCGGGGCCCCAGAAGTTCGCCCGCTTCGATGCGTTTGCGCCGCGCCGTCGATTCCATCGGAAAATTGCCGGGATCGCGCACGCTGGTGATGCCGGAGGCGAGAAGCAGCGGTCCGGTGGAATCGTCGCCATAGTGCTGGTGGTTGTCCCACAAGCCCGGGATCAGCGTCTTGCCGGTGCCGTCGATGATTTGCGCGCCCGTGGGTGCCTTCACTTTCGCCGCAGGACCGACTGCGGCGACGCGGCCGTTCTCCACGACGACCGTCTGCCCGTTGCGGAACACGCGGGCATCGGAATCGTAGAGCTTGACGTTCCGGAATACGACAGGGCCGGTGGGCGTTTTCGCGATCTTCGCGACGAGGGCCGGCCCAAGCTTTGCCAGCGCGTCATCCTGCGCCTTGCTCAACGCGGCGCTCACACTCTCCCAGCCGACGGGAACAACAAACGGCGCGGTCGCGAAGAATTTGTCGCCATCCATCCAGATCGGAAATGGCGAGAGGCCGAAGCCCGTAATCGTATAAGCGGAGAGCGTTTTCTTCTCGGCGCCGTTTGTCACTTCGAGCGTCGTGAGCAGATCGATGCGCGCCTCTCCCGACGGCAACAGATCGACGGAATGCGTCGGCGATTTCAGCATCGCGTCGACGATGAAGAGAAAGGAATCGAACGAGCCGCCGAACGCGACATAGTCGAGATTGGGTTTGGTCTGTCCCGTGCCGTGATCGACGGGGCTCGTGTAACTGTAGACGCCGTCCTTCACCGTATAGGTTTCGGCTGCGTCGCCTGACGGCGTGCTGCCGCGGATGATCATTGATTCGAGCGTACCGTCCGGCGCGAAACGATTCTGTTCGTCCATCTCGCTGACGAAGCCGCGAAGGTTCAGGCTGAAGCGCGACCAATGCGTGCCGCCGGCGTCCGTCCAGAGCGCGACCTGTCCGTGATGCGTCCCGGCCGTGTCGGTGATCGACCACACCCTGGCATCGGCGGGAGGCTTGGCGAGCTGGTCGGTGGATGTTTGCGCGAGGACGGGTACCGCAATGAGCACGAATAGCAGAGCGAGAATTTTGCGGAGCATCGGATTCCCCTTCGATACTCCAGCTTAGCAGTGCTCGCGCTTCCGTCTACAGGATCCTCCCGGGCGAAACCCATGCGCTAACCGCAATGTCGCGAAATAGTGAATGCAGAAGCCGGTGGACCGCGGGCGTCCCCCGCATTTGCGTAGAAGTCGTCGACCCAGCGAGCGAGGACGCCCGCGGTCCATTTGAGCCTGCACTTACTCCCTGCGCGTCGCGTCGATGATGGTGCGCAGATCGGCGACATAATCTTCGAAGGCGCGGCGGCCTTCCTTCGTCAGCGTCACCCGCGTGCGCGGACGTTTGCCGACGAAGTCTTTTTCGATCGCGGCGTAACCCGCTTCTTCGAGTGTCGTGATATGCGCGCCGAGATTGCCTTCCGTGGCGCCGACGATGGCCTTGAGGCGGACGAACTCAAGTTGCTCGCCCTGGGGAAGTGCGCGCAGTGCCGCCATGATCTTCAGGCGCACCGGCTGATGGATGATCGCGTTGGGCTGATCCATCACGCGTGCCTCAACCAGAAGCCGCCCAGGATCAGTCCGCCGCCGCCCACGACGGCCATCCACAGCAGGAAATATGCGGGCAGATCGAAATAGCCGAACAGCGTGAGCGCTCCAACCGCGAGGCCGAGGACCACCATGCGCACGCCGCGCGTCCAGATTCCGATCAACAGGTAGAACAGCGCGACGAGGATGGGGAAGAACGCCGCAACTTGCGCATCCCTGTGGGGTGGCAGGATCGCAAAGAGCGCGCCGACGAACAGAAAGACAGCGACGAGTGTCGCGCCATAGCGCCAGCCGAAGGTATCCGCGCGCGCCGATTTCGCCCGCCAGCTGAGCCAGAAACTGCCGATGACGCCCACGACAATCAGTATCGGCCAGACGATCGACCATTCGGGGCGGAGGTAGGTCGCGCCATAGGCGATCATCCAGATGGCACCCCAGAGAAAAAGATGCGGCGCCCCGAAGCGATAGCCGAAGAGATTCGAGCTGCGTCGTTCGGTTTTTGAGATGTCGCGCAAAGTGCTTTCAGCTTCGTCGGGGGAGAGGGTCATGGCGGTGGCTCCGAGGTTCATGCAGATAACTCTACTGAACAGAGTAATCTATGTCAAGACTGGCTCTTTTTTCCCTCTCTCCGTCGTGGAGAAGGCAGGGTGAGGGGGTGGCGACGCTTGTATCTGCTGGAAAGGCCCCCTCACCCGTCACCGCTGACGTGGCGCCGGCCTCTCCTCCAACGGAGGAGAGGCGAAATGTCGATCAGAGCTTCTTGGACGCAGGTGCCGGCTCGCCCGCTGATTTTTCCTGCGTGCCCAACGCATCGGCAAGCCGCGTTTTCGCGCTGCCGGGGGCGAGAGGCTTTTGCTGGTTTATATGGGGCGCCCAGGCCGTCAGGTAAATCACGTCGAAACTCGCGCGCGTGCGGCCGGATTCATCCGTGTCGGTTGCCGAATAATGCGCGAGCGTTGCTGCCAGCGTATCGCGGCGGAGAAACTTCCGACTGCGCTCGGCGAGCGCGTTGGTTTCGCCCAACGCGCGCAGATCGCTCACCAGGGTTGGGAATTCGCTATAGGCCACATCGATGCGCTCGACGTCCGCGACAGGAAGCGCAAATCCCGCGCGTTGCAACAATCCTCCCAGGTCGCGCACGTCCGCGAAAGGCGCCACGCGTGGGCTCGCGCCGCCGATGGTCTCGCTTTCGCCGAACGCGAATGCGCGGCGCAATTCGCCCAACGTGCCGCCGCCGAACAATGCAGCGAGAAAAAGCCCGTCGGGTTTGAGCACGCGGCGGATCTCGGCGAGCACGCCGGGCAGATCGTTTGCTGCGTGTAGCGACAAGACGCTCGTCACCAGATCGAACGCACCGTTTGCGAACGGCAAAGCATCTTCTTCCGCCGCGACAGCCGTTCGCGTCCAATTCGCGGCATGGCCCTGCAGCATTCGAAATGCCGCCTCGCGCGAATCGAAATCGAGCGCATGCGCGAATTGGCGCTTCACCGCACCGAGCCGTTCCGAAAGATTTTCCGCAACCTCGACTTCGAGGAAGCTGTCCCGGCCGCGCCGCGCCGCACGGGCACGCCGCATCGCATAGGCGCGGGAGTCGAAGATTCGGGGAACGGTCGCGGAAAAACTCGTCATGGCTTAGAGTAGGCGGGATGACGGCGTTATTCGAGAGCGGGACGGATGGGCGTTTGGCGCGTGGATTGCGCCGGGCAGGGGCGGGCGCGCTCAATCTGCTGTTCCCTCCCCTTTGCGTCGGCTGCCGCGCGCCCGTGTTCGAGCCCCATTCGCTGTGCGCCGCCTGCTGGGGAAGCGTTGCGTTCCTCGATGGACCCGCTTGCGAATGCTGCGGCTATCCATTCGATATCGATCCCGGACCGGGCACCATCTGCAGCGCCTGCCATGCCCACCCGCCGGCCTTCGCCCGGGCCCGTTCGGTCATGCGTTATGACGACGGCAGCAAGAAACTGATTCTCGCTCTCAAGCGGGCCGACCGACTCGATCTTGCGCCCGCTTTCGGCCGCTGGCTTGACCGTTCCGGTCGCGCGTTGCTGGCCGAGGCCGATCTGATCGTGCCGGTGCCGCTCCATCCGCTCCGGCTCTGGCAGCGGCGCTACAACCAGTCCGCGATTCTCGCTCAGCGGCTCGCGAAATTGGCTGGCAAGCCTGCCGATCCGCTCTTGCTGCGCCGGATTCGGCAGACGCCCAGTCAGGGCGAGATGCCGTCTGCCAAGGCCAGGCGGCGCAATGTGCGGGGTGCGTTTCGGGTGCCGCCCGAGGCCGCGCCCGCGATCCGGGGTAAATCTGTGTTGTTGATCGACGATGTTTACACAACCGGTGCGACGATCGATGCCTGCGCACGGGCACTCAAGCGGGCGGGCGCGGCCAAAGTCCTGGTCCTCACGCTCGCGCGCGTTGTCCGCCCGACCGTAAGCCTTATATAAACAGTGATCGGTCAGGAACTGAGTCATGGCGCGCGTCAAAATCTACACCACCCCGATCTGCCCCTATTGCGTGCGGGCGAAATCGCTTCTGAAAAAGAAGGGCGCGGAGATCGACGAGATCGACGTGTTCATGGACGGCGATGCGCGCAGCGAAATGGAAGCGAAATCGGGCGGGCGGCAGACGGTGCCGCAGATTTTCGTGGGCGAAACCCATGTCGGCGGCTGCGACGATCTCTATGCGCTCGAGCACGACGGCAAACTCGATCCTCTTTTGAATGGGTAGATCATGAGTGCGTTCAAGGCCGCCTGCGTGCAGTTGCGTTCGTCCGACGATGTCGAGGACAATATCCGTATCACGTCCGATCTGATCCGCGAGGCAAAGCGCGGAGGCGCGGATTTCGTGCTCACGCCGGAAAACACGAC
>Ga0302326_10017101_pt1 | contig 15144 bp, 12 predicted proteins | sample Palsa_T0_3_FD_202264 | JGI IMG/M metagenome (GOLD analysis project Ga0302326, IMG submission 202264) | Peat permafrost microbial communities from Stordalen Mire near Abisko, Sweden - Palsa_T0_3 | ecosystem: Environmental > Terrestrial > Soil > Palsa > Peat permafrost | place: Sweden: Abisko...
CCCCGCCGCTCAGATCCTGGGACGCATGCTGGCCGAAGCCCTCACCGCGCTTGAGCCGGAATTCGAAAAAGCCAGATTTGACCAGGGCCTGTTTGCCGAGGCCGCCGTCCTGGTCATTCCCGTTCCGCTCTACAAAACCAAGCGCTGGCAGCGCCGTTTCAATCAGGCGGAACTGATTGCCCGCGCCGCGCTCAAGTTTCATCCCGCGCAGCCGCCCGCGTCGCAAAGGGCCCGCTTCCAGGTGGCCTCAGGCATTCTGCTGCGCACCCGCGACACCGCTTCGCAGATTGGCCTGACCAGCCACCAGCGCCGCGAAAACCTGCGCGGAGCTTTTGCCGTCCCCCGTGCCGCCGATGTCACTGGCCGCGATGTGCTTCTCGTGGATGATGTCTATACCACCGGCACCACGGCCACAGAATGTTCGCGCGTGCTGCGCCGCGCCGGAGCCCGCCGCGTCTGGGTTGCAACCGTGGCACGCACCATGAAACTGGCATCAAACTACGCAGAATTCCGCCCGGGCGAGGATGACGATGAGGCCGAAGCCAGCACTGTCGTCGAGCCCACCCGGGCAGCGGGATAAGCATGGTGCGGTAAGCGCGGGAGAACCGCTCGCCGGCTTCAGGACGGCAGGTTGAGCGGCAGGCAAAAACTGAAAGCCGGCAGGCGAAAGCCGGAAGCCGCGTAAAGCGGCTAAAAGGATCTGGGCTTCAGCCCCCGAGGGCACGAAGTTATGTCACTGAGGATGGAACACGACGCGGGACCACGCTACACACCAGGCCTGTTCCCGCCCGCGGCCCTGCACCGGCCAGGGGACGGCCATGCTCTGCTCGCGCCCGTCCTCGTGCTGAACGCCTCCTACGAGCCCATCAACGTCTGCGCCGCGCGCCGCGCACTGGTTCTCGTCCTCAAGGGCGTCGCCATGACCGAGGAAGAGAATGGACACTTCCTGCACTCCGCCCGCGTGGCCATGCGCCTGCCCTCGGTGATCCGCCTGCTCGAGTACCGCCGCATCCCGCACCAGAGCCGCGCGCTTTCGCGCAAGAACATTCTGCTGCGCGACCGCAATACCTGCCAGTATTGCTCGACCGTGCTGCCTTCGAGTGAGCTCACGCTCGACCACGTCATCCCGCGCTCCCGCGGAGGCTCCTCCACCTGGGAAAACCTGGTCGCCTGCTGCCACGCCTGCAACCGCCGCAAAGGCAACCAGCATCCCGCCGAAGCCCACATGAAGCTGATGCGCGAACCCCGCGCTTTCAACCTGCATACCAGCCGCCACATCATGCGCCTGATGGGCCGCAGCGATGATAAGTGGCGCAAGTATTTGTTCTATTGACGTTCCGAAAGAGGCAGTTAGCCGTCAGCTCCAAGAATTGTCATCCCGAGCGAAGCGAGGGACCTGGGTTTTAGCTGACAGCTGATAACTGTAAGGAGGCGCCCATGAAGCTCCATCTGCCGCTTCTCATCCTCTGCCTTGCCGCATCTGTCTCCGCACAAGATGAGCCCAAGCCGGTTCACCGCACCTCATTTATCCATAGCCGCCAGGGAAATTATCCCGACGGCCCCGACGAGATCGCCCACGCGTCTGTTTCCAAGGACGATACCTTGATGTGCATGTTAGTCGGAGTCTATGACGAAACCCACAAGGCCTCTACCGCCTGCGTGGTCAAGTTCAAAGACGGCGGCCAGCGCACGTTAGCCTTCAAAGAGTTCATGAGGGTGCCAACCGACGGTGAAATGTCCCTGGAGTGTTCCGGCCAAGCGCCCCGGCATTGCGTGATCGAGGTCAACGACCCGGTGAATCAACCGCCTGGCAAGTTGGCCGGGAAGTAACCGCCACAAAGGCTGAGCGAAGCGGAGGCCTATCCACTTCGCGTGCTCACTCACCAGGTCCCGACTGCACAGGGCCGATTGTTACAAAATCCGAACAAATCGGGACCCTCGGCACGCCGGGAGCACGAGGCGTGTTATTAAAGCGAAAACTCGAGAGGGCCCGCTAGGGCTACGGGACCAGGAGGCTTCCGTTATGAGAGGCGCTTTTTGCCTAAGTATCCTTTCGATTTTCTTGGCGCTCTGCAGCGCTGTCTGTAGCGGTCAATGCACAGATGGCTTCACGGAGCAGACCTTCCAATGTCAGTACTCGGACACCTGCCAAAACTCGGTCACGGTGCAAATACCGAACGAGTCGCAAGACGGCGTGGTGCCTGAGTGCTTCGCCACGGCGCCCTGCTGCGGGCAGCTCTTCACGAGTTGTACCGCCGGTGGGAACTGCGAGGATATAAAGCTTCGAGGGCCAGCCGCTAAACAACGCCTTCAGGCCCTGGCCGCGGAGTCTGACCTGTTGGTAGCTGACTGCAAAGGACGCTATGCCCTTTACAAGCCGGCGCCCGATCGCACCAATGAAAAATCGCGCGCAAGTCTGGCACTACTCAACGATCACCTAATGAGGTGAGCCATGAAAAGCGTCGCCAGCGTCTTTAGTCGTGTTCTACTCGTGACCGGCCTGTCCTTGTCAGCGCAGGGGCAGGCCCGCCCTGAGGCGGCGGAAGGATCGATTCCCGCCGCCGCCGCCGCGCCTCTATATAGCATCTCCTTCGAGCGCAAGGACGCCGTTGCAGGCATCGACGCGTCGCCTGCGATCAAACTTCCCTTCGAATGTACGAGCGATGGGGCCGTCTTTGTCGACATGGTCCCGGTGGGCGCGCGACTTCAGCCACCGTTGTACGCCCCTCCGCCCCTTTTGCTCGTTTCTGTTTCCCCCTCCCGCAAGGCGAAGACTTACCCGCTCGATCAGGCAACCGAGCAGCTCTACGACGTTAGGGAGATTGACCACTACGCTTCCGACTCCGCCATCATTTTCCTGATCAAGGCGGCGAGCGAGAACAAGCCCACGCAGCAGGCCTACACAAAGTCGGACGGCACGCAAGGCCAGTTTACGAAGAATACGGCAGAGCGGCACACCTACATCGTTGTGTTTACCAGGGACGGCGAACACAAGAAGACCATAGAGGCCGATGTCTCCTTTGAGATTGAGCAGATCGGCGTGTTCCCCTCAGGAGCGTTTCTCGCTTTCGGCTACGACGAGAAAGACCACTCGCCGAAGCTGGCGATGCTAAAGGATGACGGCACGCTGATGAGGCCGCTCGAACTCGGCAAGCGCGATGCACCTGAATCCCTCTTCGGGACGAAGAATGGAATCGGGGAGGGTCCCGCCGTTTACATCACGCCTGCCCAACTCGTGCCGGAGGGGCATTCCATTATCGTTGTGCAAAACAAGACCGCCTTTCCTCTCCTTGAGGTCAGCGAGGCCGGGGAGATTCGCGCAATCCATCCCGCGCTGCCAAAGGAAATGCAGATCGAAGGACTGATCGCCAGCGATCAGAATTTGTATGCCCGCGTGACCCCGGCGGATGGCGGCTCCATCTATGAACTGAACGCGCACGACGGCACGGTCCTGCGGCGCCTCACGCTAGCGGACGGACGCGCAGGGTCGAGCGTCGCTTGCGTCCACGATGGAAAGTTCTTGTCGTTCGAACACGGCGAGGGAAAGCTTATCCCGCTGGTCGGCGCCGCTGGGCCGGCAGCCTCGGCGGAAAAGCAGAGCAAGGCCGAACCTCCTTCCAGGTGACGTCCCCTGAGCGGCTGCGCGCTATTACCCTAGCGACCTTGTCATCCTGAGCAGCGCTCTTGGCCGCGAAGGATCCATGCAATTGGCTTGCAGCGAGGCGCTCTCGAAAAAGTTGCACAGATCCTTCGCGGCCAAAAGCGCCGCTCAGGATGACAACGCTGCAGATGTCGGCTTAGCTGAGAGCTGACAGCTGACAGCTCCGCCTACGCCTTCGCGTACTTGATCCACTTCAAAATTTCCGGCAGGTTCGGCCGCTTGCCATAAATCAGCACGCCGATGCGGTAAATCCGGGCGCACAGCACCATGATTCCCGCAATCGTTCCAATCAGCACGAACAGCGATAGCGCGATCTGCCACGCGGGCGGGGTCTGCACCACGATGCGCGCATACATCAGGACCGGCGCGAAGAATGGAATCATCGACATCCACACCACCGCCGGAGCGTCCGGCGTGCGCACCGCTGCACTCAGCATGAACACCGACAGCACCAGCGGGATGACCACAATAAACTGCAGCTGCTGGCCCTCCTGCTCCGTCGTGGTAATGGCGCCGATCGCCGCATACATCGTGCTATACAACAAATATCCCAGAAGAAAAAATACCGCGAACGCGACCAGCACTCCGGGCGAAATCTGCAGCCCGCTGAACGACGGTTGCATGGCCATCGCCGGCAATGCGAAGGCCCCTGCCATCACCACCCAGACCAGAATCTGCGTCAGGCCGACCGCGCCCACGCCCAGCAGTTTCCCGGCCATCAATTCCGTCGAAGAGGCGGAAGACAGCAGCACTTCCAGAATGCGCGAATTTTTTTCTTCCAGCACCGACCGCATCACTGAGATGCCATACAACAGCACGGCCATGTAGAGCAGCATGACCATGATCACAACTTCCAGCAGCTTGCCGCCGCCGCTGCCCTTCGACTCCCGCCCGCGTTCCAGCCGAACCGCCTCGACTTTCACCGGCTTCAGCATGCCATCCGCTTGATCGGCGCTTACGCCATTCTTCGACAGCCGCTCGTACTCGATCACGCGATTCAGCGCCTGGCTGAGGGTTCGTTGTCCAAATCCGGCCATGCTGCGGCTGGTCCAGGTTACTTTCCCGGACGCGATAGCGTCATCGCTCAGCCACAGGAAGCCATCGATGGCCTGCGACGTAACTTTGTCGCGCAAGGCCGCGCGTTCCGCCTCCGTGGCATTAGAATCCACGTCGATGACGTAGTCCTGCTCCGGCTTTTTCTTCGCGGCGTTGGCGCTGGTGTCGGCGTCGGGCTTGGCGTCGGAGGTGTCCTCGTCATCCTCTTCCGTGGCAGTGAGCGCCGCCAGGAACCGCTGGCGAACTGTCTCGCCGAACTGCGGCGACGAAGTGACCACGACAATGTGCTGCGCCTTGTCTCCCATGCTGGCGAGCTTGGCCGGCAAGATCATGATCACCGTCATAATGCCGGGCAGCAGCAGCGTGAGGATCAGAAACGACCGGGTGCGCACCCGCTCCAGATATTCCCGCCGGATAATGAGCCACATGTTACGCATTGGGTTGACTCGCAGCCGGCTGACTCACGGCCGCAATAAAGATTTCTTCCAGCGACGGTTCCATCACTTCGAACTTGCTCACCCGCGCGCCCGCCGAGGCCAGTCTCAACAGTTCCTGCGTGTCGGCTCCGGGCGCCAGCCGCGCCTCCACGTAATTGCCGTAATCGTTGAACGACTCGACCAGCCGCGTTTCCTTGAGGAAGCGCGCGTCGCCGTCATACTTGATCTGCACGTTGTTGTAGCCGTATCCCGCTTTGATCTGGTTCAGGTCGCCTTCCAGAACCGCGCGCCCGTGATTGATCAGGCAGATGGATTGGCACAACTTTTCCGCCTGATCCATGCGGTGCGTGGAAAAAAGAACGGTCTTGCCGTTCTTCGCCAGTTCCAGCAAAACATCTTTCAAAGAAACCGCGCTGGCCGGGTCCAGCCCGCTGAAGGGCTCGTCCATGATGATCAGCTTCGGATCATGCAGAATCGCGCCAATAAACTGCACCTTCTGCTGCATGCCCTTGGAAAGCTCTTCGACCTTCTTCCCCGTCCAAGCGGTCAACTCAAAACGCTCGCACCAGCTTTGCGCGCGCTTCTGCGCTTCCGCGCTGCTTAGTCCTTTGAGTTGAGCGAGCAGCACCAGGTGCTCCAGCACTTTCATTTTTTTGTACAGGCCGCGCTCTTCCGGCAGGTAGCCAAACTGGGCCATGTGCGCCCGCCGCAGCGGTTCGCCAAATACTGTGACTTGTCCAGAGTCCGGCAGGATGATGCCAATGATCATGCGCAGCGTGCTGGTCTTGCCGGCCCCGTTCGGACCGAGCAAGCCATAAATGCTGCCGGGCGGGATGGAAAGCGAGAGGTTGTCCACGGCGACAAAGTCACCGTAGCATTTGCGGACGTTGCTCAACACAACCGTGCCCGCGGCACCGGAGGTGGGCGCAGGATTCGAAGAGCGCGCGATGAGCGGCTGCAGCGTCGCCATCCCAACACAATAAACTATTTTGGCGAATTCGGGTCGGGCTGATTTGGATTTTTCTGATTTGGACTATTCTGGTCCGGCGGCTTCGGCGGCGCCTTGGGAATTTCCTTGCCTTCGTACAAAATCTTCACGTTCGAACCGAAGCGCTTGTAGTCCTCGTACTTCACGATTTCCCGGATGTGCACATCCGAAAGCTTGAAGTGCAGTTCGTCGTCCGCCCGGGTGTAGACCGGAAACCAGTACAGACCATCAATCTGCTGCCGCCAGGTGGTGAACTTCGGGAACAGGTTCTCTTCGTCGCCATGCTTCTTGCGGATGTCAGGAACCGTCTTGCCGTAGGTCTTGACGATCTGGAAGTCGTGGTTGTCGACCCAGACGCGGCCCTGAAAGTAGCGCTTCTTGCCTTCGATCTTTTTGGGCGCGATGTCGAAGACATAACAATGAAGCTCGTCTTCCTGTTGCTGGCCGACGTAAAGTATGTCGTACTCCGCGATCTCCTGGGCAGTCAGCACAAACGGCAGGCGGTGCCGGATGTCTTCGAAGTCCTCCTGAGTCATGGAAATCCCACCCGACTCCAGTGAGGACTGCGGTGCAAACACTACGTTTTCGATCCGCTTGCCCTGGTCGTTGAAGCTCACGTCGAAGGTTTCTTTGTATTCCCCGGTAACGGTTTCGCCGTCGAGCGTGTCCACCTTCACCGTCTGGCGATAGGTGTACTGGTCGCGCGCCTTGGCAAATTCGGTTTCCTTGGCGGAGAAGTGCTTGATGATCTCGTCCGAGGTCGTGCCCTGCGGGGAAGCGCTGTCGAGCGGTCCTTCCTGCGCGAGCGCCGGCAGCGCCGCCAATCCGCAAGCCAGCAGCGTCAGGCCAAACAGCAAACCACGGGGACCCAGTGTCATGTCGTCTAGTTTATCGGATCAGAGTCAAGCTGTCGTAATTGGCGCACAAGAGGCGCCGTCACGCACCGCCGCGACCCAACCCTCCAACCCCTCTCCGCTCAGCGGGGCTGGAGGGCCGGCCGCTGCAGTTCTGCCATCTACTTGGATGCCAGATGAACAAAGAGGTTGCCGCGGGCGCCTGCTCCGAGCGTAAAGCTTTGTCATGTAAAAATTCGGCGTCCTCTTCGAATGCCGTTGTCATGATGCATTGTCATCCTGAGCCGCGTTCTTTTGCGGCGAAGGGCCTGCCCTGAGCGAAGCGGAAGGGATCCATTCGCCGGCAGCGGTCGCGCTCTTGTGCGATCGTCCCCAGGGGTAATCGCCGCTTGTGCCATCAATGATGGCAATGCTATCATTGATGGCATGGCCAGCATTACCATCCGTCGTTTGCCGGAAAGCACCAAGCGGCGCCTGCGCATCCGCGCCGCCCGCAACGGCCGTTCCATGGAGCAGGAAGCGCGCGAACTCCTCGAAACCGGGCTGGCTCGCGCCGATGCCGGGCCGGAAAACCTCGGGGAAGCCATCCGCCGGATATTCGCTCCCTTAGGGGGTGTCGACCTGAAGATTCCCCCGCGCCGCGGTAGGATCCGCGAGATCCAGTTCAAGTGAACTCCGGAATCACCATTCTGGATACAAACGTCGTCTCCGAACCGATGCTGGCTCTGCCCTCGGTGGTTGTGCAGACGTGGTGGTCGCAGCAGCAACCCGGCGCCCTGTTCATCACGGCAGTCACGGTGGCGGAGGTTTTGTATGGCATCGAATTACTGCCTCAGGGTAAACGCCGCGCCGCCTTGCTGGCTGGCGCTGAACTGATGTTTGGCAAAGTTCTCGCCGGTCGCATTCTTCCCTTCGACGAAGACGCGGCCCGCGCGTTTGCCCAGATCGCAGGCGTCCGCCGCGGGCAAGGCCGCCCGATCAGCGATCTCGACGCGCAAATCGCGGCCATCGCCCGCTCCCGCGGCGCAATTCTGGCCACCCGCAATACCGCCGATTTCGAAGGCTGCGGCATTCGCCTGGTGAATCCCTGGGCTGGATGAATTGGGCCCGGATGAGTGCCGACGCTTCGAGGCAAGCCGCTTGAGCCTGGCACAGTAGCTAGAAGCGATCCGCTTCCCCCTGCTACACTTTTTCGTTTGCCAAGCTCGCAGGTCGTTGGAGGTTTCCCTCATGCGTCGTCTTTTACTCTCTCTTCTCGTCTTTGCCTTCACCCTTCCCGCCATCGCCCAGGCGAAGCACCCCTTTACCTTTGAAGACATGATGAAGCTGAAGCGCGTGGGCGATCCGCAGGTCTCCCCCGACGGCAAGTGGGTGCTCTTCAGCGTGGTCGACGTCGATCTCGAAGCCAACTCGAAGACGCCGCACATCTGGATCGTGCCCACGGCGGGCGGACAGGAAAAGGAAATCATCGCCGATCAGGACGCCGACCGCCCGCGCTGGGCGCCGGATGGCGGGCGGTTTGCATTCATCTCGACCAAAGAAGGCGGCTCACAGGTGTGGATCGCAGATTTCGATGATGCGGCTAAAACAGTCACCAGCGTCCACAAGCTGACCTCGATTGCGACCGAAGCCAGCGGCGAAGTGTGGTCGCCAGATGGCAAAAATATTCTGTTTACGTCGGATGTGTATCCGGAGTGCGACGGCGCGCCCACCGCCGAATTGGATTGCAACGCGAAGAGGCTTAAGGAGGCGGGACAATCGAAGGTCAAAGCGCTGATATTCGATCAGCTGCTCTATCGTCACTGGAATGCCTACAAAGAAGGCAAGCGGACTCACCTCTTTGCTGTTTCCGCCGAACGCTTCCACGCCTTCAGTGGTCCCTCCAGTTATTTTCTTCCCCGCGATCTCACGCCCGGCGACTACGATGCGCCCGTGTTCTCGCTTGGCGGGCAGGACAACTACGCCTTCTCGCCCGATGGGCAGGAGATTTGCTACGCCTCGAATCACGACAAGAACGAGGCGGCTTCCACCAACAACGATCTGTGGATCGTTCCGGTCAGCGGAGGCCAAGCCGGATCTGCCCAGGCCAAGAACATCACCGCCGACAATCCCGCCAGCGACTCGACGCCGCTCTATTCGCCCGATGGCCGCTACATCGCCTACCGCGCCCAGCAGCGTCCGGGATACGAGAGCGACCGCTTCCGCTTGATGCTGTACAACCGCAAAACCGGGGAGAAGAAGAATCTGACGGAGAATCTAGATGCGTGGGTTGGATCGTTCACGTGGTCGCCAGACTCCAAACGCATCTACTCCGTTCACGAATCAGCGGGCGAGGCGCCGGTTTACTCGTTCGAGGTTGATCGCCCGTTCGATCAAACAATCACTGTCGATGGCGACTCGAAGGAAGCCGCTAAGAATAACGCCGTCGTGGTAGTCCGGGATGGATTCAACGATGATCTGGCCATAACGCCGGACGGGAGGAGCATCGTCTTCACGCGAATGTCGATCTCGTTTCCAACCCAGATCTACAAAACCGGTTCTGAAAGAAGCATCGCTGAACAGCTCGCCAATCCCCCAGGTGCGCTGACCCACATCAATGACCTTCTTCTGTCGAGTACGCTCATGTCGCCAATTGAGTCCTTCTGGTTTAAGGGCGCGCACGGCGACAAAGTCGAAGGCTTCCTCGTCAAGCCGCCAAATCTTGATGCCTCGAAGAAATATCCCGTGAAGTTCCTCATTCACGGCGGGCCGCAAGGTGCGTGGGGAGACGACTGGTCTTACCGCTGGAATGCCGAACTGTTCGCGGCACCAACTTCATCGACGAGCAGCGGATACGTCGTCATCATGATCAACTTCCACGGCTCGACCGGCTACGGGCAGAAGTTCATTGACGCCATCAACGGCGACTGGGGCGGCGCTCCGTTTGAAGACCTGATGAAGGGGCTCGACTACGCGGAGAAAACTTATCCGTTCATCGACAAAAACCGCGAGTGCGCGCTGGGCGCCAGCTATGGCGGTTACATGATCAACTGGATTCTCGGCCATACTGACCGCTTCAAATGTCTGGTGTCGCACGATGGCATGTTCAACGCCGAGTCGGCGTGGGGCACGACCGAAGAACTCTGGTTCAATGACTGGGAGTTCAAAGGCACGCCTTACGACAATCGCGCGAGCTATGAGAAGTGGTCGCCGCACCAGTACGCGAAAAATTTCAAGACGCCGACGCTGGTGATTCATGGCCAGCGCGACTACCGGCTCGACGTGTCGCAGGGATTCGATCTGTTCACCACGCTGCAGATGGAAGGCGTCCCGTCGAAGATGCTCTACTTCCCCGACGAAGGGCACTGGGTACTCAAGCCGCAGAATTCGCGGCTGTGGTACCAGACGGTGAATGACTGGGTGGATCGTTGGACCAACGAGCATGGGACCAACGAGCAGGGGACGAAGTGACGCGGGCTTCAGGCTTCCGCTGTCCGGCTTCCACGGCGTCGTCATCCTGAGGCGGGCGGGGTTTGCGGCAAAGTGCGCCGCTCAGGATGACACGCAGGTGATGAGTTGTTTCCGAAGGATGGCAAATGCGAAAAGCAAAAGCCGCAACCCGCCCAAAGAAGCCTTCGTCCGAACTCACGCAGGCCGAGGCCAAACGGCAGCTCGATTCTTTCCTCGCGAAATATTCACCCGACGTGGCCGCGTGCGCCCGCCGTGCTCTGGCGAGAATGCGCGAACTGCTTCCCGGAGCGATCGAAATGGTCTACGACAATTACAACTGGCTGGTCATCGGCTTCAGCCCGAGCGAACGACCGTCGGACGCGATCTTTTCGCTGGTGCTTCCCGCGGGCCGCGTGACCTTATGTTTTCTGCAGGGAGCTGGGTTGCCCGACCCGGCCGGTCTGCTGGAGGGGACGGGCAAGGTCGTGCGGAATATTCGCTTGTACTCGAGCGGGGTGCCCGACGCGAACATTCTCGACGACCCGGAAGTGCTGAGCCTGATCAACGTGGCACTGAACCGTGCCAAGGTACCGCTGCCGGCCGGAGCGCGACGCAAACTGATCATCCGTTCCGTTTCGGCGAAGCAACGTCCGCGCCGACCTGTGCGATAGCCGGCCGAAGTCGTCCACTAAAAACTGATTCTTGCACGGCTGCGCGCCGCGGAATTTCTGTCCCTCGTGCTAAGTCGATCGCGTCCCATTCCCGCTAAGTCGTTGAGTCTTCGTGTAAGTCGTTGAAATGTCGTAGGAGGGCCCTAGCGGGCCGCAGGACGAGGAATTTTTCGCCGGATGGCCCTTACCCTCACCCCGGAACCGATCGTCGCTGCCAGGGGTGTTTCCGGGCCCGCAAAGGGCATCCTAGAAAACGGGCGTGGCGGTATTTGTGTTCCGTCGAGACTCCCCAAAGCGGTATGCGTATCATTATGTATGTACAATTATGTAAAGCACGTACTCCATTGTGCGTACAATAATATCAATGCATTCCGAACCCTTCGCCGCGCGGTTTCGCCGGTTCATCGCCGCCCCCGTTCGCGAGTGCGGGCAACATCTGCAGAGGTTCGTCGAGCGACGCGTTGATGCCAGCTGTGATGCCGATGTCCACTTCCAGCGGCGCACTGAAACTGCCGGCTGAGGGTACGATGCTGGCGAGTCCGTTCACATCGGTCGTGAGATTGCTCTGGGTGACCTCGAGGATCACTGGCATGGCGGGATTGCTCGGGGTGGTTCCGCCGTTTCCTCCTGCCGAACTTGTGCCGCCGGGCCGCAGCACAGTGCTCAGAAACGCCACGGGGGCGGCGACCACGGGATTCGGCGGCGAAGAAGAATCCGTGACCCGCACCACCACCGGCTGAAACGCTTGTCCGGTGGAGACCTGCCCGCCGCCGGAGACGGGCTGCAGATTCTGTTGCGCCAGCGGCACTGGAGTGGAATAGAGAGTCTGGCAGGGAGCATTGCCCGGAGCCAGGCAGGCGGTCACCTGCACCACGGCCGCGATTTGCGTCACCGTCAGCGTGGCGTTGGCGTAGCCATTGGAGTTGGTGGACGCGCTCGGGGCGCTGAGCGTTCCCGCGCCGCTCACTACTCTCAGGTTCACGATGGCGTTGCTCAGCGGCACGCCGTTGCTCAAGACCCGCGCGGTGACGGGCACGCTGACGTTTGCGCCCTGGGAAATCCAAAGATAAGGCGTCAGCACTCCGATGTTGGAAGCCGACTCGGTGGCTTCCAGCGTGGCGGTCACGGAGGGCGAGGATGGGTAAGCACCCGGAGCCAGCGTGGCAACAATGGTGTCAACGCCGGCGGCCGAGGGAGTCAGCCAGGTGGCGGCGTCTCCATTTTGATCGCTGGTGACCGAGCACGCGGAAATGCCGGCGCAGGCGGAAAGCTGCACGCCATTGTTGGCGCTCCAGGCGATGGTTGCGCCGTTTACAGGAGTGACGCCGTCGGCGGCCAGCACCCGCACGCTCACCGGGTTGGTGGCCTGCGTGCCCACCGGAGTGGGCGGATTGGAGCCGCCGCCGATCAGAAGAAGAATGTCGCTGGCGGTTGCGCCATAGGTGAGAGCGCCAGTCATGACAGAAGACCCGCCGCTTACCGGATCGCTCACAGTAATGTTCTGCACGCCGTCGGGGTAAGCGGGCGCAGGCAGAATCATTTGGGCGGCGCTGACCGCGAGCGGCGTTACCGCGGCGCTGCCGATGGTGGCCGTCAATCCCTGATAGAAGCCGGTCCCCTGCAGTGTGACGGCGCCGCCATTCACTCCGACGCGCGCTGGAGTGACGGAATCGGCGTACAGCAGATAGGCGTGATAAAGATAGTCGGGACGGCCGTCGCCGCGCACATCTGAAATGCCGATCAGGAAGTTGGCGGAAGTGTTGACCTGAGCGTCGAGCCGGGTCAGCCCGAACGTGGGTTGATTGAAGGGCGACGGAGTGAAGGCCGGCGGCGCCGCGCCTTGCAGATCGGAAGCGACCCACATGCCGACCACCGGCTGCGCCTTCAGTTCGCTGGGGCTGCTGGATTCATCGAGCGCAGTCACGGCCACTGACAAGGTGCGATTGCTTTGCGCCGCAAGAAGATAGTAGGCCATGTTGCCGTAGCCGCTCACCGAACCTTCCCAATCTCCCGCCGGTGAGACTGAGAGGGGTGCGCTCCAACTGGAGGGAAGCGGAGGCAAGGGCTGCGCATTATCGTTCATCAGAATGTCCTGCTCGGCTTCATCGCCTGGCGCGACCGTCAGCAGGATGGACTGCGCATATCCCGAAGGCGAGACCGGGCCGGGCGAGTAGGGGCCGACCTCCGCGGACCAGTTCGGATCGACCGGCTCGATGCTGAGCTGATATTGCGTGCTGTTGTCATTGGGCGGTAGCAGCCCGGCCAGGTCGAAGAAGCCCTCAACGGTCTGGCTGTTCGATCCCCATTGGGCAAGGGGATCACCCAGTGCATCGTCGAAGCCGGTGATGGGATTGCCGGCGTCGCCGATAAACAAGAAACCGGAAACCCCCGCGGCTGCGTACTGGCGCGAAGGCAGACCGGTGGTGTCGTCGATCCAGCGCGCGACCACATTCACTCCCTGCATGGCCTGCGTCGGGTTTCCGTAACGGTCGGTGAACCACACCGAGCCGTAAATGCGCGCCGTGACCGCGGAGAATATTTCGCCAGAGGGAAAGTTCGCCTGATTCTGCGCCGTCACGGGGTAAAGGCGGGAGAGCGAGGCAGCGTCATCCATGGCGAGCTGGTACGGGTTGGCGTAGCAGAGGGTGATGGGGATGCAATTCAGGGGATCGGTCTCATGCATCACGGGGAAGCCGGCGTAATCGGCAGCCGCGGGCGGGGGCGAGCCGGTGAGCACGTTGGAATTTACCTGCGACCATCCCAGGCCGAGCACTTCGCCGATCACGCGCACCAGGCGGTATTCCACGTCGGTGAGTTGCGACGACTGCAGCGCGCACTGGCCGTTGATGACGATCAGGGCGTGCTGGTAGGTGGCGAAGGTTCCGAAATTGTCGTCGCCTCCGTAGGCGGCGTTGAAGAAACACTGGCTGGCGTCACCGGCGCCGCTTCCAATGAGCGCGTCGGTCACGGAACCGTCGTAGTCGTAGACCACGCCGACCGGCGTGCCGGTGGCCGAGGGCTGAATGTCGGCGGGCATGGAGATGGTGCTGTTTGAGTTCAAGTAGACGTTGGTGCCGTTCACGTCTTCGGCGAGCTGGCCGCCGCTGGTGATGGTGAGCGCAGCCGTGGGGACGGCGGTCCATACGCTGAAGGCATTGGCGACGAAGGCGTTGGCCGACGCGTTGAGCAGGACAGGGCTGAGGTCGCCCTGATCAGTGTAATAGGTGATGGCGCCCTGCGGCCACAGCAGCGGCTGCCCGGTGACGGAGGGATCGAAGTAGCTGGCTCCGGCAATATATTTGGGGCCGCCGGCGCGGGACAGCACGGTGAACAGCAGAACCATGGCCGCAGCGGCGGCCAGCCGGAGAAGAAATAAGCGGGCGGCCGACGTCGCATGGCGTGCGGTGCTGGCCTGGTTGGTTCGCATTCAGTTCTCCTTGGAAGCGCGCCGCACTGCGAGGGCGAAGTCGCCGAAACTCAGGCTCGACTTGCCGCCGACCACGGGATCCGCTCGAAAGGCGGCAAGATGCTGCGCCGAAAGCAGGACGCGTCCCCAGGGATCAATCGCGAAGCGCCCGACGGTTCCGCCCACGCAGCTGGTGAGTCCCAGCTTGCTCGGGGGATAGAGAAAAAGCAGCACGCGTTCACCGACCTGGTAGCGCTGGCCGGCCGACCACAGGCCGATCCATTGTGAGATGGTCAGACTCTGGCCGGAAGTGGCTCCACGGATGGCGTTCTCAATGTGGAAGGTGATTGCCACGGTTTCGATCGCCTGGCCGCGGGTTGGGGGATGGCGCGCAATGGCAGTGACGGTACCCGAGAAAATTGTGCCCGCGGCGCGCGCGATCAGCGGGAAGCCGACCGTGACGGGCGGTGTGATCGGAAGAAAGCCCGGGGGAAAGCCCGGCGCGGGGCGCGGCAGGCTGGGCCGCGGCGGATTGAGCGAGAGTTGGATCGCGGGGTTGGGCGTGGGATTGACTTGGGCAGACTGGGCGCGCAGAGCGGCCGGCGGCAAAATCAGACTCGACAGCGCGAGCAGACAACTGCA
>Ga0302326_10017103_pt1 | contig 15142 bp, 14 predicted proteins | sample Palsa_T0_3_FD_202264 | JGI IMG/M metagenome (GOLD analysis project Ga0302326, IMG submission 202264) | Peat permafrost microbial communities from Stordalen Mire near Abisko, Sweden - Palsa_T0_3 | ecosystem: Environmental > Terrestrial > Soil > Palsa > Peat permafrost | place: Sweden: Abisko...
ATTGTGGACTGACGAGAAATTGGCGGCGGCACGATAGGAGCCCGGCATGGCTTTCCCCAGCGGCGAAGGGAAGGAGTGTTTTCGATGAAGGCTATCTGGCGTTATACCCTCGTTCTTCTGTTCCTGGGCGCGACCGCATTTGCACAAAACTCCGCGAACACCGGACTCCGTTCCTTACAACTGGATGCCGGCAAAGCGATCGGCGAGATCCGCGCATTCCAGGGACTGAATGGACCGCCGAGCCCGCTTATGGCCGGACTTCCGAACTTGGTTCCGCAATACAGAGACCTGCGCATCACCCAGGTGCGTACTCACGATTTTATGGGACCCACTGAGATCGACTCGAAATTCGATCAGGACAATTCATTCCTCACTTGGCTGATTCCCGATCCCGCGCAGCGCGCCGGTGTGGTGAAAGCAGGCAATGCCAGCATCATCTTTCCTGATGGCAGCGCGGATCCGGAAAAACCCGGGAGCTATAGTTTTGCGCCGACCGACCAGGTAATCGCCGCAATTCATGCCAGCGGCTCGGATGTTTATTACCGCATCGGCCGCAGCTTTGGCGCCAACGTGAACCCGCCCGCTGATTTCGATAAATTTGCCAGCGTGGTGAAGCACATCGCCATGCACTACAACCAGGGCTGGGCGGGCGGCTTCCACTACGGAATTCGCTATTGGGAGTTCTGGAATGAGCCGGAGATTTTCTGGTCGGGCACGCCGGAGCAGTTCTACGCTTTGTACGAAAAGACCGCGCGGGCGCTGAAGTCAGTCGATTCCACGCTGAAAGTGGGCGGCGACGCCAAGGCTTTCCCTTACGACGGGGGGCCGTACCTCGAAGGATTTGTCGATTATTGCGCCGCGCACAAAGTGCCGCTCGATTTCTACTCCTGGCACACCTATGCGGACGGTTCTGCCGATCCTTACGATGCGGTTCGACTCGCGAAGAAAGTCCGCGGGGTATTGGATTCACACGGTTTTCCCAAAGCCGAAAGCATTCTTTCCGAGTGGAATTTGAGCGCGGATTTCACCGACGCGGAAAAGCCCACGCTGCAGGGCGTGGACAACGCCGCATACATCGGCGCGGCGCTCAGCTATTTTCAGGATGCACCCATCGATCACGCGCAGTTCTATCGCGGCGACGCGGCCTGGATGGGACTCTTCGGCCTGCAAGGGCAGTATTTCAAAACCGCCTACGTGTTCCGGGCGATGGGGAAAATGCTGGATACGCCCCAGCGGCTCAAGGTGGAAGGCGCGGACACCTTCGGATTCGCGGCGATTGCCGGCCGCTCGGCGGAGGGCGACTCCGTGCAGATATTGATCAGCAATTACACGATTCCCGCGGGATACCAGCCGCACGCATTGCAGATGCCGCCCGAACTCCAGAAAGCGGGTCCGGCGCTTCCTGACTTCTCGAAATTGAAATTCCTGCCGCGGCGTACCGACATCGTTTACCGCGATAATTCCGGCTACCACCTTACGATTAGCCATTTGCCATGGGGCGCCGCGGCGTTCAGCGTAAAGCGTTATCAGATCGGCAAAGAGCGGGATCTCGGCTTGGTTGAGGAAAAAACTGGATTGGGAGACAGCGTGACTGTGTCCAGCGAGCTCGCCCCCGACGGCGTAGAACTCATCGTGCTGCACCGGGAGTAGCCACGCGGTCGCTGGAAGGATAGGTGACGCGGGTGCCGCGCACACGCGCAAAAGAAGTGAGCGTGCGGGGCCGCGAATTTTCGCAGCGCCACTAATTTGGACCGTCGGGGCGCCGTTTTGTAGTAGAACTAGAGTGGTTCGCACATGGCGCGCTAGTGAGCCGTGCGGCAATAGATATCGGAGAGGTGAAACATGACGGATAGGAAGGACTCGAATTTCTCCGGGCATGCCAGCGAATCCACTCCTGCGCCAGAGGAGGCGCGCCCGGGCGCGCCGGTGACGCGGCGCGAGTTTCTAGAGCTTGCGGCGGCGACCACATTGCTGGCCGATTTCTCGACGCGCGCACGCGCTGCCGAGGGTGCGTCGGGAGTTCCGTTTCGCACGCTGGGACGCACCGGCGAAAAAGTTTCTTGCGTCGGGCTGGGCGGCGCTCATATCGGGAACCAGTCCACGGAAGAGGAAAGCATTCGGATTATTCGGTCCGCGATCGATAACGGAATCAATTTCCTCGACAACTGCTGGGACTACAACGATGGCCGGAGCGAAGTGCGCATGGGGAAAGCGCTGCGGGATGGGTATCGCGCCAAGGCCTTTCTGATGACCAAAATCGATGGGCAGACCAAGGAAGCGGCGACGCAACAGCTTGAAGAATCGCTGCGCCGGCTGCAGACCGACCATATCGACTTGCTGCAGTTCCATGAAGTGATTCGCATGACCGATCCCGACCGCATTTTCGCAGCGGGCAGTGGAATGGAAGCAGTGCTGGCGGCGAAGAAGGCGGGCAAGGTCCGCTATATCGGTTTTACCGGCCACAAGAGCCCGGACATGCATTTGAAAATGCTGGAGACGGCGTCGGCGCATCATTTTCATTTCGATGCGGTGCAGATGCCGCTCAACGTGATGGACGCGCACCACGAAAGTTTTGAGAAGAAAGTGCTGCCGGTGCTGGTGAAGCAAGAGATCGGGGTATTGGGGATGAAACCGATCGCTGCGGGGCTGATTCTGCGGAGCAAGACTGTCTCGGCGGTGGATTGCCTGCGTTATGCGCTGAATCTGCCCACCAGCGTGGTAATTAATGGATGCCCTTCGATAGAGCTGCTGGACCAGGCGCTCGGCGTGGCGCGCAGTTTCAAACCACTGGCGCCAACGGAAGTGGCAGCGCTGCTAGCCAAGACCCAGGAAGCTGCGCAGAACGGCGAGTTTGAGCTGTACAAGAAAACCAACAATTTCGACGGCACGATTCACAATCCTCAGTGGCTTGGCTAGGACTTTCGGGGAAAAGCCGTTTATCCTTTCCCGCCGCCTGTACGGTAACTAGCCCTGTGGAGATCCGAAGCGTCCTGTTACGCGGTTACGCGCCCAATTCCAGGCGCGGTCTAAGTCGGCTGGGTCAATGAATAGGACGTAGGCCGACAGAACGTCCCACTGGAACATTGGCACGTTGATGGAGTATTCGAGGAATAAGTGGAATAAGACGCCGAGTGACAAGATGACGTAGCGAAATTCCTTCACCCAGATCAGAACACCCAGGGAAAATTCCAAAGCGAGAGCAAGCCAAGTCCCCAGCTTGAGTATGGTGGGACGGAGAAAAAACGACGGCACCGGGAAGCGCAGTAGTTCGTTGACGTGATAGACATAGTAGAGCGCAGTCCCTTGCACCCACGGCACACCCTGTATTTTCCAGCAGAACGACGCGAAATACATCATCGCCAGCTCAAACTGGATCATGCGTTGCGCCCACGGCGCGCGTGGCTGCAAAGCAGGGTCTTCCTTACCGCGCCACATGCGAATGAGGCGATCGACGGAAAAGGCGGCTCCGGCGGGCGCAAACATCAGGAAGAAGCCGGCGACTCGCAGGAACGTATCGCCGCCATTGTTGATGTAAAGATTTCTTTGGTGAATGGATGCCAGGCAAACAAACACGATCACGCTGTTGATGCGGGTGAACAGGCCGACGGCCAGAAGAAGGGCCGAGCCCAGGAAGACCCAGAAGAGCGCCTCGATCCAGCCGTTGGTCTGGGGAAGGATTTCGAATAGGTCCAGCCGCATGCCCGGTTCGAGTTTATGCAAAGCAGACAGACTCACCCAAGCATGGGGACCATACCAAGTAAGCCAGTCGGGCCGCAGCAATATGAGAGTAGCGATGACGACGGTCCCATAGAAGGCGCGGAACAGGCCGATCGGGACGGGCGATTGGGGCGCAAAGAAGAATTCATTCCACGCGTCGACGAGGGACCGCAGCCTCACTGCAAATCCCCGGGCTCCACGTTGTAGTTGTAGAAAACATCCACATTCCAGGGGCCGTGATCGGAGGACGTGCTGTCGGTGGGGGGAATTATGTCTGACCACCGAAGGACCAGCATGACCTTCTGTGCGGGATTGGAGCGGTCAGTGTACAGGCGGGCGATGTAGCGCGCCGCATCGGGCCACAGGACGGCGTCGTCGCGATTCTGCAGATTTTCCTCGAACTTGCGGTAGCGTTCCTTGAAATAGCGGTTGGTGAAGCTGAGCATCTCCATTCTGGGGAACGGCCACAACTGACTCGATCCGTCTTTGTAGATGACGATGGCCTCGAGGTAGGCGTTGGCTGACGCGGGCTTGGGCGAAAACATATCCCAGGATTGGAACACTCCGGACCAAACCATGTACGGGCGGATTCGCTCCTTGAACCCCAGGATGAGCGGGCTTGTAGTAGGAATGCACCAGCAAGAGATAGCGACAATGTGAAAAATCAGAAAAAAGTTGATGGCGGCGCGTTGCAGGATTTGCGGCCAGCGCTCTTGCTGCGGCTGGTTGCTGGTCGCGTCAGATAATGGAGTGTGAGACGGCATCGATCCACAACATTAAGCCAACTGAGGTGGGAACCGAAAGGAAAACTTGGGCCAATGGCAGGGGACGGAGGGGCGCGTCAGATACTTAAGTATGCGCTTGACAATTGTCTCGCTGGAACCGATACTTAAGCGTCCACTAAACTGATTAAAGGTGGATGGTCTCGCGCACGAGCCGGCACAAGACGGCCGCTTCAAGGAGAGAAAACTATGAAAGAACGATCCGTTATTCACAGCACCTTTGTTATCGAACGAAGCTATCCGGCCACGCCCGAAAGGGTGTTCGCTGCTTTCTCCGATCCGGCCAAGAAACGGCGCTGGTTTGCTCCGGATCCGGGAACCAAGACCGAAGAATTCGAAATGGACTTTCGAGTGGGAGGCAAAGAGCGGAAGCGGTTTGCGGTCAACGCCGGGATGGCGTGCACCAGCGAGACCATTTACCAGGACATCCTGGCCAATCGCCGCATTGTATTTGCCTATACCATGGCGGCCGGCGATCAGCGCATCTCGTCGTCGCAGGGCACGGTGGAATTTTTCCCTACGGAGAAGGGAACTGACCTGATCTTCACCGAACAGGGCGCATTCTTTGAGGGAGCGGACGGTCCGGAAATCCGGGAAAAGGGATGGCGCCACCTGTTCGAGCAAGTGGCCATCGAGCTGGGGCGCTAGGTTGCGAATGAACGGGAGAGGGAGGGCGAATGCTTAGCCAAAGAGCCAACGTTAATCGCGTTTTCCACGCCCTCGGCGATCCCACTCGCCGGGCCATCGTCGAGAAACTGAGCGAAGGCCCGATTTCCGTGTCGCGGCTGGCAAAGCCTCTGGACATGACGCTGGCCGCGGTCGTGCAACACCTGCAGGTATTGGAAAAAAGCGGGCTGGTGCGTACCGAAAAGGTTGGGAGGGTACGCACCTGCCAGATCGAACCGAGAGGGCTGACGGTAGCGGAACGATGGATTGACGATCGTCGTTCGCTGTGGGAAAAGCGGCTCGATCGCCTGGGCGATTTGCTGGCCGAGCCGGACGAAAAATGAACCGCAGGGATTTGCGGCCGAGCATGGTGGCTGGGCGACTAAGGCCCAGCCACTCTTGCTTGCTAAGAGCTGTGAGGTGGCTGCGAACGCACCGCTCTAGAAGAGATTCCAGAGGAACTGGTTGTAGACCTCGTGGTGATACTGCACTTCGGGCGCTTTTACGAAGGTGCCCAGGGAGCGCGGGCAGCGGTCTGCGGCGGCCTGCTTGAGATCGGCGTAGCGCGCCTTCACGTCCTCGCCCAGAAGCTTGGTCGTCCACTCGCCGCCACGGAAGAGCTCCAGCGCGGTATAAACGTTGTCCGGAAGGTAGCGCTGGGCCTGACGGAGATTCTTGATCTTGGAAGTGTCGCCGTCCATGCCGGATTTGAAAATGGAGTAGAGAGTCAGGTAAGGATTGGCGTCCGGAGCCACTGAACGCACTTCGACGCGGGAACTTTTCTCGTTGCCGAGGGGAATGCGGATCATCGATCCGCGATCGACGGCCGAAGCTTTGATCTGGTTGGGCGCCTCGAAATGGGGGTCCAGGCGGCGGTAAGCGTTGACGCTGGCGTTCAGCAACAGGCAGATATCGTTGGCGTGGGTGAGTATCCTATCCACAAAGGACCATCCGGCCTTGCTCAGCTTTTCCTCGCCTTTGGGATCCCAGAAAGTATTCTTGCCGCCCTTGCTGATGGAAACGTTGGTGTGCATTCCGTTGCCGTTCACGCCGATCACCGGCTTGGGCAGGAAACTGGCAGTCAGGCCCATGCGCGTGGCTACCTGGCGACAGATCAATTTGTACAGTTGGATCTGGTCGGCGGCGGCGACCACTTCGCCATAACCGTAATTGATTTCAAATTGCGAAGGAGCGACTTCGGGATGGTCCTTCTCGTTTTCAAAGCCCATGGCGCGCTGGACTTCCGCAGTGGTGTCAATGAAGGTGCGCAGCGGATCGCTGGGCAGGGAGTGATAGTAGCCGCCGGTATTGACGTACTCAAATTTGTGGGTCTCGTGGTAGCGGCGTTCGGCGTCACAGCCGTTAAAGAGGAAGCCTTCGATTTCATTGGCGGCGTTGAGGGTGAAGCCGTCACTCTTGAACTTGGCCTCGGCGTAGCCCTTCAACACGCCGCGAATGTCGGCGCGGTAGGGTGAGCCGTCCTTATCGATCACTTCGCCGAAAACCAGAACCTTGCCGGAACCAAAGAAATCGGCGGGGCCCCAGTAAAAGGCGCTCCAGTCCATGCCCAAGCGGAGGTCACTTTCACGCTGCGCGGTAAACCCGCGAATGGACGAGCCATCGAAGGTGAGGTTGTCCCAGCTCTTGATCAGGAATTTTTTGTCGTAATCCAGCATGTGCAGGCGGCCTTCGAGGTCGCTGAACATCACGGTGACGGCCTTGATGCGCTTCTCGTCGTGGAGATACTTGATGCGCTCTTCCTGAATCTTGTGGGCGGGAACGCGTTTCTTGCGCTGATCCTTGGCGTGCAGGTTCAGTTCTTCGAGTTCGTCGTAAGACAAAGCCAGAAAATTACGGAGTTCTGTGAACATGAATCTCCTCTGTCATAAGGATGGGGCGCGTCGGCGTTGGTGTTTTTGACGAACAGGAACTGTCCATGCAGCCCTAGGTTAGCGCGGGGCAGCCTATGGGTCCAATCGAAAAAATACGTGGAGGTTATCGAAATAGATGATGCATCCAATCGGAATAACATGGGGACGCGGGTTCCTCGTTTGCGCTACACCGCTCGCCGGCTCCGGCTAACTACTTGGCTGGCTATGACATGCGAGGCGGCCCTTATGAATCCCTTATGGCTTCCTCACCAGTTCAAAATGCCGGGCGTGGTAGCATGCCCGAGCGCTCGAAGTCACCGAGCAGGAGAAGAACACCATGGTTAACTACGGACAGCCGGACGGTCCCAATTTTGATTATTTGAGTCGCAACGCGTCGCGCATTCGGAGGCTAGTGCTGATCCCATTTGGGGTTTTGGTGCTGCTGATCATCTTCGCGACATTCGTCACCCGAGTGACCCGAATCGAAGCGGGACATGTGGGAGTGGAAATCAACCTAGCGGGAAGCCAGCGAGGCGCGTCGGAAATCCCGATTCGAACCGGATGGGTGGTGTACAGCCCATTGCGCACGCAGATCTTTGAATTTCCTACTTACGTGCAAACGGTGAAGTGGACGCGGAGCCTGGACGAAGGGCATCCGGTGAATGAGGAAATGGGATTCAACTCCAAGGAGGGCATGGAGATTTTCGTGGACGTTTCGTTGTCCTACGCGATTGAACCGCAGAAGGTGCCGGACTTTTACGTCAAGTACCGAGTTAACGATCTGGACATCTTCACGCACGGCATTTTGCGCGACATCGTCCGCAATTCGCTGAACGAGGTGGCTTCCACGTTTACGGTGGAGGATATCTACGGCGAGCACAAAGCGGAATTTCTGAGGAGGGTGGAAGCGCTGATCCAGGAAAAGGTGGCTCCGGTGGGCGTGACCGTTCAGCAATTTGGATTCATCGGCGCGCCGCGCGTTCCGGAAGTGATTGCCTCGGCTATCACCGCGAAGGCACAGGCCATTCAACAGGCGGAGCGCGCGCGTAACGAACTGGCTACCACGCAGGCCGAAGCGGCGAAGAAGATTGCCGAAGCGGAAGGCGACGCCAAATCGTTGGTCACACGCGCGCAGGGAGAGGCGGACGCCAACCGAATCCGGCAAAGTTCGCTGACGCCACAGCTGCTGGATCTACGGCGGATTGAAAACAATCGCGCGATGATCGACAAATGGGATGGGCAACTGCCGCGGGTGCAGTCGGGACAAGGCAATGGAATGCTGCTGCAGTTGCCTAAAGTGGATTGACCGCGGCTGACTGCGGTCACCGTCGCCGGCGAAGTTTGCTAGAAGTCGTCGTGGAAAGCGACTTCGCCGGTGACGGCTACTTGATAGGCAGACACGCGGCGTTCGAAGAAATTGGTGAGCTCTTGCACGTCTTGCAGTTCCATGAAGCCGAAGGGATTGTTCACGTGGAATACCGTGGCCATTCCGAGCGCCTCCAGGCGGCGGTCGGCGACATATTGCAGATACTGCAGCATATCGTTGGGTGAAAGACCGCTGACGCCGAGGCTGAGCGTGTCGTTGGCGAAGGCCATCTCGCAATCCACCGCTTCCTTAATCATTTCGGTGACGCGCGCTTCGAGCTCGCGATCGAAAATGCCGGGCTCCTCCTTGCGGACGGTTTTGATCACTTTGAACGCGAAATCGATGTGCGCGCTTTCGTCGCGGAATACCCAGTTGGTGCCGGTAGCCAGGCCTTGCAGCAGGCCGCGCGACCGCAGGAAATAGACGTAGGCGAACGCCGCGAAAAAGAACAGGCCCTCGATGCAGCAGGCGAAGCAGATCAGGTTCATCAGGAAATTGCGGCGGTCTTCGACGGTGCGGATTTCGGTGAGGCCGTTGATGGAATCGATCCAGCGAAAACAGAATTCGGCTTTTTTGCGGATCGATTCGATGTTTTCCACCGCATCGAAGGCGCTCTTGCGTTCTTCGGGATCGGAAATGTAGGTGTCCAGCAGCGTCAGGTAAAATTCCACGTGCTGGGCTTCCTCGAAAAGCTGGCGGGAGAGGTACATTCTGGCTTCGGGCGAGTTGATGTGCTTGTAGAGATTGAGGACCAGATTGTTGCCCACGATCGAGTCGCCGGTGGCGAAGAAAGCTACCAGACGATTGATGAGATGGCGCTCCGCCGGGGTCATGCGCTGTTGCAGGTCGGCTAAGTCGCCGGCAAGGTCCACTTCCTCGACGGTCCAGGTATTTTTGATGGCGGCTTTGTATTGGTCGTAGAACGCCGGATATTTCATGGGTCGCAACGTCAAATCAAATCCTGGATCGAGAATCATGTGAATCTCCTTGAGAAAGGCTGGTTACTGGCACGCGTCGCAGGATTGCGGATTTTCGAGCGAGCAGGCTGCGGCGGAAACGTTAGTAGGGGCTGCGACCGGCACAGTGGTCTTGGAGATTTCCGTAGCGGGCCGCGAACGCAGGTAGTAGGTGGTCTTGAGGCCTTTTTTCCACGCGTACATGTACATGGAAGAGAGCTTTCCGATGTTGGGGCTTTGCACGAAGAGGTTGAGGGACTGGCTCTGGTCGATGAATGCGCCGCGGTCTGCGGCCATGTCGATCAGTGAGCGCATGGGAATTTCCCAGGTAGTGCGGTAAATCGCGCGGACGTCCGCGGGGATTTCCGAGATGCCCTGGATCGAGCCGTCGGCCATTTTGATGCGGGTACGAACGTCGTCGGTCCACAGGCCGAGAGCTTTGAGCTTGTCGACCAGGAAGCGATTGATCTGCAGGAAGTCACCGGAGAGCGTCTCGCGCTTGAAAAGATTAGAAAGCTGCGGCTCGATGCATTCGTATGCGCCCACGATTGAAGCGATGGTCGCGGTGGGGGCGATGGCCACCAGCAGGGAATTGCGCAAGCCAGTACGCCGGATCTGCTCGCGCAACTCGTTCCAGCGGGCGGGATTTTCCGGCGTGACGCCCCACAAATCAAACTGCAAAACGCCTTGCGCGGCGCGGGTTTCCGCGAACGCGGGATGCGGGCCAAATTCGGCGGCGAGGGCTGAGGAGCGCGCCAGCGCGTGATAGTAAATCTCCTCCTGAATTTTTTGGGAGAGCCGGCGAGATTCGGGAGCGTCGAACGGCAAGCGCAAAGAGAAGAACAGATCTTGCAAGCCCATCACGCCGAGTCCCACCGGGCGCCAGCGGCGATTGGCGGCGCGGGCGGCGGAGATAGGATAGAAATTGATGTCGATCACGCGATCCAGAAACGTCACCGCCACGCGTACTGTGTTGGCCAGCTTAGCGAAGTCGAATGCTCCGCCGGTGATGTGCTTGGCGAGATTGATTGAGCCCAAATTGCAGACCGCGGTTTCCTGTTTGGAGCTGACCTCAGTGATTTCGGTGCAGAGATTTGAAAGGTGGACGACGTTGGTTGCTTCGGCGGTCTGGTTTGATTTCAGGTTGCATGCGTCCTTGAAAGTCATCCATCCGTTGCCGGTTTCCGCCAGCACCTTCATCATTCGCGCATACAGTTCGCGCGCTTTTACCTGGCGCACGAATAGTTTTTTCGCTTCGGCCTCGACGTAGGCCGCTTCAAAGGCTTTGCCGGTGAGGTCCGGAAGCTGCGGGACGATCTTAGGATCGAAGAGCGACCAAGCGCCGTCGGCTTCCACGCGGTTCATGAATAGATCGGGAATCCAGTTGGCGAGGTTGATGTTGTAGGTGCGCTGGGCGTTGTCCCCGGCGTTGTCGCGCAACTCCAGAAATTCCTCAATGTCAGCGTGCCACGGCTCGAGGTACACGCAGCAGGCGCCCTTGCGCTTGCCTCCCTGGTTCACCGCCGCGACCGAAGAATCCAGAGTTTTGAGCCAGGGTACGACGCCTTTGGAGTGGCCGTTGGTGGCGCGGATCAAGGAACCGCGGGAGCGCACGCGGTGAAACGCCAGGCCGATTCCGCCGGCGAATTTCGAGAGCATGGCCACGTCTTTGTACTTATCGTAGATGGCTTCCAGATTGTCGGCGGGCGAATCGAGCAGGTAGCACGATGACATCTGTGCGTGGCGCGTTCCGGAATTGAAGAGGGTGGGGGAGCTGGGCATGTATTCGTGTTCGGAGAGCAGGCGGTAGAACTCGATGGCTGCGGCAACGTTGCGGGAGAGCCCGCAAGCGACGCGCAGGAAGAAGTATTGCGGCGTTTCCAGCACATCGCGGGTCTCGGGATTGCGGAGCAGGTAGCGGTCGTAGACGGTGCGCACGCCAAAATACTCGAAGAGGTCGGAACTGCGCGGGGTGATGGCGTCGTTCAACTTGCGACAATTTTCGGTGACGAATTTGGCCAGAACCTCGGAAACCAGGCCGTGCTGTTTGCCGGATGTTACCGATTGCGAGAAGGAATAGATATCCTGATTGGCGACTTCTTTGTCGATTACGCCGAGCAGCAGGCGCGCGGCGAGGCGCGAATACTCAGGCTCTTCGGAAATTAATGAGGCAGCGGTCTGGATGGAAAGCAGGTCGAGTTCCTTGGTGGTGGCGCCGTTGAATAGGCCGCCGATGGTTTTGCTGGCGACGCGCATTGGGTCCAGATTTTCGAGTCCCGCGCAGCAGCGTTCCACCGCGCGCACGATCTTGCTTACGTCGGCGTTTTCCAGAGAGCCATTGCGTTTGCGGACCTGCATCACCGAGTTTTTCGAGGGTGCCGGAAATGACGAAGCGGAATCTGCGAATGACGATTGCGCCGAAGCGGTAGCTGCCATATTAAAAATCCTTCGGAGCCGACGCGAGAAGCAGGAAATGGGATCGGCGGAATTGAGAACGCGCCAAGCCATCGCCAACCTCCCCCGCGGAGGCTCGCAAAATTTTTGCACGCCGGGAACGGCGTGGCGCTGGCAGGTCTTCGGACTTGCAGGCGAACTCGGCGTGTTACAACCGAGGTTGTTACTAACCCAAGCTTCCCGATCCGTGAGAGGAGCAGTGCTCGTGCGGGCGTTCGTTCCTGCTTACCGCTGCGGGGCAGTCCCGGAATCGCACCGGGTTCCCTTTAGGCGTTCCATCCATGGGGACGCCACCAGCTAACAACCACAATATATGGTGTGGGCGCGAGTGCGTCAAGCCAAATGTAGTGGTGGACTAGCGAGGCGCGGCAATTTGCGGAACGCGGTGCGAAAACTCGCGGCGCCGGACTTGGCAGGTTTCCTGCTCGAAACCTATTCGATCATGCCTTTGTACATTGCCATTCCCACCGCCGCGTTCATTCCGATTTTTTCCAGCGCTTGTACCTCGCGGTGGCTGCGGATACCTCCGGCGGCGGTGATGGGAAGCCGGGTGACGCGGCGCAATTGGCGGAACCACGGCAGGCTGGTGCCTTGCATGGTTCCTTCGTTATCGACGTAGGTGGCTAGAAACTCCGCGCAAAATGGTTCGAGTTGGGGAATTACGTCCTCGGCGCGCAGTTTCTCGCGAGTGCGCCAGCCGTGGCTGACGATTTGGCCTTTCATGGTGTCAATCGCCACGATGAGATTGTGTTTTCCAACGCGCGCCGCTAACTTCGCGAGGAATTTCGTCGCCACCTTGCCATTTTCAAATGCGGCGCTGCCGACGATCACTTTCTCCGCGCCCCACGAAAGGATTTGCTCGGCGCGCGGCGCAGTGCGAATGCCGCCGCCCACGCGCACTTTCGTTTTTGATTTCGCGCAGAGCACTTTGATCCAGCGGCCATTGCTTCCGCGAAGCAACGCGGCATCGAGGTCGATCACGTGCATGGTGGGGTAGCGCTGAAATCGCGCGAGCAAACCGAGAACGTCATCGACGCTCAGCGCCAGGCGCCGCCCGCGAACCAGCTGCACCGCCCGGCCGCCCTGCAAATCGATGCACGGCACGATCATGCGGAGAACTCCTGGCGGACCGGCACACCGTGCCCGGCCAAGTATTTCTTCAATGCGGCGATCGATTCGGTTTCGCTGTGGAAGATCGAGGCAGCCAGGCCGGCGTCGGCGTTGCCTCGCGTGAAAACGTCCAGAAAATCCTGGAAAGTCCGCGCGCCGCCGGAGGCGATCACCGGGACGCGCACCGATTGGGCGATCGCCGAGGTAAGTTCGCAATCGAATCCGCTGCAAGTGCCGTCGCGATCGATCGAGGTGAGCAGAATTTCTCCCGCGCCGAATCCGACGCCTTTCCGGGCCCATTCCAGGGCGTCGAGTCCGGTGGCCTCTTGTCCTCCGCGCACGAATACGCGCCACGAATCGCCGGCGCGGCTCACGTCCATTGCCAGCACCACCGCCTGCGACCCGAATTGACTGGCCAGCTCGGAGATCAATTCCGGGCGTTCGACCGCGGCAGTGTTGACGGTAACTTTGTCCGCGCCGGCACGGAGCACGGCTTGGCCGTCTTCGAGTTCGCGAATGCCGCCGCCTGCGGTTAGCGGAATTTGCAGTTGGCGCGCCACGAGGCGAATGGTCTCGAGAAACGTAGGGCGGCCATCGCGCGAGGCGCGAATATCCAGAACCACCAATTCATCGGCGCCCTCGCGGTTGTAACGGCCTGCAAGTTCCTTGGGATCGCCCATGTCTCGCAGGCCCTTGAACTCGATACCCTTCACCACGCGTCCGGCATCGACGTCCAGGCAGGGAATTATGCGGCGCGCCAGGGTCACCGGCTCGACTCCAGGAAGTTGCGCAGCACGCGCGCGCCCGCCGCCCCCGATTTTTCCGGATGGAATTGAACCGCGGAAAGATTCTTACTTTCGACTACGGCTGCGAATGGCGTGCCGTGATCGCAGACCGCGACGGTCTGCCCGGGTTCATTGGTTGCGGCGTACGAATGCGCGAAATAGAAATAGGTGTCCGCGGGAAGATCGCCCAGCAAGCGGCTCTCGCGCACGCGGCGCACCTGGTTCCAGCCGATATGCGGAAGCTTCACGGTGGCTGGCAACTCCTTCACTTCGCCCGGAAGCAGGCCGAGCCCGACGTCTCCTGGCGCCTCTTCGCTGGAGGCAAAGAGGGCTTGCAGACCTACGCAGATGCCCAAAATCGGCACCCCTTTTTGGTAGGCCTCGCGCATTGGGGCAAAGAGGTTTGCACCGTGCAGGCCGGTAATCGCCGCGGAGAAGTGGCCGACGCCGGGGAAAACGATTCGCTCCGCGCCGCGCAGGTGCTCTAGCGCGGTGGCGCGCTGCGTTTCGGCTCCGAGCGATTGCAGCGCGCGTTCGACGGAGGGAAGATTTCCCGCGCCGTAGTCTACCACCGTAATTTTCATAGCATTCCCTTGGTGGAGGGCAGCAGGCGCTGGAGCTGGCGGTCGCGAGTGATGGCGAAGCGCAGCGCGCGCGCGAACGCTTTGAAAATCGATTCCACCTGGTGGTGCGACGACCGTCCGTAAATCAATTTGACGTGGACGTTAGCGCGCGCGGCCTGCGCAAACGCCTGGAAAAAATCTTCCGCCAGCTCGGTCTGAAAATCGCCAACCAGCCGCGCCGCAGGCTTGAACTGATAGACGCAGGCCGAGCGGCCCGAGAAATCCAGCGCCACCGCGGCGAGGCAATCGTCCATCGGCATCAGGTAGTATCCAGCGCGCAAAATGCCGCGCTTCGATCCCAGCGCTTTCTTGATGGCTTCGCCCAAAACAATTCCCACGTCTTCGACGGTGTGATGCTGGTCGACGTGCAAGTCTCCTCTCGCGGTGAGGTCCAGATCGATCGCGCCGTGGCGGGCAATCTGTTCGAGCATGTGATCGAAAAAGTGGATTCCGGTGCTGATACGGGCGGCGCCTCGGCCGTCGAGATTCATGCGCACGCGAATGTCGGTTTCCTTGGTTTGGCGGTGAATGGTGGCCTTTCTCATTCGTTGCTCGCTCCCTGACGTCGATACTTCTAAATGCAAAACCTTCACTGCCGAGAATGCCGGCGCTACAAGTCGGTACAATTGTGACGCCGAGATTTGCTGGCGCCGAGACGCGCCGTTCGGTCGCCGGTTGCGCTTGCCGCGCTCACCTCACTCGCTTCAATTCCGCCAGCAGGCGGCGCATCTGCGACGGCGTTCCGAAAGTAATACGGGCGTAGCCGGCGCCATCAAAATCGCTCGAGCGATCGCGGATCAGAATCCCGCGCC
>Ga0302326_10017104_pt1 | contig 15141 bp, 12 predicted proteins | sample Palsa_T0_3_FD_202264 | JGI IMG/M metagenome (GOLD analysis project Ga0302326, IMG submission 202264) | Peat permafrost microbial communities from Stordalen Mire near Abisko, Sweden - Palsa_T0_3 | ecosystem: Environmental > Terrestrial > Soil > Palsa > Peat permafrost | place: Sweden: Abisko...
GCGGTGTGTTTGTGGGTTCATGCGATTTGGCGAGGCCGCCCGGCAAGCCCCGGCTCAGGCGGAGCTTCGCCCTACCGCGCCGGGCCTTCCCGCGTCGACCTGCCACTTATTTTAACGCCTATGGGGTTTACCCTGGGTTAGCCAAAAAAACGTTCTTAGCCCTGAAGGGGCTCCAGAAATGGGAATGCGCACCGGTCCAATCGGGGAGCCGACCCGTGCTGTACCTAACGGCCTCTTCAGGGCTTATTCTGGTTTGGGGAATTAACCCAGGGTTTGTATGCGTTAGCGCGATATTGGTACCTCTTGGATCGTCCTCGTCGTCGTTCTCGTCCTCGACTTCTGTGGATGCGGGAATCGCGCCGATTGCCAACGAACGTTGAAAGATCGAGAACGAAAACGAGGACGACGACGAGGACGATTGGCGCTACACGACGCTAAACACATGCCAGGGTAAACCCTGGGCTATGCTTTCTTGGCCACTTCGGGCCACGGATTGGAAACGTCCAAACTCCTTCGGGCCGTTTGTCAACGACGCAGGCTATCGCAATCCGATGGATGCAAAAAAAGTTTGAAATTGTTGTCTTTGACGGGGCGGACTCGTTCGTCGGGTGATTGAAACAAAACAACCGACACGAGAAAGAAAACTGCAGCGCGACCGCTTGACGCGCGCCTGGTTAGACGGTTAGTGAACAACGAGTGATTGATCGAGCAGCGAACAAATACGAAAGGAAGACAAACAGGATGAGTACGCAGACGACGACTTCGGAATACATGCTGTTATTTCGAGGTACGCACTGGGATATGAGCCTCTCCCCGGAAGAGCTCCAGAATGTGATGAGCAAATGGACCGCCTGGTTCGATCGATTAGTCGAGCGAGGCAAAATCAAATCCGCCCACCCGCTGATGGAAGAGGGGAAGATCGTTACCTGGAAGAAAGGTCAAACGGTTGCAGATGGTCCTTTTGCGGAGTCGAAGGAGGCGATCGGCGGCTATTTCCTGCTGCAAATGACCGATCTGGATGAGGCACTCGATATAGCCAAGGAGTGCCCGGCGTTGGAATACGGGATGACAGTCGAGGTCCGGCCTGTTGCAGGGTCGTGCCCGTCGCTCCAAAAGGTCAATGCGCAGCTTGCTCACGCTACATCATAATCCGGAAAAAACGAAGATTCCGGAGCCGCGGCTTCAGATTCCGAATCTGTAACAGGTGAGCCAACTTCAGGATAACGGCAGCGTGCCAAGCGGGGAGATTTCCCGGTTAACGGAGCACCTCTTCCGCGTTGAGGCCGGTAAGCTGGTCTCCGTCCTGACGGGTGTCTTTGGGATCGACCATTTGCAACTCGCCGAGGATGTCGTGCAGGAAGCGTTGGTCCGGGCGTTCCGCACCTGGCCCTATTACGGGATTCCCAAAAATCCCGCTGCATGGATCACCCAAACGGCGAAGAATCTCGCGTACGATTTGCTTCGGCGAGAAAAATTTTTCCGCGAAAAGCAAACGGAGATTGCGATCACTGTGGAGCAGTGGTCTGCGGATTCCCTCGCGGACGAATCGCCATCGTTCGAGACAGAGATCAAAGACCACCGGCTGCGCTTAATTTTCGCCTGCTGCCATCCGCTGATCGCGCAAGAGGCGCAGACTGCGCTCGCGCTTCGGACGCTTTGCGGATTCGGAGCCGCCGAAATTGCGAAAGCGTTCCTGACGACAGAAGCGGCAATTGCCAAGAGGCTCACACGAACCAGGCAGAAAATCCGCGAGCTTGGCATTCCCTTCGAAATCCCGTCCGGTGAGAAATTTTCCGTCCGCCTCGATGGTGTGCTGCAGACCCTCTATCTCCTTTTCAACGAGGGATACAAGGCGTCCAGCGGCGATAACCTCGTACGAGAGGATCTCTGTTATGAAGCCATCCGTTTGGCGACATTGCTCGCCGAACATCCTCTGGCGAATCAGCCGCGCACGCATGCTCTGGTCGCACTGATGTTATTGGACGCCGCACGCCTGCCCGCGCGGGTCGACACGGATGGAAACATCCTCCGTTTAAGGGAGCAGGATCGTTCGAAATGGAACCGGCCAATGATCGAGCGTGGTATCATTCACTTGGGTCAGGCAGCGTCCGGAGACGTGCTGAGTGAGTATCATATTCAAGCTGGCATCACCGCTTGTCATTGCATGGCTGCGGACTATCCATCCACAGATTGGTCAAGGATATTGTCCCTGTATGATCAATGGACGAAGACTAACAATTCTCCTGTCATCGCCCTGAATCGTGCGGTGGCGGTTGCCAATGTGAATGGTCCCGCAGCCGGCATCGAAGCGGTCGAATCGATACAGAATCGAGCAGAGTTGGATTCGTATTACCTGCTCTACGCGGTCCTGGGCGAATTCGAGTCTCAACTTCATCACCTGGAGGCCGCTGCCGCACATTTCAGGAGAGCATCACAGCTCACGGAGGTGAAATCAGAACGGGTATTTTTGTCTAAGAAAGCACGAGCGCTGCGGTCGTGAAGGAATCGGTTTCAATCTTTGCTTGAGCGCCGGTATCCAGGGGATTTAGTGTGCGGCCTCGTCCAAACAACCAGTTGAAAATTATGCCAACGATGCGCGCAGTACAAATTCCTCGACCGAACGGACCCTTTGAAATTGTGGAACGCAAAATCCCGGAGCCAAGTCCCGGAACGGTACGAATCAAGGTACAAGCGTGCGGGATTTGCCACAGCGATTCCATCACCAAGGAGGGCCTATTTCCAGGGATTCAGTACCCGCGAGTTCCGGGACATGAAGTTGTCGGAATCGTGGATGCTGTCGGCCAGGGCGTCGCACGATGGAAGGCTGGCCAACGCGTTGGCGTCGGGTGGCATGGAGGCCATTGCGGGTACTGTGACTCCTGTAGTCGCGGGTACTTTTTTGCCTGCCAGACTTCCACGTTGGTCTCCGGCATCAGTTTTGATGGCGGGTATGCGGACTACATGGTTGCTCCCGATGAAGCCATAGCCTTGGTCCCGGAAGAATTGTCGGCCGTAGAGGCGGCGCCTCTGATGTGTGCTGGCGTTACAACGTTCAATTGTCTTCGAAACAGCGAGGCCCGGCCCGGCGACGTTGTCGCCGTGCTCGGTTTGGGCGGGCTCGGTCATCTTGGGGTTCAGTTTGCCGCGAAGATGGGTTTTCGAACGATCGGCATCGCGCGCGGAAAAGATAAGGAGCCGCTCGCAAGGGAACTCGGCGCGCACCATTACATCGACAGTCGGAGTCAGGATCCGGCCGCAGAACTACTCAAGTTCGGTGGCGCCAAGGTGATCCTGGCAACCGTGACGAACGGGGAGGCGATGAGTGCGGCTTCCGGCGGCCTTGCGGCAAATGGAACGTTAATGGTTATCGGGGCGGCACCGTCACTTGAAGTGTCTCCCATTCTGCTTATTACCGGCTCACGATCGGTCAAGGGATGGTATTCAGGAGTGGCGATCGACTCCCAGGATACCCTTTCGTTCAGCGTTCTCTCCGGTGTGCGGGCGATGAATGAAGTCTACCCGATCGAGCAGGTCGTAGAAGCCTACGAGCGTATGCTCAGCGGCAAAGCGCGCTTTCGGGTCGTGCTCACGACCGGGAATTAAACTGGAGGAGGTCGCGACAGAATTACTTCCCGCCGCGATTCTTGAGCTGGTCAATAATGACTGCACCGACAATAATGCAACCCTTGACAATCTGCTGCCAGAATGCAGACACATTCATCAAGTCAAGGGTATTGTTCAAGACACCGATAATCAGCGCACCAACAATCGTGCCTGCAACTGTCCCGATTCCACCAGCCGAAAGAGAGGTCCCACCGATGACCGCGGCCGCGATAGCGTCCAGTTCGTAGCCAACGCCAAGCCCCGGTTGCCCTGACCCGATGCGAGACGAAACCACCAATCCGGCCAGCCCCGCCAGGAAAGAGGCATACACGTAGATAAGCAACTTGTACCGAGAGGCGTTGATGCCCGAAACCCGTGCCGCCTGTTCGTTGCCGCCGATCGCGTAGATGTATTTCCCGAATTTGGTATGAGCGTAGAGGATGTGGGTGACACCCGCCATGACCCCGAGAATCAAAATGGGAACCGGGAAACCGAACACATCCCCTTGGCCGATGAAGTCATACTCGTCCGTCAAATCGGAGATCGGACGACCGCTGGTGTAGAGGTTAGCGGCACCGCGAATCGCAGTGTAGGTACCCAAAGTGGCGATAAACGGCGGAATGCGGGCTTTCGCCACGAGACTCCCATTGATCAAACCCACCAACGCGCCGACCAGACAGGCCGCAACCACCGGCGCAACTAACGGAAGGTGCAGACCGGGATAGAAGGCGGCTGAGTTATCGGGCGACTGAGCCAGGCTGGCCGCAACGACGGCCGTCAAACCAACCACCGAGCCTGACGAAAGATCGATGCCTGCACTGACGATAATCCCAGTCACCCCAAGCGCGATCAGGCCAACGATGGACATTTGGCGCACGATATTGATCACGTTGATCGGCCTAAGGAATGCCGGCGACAAAAACGAGGCCACCACAATCATCACGGCAAAAATCAAGAAGATCCCATATTTGTTGAACACACCTGAGATGTGATGACTCATCCGTTGCCGCTTTTCGGCCTTATCTGCGGTTATGGTTCCAGTTTTTTCCACAACGCTCCTCTCTACGCAGTCAAACTCATCCCTGTAGCCATTTGGAGAATCTTTTCCTGTGTAGCTTCTCCGCGCGAAAGCTCACCGACTTTGTCGCCTTCGTGCATGACCATGATTCGATCGCTCATCCCGAGGACTTCTGGCAATTCCGACGAGATCATGATGATCGCCTTGCCGGAACGAACAAATTCGGTCATCAGCCGGTAAATTTCCGATTTGGCGCCGACATCGATCCCACGCGTTGGCTCATCCAGGATCAGGAGATCCGGTTCGGTCAATAACCAACGTGAAATTAATACCTTCTGTTGATTGCCACCGGACAGGTTCCTGATGATTTCCATTAGACTAGGCGTCTTGATGCGCATCAAGCCCCGCATCCTTTCGCAATCCTTCTCGATTTTCTTGAAATGGATGAACGGTCCCAACATGTAACTATTGATGTTCGCAATAAACATATTCTCGCGAACGCTGGCATTCAGATATAAGCCTGTCAGTTTTCGGTCCTCGGTCAGCAAGGCCATGCCGCCTCGAATGGCATCGGCCGGTGAATTGATTTTGATGGCCTTCCCATTGATGCTGATGGCGCCGCCACGGGACCGGGTTACCCCAAAAACCGCTTCGATCAGTTCGGTCCGCCCTGCCCCCATCAGGCCCGCGACACCCAGAATCTCGCCGCGCTTGACCTGAAAACTGACATTGCGAAATCCTTTCCCGCTTAAGTTTTGAACATCAAGGAAAACCGAACCCATATCTGTCATTTCCTTGTGAAACATATCGGTCAGCGTCCGGCCAACCATCTTTTCGATCAGGATGGTATCGGTCAAATCAGTTGTTGCGTCCGTGCCCATGTATTGGCCATCGCGGAACACCGTGACCTCATCGGTAATTTTGAAGATTTCGTCCATTTTATGGCTGATATAGATGATTGCGCATCCCTGGGCCTTCAATGATCGGATAATTGTAAAAAGTCCTTCCACCTCCGCCTCGGTGATAGCCGAGGTAGGTTCATCCATGATGATCAAGTCTGAGTTATAGGAAACCGCTTTGGCAATCTCGGCGAGCTGAATGTTGGCAATACTAAGCTCGTGCATTTTAGCGGTTGGTTTGATCTTGATCTGCAGCCGAGCTAATAGTTCGGAGGCCATGCGATTCATTTTGCGCATGTCGACCAGGCCATACCAAGTCGTAGGTTCACGACCCAGGTAAATGTTCTCAGCGACGGTCATCTGGGGAATCGGGCTCAGTTCCTGATGAATCATCGAAATACCCTTGGAGAGAGCATAGTGGGTATTTGTGATGTTCAGTTTTTCGCCCTTGAACGTTATGGTGCCCGAATCCGGGGTATAGATCCCAATCAGGCATTTCATCAGGGTCGATTTGCCTGCGCCGTTTTCGCCCATCAGAGCGTGCACCGTTCCCTTGCGGGCATTGAGCTTGACATTGCTAAGGGCACGAACACCAGGGAACTGCTTGGAAATACCCTCCATACTGAGCACGTAATCGTTTTCCATGGCTCGCTCCGCTCTTGTTCAATGGCCGCTGTCTACCCGGCCCGGGTAGACAGTGGCCAAGCGATCACTCACTTCATGAATGACTTGTAGTTTTCCTTGGTGACTTTCTGGTAGGGAATCCAGATAGTACCATCTACCACTTTCGGATTGGGTTCCTTCTTGACCATCAGATAGGCGGCGTTGACAGCCTCATTACCTTGGCCAACGGGATCCTGGAAAACAGTGTTGTTCAGCTCGCCCTTGTCCATTGACTCCAACGCGTCATGGCTGCCGTCCGTGCCACCAACAGGAATCTTGCCGAGTTTTCCGGCCGCCTTGATGGCCTGCAATGCGCCCAGCGCCATTTCGTCATTGTTAGAAGCGACCCCGTCGATCTCCTGCCCGGACGCTAACCAGTTCTCCATAATGGTTTTGCCCTGAACGCGCTGCCAGTTGCCGGTCTGTTCACGGGTGACTTTGATGTCGGGGAACTTTTCCTTGACCACTTGTTTGATTCCGTCCGTCCGACCAATGGCAGCTTCATTGCTTAGTTCACCCATCAGGATGACTAGATTTCCTTTGCCCCCCATGGCTTTACCTAGTTCCTCCATGTTCATGATCCCGGCTTCGATCGACTTGGAGCCAGAATAGACAACGCCCTTCGGCAGGTTCGCGGGCTGGCGATTCACGTACACCAAGGGTTTGCCGGCTTTGACGACCGCCTTGGTCATCGGACCGGTTGCCGCGGTATCCACTGGAAGGATAACCACAGCATCCACTCCCTGAGCCAGGAAGTTTTCCACCTGACCCACCTGCTTGGCGGTGTCATTGGCCGCATCGACAATCGTGAGGTCGACATCGGGGTGGGCACTCGCCCACTTGGTCATGGCATCCCGGACATTGGTTAACCACACATCGTCAAACAGGGCCATTGCTACCCCGATCTTGATCTTCTCGGCGGACTGGACGGTAGCAGTGCCGAGGGCCATCGTCATCAGGGCAATGGCTGGGAGGAAAATTTTCGCGAGCTTCATTTCTTTCATTTCTTTTTTTTCAGGGGGGGTGCTCCGCAACGCAGAGCGGTCAAGTCGAATTTTCAAACGCTAACGACCAAAAAAGGTACTTCCCGAGAAGTTCCTTTTCAACACTTTCTGGGGTTTTTATTGCAGTATCCGTCTCCTCGGTTTCGATGAGGTTCTTTTTCGTTAATAGTTCAGGTCGCGGAGCCCCGCGAAAGCGACAGCTGCTCCATCGCCTTCGATACTGCCTTTTCGTGGTCCGACGGAAAGATGATCTCCAGTTTTTCTCCCCCGTGTGCTGCATGTACCTCGAGAGCAAGAACGCCAAAGCGTTCCTGATGGCTCACGTGAAAGGCTGCCAGTCGAACACGAGGAACAAAGATGATGATTTCCCCAAATTCGTAGACGTCACCCGGGAGTTTGCCAGCATCGATGTCCGCCTTTCCGATCTCCGGACCCAAAGTCGTCTCCAATGGTGTCTCGGAAGGAGAGGGTTCTTCTTCAGGCGACCTTTCTTTCGGCTGCTTTACAGAAGGGCTTTCCGCCGAAGATTCTTTCTCGTCCGAAATCAGGATAAGCTCGCGCCCGGTAATCAACAGTGCACCGGCAGGAGCAATTTCCCGCTGGAATTCGCCGAAAACAGCCGACCACCGGAGAGCGGCAAGCAAACGCAGCCCTCTGTGCCAGTCACGCTGCGCCTCGTTCTGAAATTTCATCGGCCAATCCTCGAACATCGAAGCCTGGTTCGAATCCTTCTCCGCTAAGGCGGCGATTGGCGGATCGATGCCCGCGAGCATCAACTCAATTGCCTCGCGATAAAGCTCGTCCCCGACTGTCTCGAAGTTAATCGTTACGGAGGACGACGCGTCTAGCGCAGCAAAGAAAATTCTTAGCTGCCCCAAAAGAAGAATAGACCTCAGTTCAAGAAACAGGATGTTGCTGAGGTCGGACTTTTCCACGGCGGCGCCGCCATCTTCGGTCTCCGACACCACGAGCCAACCATCGTTCGTCACTGCAAGCACGGTCGCCGGCGATTTTCCATCCCCCGTTGGAAACGCCGGAGCGTGGACCAGTGAACGGACTGGTTCTCCTGATGGCAAATTATCTATCAGCGCGCTGCGCAGCGGTTCCGGCGCGTCGGAAACAGTATCGAGTTTGGTTGGGAAAGTGCTGTCGATTTCCATATTTTTGGGGGGAGGAGTTCAGGAGTCAGGAGTCAGGAGTTGCAGGAGTTCAGGAGTCGGGAGTTGTAGAACCCTGGAGAAATCCAGTCTGCGTGGAAGAGTCCTGAGATTAGTTTTGCTTGTACAGTCGTTACTCTCAACGCGATTCTATGTTAGCTAACTTCTGACTTCTGCAACTCCTGAACTCCTGAACTCCTGAAACTTCTTCCCTGTTTACTTATTAAGGCCGCCGAAACAGAGGTATTTTACTTCCATGTATTCTTCGATGCCGTAGTGGGAACCTTCACGGCCGAGTCCAGATTGTTTGACGCCACCAAACGGTGCAACCTCGTTTGAAATGAGGCCTGTGTTAATACCGACCATTCCAGATTCCAGCCCCTCGGCTGCTCGCCAAATGCGGCCGATATCGCGACTGTAAAAATAGCTGGCAAGACCAAATTCCGTATCATTGGCCATTTGAATTGCTTCCTCATCGGTCTCGAACCGGAATAGAGGCGCTAAAGGACCGAAGGTTTCCTCTCTAGCGACTTTCATTTGGGGAGTGACACCCGCCAACACGGTCGGTTCAAAGAAGGTTTGACCAAGAGCATGCCGCTTACCGCCCAGTAAAACCTGGGCCCCTTGTGAAACGGCGTCTTGAATATGTTCCTCAACTTTGTCCACTGCGGCTTGGTCGATCAAAGGACCTTGGAGAACGCCTGGTTCGAAGCCGTTGCCGACCTTAAGTTTTTTCACCGCTGCGACCAGTTTCTCCGCAAACACGTCATAGACGGCGGCTTGGATGTAAAGGCGATTGGCGCAAACGCAGGTCTGACCGGCGTTGCGGTATTTGGAAATAATCGCCCCTTCGACGGCAGCATCCAGATCTGCATCGTCGAAAACGATAAATGGCGCATTTCCACCCAGCTCCAGCGAAAGCTTCTTGATGGTGCTGGCGCTCTGTTTCATGAGCAGTCGACCCACCTCGGTCGAGCCGGTAAATGTCACTTTACGGACATCCGGATTAGATGTCATTTCTCCGCCGATCTCTTTCGAGTTGCCTGTTAATACGCTAAATACTCCGGCGGGAATACCAGCGCGTTCTGCCAATGCCGCGAGTGCCAAGGCTGAGAACGGGGTCGAACTGGCGGGTTTTGCAACCATGGTGCAACCCGCCGCTAAAGCCGGTCCGGCTTTGCGTGTGATCATGGCGGCCGGAAAATTCCAAGGAGTCATGGCGGCACAGACTCCGATGGGCTCCTTAATCACCACCAGCCGACGATCATTCCATGGCGAAGGAATCGTGTCTCCGTAGACGCGTTTGGCTTCCTCGGCGAACCACTCAATAAAGGAAGCGGCGTAGGCGACTTCGCCTTTTGCTTCGGCCAGCGGTTTACCTTGTTCGGCCGTCATCAGCCTCCCCAGATCCTCGATGTTAGCCAGCATCAAATCAAACCACCTACGTAGAAGAACGCTTCGATCTTTGGCGGGCTTGCGACGCCAGTCGGCCCACGCGTACTTTGCCGCGTCAATTGCGCGCCGGGTTTCCGGGGCGCCCATCCTGGGTACTGTACCCAAAATCTCCCCGGTGGCGGGATTGTTGACTTCCAACGTTGCGCCGTTGTCGGCATCACACCAATGCCCGCCAATGTAGGCCTGTCGGCGAAAAAGATCCGGGTCTTGCAAGGAGAATCTCGTCATAAAATTCGAGGGGTTACCTGCAGTTTCAGCCGAAAATGACGAAAGTCTTATAAATTTTTGAAAAAATGGCGTTCTCGGCGCTTCATCATAGGACGCCTTTTGGAGAACCATTTTATCGCCATTTTCTTTCCTTTCGCGACGGATTCAATTCGTGCTAGCAGTAACGCTCCCATTTTGTATTCGTCTACTCTTTTTGCCATACTGAAAAGCAATGGCAAAGGCTGAAAAAGAGTATTGGATAGGCGCGTTATTCCGAAACAGCGTTTGACTAGGACCAACACAATTTGTACAAACGGTGGAGTAACCCCAATCAACCAACTCCCGATCCGTTCTGCAGAGAACAACCCCCGGAGCTAAGAATGTTATCTTTACTCAATGGACAATGGTGCCCGTGGTTGTCGGAAGCGAACTTGAGACCACGACGAAATGAAACTGTGCGCTGTATCTGAAAGTCTGGGTCACCTTTCCTTTCCGGATGCTGCGAAAGTATCGGCCGACCTTGGTTTGGCGGCGTTGGAGATCGGAATGGGCAATTGGTGCGCTGCTCCCCATGCAAAGCTCCAGTCTCTTTTGGAAAGCAAAGACGATCGGCGGAAGTTTTTGTCCGTGCTTGAGCAGCACGGATTGTCTCTCGCGGCGCTCAACTGCAGCGGCAATCAGCTGCATCCGGTCGATGGAGAACGTCAAAGCAAGGTCGTTTACGAGACCGTCCAGGTTGCCGGGTTGCTTGGCGCTGACACGATTGTCCTGATGTCCGGTCTGCCGGCCGGAGGACCGAATGACGTGAGACCCAACTGGGTCACGTGCGCGTGGCCCCTGGAGAACGGCGAAATCCTTGATTGGCAATGGAACGAGAAGCTATTGCCCTACTGGACAAAACTGGCTTCGTTCGGAAAAGAATGCGGCATAAAAAAATTCTGTATTGAGTTGCATGGGCATCAACTGGTTTACAACGTCCCCACGCTTCTGAAATTAAGGCAGGAGATCGGGCCGATTGTGGGTGCGAATTTGGATCCTAGTCACCTTTTTTGGATGGGCGCGGACCCATTGGCGGCAATCAGAGCGCTTGGCGATGCTGTACATCATGTGCACGCGAAGGATACTGCCATGAACAAAGCGGTGCAGGATCTGACAAGCCGCCTGGAAACTCTCGGCCACGGGAACGTGAAGGATCGGTCCTGGAATTACGTCACGTTGGGATACGGCCATGGTGAGCAATGGTGGCGAGAGTTTTGTTATGGTCTTCGATTGAACGGCTACGACGGTTGGCTCTCAATTGAGCACGAGGATATCGTTCTTTCGCGGATGGAAGGAATGCGGCGATCGATTGACTTGCTGAAGCGAACCATGATTGACGAAGCAAGCGACTACGCGCTGCCGATCACATGAATCATTTTGTTAAGCGATGTCCGTTAAATTTGGTGGAATGAACGCCGCCACAATTCGTTTCGTCGTCCGGGTGAAGATCGGTGGGGGCTTCGTCCTGAAATCTCACAAGCCAAAGGTGTCGTAAAATTTTCGCGCTGTCGCATGATTCGACAAATCTTATAGTGAGCGAAGAACCGAGAAGAATCAACTTAGGAATGGTTGGGGGCGGACCGGGCGCGGGGATCGCCGAAACCCATCGGACGGCGATGCGCCTTGATGATAAGTGCGTTCTGGTGGCCGGCGTCTTTTCGCGAGATCGCGAGAAGTCGCTGAGGGCGGCAAGACAGCTCCGAATCGATTTGGACCGGGTCTATCCCGATTATGGAATCATGGCGGAAGTTGAATCCAAGCGGAAGGACAACAAGATCGACGCGGTGGTTATTGTCACGCAGACCGACAGCCACTATAAGATCGCGAAGAAGTTCCTGGAATCGGGAATCCACGTTATTTGTGATAAACCGCTTTGCCTTGCTTTGGCGGAAGCGAAAGAACTGAAGCGCCTGGCCGACGAGAAGGAACTGATTCTCTGCCTCACGCACAATTACTCCGGCTACGCGATGGTCCGGCAAGCGGCCCGGATGGTTCGAAACGGCGATCTTGGCAAAGTGTGCGTTGTGCAAGCCGAACACGCTTCGGGATGGGCGGCGAAATTGCTGGAGAACGACGGGCACCCGCAGGCTGCGTGGAGGACCGACCCAGTTCTTTCGGGCGATTCGAGTGTACTCTTCGACTTGGGGACGCACGCACACCAACTGGCACGATTTGTGACTGGCCTTGAAGTGGCGGAAGTGGCGACGGAAATGAGCCAGATCGTTACGGGCAGAGCAATCAAGGATAACGCGAACCTATTGCTCCGGTTTTCCAACGGGGCTCGGGGCACGCTCTGGGCGTCGATGGCAGCGATCGGCAACGAACATGGGCTGCGGATTCGGGTCTACGGGGATCAAGGAAGTTTGGCTTGGTATCAAGAGGAGCCTTGCCACCTGCGGTATTGTCCGATCGATGGTCCGCCACAGATATTAGCTCAAGGGGCTGATTGGCTTTCGCCCGAGGCGAAGCGCTGGACACGCGTAGGGCTGGGGCATCCGGAAGGTTTTTTGGAGTCGTTTGCAAACCTGTACACGGAGGTAGCAGAAGCCGTTCTGGCAAAATCAGAAGGTAGGGCGTACAGAAAAGCAGAGCTCGGTTTTCCGGACGCATCCGATGGAGCACGCGGAGTAGCATTCGTGGAATCGGCGATGCGTTCTTTCGCAAATGGCGGCATCTGGACCGCTGTTGAGGTCATTTGAAGCCGAGAACCAAGAGGAGGAAATATGTTGAGAATAGCCGTCATCGGAACCGGATTTATCGGTTCTGTCCATGCTAAGAACGTTGCCCGTCACCCCGGAGCGGAGTTGGTGGCGGTGAACGACGCGAACTTTGAATTTGCCAAAAAAGCGGCGGCAGCCACCGGGGCTAAAGCTGTGGCTGATATCGCGGAAATCTTCGAGAACAAGAACATCGAAGCTGTGGTGATCGCCACACCAACAAACACCCATGTCGAATACCTGACGCGTGCGGCTGGCGCAGGAAAGGCCATCTATTGCGAGAAGCCGATTGGACTCGATTACCGGGAAGCGGAGAAAGCGGTGAGCGCGGTCCGGAAAACCAATGTTCCGGTGATGCTAGGTTTCAATCGCCGGTTCGATGCAAGTCATGCGGCAGTGAAACAGGCGGTCGAGAAGGGTGAAGTGGGAAAGATCGAGATCGTTCAACTCACGAGCCGCGGTCCGCAGCCTCCCCCGATCGAGTACGTGAAGTTTTCTGGTGGGCAGATGCGCGATCAAACCATCCATTTTTTTGATTTGTTGCGTTGGCTGACGAACGACGAGCCTGTGGAGCTCTATGCGATTGGTGGCGCACTGGTCAGTGCAGCCATTGGTGAGGCGGGCGATGTCGATACGTCGATTGTTTCTTTGCGAATGGCTTCAGGCGCACTTTGCCAGATTGATAGTTCCCGTCGCGCCGCATACGGGTATGACGAAAGAATCGAGGTTTTCGGATCGGAAGGGCTTGCGGAGTCTCGGCGGCAGAACTTCAGAGGGATGGCTCTTTATAAGGGACGAACCATTATTGAAGATGGGCTCTATCCCGGTTGGTTCGAGCGCATTGAAGCCAGTTATTACGAGGCGTTGGACGCTTTTCTGAAGTCGGTCGGCAATGAGACGGCGCCCAGCCCGTCGCTCGAGGATGGGCTCAAAGCGCAGTTAATTGCCGATAAGGCGACCGAGTCCCTCAAAACGGGACGACCGGTGAAAATTGTTAGTTACTAATCAAAAATGGCAACTTCAGAAGGTTCCGGAGCAGAGATCCGTTTGGGAGTCAGTCCGCTCAGCTGGACAAACGACGTCCTCACGGAATTGGGAGGAGATATTCCCTTGGAAGTCTGTTTGCAGGACGCAGCGGCGATCGGCTACGACGGTGTGGAATTGGGGCGGAAATTTCCGAGGAACGCCCGGGATCTTTTGTCGAAACTATCTAGCTACGGGCTTCAGTTGGTCACCGGGTGGCACTCTGGGTTTCTCACTGTGCGGTCGGTAGAAGCCGAGTGGAAGGCGGCTGAGGACCATGTTCGGTTGTTGGAGGATTGCGGCTGTCAGGTGCTTGTCTATGGTGAGTGCGGAATGCTGGAAGGCGATTCCCCGTGGGACGAGCCCCTGAGTCAAAGTACCAAACTCAACTCAATCGATTTGGCAGAGTATGCGGACAAGCTCGCAGAATTCTCCGTCGGGCTGAACAAACGGGGCATCCAGCTGGCGTACCACTACCATTTAAAGTTGTTAGTGGAGACGGCCGAGGAAATCGCCGCTTTTTGTGAGGCCACACGCCCGGAGGTTGGGCTTCTTCTGGACACCGGCCATGCTTACGCTGCCGGCGCGGATTACGGCGAAATCCTGCGGCGCTTTGGAGATCGAGTGGTGCATATCCATCTGAAGGACGTGCGTCGCGAGGTCCTGGATTGGGCACGCAAGAATGATGTGACATTTAATTCCGCCGTCAGGGAAGGTCTCTTCACGGTTCCCGGCGACGGCATCGTCGATTTTTCGGAAATCGGGAAATTTATTCGGTCATCCGGGTATAACGGATGGGTGGTGGTAGAAGCGGAGCAAGACCCAGCCAAAGCAGCGCCCCGGTTGTCTACGGAGAAAGCCTACAAATACGTCAAGAATCTCCTCTTTTGATCGACCGCCAGAAAGTTACCCTATGTCAAACTCTTTAAATATTGGACTGATCGGCTCCGGGTTCATGGGGCAGGCCCATGCGGATGCGTACCGGCGGGCCGGAATCCTGTATCGAAATCTGCCATGCACGCCGGTGTTGTACGCCATCGCGGATCAAAACGACTCATTAGCAGAAGAAGCCCGGCGCAAGCTGGGATTTGCAAAGGCGTACGGCGACTGGCGACGCCTAATTGAGGATCCGGAAGTGCATGTGGTCGACATCACGACACCGAACCATCTGCACGTGGATGTGGCGCTAGCCGCGATCAAGGCTGGCAAACATGTTTACTGTGAAAAGCCGATGGCCGTGAAGGTGCAAGATGCTCAGCGAATGGCCGCTGCTGCCAAAAAGGCGGGCGTTCAAACGCTCGTCGCCTTCAACAACATCAAAACTCCGGCCGCCCTCGTGGCCAAGCAGATCATTGA
>Ga0302326_10017105_pt1 | contig 15141 bp, 27 predicted proteins | sample Palsa_T0_3_FD_202264 | JGI IMG/M metagenome (GOLD analysis project Ga0302326, IMG submission 202264) | Peat permafrost microbial communities from Stordalen Mire near Abisko, Sweden - Palsa_T0_3 | ecosystem: Environmental > Terrestrial > Soil > Palsa > Peat permafrost | place: Sweden: Abisko...
CTCTCCTCCATTTTCAATGCCGCCGACCATCTAAGAAAAGGCCTTTTTCGTGTCCAAATTTTGGGGTCCATTACAGAAAGCCCTGCCAAGCGGGTTGTGCAACCGGGCATCCAGAAGGATGCGCGGTTAAACAACCCATAGCTTGTCCGCCGCTCTATATGTGTGGCTCTGCTCATGACCCCGAAAATGAATCGAAGAATCATTTCAACCGCAAGTTGTTTTGCATTTCGCCGGTGGAATGATCCGGGCACGAAGCATGAGAAAGTCAGGACGCTCGCTTCCTGACTTTCGGACCCGCACAAAATCGAGAGCGGCGAGACGCTAAAGCGCCTCGCCGCGTGAAACACGGGCGGGGGGCTGCATGGGCAGTAGGAAAGAAAATGCGTTATTGATGTGCTTGGTTGCATATTCCGATATGGCGGGCAACGCGCTTCAGACAAACTTCGTCAAGAAATCCGCGCACCGAAGCCAAAGCTCTTACTTTCTGTCGTCGTCTTTCTTCGGCGCTGTGCAAACGATACGACCGCTGATGCAGTGGTGCCGGCGTCGAAGATCGCGCTTGACATAGAAAAGGAAGGGGCGATGCATTCGATAGTGTTCCGGCGACCGCGCACCGGGACCGCACACGATGATGGTCAGCGATTGCAGAGATGAGAAAGCGGGCCTCAAGGCGCGGGTTGTTCGGACGTAAGCTCGGCTTACGTTCGAATGAGCCGCGGCAGGAAGGGAATGCTTGTGTGTTTCCCCGAAGGGCTTGGGCCTTGACGCGTCGTAGCGAATGCGAAGACGGGTCAAGGTCGAAACACACAAGCATTCCCTGGATGCACGAAATCTCCGATTTCGTCCTTGAGGCCCGCGCGGCGCCGCCGGCACACCCCCCGCAAGCTGGGAACCTAAGCCTCACTCCCTCTCCTTCACCATGGGACGTAGCAGGTAGTATCGTTCCCACGGTTCGACGCGGAGGGGAAGGATGCCAAGGGCTTCCAAGATTTGATCCGTCTCGGTGATAGCTTCGAGCATGCTCTCGCATGCAACCTCCACATAGCTGAGCGTGCCCCATGCGATCTTTCCGCGTTCAAACTCTTTCAGCCTGCGCCAAAACCGGAGCCGCTGAAACCAGCCGAGGAAAAGGCGGATGTCATAGGGGCCGCCCGTCTGGGTGACAAGGGCGTAGGTCTTGCCGGTGGTGTAGTTCACTACAGCCGCACCGTGCCGGTTGCCGACCCAGAAAATCGCGTCGAGGGTCGTGGCATTGTTGTCGTTCATTCGCCGCCCCCCTGCTCTTCGGGCAATTCGGTTTCGTCATCCTCTTCCGGAAGGGTCGCCCATTCTTCCGCCGTGATGCCGGTCTTGATGAATTCCCGCTCTGCCGGTGTCAGGTGAGGGAAAAAATCCTGAATGTCCACGCGGCTTGACTGGTAGGCGTCAAGCTCCGCCTGAGTGACGGGAATCTCTATCGTGTGGAGCCTTCCGGTCATGAGAGATTTTCGGGTGATGAGCATTGCGGGTTTCCTTCTGCGGCTCCGCTGACGCGAGATTGCGTCAGTGAGTACGCGCAGAAGATCGCTTGGGCGAACGGGGACAAGAAAAGAACTTGGCCGGGAGCCCGCAGGGTCAAAAAGCAGGTTCCTCTTCGCGCCTACCGGCGAAAGGAACTTGCTTTTTGAGGGCTTGACAGCACCCTTCGCTGTCAAGCCCCGACGGACAAGTTGTTTTCTTGAGGATGGGCCGCTCGCGTAGCGGGCCATCCGTTCGCCGTTCGCCCAAGCGATATTCTGCGCCCCTCCGCAGTCCCGAAAAGACAATTCATCGCCGAGAGGTTGGCGCGTCCGGTGTTGAAAACCGCCCGCCCGGACCTGAAATCCGGACGGGCTGCAGGAAACGAAACTGACTACTGCTGATCGGTCTTCGGAACCTTGCGCACTGACGCAAACGTGCCGCAGGGACTGATATCGACCGCAGACCCCCCCCATTCCGGGTGAGACTGCTCGATGTGCTCCTGGACCTGTAGCGCCAAGGACTGTTGCTGTTTGCGGGAGACCCGTTTCTTTGTTTTTGACTGTTTCATGTCGTCGCTCCGTTAGCTGGAAGAAACCGCCCGCCGAAACCGAAGCTCCGGCGGGCGGCAAGGTGGTTAGTGGTTCTTCGGTGCATACGATACGACCGCACACGCCCGAATGTGTAGTCATCCCTCGACCTTCACGGCGGTATAGGCAGCATGGGTGATGTTGCGAAGAACGGGCGAGGACTGGAGCCGCTTTTTCGCCATCTGGATGGCCTCCCGCTGTGTTGGCGCAAAAACCGTGATCGCCAAGGTTTCGTCGCCCGTTTCGATGTCCGTGAGGTAGACGTCAAAGGTCTGCTTCTCGAATTTCGCCTTGCCAAATCTGCGCCCTGACGGTATCGGCGAGACAACCTGACTGCGGCGAAAAGGTTGATGTGGCCGGTTTTTCTTTGCGTCTGACATGATGACTTCCCTTCGTTGTTGCCTGACGCAGGAATGCGCCAGTGATGAAAACCCGCGACAGACGGCGGATGCAAGGGGCAAGCGGAAAACTGGCAAGATCGTGTGTCTTTTTGCGCCTACCGGCAAAAAGCAACGATCTGTGACGGTTTTCTGCTTGAGTAAAATCCCCGCATGCTCTGCGGGGATTTCACTTCCCCTGCCCGCATCCGTCCGGCTGTAAGGTTTTTCATCACTGGCGCATTTCCACCCGCGTTCTTGGCAAAACGAAAGGAACGGCTGAAGATCCGGCGCGGAACGACCGCCGCGTGATCTGTAAGCGATCAACAGATTTTGTCCTGGCTGGACCGCGCGCGGACCGGTGAAGAGGTTAAGACGGTTTCCGCTCGCCGCGCTCGAACAGCTCGCGGGCGTCAAGGCTGTTGTGGACAACGATGCCGTCATCGTCGGTCGGTCGGCACCAACAGCCGTTAACCGAATGCTCGCGGAGATCGTTGGTCGGGTAGACGTGGCTTCCGTCCACCTTCCACGCCATGTTGGTGCGGGTTTTCCTGGGCATCGCCTTCCCATCGTCGAATGCGGCTTGCAAGATGCAGAGCCGCGGTCTTCCGATATACAGGAACGGCGGGGAAATCTCCACGCTAAAGTACCCTGATGATACCCACCCGCGCCGGCCCGAATTCCGGACGGGTCGCAGGAAAAAAGGGAAATCTGCTTCCGATCGTGCGCCTGAACTGCACACACGCTCGCACCATGCCGCAGGGACTGTATATGAGTACAGAGTTGCTGAGTCTGGGGTGGTGACGCTTGATGATTTCCTCGACCTCCCGCACCAAGAGCTCCTTGTGCTTGTGGGAGGCGCGTTTCCTTGGCTTCGACTTCTTCATGGGTGTGGTTCCGTTGCGTGAGGAAAAGGCCCGCCGAAACCGAAGCTCCGGCGGGCGGCAAGAAGGTTACTGTTTGTCGTCGCTCTTTTTCGGCTCGGTACACACGATGCGACCACCGACGCTGATGCCCTCGTGAATCACGACATCGAAGCCCTTCCCGCTCTTGTGCGGCCAGACGACGCCGACTTCGTGCCAGAAGCCTTTCTGATCGCCTTCGCCTTTCGAGTTGGTTACGACGAAGGCCCGGTGTGATGGTGACTTGCTCATGGTGTTCTCTCCTTTGTTGATCGGCCGCATAATCGCTGCCGATGCGAATTCCTTGCACGCGATGAAGGCGGGGCTGTCCAAAGCGCGCAGCGGGATCGGGGAAAGTTTCTTGTCGTTTTGGGTTGGGACCCGAAACGCAAGAAACTTGCGACGACCCACCTTTGGACTGACGCGCCGAGCGTGCCAGGATCGCCATCGGCCATGCTGCGAATATGTGGCCTCGCGGAAACGAAGGCAAGAACGCCGGGACAGTTACACACACTGGCATGCTCGAAGACTCAACGATCAGGGAATGGCGACCATGCACGGCACGAGGTTCGATGTTTGGCCTCCGACTGGTTTGGTATCGCGTCCGAAAGAGGCAAAGCGAGATCAGCGGCGAACCATGGGACTGGTAGGGGGAGAAGCGCGAGACCGGATTATGTTTCCGCATAAGCGCCGGGTGTCAGTCGGCCTCCGCAATCTTGCGTGCTGCCGCCTCGTTTGTGAACCAGACATTGAACAGCTTGCCCTTGAGCCCAACCAATATGGCGTCTTCCTTGAAAGCCCCGGCGATTGCGATTACCTTCTTACCTTCCTTGGTGCCGGTCGCGCTTAACCCCTGCTCTATTTCTTCGTTCAGAATGCTCCTCAAGGTTTGAGCTTCGGAGTCTATTACCATCTGCCGGTAGAATTCGACGCCGCGTCTCTTCGCATCGTAATGGCCCGCCGTAAGAAAGAAACGCCAATGATCCTTGGACAGTTTGTTGCCCTGTGCATCCCGTGGATTTTCCTGACCGTTGGAATCAAATAAGCAGTAGGCCAGGTCTCCGAAAGCGCCCTCCTTCGCAAGATCGTTCGGAGTAATGCCGAGTGGTTTCAGGAGACCGGTCATTGCAATGCGGTTGATGTGGCTGTTTGTTAATGCCGGATTGTTGCCGCCGGGATTCACAACCCCAAGCCCCACGAAGGCGACATTGATTTCATCCATATCCCGGATGACATGCTCAATCGGTTTTCGCGCAGCCAGGCGATTCAGTTCGTCCGCGATTGCCCGGCGTGATCCAAGGTCGCGGTCATAGGGGGGAACCGTGGCGTAATGGCAATGCCCCGGCAAGCGGCCCGACCTCGCCCAACCCACGGTCGAATTAATAGAAGGATCAACGTGTGAGGCATTAACCAGACGGCCACGCCCGATAAGAGCCAGTGCGTAGAAGTGAACATTGGCGCGAAGGCGATTGGGCAGTGCCGTCATCGCCTCCAGAATTGTCTCGCCGCCGGAAACCCCGACCTGCAAGTCCTGTCCTGAATCAGCAAGGGTATCGAGATAGGCAGCCGCTTCAAAACCCCACTTTCGCAGGAGATAGCTGTATTCAGCCTCGGACTCGATAGCTCCGCCCGGTACGATCACCACTTTTTTCAGGTGGCGGTATCTTTTCAGAAACTCATTCTGAAGGCTCTCGATTTCCTCGCCCGGCTGTTCGTCAATATCAATGCGGACGATGCCGTTTTGCTTCGCTGCATTTAGAAGCCAGCGAACCTTGCGAACGTCACAACGAAGGGCTTTGGCGATTTGTTCCTGCTTGAGCCCGTCCTTATAAAACCATCGCGCCACACGCAGCATGTCCTGCGTATCCGGCGCTTTTATGTATTTCTGGCTCTTCCCGGCGTTCGTGGCGGAAGATCTTGTTTTCTTTGTCGGCGGTGCTTTCTTGTTTGATGGCATAGCTTTGTCAGAAACAAATCTACACCTTTCGACGCGCGGTCGTCCGATGCCCAAAAGTACATATGATGTCTGTTTCGGCAATCTGGAAAACGGCTAGTGTGTATCCATGATGCTCGCGTTACGGATTCGGCGCATCGAGTTTCTTAGAACTCGGCTGGGGGTGCAGGCGTTCCTTGAGCGCCATCAGGCTCTCCTCGGGAATCAGAAGCCGCCAACCGTGGAAGTCATAAACCTTCAAATCGACGCCGTGGCTTGTCACCCCTTTATGTGCCCAATGCCAGAGAGTGCGCGGCTGGACGCCAACAATCCGGGCCGCTGCGGACAGGTGGTAGTAGCGTTTGCCGTCTTCAAGCTCGAAGGGTCGATCTTCGTGCCCTCGGCGGAGTCCATCCGGGTTTTCAGGGTCTCTTTTCATCGGGACACCTTGCCCGAATTCGCCCGGAAAAGCATCAGCAAAATTCATTCGGACACAGGTGCCTTTATCAGCCAACCGGCTCTTATCGGCACGGAGCCGTCACGGCTTGCAACCGCGAACGGGGCGGCTCCTTTGGAAGGTACTAGCAGCGGCGTGAGTGGTGGTCCCGACTTGGAATCCCGCGTGGCAGGGAAATCCCGTTTTCGCGCCAGGTCCGGGGATTTTCACAACCTCGACATCTGGTTAACCATCCCGGACGGAACGTACCACTGGCGGAATCAGGCTGACGGATTTTTCGAGTGAGGTGCATGCGTGGACACGAAGACCAACACAAGTAAGGGCAACGTCGGACGTGACGGAAGCTGCATTTCAGGTGCAATTCGGGGGCGAATATGAGTGATCGTAGCGTTCAGACCTTTCGCCTCGCGCTCACACCGGGACTAATCGGGCCAGGCTCGCCGGCACCGAGTTTTTGTTTTGTGCAATCCAAAAAATCAAGTTCGGCAGAAAGCTCAACTGCGCTGACGGCGGAGGAGTACGGCACTCTTCAGAAGGCTTACGACTATTTCAATGAGAGTCTCTTCGGCGCCTCCCTTCCGCAGGTTCTCATCACGTTGCAGCGCCATCGCGGCGCGCGCGGCTACTTTTCTTCAGATCGCTTCAAACGTCGTGACAACGCGCGGCAGCACGTTCATGAGCTGGCTCTCAATCCGGATACTTTTCCTGGGCGCAGCGATGAGGAAATCCTCTCCACTCTCGTTCATGAGCAAGTTCACGTATGGCAACAGGAATTTGGTCATCCCGGTCGCGGCCGGTATCACAACCGCGAGTGGGCTGCAAAGATGCACAGCATCGGCCTGATGCCGAGCGGGACGGGTGAACCGGGCGGAGCCGCTACCGGAGATCGCGTGTCTCACTACATTCTGGAGGGCGGACATTTCCAGGTAGCGTGCCGCAACTTCCTTAAGAGATACGCGCTGGTATGCGAATCGGCTGTAGAGCGGGATTCCGGTTCAAGTGTAGCGGGTGTCGAGGCTGCGAAAACGCAGACCCGAACCAAGTTCACATGCCCAAACTGCGGATTGAATGCCTGGGGCAAGCCGGACGCATTGTTCGATTGCCACCGATGCTCCGAAAAATACAGGGAACCCATCTTGATGGGTGCGGACATTTCAACCCAAGGCGCCCGGTTTTCAAAGAGGTGAATGCAAAACGTATGACTGGCGAAATCAGGGCTATCGATATTTCGAGTGAAAGTGAGGTCATCAAGCACCGTTTATGGACAACGGGACGAATGGTAACGGAAAAATTGAGGCCCTCCGCAAAAGAGAAGCGGCTATCAAAGCGGCTCTGGCTGCGGAGCAAGTCAAACAGCAAAAAGCAAAAGCAAAATTAGCGGCGCGCGAATACGCAACCGTGGGCGAAGCGCTCGTGAAATATGCGGTGCAATCGCCTGACTTTCATTTGATGTTGAAACAGGTGTTGGCTTCGGCGGTTACAGACGACGCCGCGCGGAAATTCCTCCTCGGTCGGGGGTGGCTGTAATGGAACGCATTCGGGAAGTCCTGTTGGTTTGCTTTGTGGTTTTGGTGCGGTCGGTATTCTTCATCCTGAAATGGGCGATTTTGATTTGGCTGATCCTGTTCACTATAGGGCTTAGCTGGGGTTTCGGTTACCTGCTTGGCGAGGGGTTCAATTGGCTCCGGGGGTACGGACAATGACAACCGTATCAATCGTCCTCGCGGTCGCGCTGTTCGTTCTAGCGCGGGCTTGCATGAAATGGGGTTTTATCGTGGCGATGCGAGGGGCCGGGGTCATTCTCCTTTGCGGGCCGGTCTTCTGGCTCGTGGGCGTCATCGTTAGCGGCACGCTCCGCGCTCAAGGCGTCAAGGCTCCCTCGGTCACGGCATGGATTGTCACCGGCTCGGTGGTCCTCCTCGCGGCGCGGCGGATTGCCGGGAAGGTTGGATGGGGCAACGTGCTTGGCTCGTCGTTCAGCATCGCGATGGGCTTCTCCGCGATCGTCGTCACGCTGTTCCTGTTTCTCATGATCGGCGTCGCGATCCATGCCACGGTGCAAGGCATGGTCTTCATAGTCGTCGGGACGGCGGTTTTGATGCTGCTCGGTCACGGCTACCGGGCAAGGGGGCGGTAATGGAACGCGCGAAAGAGATGTTCAAAAACGCGGGCGGCGTGGTTCTGCTGCTCATGCTCTGCATCTGGCTCGCGGGTTCGTCGCAAGCGGGCCATTTGCTCAATCACGGCGAATTCGCGCGGGCGCTCGATCACGTCATGGCGGGCGTTCTGCGCGTCGTCAGGTCGGGCTTTCACTGGGTGGCGGAGAAAGGACGGTAGGAAGAAAGGAATATATGGAAGCGATTTTATTGATGGTTGCTGACAGTCAAAATGGCGTTTGGCCGTGGAACGCTTTGCCGTGGTTGTTTGGCGCGGTGCTGCTCATGCTCGGCTTGATCGACAAATATGAAGAGGCTTCAGCAAAGAAGTGGAATCCGCCGAACAGTCACGGGGCCGCGAAATTCACGGACAAAAACGCGGAGTTGAAAAAAGCGGGTCTTCTCACGGGCGATGGGGTGCCGATTGGATACGCGCCGGACGGGAAAACGGCGCTGCATTATTCAGGCTTCGGTCATCTCTTTGTGTGTGCGGCGGCTCGTATCGGCAAGGGCGCGACGCTACTGATAAACGCGCTGCTGTCATGGCGTTACTCGGTTTGCTGCATCGACCCTAAGGGTGAAAACGCCCTCGTGACGGCGAAATCCCGCAAGCGGTTTGGCCGGGTCTACATCCTCAATCCGTTCAAAATGTTTTTCGACGAATTGGGAAGCATGCAGGCGCGTTTCAACCCGATGGCTATTATCTCGCCGGCCTCCGCGTCGTTCCATGCTGAGTGCGACAAGCTGGCGGCGGCGCTGGTATGGGACGAAGGAACCGGCGAGGGAAAGCACTGGCCGATTGCGGCGCGTATGCTCGTTTCCGGCATCATCGCGGCGCTGATACGTCATGAGGCGGCTCCCGAAAAAAGGAATCTAGTCGAGGTGGCTCGGCTCATCAGTAGCGGCGAGGAGTTGTTCACGTTTTGCCGGACCATCATGCAGCATTCGAACGACCCTTTCATCAAACAGAAGCTCGGGCGCTTCGCTTTGCCTCTAGGCAGGCAACCGGGCCGCGAAATGGAAGACGTTATCAGCACGGCGATAACGCAGCTTGGCTTCATCGGCAACGCGGCCATAGCTGAGAGTTTGAGCGGGTCGGATTTCCGCTTTTCGGACCTCAAGAAAAGGCCGGGGACCACGGTTTTTATCTGCCTGCCTCTGAACATGCTCGATATCTGCGACAAGTATTTTCGGCTCATTCTCGAAACGGCGCTGAGTGACTTACTCAACGAAGGGCAACGCGGCCGCAAGAAGCCAGTGCTGGTCATCGTCGATGAAATGGCCCAGCTCGGGCCGCGCGTGAAGATACTTGAGAACTCGATGGGCATGGCCGCGGGCGCTGCCGGTATCCAGCTTTGGTGCGTGCTGCAGGACATTTCGCAACTCCGCGGGATGTTTGAAAAGACGTGGGAGACGTTCATACAGAATTGCGGCGTAACCATGTGGTTCGGGGCAAAGGACCATAGCACGCGCGAATATGTCTCAGATCTGGCCGGGACAACGGAAGTGCTGACATGTTCGCGCTCGGTCGGCACTGACCGGCAAACCGGCGAAGCGGTTGTGACCGATAGCTTCAGCCAGTACGGGAGGCCCCTGCTCCTGCCCCATGAGGTCGGCGAAATCGCTCCCGATGAAATGGTTCTCTTTGTCGAGGGCCGGTTGACGGTGAAAGCGAAACGGAAGTTTTATTTCCAAGTGCCGGGATTTCGCGGCAAGTACAGGAAGAATCCTTACATAAAGGGGGGCGGCAAGTGATTTATGCCGGTAACGCAACAGCAACCAATATTCACCCCGGAAGAAGCTGAACGCTTCGCGACGCTCTGGGCGGGCTTCGATGTCTGCAACTCCAACGATGCCGAAGCCAAGAGCAAGGGCAACGCTCTGCGCCGCATGATGGCGGGGAAAAAGTTTCAGGACGGAAACGATGTGCGCCTCGTCGATGCGCTTGAACTGCTGGAAATCCGCGTGGCTCTCGACGATCAGATGCAACCGGCGCGGCAATCTCCGGCGGATAACGCGGCGTTGATGACGGAAAACGAGGATCTGCGAAATAAGCTGGCCGCGGTCGTGCCGGAAGTTACTCGACTGGCGGATGCTCTTACGCTCGAACAGGAATTAAACGCCCGCCTTCAGGGACGGCCACAACAAAACCGGAGCATTGCGGGGCCTTTCGTGTCCGGTGTTCTGGCGCTGGCGCTGGCCGTTGAATGCGTGCTGGCCGTTATCGGGCTTTTTGGCGGCCATGAACCCGCGCATGTTTCTGAGGCGGCAAGTATCACGCTGCCGCATCTCAATGCCTCGGCAACCCTGCCGGAAATCAAACCCGCCGAAGAAATGCAGCCAGCAATGAAACAGGAGTACCGGCCTGATGCGAGGCGAAGGAGAAAAGCAAAGCCGGTGCCGGAGGTGGTGCCAGATGTGGTGCTAGAGATGCCGGAGGCGGTGCCCCCATCGCGTCACCCTTTCCACTGGCAGCAATTCTTGAAGGCCTTTGAAGAGAAAGAGGGCCAGAGCAAACGGCGCGATCAGGGGCAGCCTGCGGTGCGGGTGGTGCCGGAATCGAAATTCTAGGTACGTGACCGAAAGGAGAAAAGAGAAATGGACTGGCAAAGTCTCAAAGCGAATTGGGAAAGCCTCAAGGAGAAAGCGTCGCTCTGGTATTCACGGGCTTCGCAGGTGTTCATGTTGTGCAACATGCTGCTGTATTCGGCCTGTTGCATGGTCGCTGGCGGGCCGGTTTCGCCTGTCGGCTTTATAGGGTGGCTCTATCACTGCTGCCAGTGGGGGAAAGGATAACGCGATGGCGGATGAACGGATTGATTTTTCACGCGCGGCGGAAACCGAGGCCGTATGTCATCAGCGACGCCCGGAACGCGAGACAAGGCCGCAAGCGGAAAAGGAACGGGCTCCAGACACGTACCGAAAGACTCTTGAGGCAGATGGCCGGTCGGAATGGTCTGGAGCTTGGGCTGGTGGGCGATCAAGGTAAAAATCTATGGACAACAAACTGATTGCGCGAAACGGCAATAGCGCGCCGGTCAAAACGCTTGATGAGCAATGGGCGGCGATGAATGCAGCGATGGAACGGCTCGGGCACGCTCGGCGAAGTGTCCCTCCCCCTGAAATCGTCACGCTGGCCTGTGTCTGTGCGGTGCATGAGAAGCCCTATCTGCTGCGCTTCACGAAACATCCGGGCGGCGTGTTCCGGTTTAGGGATAGCGTCAAGGTGGAAGGAAAACCGGGGGCTGCTTCCGGTGGCGATAGCGGTGCCTCCGTCAATGTATCCATACCCCTGGAGCAATTCGACGATAGTGCGCTGCCCTGCGCGTGGTGCGACAGCGGCGGTATTAATTTTTGCGCGGGCTACTGCGACGCCTATGTGTGCGGCGGTCGCGAGGTCGGGGATACCTTCCATTGCCGCAAAAGCTGCGGCGCTTCATGGCTCGGCGTTCCTCTAATGGAAGCGCCCGGCCAGACTAAACAACCCGTTCGCGCCCCGTCGATGGCTGCGCCTACGGTGGCTTCTGCCAGGCGGTTGCTGTTGGGGCCGTCGTCAGGGAAATAAGCGATCGCGCTCCCGATTACACGCAACGCGCGGCTGACCGTGATCGCCGGCCGGAATGGTCAGAGGTTCGTGGGTAGAAGGTCGAGGTAACGCATATGGACAACAAACTGATTACGCGAAACGGAAATAATCAGCCGGCGAAGTCGCTCGATGAAGCATGGCGCCTGATGAATGAGGCGCTGGAACGGCTCGGCCAGGCTGACAAGAAACACGGGGCGGCGGGTCGAGCTGGTGGACGGTTAATCGTTGCTCTCGATCTCACCAGCAGTCGCGCGGAAAGTCTGAGACAGGCGCAAAAGGCAACGGCGCAAATGTTCGATGCGATTAAGGCTATGGGCGCGGTCGCCGTGAAGCTGGCTTACTATCGCGGCAATCATGAGTGTAAGGCGGGTGCCTGGCAGGATGATGCGGGCGTTGTCAGCCGCGCGATGCTTGGCCTGTCTTGCAAAGCCGGGAATACGCAGATCGCCCGCGTATTGAAACTCGCTCTTGCCGAAAAGGAAAAGCTCTCCGGTGTTGTGTTCATCGGGGACCATAGCGAGGACGACGACTGGGAATTGGATGATCTTGCTGTGAAGCTTGGACATAAGCGCATTCCCATATTCGTCTTTCACGAAATACGCGATCAAGATTCCTTGGCGTTACACGCTCAGTCGATTTTCGAGCATATGGCGAAGGTCAGCGGCGGTGTGTACGCGGAATTCAGGCCCGATAGCGGCGCGATCCTCCGCGAGTTGCTTTCGACGGTGGCGGCATTCTCGGCGTCGGGTCATGAGGGCGTGAAACAGGTCGCGCAACCTGTCACAGCGGCCGCGCGGCAATTGCGGGGTAGCCTTTTGATGCTCCCTGCCCCCAAGGACAAATGAGACGAAAGGACCGGACAGAAGGGAATAACAACTATGAATTTTCAGCCGAAGACCGAACAGGAAATCATTGAAAGCAAGCTGTGGCCCAAAGGCGATTACGCTTTCGAGATCGTGGATGGTTTCGATAAGACCAGCAAGACATCGGGCAAGCCCATGATCGAACTGAAAGTGAAACTCTCGAACGGCAACGGACAAGGGCGGACAATTACCGATTACTTGCTGGCCGAGACACCGGAGAAACTGCGCCATGCGGCGGATGCCTGCGGGTTACTCGACCGATATAAGACCGGCTCCCTATCCGGGAATGAATTCAGGGGCAAGCGGGGCCGGCTCAAGCTCGGGATCGAGAAGGACAAGAAACGCCAGTACCCGGATAAAAACGTTGTCCTCGATTACATCTGTGCCTCGGCTGCCGCAAAGCGGCAAGGCGGCGGGTTGCTTTCATTCAAATAAGGACAGTGGGCGCAGTTTGTCGGCCCGCGAAAGAGGTGAGGTCATGGAACGACTGGTAGGCGAATGGATTCCGCTGAAGTGGGTCTTGAAAGATTTGTGGCAAGTGTTGACGGAGGACGTTCCGCTCATATTTCACTACTGGCGGATACACAGGCCATTCGTGAAATGCGGGACTTGCCAGACGGAATGGATATCGCAAGAGGAACTGCGGTGTTACAAGGAGTGTCATTTATGTTGGAACAGGAACCGCCGGGTACTGGAGCATTGATATGACCGAAGCTCAGCATCAGGATCTAGTGGACCTGTCGTGAGGCGATGGGTGCGGATGCCGACGGCGGCAAACTCGCCGAGGTTGTACGTGAGGCCGTGCAGCATTCGCAGCGCGAGGATCTGGTTTTCGTGTTTCAGGAACCTTTCGGTTTCAAGGACTGGAACGACCGGCTCCGGACGAAGCCTGAGCCTCTCCTTCCCTGCCGCCCGGAGGCTCCTTCGGTCGCTTGAGCTATATGCCTATCGAGAACTCAACTATCGGGAAGCACTACACCGTCGGCCCACTGGCGCGGATGACGTGGCGTAGGGTCTGGCTTCGGCTGGCTGGCGAATGGTTTGCCGCCAAATGGTGCCGTAAAGGAATGTGGGAACTTGCGCATCTTTGGTGGCCCACTATTCATCCGTTCATGAAATGCGTGGAGTGCGAACAGTGGGTACAGCGCCAGACCTACAAAGAGGGTCTGTGCGGCAAGTGCCGAGATAAAAAGATCGTCGCCCAACACCTCCCCTCCTGGATCGTTAAGGATGGATTTCTTCTTTAGACTATGCCTGCCGAGACCAGTTACGAGAAGCACTCGACCTCATTAGAGGATTTCGATCTTCTCACGCTTTCGAGCGTTGCGAAGCTGCTTCACTGCTCCAAAGCCCATGTCTCGCATGTGATCGCCGGCCGCGTGCCGGGATGCCTTCCCATTCCCGCTGTCCGCCTCGGCCGCCGGATGCTCGTGCGGCGTGAAAGCCTCGTTCTGTGGATCGAGCGCAACGAAATGGCCGCTTCCGGTGGTACGATTCAGGAATCGCCAGTTCGGAGTGCCGGGAAACGCGCATAAGGAGAAATCGAATGCGCAAATGCCGGTACCAAAAAGGTTCGGTTAAGAAGCAGCGCGGCCGGTGGGTCGCGATGTGGTGGGTTGATCGCAGGCGAAAAAGCCGTGTCATCGGTTTGGTGAAGGACATGACCAAATCGGAGGCGCGGGCGGTCGTGGATGGGATCGTTACCGAGGTCAATGCCAGGCGCGAGCAGAACAGGGTTTGGCGTTTTGGCGAGTTTGTGGCCGAGGTCTACTTTCCCTATTACAGCCGCAAGTGGAAGGACTCGACGAGGGACAACAACGTGAACAGGGTCTCGGTTCATCTGGTGAGCATGTTCGGCGCGCGGGAGCTTCGTGGCTTTCGGCGTGACGAGCTGCAGGACCTGTTGGATGTGAAGGCGCAATCACTGTCGTTTTCCGTCGTCGATCACCTGCGCTGGGATATGAAACAGATTTTCGACATGGCTGTAGCCGAGGGCCAGGTCGAGCGTAATCCCGCGCTGTTGTTGTTCACGCCGAGGGAAGCGGCGAAGCCTGTGCGCCGCGTCATGACAATCGAGGAGGTGCAAAACTATTTTGCGGTGCTCGACCCGAGAGAACGGTTGATCGCCAAGCTTGCCATCATCGCCGGGATGCGTCCGGGCGAGATTTTCGCGCTGACCTGGGGCCGGATGGCCGCGACCTATGCGGATATTCAGCAACGGGTGTATCGCGGGGCCATTGATTCGCCGAAAACGAATCAGTCGGTGCGGCAGGCCGCCCTGCCCGAGGGGCTGCTGAGGGATATCGAGGTCTGGCGCGAATTCTCGGTTGAGACAAGCGCCGGCGCCTGGGTGTTCCCGTCCGAACGGATGACACCGCTCTCGAAGGACAATTGCTGGCGGCGGTCGATAGTTCCAAAACTGAAACCCGTGGGTCTTGCGTGGGCGAATTTCCTCGTCATGCGCCGGACGCATGCAACCCTAATGAAGGCGCTCGGGGTGGATGGGAAGCTGGTCGCCGATCAGCTCGGCCATAGCCTCGACGTCAATCAAAACGTCTACACGCAGTCGCCGGTCGAAAGCCGGCTGGCGGCAGTCAACCAGTTAGAGAAAAGCCTGCAAGTGATGTAATCGGAGCACAAACGGAGCACAGGGTGGAATGGGTTCGTGCAAACTGTTGAAAAGATGGAGCGGGAGACCGGGTTCGAACCGGCGACGTCCAGCTTGGGAAGCTGGCATTCTACCACTGAATTACTCCCGCCTTCTGTCAAATCAGCTATTT
>Ga0302326_10017106_pt1 | contig 15141 bp, 8 predicted proteins | sample Palsa_T0_3_FD_202264 | JGI IMG/M metagenome (GOLD analysis project Ga0302326, IMG submission 202264) | Peat permafrost microbial communities from Stordalen Mire near Abisko, Sweden - Palsa_T0_3 | ecosystem: Environmental > Terrestrial > Soil > Palsa > Peat permafrost | place: Sweden: Abisko...
ACTTGGTTGTACCAGATCATCGCCGGATCCGAGGGCTTGTTGTTCCAGAGCGCCCGCGGAATTGGGTGCAGCAGGAAATAGAGCAGTGTCTCGGGCATCGCCCGCAGCGCGCCTTCGCCGGGAATCCGGTTGGCGAAGAAGGGAACAACGTCGGGAACCAGGTGAAACCCGACCAGTCCCTCGGAAAACATCGCGTTTCCCTGGGGTGAGAGCAGATCCACCTTATTGAGATCGCTGGCGGCGTAGCCCGCCGTCCGGAACGTGCCTTCGAACTGGATTACCGAGAAGAGCAGCAGCGCGATCGCCCCCGCCACGAGGTATGCGGCGATGCTCTGCCGACGGAAGTTCTCGACGGCGTTGGCCTGAAACTTAATGAACGCGATGGCGACAGCGGGGAGCATCATCTTCACCATATTTCCGCGCCGGCCGTCTTCGAAGGTGTAAAGAGTCCAGCAGAACCAGATGAGAGCCGCGATGAAGCGTTTCAGGCCCGGGCGTGCGATCAGAATCGCGTAAAAGATGCCGAAGAGACCGCTGACAGTTCCGGTCTCGAGAAGCTGCGTGATGTATCCGCCCCAACTGTAGTTGTAGTTGCCCGTGCGCCCTTCCGTCCAGTGCGGGTGGCCGACCCATTGGCTGAGAAGTCCGCGGTAGACGGAGACGAAAAATGGCTCGGAGGTAAACATGAACGCCGAGAGCCCCACCGCGCACAACACGAGCGTCATCCAGAAATAAAATTCCGGATCCGCGGGCTCCGGAAATGAGAGGAGAAGCCGCTCGAATCGCTCGCCCCATGGAAGCAGCAAGCCGGTGGTCATCGAAATCGCCAGCAGGCAGTGGTAGAACGCCGACTTGGCGATTGTCTCTGGCGGAAAGGGGGTGGCGACCTTGAAGTCTCTTCCCAACCAAGTCGCCAGATAGTCCTGGCAGAACCAGACAAGGATTCCGCCGAAGAGCAGGATGCCGCCGGTCCCAAACCGGCGCGGAAAGCGAAGCAATTCCAAGATGAGGAGCACCCCACAGATGAGCGTGAGGAGGATGAATCCGAGATCCGTCAGAATGGGAATGCCGCCACCCACCCACGATAGCCCGCAGATCACCAGCGGAATCGCGAACGGAACCGGCAGATATGGCGACCTCGGCAGATAATCGGCCATCGGCTCGGCGACCAGAGCCGGGGAATCGGGGTCGTATGTCGCGGTGGCGAGTTCCATCGAGATAGGGGGAAAGTCCGAATGACGAAACCAGAATCAAATCCGAATGACGAATGACCGAAACGCAGTTCGACGTCGGCTGGGTCACGTCATTGACCGCTTACCAACGTTGTTCGAGGAATCAGGCACATGAGGTATTTTCGGTCATTTGGTGATTCGTCATTCGGGCTTGATTCTGGTTTCTGGTTTCGTCATTCGGAATTTCACTTTACCTGAGCCCTTTCAATCGGCTCAAGTTGCATCCGTCTCAACTTTTACGTTGTGTACCCAGTCGCGGATCGCGCATTCCAGGTGTTCGGTTTGCCCGCGGAGTCCGAATTCGGCGGCCCTTGCGGGAGCGGCGGCCGCCATCGTTGCCAGCAGACCGCGATCGCGATCGACCCTCAAGATCGCATTTGCCAGTGCCTCGGCGTCGCACGCGGGGACGATCAGACCGTTGATGCCATCGCTAACCACCTCGCCACAATTGGGGGTGGTGATCACGGGCAGACCAAAGCCCATCGCCTCCAGTTGCGTGATGGCAAACCCATCGGAGACGGTGGGGATGACAAAGACGTCTGCCTGACGGTACAGATCGGCTGTCTGTGCGCGGCTGACCCGGCCGAGGAACCTGACGTTGGCGGGCGCCGATGCCACCGCCTCGGCGGAAATTTGCAGCGGCCCGGCCACGGTGAATTCGATGCGCCCGCCTTTGAGCAATTTTGCCGCCTCGATGAGATATTGAATTCCCTTGCGCAGGTTGACACTGCCGATCCAAAGCACGCGCAGCTCGTCTGATCGCTCGCGCCTGGCAACCGGCCCGACATCGGTGGGAGGCTCGTACCCGATCGGCGCTACGATCATCTTGTCGGGATCGACTCCGCAATCGCGCAGGGCCGAGCGAGACCATGCGGAGTTCACCACGATCAAGTCCGCCAGCGCCCATTCGCGCGCAATCCGTTGGAAATATTCGTCGGGAATTTTCCCGGGCACGTCCTGCCAGCCGGGCCACTTGTGCGCTTCGTTCTGCACCATGCGCTCTTCCACTGGCCCAGGGTCGATCTGATCGACGACCGTGAGCACGTCGCGGGCGCGAAAGTGCTCGATGGTTTCCAGCGATGCGGTGTTGAAGCCGAAGAACGCATCGAGGCCCGGGACGAATGCTTCGGTCTCGATCCGGGAATTCACGCATTCGCAGAACCACTGCCCGATGCGCACGAAGTCGCGATACACCTCGTTCACCGCCCGCGCCTGGCGCCCGCGGGCCGCATGCCACAGGGCGCCGGGAGTGAAAGACATAACCTTGCTGGAGGAAATCTCCGGATGATATCGCCCCGCCCAACTCCGCGCGGAAAGCGGTCCGCGGGCCAGCAGACCCCGGCCGCGGCGACACCAGACGTCGGTGTACAGCGCGCGCAGATTTCCGGTCATTTCAAATCCGCGGGGAATTCCGTAGTGCTGGCGAGCACCAAGTTGTGAAACGGTCCATCGGAGCGCGGCCACGAAATCGATCCTTGCTGCTATCCAGCGGTGATCAGCACCGGCTCCTGTTGGGAAGGCGGTTCTTTCTCTGGAATCAGCACGCTACGTGCTTCGGACAAGCTCACCTGCACACTCCGCCCCGTGCCGGATTCAAACGCCTCCGCAGTCACCATCGCTTCGATGATCTGACCATCGAGGCGCACAAACCGCAGGCGGGACGGCGCCCGGGCCAGTCCCGGGCGCATTTCCGAGAGCCAGAGTCGTACCAGCTCGCCGTCGTCGGGATGCACGAAGTCGATAAGCGGTTCGTTGAGCAGCCCCTGCCGCCGGATGGGTCCCAGCAGCGAAACCATCGGCGTGTTGAGGATCCGAATGATTCCATCCCTCGAAACAAGAATCGGTTCGGCCGACTGGTAGATCAGCGTGAGGTACCGGCTCTCACTGAGCGCCAGCTCATGGGCGGCGACGCGCATCTGCATTCGACGCGCTCGCTCGCTGAGCAAACTGATCAAGGTGCCCAGCCCGAGAAACGAGATCAGCCGGACCTGATCGACGTAATTCTCTACGTGGAGGGATCCCTGCGGCGGAAGATGGTATGCCGTGATGAGCGCGGCCAGTATGGTTGCAAATAATCCCGGCCCCACACCACCGAAGTAGGCCGCGAAGAAAACCGCGAACGGCATGCCGATTAATGGCATTTGCTGATTTACGCGAGTTGACAGCTCCCGGACGAACCATCCAGCGGCCACCAGCACCACGGCGAGAAGATACCGCGACAGCCGCGATCTCTTCTGCAACTCAAACGATAAAGGATCCGAGTTCATTTCTCGCAACTTTTCGCAACCCAGGCGCGGCGACAGTATCGTATGAAGTGGGTCACGACGCAATTCGGGACTGGCGGAGGAAAGTCAAGCGGAATTCAAAAACGCGGTTCCTGTTTGCTTCAGACATTGTCTGAGCGCGTCCGCGCGTGACTCAGCGCTTGTCGCAATCCCTGCACCGGATCCCCTCGTTTCCGCCAGTCTGAGAGCATCCCCGGCGAAGCCGCTTTCATTCGGTCGATCGTTTCGAACTCGGTCACATCCAACAGGGCACGGATAAGCCCCTGCAAGTCGCCCGCGGGAAACAGCCGGCCATTCACGTTCTCCCGAACCAACTCGGCCGCGGCGCCGACCACGTCGCTGCTGACAATCGCCAGCCCTGCCGCGGCAGCTTCGTTGATTACCAGCGCCCAGGGCTCAAAATCGCTGGGTAGCACCAGGACATCGGATGCCCTGTAAATTGCGCTGACCGCCGCCTGATCGTCGATAAATCCCGCCCAGATTACGCGGTCGACATATTCTGGCCGAACCATCGCGGCGAGCTTTGCCCGATCCGGACCATCGCCCACAATTACCAAATCCCATTGCGGCCGTTGTTCTGCAACGGCGAAGAACGCGAGAAGAAGCAGATCTACCCGCTTCACATCCACCAGCCGCCCCGAATAGACCACTCGCCGGCGATTATCGGCCAGTCCGAACCGCCGCTTGACCTCCGTCACCTTTTCCTCCGGCAGGGATGCGATCAGGCGATAATCCGGCTCGTAGGGAAAATAAAAAATCTGCTCCGGCTGTGCGCCATATTTCAGGAAGTAATCCTTGCCCAGCGAGCCGCACGCCAGAATGCCCGCGCACGACCGGACAATGCGCGACACCACCAGTTTCTTGAGCAGCGCCCGCCAACCGGTGGCGCGGTCGCCGTGGATGTTACTGTCTCCAAAGAGGAAACAGGGAACGCGCTGCCGCCGGCACCAGCGAATGATCCGCAATCTGCCGGGATCGTTGTATCCCATCACCACGACCAAGCGAATGTCGTTCGTTTTCAGCCACCGGATAATTCGCCCGCCACGTCTCCATTCTCTGAGAATATTTCCCGGTTTGTCGGCATCGCCGCAGTCTTCCCCCTCGCCAAAACGCACCGGATTGATCTCCGGAGGAACCGAAAATTTCCAATTCGCATTGCTCGACTCGTGGGTGTACAGGCTGAACATCCGGATCTCCGGGATCTCCCGGGCGATGCGAAGATGCAGTGCCAGCCGATACGGCGTATGGGAATTGCTGATGATCGCCAGCGACTGCCAAGGCGGTTGCGCGCCGTCCTTACCCGGTTGAGGAATGCCGGCTGTCATCGTTTCTGATGCTATCACAGTAACCCGCTGTCGGATGATAAGATAACATGCCGGTGATTCCCCTTGCGATCACGCACTACATTCCCGCCATTCGCCTCGCCGACGGGGGCGTGGTGCGGGCCGTTCTCGATGCGTGCAGGCTCCTTGCCGCCCGGGGCCACCGGGTCATGCTCCTGACCTACGACGCCACGGACGTACCAGCAGAATGGCGGTCGCGGCAAGACGGCCTTCCGTATGCGATCAGCCTGCCACGGCCAAACCGGTTCGGCCGGCTCTGCTCCCCTGCATTGCGAACCGCTCGCTCGGTTCTTGACTCCGCCGACGTATTGCATCTTCACGGTATGTGGCTCCCCAGCAATCTTCAAATGGCGGCGGCGGCGCGGCGGGTCGGCAGGCCATTTGTCCTCACGATCCACGGCATGCTCGACGACTGGGCAACGGCCCAGCACTGGTTCAAGAAACGCGTCTTTCATGAATTGGTCGGCCGGCGCTTCATTCAACAGGCGGCGCGCATTCATTGCACCGCCGCCGAAGAACAGCGGCAGGCTTTCCCGTGGCTTGCCGACGCGCCCGTCACGGTGCTCCCGTGCCTGGTCGATCTGGAGGCGTATCGAGATCTTGCTGCGCCGCTGCGGTCGCCACAGAACTTGCCGCCAACCCTCCTGTTTCTCGGCCGGCTGCATCCGAAGAAGGGGCTCGATCTGCTGATCGAATCGGTCGCGGAATTGCGCCGGCGAGGGCGCCCGGTTCAGCTCCTTATCGCCGGCGAAGGGGAGCCGTCGTACGAAACGATGCTCAAAACACGCGCCGATCGCCTCGGCTTGGACTGTGTGAATTTCCTCGGTCTGATCACGGGAGCCGCCAAGCTCTCGCTTTTCCGGTCCGCCGACTTGTTCGTGCTCCCTACCAGCCAGGAAAACTTCGGACTGGCGCTAATCGAGGCAGCCGCGTGTGGCACGCCATTGCTCACCACCAAGGGCGTGGACATCTGGCGAGAGCTGCAACTTGCGGGCGCGGCGATCGCCGAGCGATCCGCCCGCTCCTTCGCGGATGCAATCGAGCAGCTCCTGCAAGATCGCATGCAGCTTCAAGAGAAAGGCGCAGCCGCCTGCGATTGGGTCTTCCGCACGTTGGATCCCAAACACCTGCTGCCGGAGTATGAACGGTTCTATGAGTCAGTCATTTTTCGTCCACCGGCGCAGGTGGAAGAGGGTGTCAGGGTTCAGGAGAGAAAGAGTGAAGCGTGAAGAGTAGAGAGTAAAGAGTGAAGCGAATGCGGGAAACCTTGTTTTGAACTTCACGCTTCTCACTTCACTCTTTCTCGTTACTGATTACTGGGTTTGGGGTGGCCCAGGGGTGCGAGCACCCTGGGCGTGCGGGGATGTTTGTTCGCGGTGCTGTTGGCCTGAACGCCGAGGTGCACCCTCGGTTCCCTCCATCATCCCACGACACCCCGCGGCTTTGCTGCCGCCTGGCGAAACAGCGCGAGCATTGCGACGGCGTTGGCGTCCCAGGTCAGTTTCTCCGCAACCAGTGCCTTGGCAGCGGCTCCCATGCGCAACCGGCCCGAATCGTCGTCGAGAATCGCGTCCAATGCTTCGACAGCGGCATCGAGCGATTTTGGCGCAACAGTGCGTCCATGCACGCCGTCGCGGACGACATCCGTGATCCCGCCGTCATTGGCGCAGACAATCGGCTTGCCCGCACCCATTGCTTCGATAAAGACGGTGGCGAAAGGTTCGTCCCATCCGATCAGGGCGAAGGCATCGGACCAGACCATCTCCTGCAGCACGACTTCATGCGCCACTTTTCCCAGAAGCTGCACGCGCTGTTCCACCCGCGCGTTGCGGATCGCCGCTTCGATCTGCGGTCGCTCCGCGCCGTCACCGGCGATCCGCAGCAGGGCATCGGGATGCCGATCGGCGATCTTGCCGAATGCCTCCACCAGCAGGGGGATTCCCTTGCGTTGATAGAACATGCCGGCACTGAAGATGATCTTCCGACCGACCAACTCTGCCGGCCGGGGCGTGGTCCAACAGGCGGCGGGGAGGGGATCGATGCCGTTATGAACCGTGAAGGCGGGAACGCCCGGAAAGATCCGCCGCATGTCCGCTTCCATGCGGCCCGAGACGGCCACAACGGCGGATGCATGGCGATAAATTTCGGCGAACAGCGCCTTGCGCGCGGGGAATCGCTCGCAGTAAGTGACTTCTTGAAAATCGTGATCCGTAATCACGTAGGGAATGCCAAATTCCTCTTGGATGCGCCGTGCGACGTAGCCGTTGACGGCGGTGTGATGCGCAAAAATGACGTCGGGCCGGGCCTGGCGGATGTGGCGGCGTAGTCCGGATGCCGCGCTCCACCACCCCAGGCGCAGTTGTCGCTGGGGAGCGGGAAACGCCCATTGTTTGAATGGAGGAATCGGATAGAGAAGCCAGCGCGGATATGCTACGTCGAGTTGGCCGAAGCGATGCTCCGCCGGCGTATATGCATAGGCCCGAGAGCCCGGCGAGCGAGCCAGCAGCTTCGGAACCAAGGGGGTCAGCGAAATGACTCGAAAATCGGGGATATGCCGCCGCAACGCCTGGGCCTGCGCCAGCGCCCATGGACCCAGCAGCATATTCAGCGGGCGAGGAAAAAACGTCGCCAGGAACAGCACCCGCGGAGTAGGCAGGTTTTTGCCGGGATCGTCCGAGGGGTCGTTTGCTTCACCCATCAATTGATTTTGTACCAGAACGAGCCCGATCTCTCTTCGTAGAGATGACAACGGCGTAAGCCCGATTGTGTACCGACTAGTGACGTTGCTTGTGGAGCGGGCAGTTGAATTCTCATACGCCGACAAACCTCGGGACCGCCGGACTTGCTCGATTAGCGGCAGTCACGGTCTGCGCCGGCTTTCTGCTGCTGCTTGTGAGGAAGTCATCGGCATCGCAGGCTATCGCGGATTTCCACAACACTGTTCAGCCGATTCTTGCCCATTATTGCTACGACTGCCACGGCGAAGGCGAGCACAAAGGGGGGATCTCGCTGGATGAGTTCGCCTCGGATCAGGCGCTGCTGAACAATCGCGATCTCTGGTGGAGAGTATTGAAAAACGTCCGGGCGGGACTAATGCCTCCGCAGAAGAACGATCGGCCGTCGGAACAGGAGAAGCGTCAGCTTGCCGACTGGATCAAGTACGGGGCGTTTGGGATCGATCCCGCGTCGCCCGATCCCGGCCGCGTGACCATCCGCCGGCTCAACCGCGTGGAATACCGCCACACGATCGCGGATCTGCTCGGGGTCGATTTCGACACCACCGGGGAATTCCCCCCGGATGACACCGGTTACGGCTTCGACACCATCGGCGACGCTCTGAGCATTTCTCCGCTCCTCCTCGAGAAGTACATGCAAGCCGCTCAAACGGTTGTGGGGCAAGGCGTGCCAATCGTTGCGAGGAAGGCTCCAGCGATTGTTTTGGGGGGCGATGCGCTTCGCAGCGCCGATCAATCGTTCGACGGCCAGCGACTGAGCTTCGACAAAGCTGCAACTGTTTCCGCCTCCTTCACCGCTCAACAGCCCGGAAACTATGTTCTGCACCTTTGCGTCCAAGTGCATGGAGACTTCGATTTCGATCCCGGCAAATGCAGATTGACTCTGAGAGTGGATGACAAGGAGCGGTGGCAGCAGGACTTTGCCTGGGCGGAGGGAAAAAGGACACTGTTCGACGTTGCCGAGCAATGGCAGCCGGGGGATCATTCCCTGAGCTTCGCATTGCAACCGCTTCCCTTGGGGGACAACCGACACAGCAACATTCAGTTACAGATCAACTCGGTGACGATCGAAGGGCCGACGGAGGAGAAATTCTGGGTTCCCACCGAAAACTACCATCGATTCTTTCCGCGGGACCAGGCGCCCACCGCGGATCCGGAGCGTCGGCAGTACGCCCGCGAGGTGCTCAATGCGTTCACCCTCAAAGCCTTCCGTCGCCCCGCGGAGGAGAAAACGCTGAACCGCCTGGTGGAGATCGCGGCGCAGGTTTATCAACAGCCCGGCAAGACGTTCGAACAAGGCGTGGCCCAGGCGATGGTCGCCGTCCTCGCGTCTCCCCGCTTTCTCTTCCGCGTCGAACAGAGTTCGGTGCGGCATCCCGGCGAAGCCTATTCGCCGATCGATGAATATGCGCTGGCGTCCCGGCTCTCGTACTTCATCTGGTCGAGCATGCCGGATGACCAACTGCGCGATCTGGCTGGCCGCGGTGAGCTGCGCCGGAATCTGCAATCGCAGGTCGATCGCATGCTCGCCGATCCGCGATCGGATGCGCTGGTGCGAAACTTCGCCGGCCAATGGCTCCAACTGCGTGATCTGGACGCCATTCCCATTAATGCGCGGATCGTTCTAAACAGCGACGGGAGTGCCAGAAACAATACCGATCCATCCGCGGCCGGTGCGGGGCTGCACCCCGGGAAGCCCAGATTCAGACTCGACACCGATTTGCGCCAGTCCCTGCGTGAGGAGCCGGAACGGGTGTTCTCCCGAGTTTTGCATCAGAACCGGAGCCTCATCGAGCTGATCGACGCCAACTATACGTTCCTCGACCAAAGGCTGGCCACGCTGTATGGCATTCCCGACGTGAACGGCGAGCAAATGCGCCTGGTGCAGCTTCCCGCCGACAGTCCCCGCGGCGGGGTGCTGACAATGGGCGCGTTTCTGGTGGTCACCTCCAACCCCACCCGCACTTCGCCGGTCAAACGAGGGCAATTCATCCTCGACAATATTATGGGAATGCCCTCGCCGCCTCCGCCGCCAAACGTTCCGACCTTGGAGGAATCGGAGAAGGGATTTAACGGCCGCGTACCAACGTTCAGGGAGGTGCTGGAATTGCATCGCCGCCAGCCGCTCTGCAGCTCCTGCCATTCCAGGATGGACCCACTCGGGCTGTCATTGGAGAACTTCAACGCATTGGGGATGTGGCGGGACATGGATCGCGGTCAGCCGATCGACGCTTCCGGCAAGTTGACCACCGGCGAGACATTCCACGACATCCGAGACCTCAAGAAAATTATCGAGAATCATCACCGGACTGATTTCTACCGCTGTGTCACCGAGAAAATGCTGACTTACGCTCTCGGCCGCGGTCTGGATTACTACGATGTTGATGCGGTCGATCGAATCGTCGACCGCATCGAGCAGGCCGATGGGAAATCATCCGCGCTACTGGCCGGCATCGTGGAATCCGTCCCCTTCCAGGAAAGAAGAAATCGCGCGGCAACCGATACCCAACCCGCGGCCGGCACACAAGTTGGAGCAGCTCGCTAACCATCTTCTGCACCGAACGCCCAGGGTGCTCGCACCCTGGGGTCCGAGGCGCAAAGGACAAGTTTTGTTTTCGTCTAAGTGACCGAATTTCACCTCCCCCAAGAACACCCGGTCTCCAGCGCTGTATAAATCTAAGCCGTAAAGGTGCAACCATGAACCGCAGCTACTCCGCAAATCACCGCCCCCATCCGCTTTCCTCAGGCGTCTCCCGCCGGCGATTCCTGCAGGGCGTTGGCGCATGCGTCGCGCTCCCGGCTTTCGAATCACTCCTGCCTCGCGCCCTTGGCACAATCGCCCCAGCCCCGGCGCTGGCGACCACCGCCACCGGCGCGCCCCTACGGATGGGTGTGGTCTATTTTCCCAACGGTGCCATCCCGTCAAAGTGGCGACCCAGCGCGGGCGAAGGAACTCTCGAACTTTCCCCGACCATGCAGCCACTGCTGCCAGTCCAGCAGCAGTTGCAAGTTCTGGAGGGGCTGGACCAGATCAATGCATTGCCCGGCCCCGATGGAGCCGGCGATCACGCCCGGGCCAGCGGCACGTTTCTCACCAGCGTCCGCGTGAAGAAGACCGCCGGTTCGGACATTCACGCCGGCGTTTCGATCGACCAGGTCGCCGCCAGGCACGTTGGCGACGCCACCCGATTCGCTTCCCTCGAACTTACCTGCGACGCGGTTCGAAAATCCGGCAACTGCGATTCCGGCTACTCCTGCGCTTATCAGTACAACCTCTCCTGGCAATCTCCGACCACGCCCGTCGCCCCCGAATGCAATCCCCGCCTCGTCTTCGAGCGGCTCTTCGGAGCCGGCGGGCCCGGCGAACGCGGGGCCAACTTTAAGCTTCGGCAGCAACAGGAAAAGTCCATTCTCGATTTCGTCAGGGACGATGCCCAGTCCCTCGACAACGAGTTGGGCAACCGCGATCAGCAAAAACTCGACGAATATCTCACCGGCATCCGGGAAGTCGAACAGCGCATCGAAAGTGCCGAGCGCCATGGCGAGCCGGCCGATCCGAATGTTCCCACACCCGACGGGATCCCGGCGGTGTTCAAGGACCACATTCAGCTCATGTTCAGCATGATGCACCTGGCATTTCAAACCGATTCAACCCGCATCGCCACGTTCCTGATGGCCAACGAAGGAAGCAACCGCGCATTTGGTGAAATTGGCATCCCCGAGGGGCATCACTACCTCTCGCATCACCACGGCCAGCAGGACATGATCGACAAGGTCGCCCAGATTGACCTTTTCTACATGCAGCAGTTTGCCGCGTTTCTGACCAAGCTCGACGCGACGAAAGATGTCGACGGCAACTCGATCCTGCATAACTCGATGATCCTCTACGGCTCAGGCAATTCCGACGGCGACCGCCACACTCATACCAACCTGCCAATCATCCTCGCCGGCTCCGGCGGCGGCACGCTCACGCCCGGCCGCTGCACCAGCTTCCACGGAACGCCGATGGCCAACCTCTACCTGAGCATCGCCGATCGTCTGGGCGTGACCGGCCTCTCACGCTTCGGCGATTCGACGGGACGGATCACCGGAATTTGAGGCGGAGAAGAAAGAAGGGGAATTGAGGATTGCAAATATTGCAAATTGCAAATTGCAAAATGAAGAGGGGCAAGCCGCGTCTCCGCTCCTCAATTTGAAATTTGCAATTTTCAATTTGCAATCCCCAACTCCCCCCGTCCCAAGTCCCCCTGCGTCCCTTCCCCCGCTATCCTCTCCCTTCCCCGCAACTTTCTGCGCGCGCCGAGCGTCCAAAGAGCGTTCTCTGTTCTGACGGGAGCGAACCGCGTGGATGAAACGGATGAGGTTCTGGTACGAAGGGCTCAACAGCGCGACCGGGCCGCTTTCGAGGAACTGGTACGGCGAACCGCCCGGCTCCTCTTCTCCCGGCTCTTTCTCGATACCGGAAGCGTCCACAAGGCAGAAGACCTCGTGCAGGAAACGCTGCTGGTCGCCTGGCGGTCGATCGGGCAGGTCACCGATCCCGCGGGCTTCCGGCCCTGGCTGATGACATTGGCCAAGACCGTCACAATCGATGCCAACCGCCACGACACGCGCAAGAAACGTTTCGCCATCCGCTCGAATCTCGAATCGGCCCGCGAAGTTTCCGACCGCTCGATCGGCCCCGTGTTGCAAGCCGAGCAGGAAGAATCGCGCCGGCAGGTGCTGGAGCATCTCCGCGCCCTGCCGGAGGAATACCGCCTCCCGTTGACGCTGCGTTACATCGGCGGAGCCGACTACCAAACCATCAGCCGGCAACTGGGCCTGAGCAACGGCTCGCTCCGCGGCCTGCTGAACCGCGGAATGGCCCGTCTCCGCGAGCAGATGCAGGAACGTCATGTGTGACGCTCAACTGTGGCGATGGGCCTCCACTCCCTCTCCCGGTACTCCGGGAGAGGGTTGGGGTGAGGGTGATTTGGAACGTCGAATGTCGTTGGTGCTCGAAATCACCCTCACCCTTGCCCTCTCCCGGAGTACCGGGAGAGGGGACCGGAGGTCAGTCTCGACGAACGGGAGTTACACCCGGGAGAGCAGGCCATCGGAAAACGAGAAGACGCCATGAACAACGCAACTAATGAATTGCCCACCGAATCCCACATCCTCGACGAAATCCCGGCCTACCTGACCGGCGGCTTGAACCCCGCCGAGCGAAAGAATTTTGAATCGCACGTCGCCGGCTGCCCCGAATGCGCCGCCGCAATGTTCGACGCCAAGGCGATGGACGATTCGCTCCAATCGTTGTTCAAGAATGTGTCTCCCGACCGAGGCTTCGAGAATCGCATCGTCGCCCGTTTTCGGCAGAAGACCCACCGCCCATTGCATCCGATGGTCCGCCGCGCCGCCATCGGCGTCGCCGCGACGATTCTGCTCGGGAGTGCCGGGTACTTCTTCCAGCAGAACAGCCAGCGATTGGAGCGGTTGCGGTCGGCGTCGAACATGAAGCAAATCGGACTGGCGATGTCTATGTACGGAAATGCGGAAAAGAACAATGGCGCTGCACGGATGTATTATCAGGATTTTCACTCGTATCCTGCACCGCTATCTGAGGACCTTGAGGTCGTTACTCAAGATGAACGCGTCGCGACCGAGCCCAAAGAGGCCAAGGTCGCCGCTACAGACGCTGATCAGGGGACTGGCGCGAACACGCCGAATCCGGAGGAGCCGCGGCTTCGAAAGACGTTGAACTCTCTCAATGGGCAACTTGACGATCTTCAACTGCGGTTGCTTCCCGACCACTCCGACGTGAAGCGCGTGCAGCGGCAGATAGCGAGCGTGGAGGAGCAACTTAGCCAGGCGAGAGAGTATGAGCAGGGGAGCAGTCTGACAAAAGCAGGCTCTGATCGAAATTTCGGCGGATCGGACGACGTCGCGACTGATGCGAGCGGAAACGCCGACAAACAGGTCGGCGCGGCTGCAAACAAGCCGGCGCCCGGCTTGAACGGTCCAGCGCCGGTTGCACCGATGGCTGTCACATCTCCGACGCCATCGGTCACGACATCGCCACCCACCGACGTCGACGCCGCTTCAGTCACCTTGAAGTTGCCGCTCGGCCAACTCCCCGGCATTTCCTACTATGGCGCCACTCGGGTGACTGACGGCCCCCCAGCGTCGGCTTACACGAAAGAGGACGCCGGCAAAAAAATTGGAGCGTATAACGCAGCACCGTCGGCACGCGATGTCAACACGTCGAACGCGACCGAACTCGCGCAACTGTCTTCCGGGCACTCGTTACCTGAAGAGCAAAGGCACGGCGAGGACGCGAACGGGGAATCCGCGGACAAACCTGCGGCTGCGCCGGCAGCTCCGTCGGCACAGCAGACCGCGCCGGATGACAAAGAAGCCATTTCCCGCAAGATCATCCGCGAAGGGGAAATGACCTTCGAAATCGACAGCTTCGATTCCACGGTCATGAACATCGGGAAAATCGTCGCCGAGGAAGGTGGATTCGTCTCGACCACCGATTCCGACAAATTGGCCAACGGCAAGGTAAAAGGGACGGTCGTCGTTCGCGTTCCGCCGGACCATCTGGACACGCTCGTGCTCAAGCTGCGCGGCATCGGCGATCTGAAGAGCCAGAAGATCACCGCGCAGGACATCACCAAGCAATACACCGATCTGGAGAGCGAACTGCGCGCCGCCCAGGCGATGCAGGAGCGGCTGCTGGAGATCATCAAGAACGGCAAGGGTCCGGTGAAGGACCTGCTGGAAGCGGAGAAGCAACTCGGCCTCTGGCGGGAGAAGATCGAGCAGGTCGAAGGGGAATTGCGCTACGACAATAACCTGGTATCGCTCTCGACCCTGTCGATTTCGCTGATCGAGCGCGACATCAAATCGGCGGCGTTCAGCTCGATCAATGAGCAGGTGACCATGGCCCTGGAGACGGAGAAAGTCGAAGAGGCCTACAACGCCACCCGCGAGGCGATCGACAACGCCAAGGGGCGAATCATTCAGTCGGAGCTGAAGCAATATGACGCCGGCCAGTTTGGCGCGACGATCCGCGCCCAGCTTCCGCCGGACGCCGCCGACGCGGTGATCGGCCGCATCCGGCAGCTCGACGGGCGCATCGCCAACTTTCAGCGAGAGCGCAATCAGAGCAACGAGGAGGGCTCAGCCGCGCCGCTGGATGCTTCGAAGGTGAAGCGCGAAGATGTGACCCTCTCCCTGACGATCTACAACCTGGCGAACATCGCTCCGCGCCGCACCACGACGCTCACGCTTGCCGCCAATAGTGTGGAAGACGCTTACGCCGCGATTCTCGATCAGGCCGCCAAGGCGGGCGCGCGGGTCGTCACATCCGATCTGAATCGTTCACGCCCGGATCAATCCACCGGCACCATCACACTGAGCGCGCCCTCGGAGAAAGCCGACGCGCTGCTGGCGTCGGTCCGCGGCGCCGGCGAGATGCTCGGCCAGGAAAACAGCGACAACCCCGACACGCAAAACGTCACCAGCGCGAAGCGCGGCCTGATCGTGCAGCTCATCTCCGTCG
>Ga0302326_10017107_pt1 | contig 15140 bp, 13 predicted proteins | sample Palsa_T0_3_FD_202264 | JGI IMG/M metagenome (GOLD analysis project Ga0302326, IMG submission 202264) | Peat permafrost microbial communities from Stordalen Mire near Abisko, Sweden - Palsa_T0_3 | ecosystem: Environmental > Terrestrial > Soil > Palsa > Peat permafrost | place: Sweden: Abisko...
CTGAGGGCGGAGTTGGGCGAAGCGGCGGTCATTCCATATCCTTCAATGTTTTCGATCGACGAGAGTCTACGACTGTCACCATAGCTGGTGGCGGTTGCAGGGGGCAAGTTGGCCGGTGTTGCGCAACGGCGGTCAGCACGCTAGGGAGTGGGCAAGTTAGCCCGATTTGCCGTGGAATTTGAGCCGGCGGCGGTGGGATCGAGCTGGATCTGGTAGTTGCTGTAGTCGATCTTCATGAGGGTGTTGCCGAAGAGGAAGCTGTGCGATTGTAATTCGGCGTGCCTGGCCATGGAGAAGCCGTCGATATTGGTGTAGTCGCGATGGCCGTGGGTTGCGCCAACGAAGAAGGAGGGGCTTGCCGCAGGGCTGCCTTCGATGTGCACCAGGGTGAAGTCGGCGAGGTCGTACCAGCCTTTGCCGTTGAAGAGATAGGAGATTTTTCGTTTGGCTTTGAGATCGACGATGATGCACTCGCGGCCATCCATCATGACTTTGCCCGGCTCGGGATGCATTTCGTAGTTGGCGGTGGTGAGAGCGACGCTGTCACGGTTTGAGGCTTTGGCCATCTCTTTTTCGTTGCTGAGGATGTGTTCGATAACGAGGGAGCGCAGGATTGAGGGGCCGGATTGGGCGATCGGAGTGTAATCCTTGCCGGTGGCGCGGTTGTATGCGGTTTTGATGGTGACCTGGACGGAGGGGATGGTTTCGCCGTTGCGGTAGATGGAATAGAGCTCCTGGACGGTGTAGGAGGCGACGCTTTGGGTGCGGACGTGCACGGCGGCGTCGATGCGCTGGATGATTTCGGCATCGGTGAGCTGCTGCGGGCCCTGATAGGCGCCGCAATTGATGGCGAAACAGGCGAGAATGCATGCTCCGATGCAGCGGACGAGTTGGGATCTGCGGCGAAGGCCGTTCAACGGGATGCCGCCGGTTGGACTTGCAGGGGCTGCGAGAGCTGCGCGCCCTGCAATTGGGCTAGATTGGCGAGCGTCTGTTGCCATTTGCGCGGGCTCCTTGCGGCGAAAGCAGGCGGTTTTGGGTCCAGATAGAAATCGACGATGTTGGCCTTGAGTTCAGGGGTCACCTGGGCGAACTTTTCGTCGGCCAGCTTGCTAAGCAGGTTGGCGTAGGTCTCGTCGGTGAGGGAATATTCGCCGGCTTTGGTTACGCGGCCGGTGTCGAAGTCCCTGTTTTCAAGGTGCAGAGAGTTTGATGCTGCCTGAGTGAGGTCGTCACCATACTCTTTGACGGATTCGTTAACGCTCAGCATGTAGAGATTTTCAGTGGAGGGGCTGGGCATTTTGAAGTCCAGGGTCTTGAGCGGGCCGATCTTGGGAAGAATACTGAGGAAAAAGGCGAGAATTCTGTCGCCCAGGTTGGGTCCCTGGTAGTCTTTGCCAAATTCGCGGCGGTATTGGCTGGTTTTTAGGTTGTAGAGGAAGCGCTTGCGCGTCATGGTGGGGTCCTCTTTGAGGATTTCGTCCTTCTTCATGACAATGGCTACCCGGGTCATCTGCGGGATGAGGCGGCTGACGGAGTAGCGGAAGCTGCCAATGGACAGATCCAGATCGCTAAAGACGGTTTCGAGGGGCACGCCATAGGTGGTGAGGAAGGCTCGCTCAAGGAGCGGCCTCGATACTTCAAAACCAATGAAGTCGTGATAGGACTGCGGGGTGAAGCGGTCCTTGGCGACCTGCACGACATCGAAGCCGAATTCAGTGCGGATGTGGGCAGAGGGATTGTCGAAGTAGGTGACGCTGTCGCCATATTTCGCGCGGAGCTTGGGGAATTTTTCGGCGACGGACGCGTTCACTGCGGGGTGACCGGCAATGTCAGAGGCGTAATGGGCCAAGGCTCCGAGGGCGAATGCGTAATCGTTGATGTCTTTAGTCTGGAGAGACTCGGCAAGCATGTTGCTGACGAAGTCTCCGCTGCGGACGTAGTGGACCAGATCGGAGAAGAAGTGGTTGCCGAAGGGATAGTAGCCGATGTCCTGGATGAGCGCGCCGCCGTAGGCATAGGCATGGGCAGTGCGAATCTGATCTTCGGTGGCGTTGGGGAAGCGCGCGAGGAGCATGGGGCGAAGCTGGTCTTGCCACAACAGATCCACTACCTGCTCGTGAGTGAGGACGGAGTAGGCTGGTGAGCTTTGAGGCGCGAATAGCAGGCAAAGCAGAGCTACGACGATCGGCAGCCAAGGGCGGACGGAAAAGCGCGCCGATTTGGGGGTCGCGTTCACATTCAAAGCATACCTTCCATGGGCCTGCGGGGAGCGATCAGGTTTGCTCATCTCGGCCTTACCGATCTGGACTGGCCGATCGGGTTCGGCCTGTTGGCACTGGTACGCTAAATTTTGATGAAAACGATGACGCAAACAATTCAAGAGAGCATTTGGGTGATCACATTGCTTGGGCGGACTGGAGTGCAGCATGCGCTTGCACCTGTGGCCGCAATTCTGAAGGCGCAGGGTTTGCTGGTGGACCGGATCGAGGCGCTTTCCGGTTCTCATGGGCCTTCGGAGCCATCGCCCTCTCAGACATCGTCCAGCGCATACGCTTGCGCGGAGTTGCATACTCATGGGGAACTTCGCGATGAGCGCGAAATGCGGGCCGCCCTGCTGACGCTCGGGGATGAACGGGGCGTCGATGTGGCGTTCCAGCGGGAGAGCGAGTTTCGCCGGGACCGGCGGCTGTTCATCTTCGATATGGACTCGACTCTAATTCAAGGCGAAGTAATCGACGAGTTGGCGAAGATGGCGGGTGTGGCCGATCGCGTGGTGGCGATCACCGCTTTAGCGATGCGCGGGGAGATCGAGTTTCAGGAGAGCTTTCGACGGCGCGTGGCTCTGCTGGCTGGACTGCCGGAAGCGCGGATTTATGAGCTTCTGGAGCGTATTCCGCTAATGGAGGGCGCTGAGCGTCTGTTTCGAACTCTGAAAAAGCTAGGGGCCAGGACTGCGATTCTTTCTGGCGGATTTACGTTTTTCGGCGGCTATTTGAAAGAGAAGCTCGGAGCAGATTATGTATTCGCCAATGAGCTCGATTTGGCCGATGGATTCGTTACCGGCGAGGTAAAGGGCCGGATTGTGGATGGGTTGCGCAAGGCTGAATTGCTGGTTGAGATCACGGGACTTGAAGGCATTCCGCTGGAGCAGGTGGTCGCCGTGGGGGATGGCGCCAACGATCTGCCCATGCTGCGGCTGGCGGGGATGGGGGTTGCTTTCCATGCAAAGCCGATTGTGCGGGCGAGTTCGGCACATTCGGTTACGCATCTGGGGCTCGATGCGCTGCTGTACCTCGTGGGCGTTCCAGATTGGGAGTGGGCATAAAGACAGGAACGCGGACTGAACGGGGTCATTAATCCTTGGCAACGGTAGGTTAAGGTCACAGGCCTTCCCTACCGTTGCCATCGGCTCTATGAACTGTGCCGCTTCTGGTGCCAAATCCACGCGGTGCGGATGATTTCGTCGATTTGGGTGTAGCGGGGTTTCCAGCCGAGTTCTGCGATAGCCTTTTGGCTGCCGGCGATGAGAAATGCCGGATCGCCTGGGCGGCGGGGCTGGAGCTCGACCGGAATGGGATGGCCGGTGACGCGGCGGACAGAGTCGATGACTTCCTTGACGGTAAAGCCTGCGCCATTGCCCAGGTTGTAGATGAGGCGCTGTTCGGCGGCTCGGGATGTTTCGAGAGCTTCCAAGGCAAGAAGATGGGCGTCTGCGAGGTCTGAGACGTGGATGTAGTCGCGGACGCAGGTGCCGTCGTGGGTGGGGTAGTCGTCACCGAAGATCTTGATGGCTGCCCGACGCCCGAGAGCCACATCGAGGATGAGCGGAATCAAGTGCGATTCCGGCACGTGGGCTTCGCCGCTGAGGATGACGCCGCTTCCCTTTCCGCCAGCTTCGGGCGCTCCGGCTACGTTGAAGTAGCGCAACGAAGCGGAGCGCAGCCCGTGGATGCGATGGAACCAGCCCAGCATGTATTCCACAAGCAATTTGGATTCACCGTAAGTGTTGGTGGGACGCAGAGCCGCCGTTTCGGGAATGGGTACCGATTCAGGTTCACCATAGACGGCGGCAGTGGAGCTGAAGACAAAGCGCTTCGGTCCAGCGGCGAGGATCGCCTCAAGCAGGGCGAGCGTGGAGGCTGTATTGTTGCGAAAATAAACCTCAGGATACTTCATGCTTTCGCCGGCTTCGATGAGAGCAGCGAAGTGCAGGACGCCGTCAAACGGAGCTCCCGCAGCGGTCGCGTCGCGGAAAAGTCCCTCGATGCGAGGGCGGTCTGCTATGTCCGATTCGACGAAATCGACGCCCTGGGGCACGAACTCGCGGCGGGCATGACAAAGGTTATCGACGACGACGACCTGATGGCCCTGCTGGACCAAAAGGGCTGAGACGGTTCCGCCCACGTAACCGGCGCCGCCGGTAACCATGATCTTCACAAAAAAAATCCCCCTTTTTGGGAACAATTGATATAACTTTAGACTATTACAAAGGCTGAACAGGCTCTTCGGAGCACCAAAGCTGTTCCAAGACTGCCCACCGCAAGGTGCAGGCAGCAAGCCGCAGGAGAATTGACAGACAAGCCGGGTGGGTGGGAATCAATAACTTGTTGCAAAACTTGTCTAGTTGGCCTGCAACTGCCGATACTAGTCTTTAGGGAATTACCAGTTTTGTTCTACGCTTTCGGACTCCGAATTTCTCTGGATTCCTGGGCTCAGTATGGTGATCGAAAATGAACGAATCAAGCTGCCATCCGTCTTATTGGTTGTGTGCATCCAACAAGTTTAGGTCCGGCCTGTTTTTAGGTCCGGACAGTTGGAAACCGACGGATACAGAGAGTACCACCCGCTTTGCTGCGCGGATTTTCCTCCCCCATAGGGTATCCGTATCGGCCAATGCAACTCAGCCCGGCCTTTGCCGGTTAACCGTGGCTGAAATCACCACGATCGAGGACTGAGGACATGCCATCGACCCCCTACGTCGGACGTACGCGCTTTGGATTGCTGCCTGAGCCGGAAAGCAACCCTGCGTCCTTTTTAACGAGCTGCATTATCAACGGCGCAATTTTGGCGCTGCTCCTGGTTTTTGGCACCGTAGCTCACCACGAGCTTCAGGTGCGAAAAATGGAGTCGACAGAGATCGTCTTTCCGACGACGCCGCCTCCACCGGTCGTGAAGGTGAAGATGCCGCCTCCGCCCAAGATTCCGCCTCCGCCGGAGATCAAGGTGGCGAAACTTGAGGCTCCGAAGATTGCCCTCCCAAAGATTGAGCCGAAGCCTGACGTAAAACCGACTCCAGTGGTCAAGGAAGCGATGGCCTTGCCCAAGGTGCCCGCGGCCAAGCCTTCAGTAGTGCTGGCTCCCCAACCCAAGGCGGCGTTGACGGCTGCGGCTCCGGCTGCTGTGCCGCAGGCGCATCCGGTGGTGGAACAGGTGCATTTAGGGGATATGAATGGGGTCAAGCCCAATCCCAACGCAACCCGGCCGGCGACGGTCGCGGCGCTGGGCAATCCGTATGGCGGTGCTCAGGGAGCGGCGGTAATGCCCCGTGGCGTGGTTGGTTCCACCGGGATCGGGAACGGGACTCGCTCGGGATCGAATGCGGGTAGCATAGGAAAAGTGGCTTCCACGGGGATTCCCGGCGGAACAGGCACTGCCAACAATGGTGGCGCTGGCAGTCAGGGCAGAGTCGCCTCAGTGGGAATTCCTGCCGCGTCGGCGACCGGCGGTACGTCGGCGACCGTCGCTTCGGTAGCAGACAAGACTACTCCGCCGGTGCTGTTGAGCCATGGGCAGCCGGAGTACACGAGTGAAGCAAAGCAGTTGAAGATTCAGGGGGATGTGGTTCTTCGGGTAACAATTACGACGAGTGGGGAGATGGTGGTCCACAACGTCATTCACGGTCTGGGGCATGGATTGGACGAATCGGCCATGCGTTCAGCGCCAACGTACAAGTTCCGTCCGGCCACGCAGAACGGCCAGCCGGTTCCGTACACAACGAACATCATCATTAAATTCCAGACGGCATAGCCGATGTGCGAAGGCCGGACATACTGGATTGAGACTTTGGCCGCAAAAGCCCGTAAGAGGCATCAAGCGGGCAAAGCAAGACAAGGGCGCGATTCAAAGCGCGACACGAGAAGAATTCACCTTAGGAGCTCGACATGAAGTTTCGGAACATCTCATTCCCCCTGCTGGTGCTCACGCTTGGAGTAAGTCTGGCCTACGCCAAGAAAGAACCCAAGTACGAAAAGGCGCATCAGCTCACCCCTGAACAAGCTGCTTTGGTGGAAAAGGCGATCGCACGCGAGAAAGTGATCATCAAGAACATCCAGGAGCGGACGCCGCTGGTTGAGACGTACATCCAGGATATGCGCCCGGACGAGAAGCTCTTCCAGGTGCCGATCGACGACACCTACATGTTGAACCGCGTCGACTTCCGCAAGACCTTCGGCGACAAGCCGTATGCGGCGCGCAGCGATGGCAGGCACGGCTTTTTCAAGGGGTCTGCGGGGGCATTCGCCAGCATAGGCAAGGCGCTGCACCTCGACAAGGAAAGATTCAACGTCGAGGGCTTCACGCAGATGATGTTTGTGGACCCTATCGGCTTTGATCAGCAGCACTATGTATTCAGCTACGTTCGGCGCGAGTTCCTGGGCAGCGTGCGGACATGGGAATTTGACGTGCAGCCCAAGGTCTCCGGAGTTGGCCGCTTCTATGGCCGTGTCTGGATTGAAGATCAGGACGGCAATGTCGTCCGCTTCAACGGCACCTACACCGAAGGCTCAAGCGAAGATACCAGCAAGGAGTGGTTTCACTTCGACAGCTGGCGCATCAACATGCAGCCCGACCTGTGGCTGCCGGTGGCCATCTATGTGGAAGAATCGCAGCGCATCGAAGGCGGCAAAACGGTTGGCCTGAGGGCACAGACACACTTCTGGGGCTACTCGCTGACGCTGCCGACCCGGGATAGCGAGAATGTGTCGGTCCAGGTAGAGGGCGCGGTGGATCAGAGTGCGGACTCACAGGATATGACTCCGCTGCAGGCGACACGCGCGTGGGTTTCTCAGGCAGAAAACAACGTGCTTGACCGGCTGGTGCAGGCAGGATTGCTCGCGCCTCCGGGCGACTTCGAGAAGAATACCCTCGACCAGATCGTGACCAACCTTGAAGTGCCGAACAACCTCAACTTCCCTGACCCGGTGCATTGCCGGATCCTGCTCACGACGACGGTTGAAGCAACCACCGTCGGCAACACCATCCTGTTGAGCAAGGGGCTGATCGACACCCTGCCGCGCAATGAAGAAACCATCGCATCGGTAGTGGCCATGGAGCTGGCGCATGTGGCTCTCGGACACCATATCGATACGCGGTATGCCTTCAACGACCGCCTGCTCTTCCCCGATGAGTCCTCGTTCCAGCGCATCAAGATGAACCACTCGGATGCCGACAACGCCACGGCTGCCAAGAAGGCGGTTGAGTATCTGTCGACCTCGATGTACAAGGACAAGACTTCGAACGCCGGCCTCTACTATGCGCAGCTGGCTGACATGGGCAAGGCGCTGAAGCAGCTGAATACGCCGAAGCTGGGTGATTCACTGCTGAAGGCGGACGGAACGCCGTGGATGTCCGATTTGGCCAAGAGCGCTCCCAAGCTGGACCAGGACGACACCACACAGGTAGCCGCGCTGCCCCTTGGCAGCTGGCTCAAGACCGATCCGTGGGACGACAAGGAGCACGCGTTGAACGCCAAGTTCTACGCGCCCATGAATGCCCGCGACAAGATGCCGTTTGAAGTGACGGCCATCTACTACAAGCTGGAACGGTATGAGGATGCGCAGAAGGCTCCAGCGGGGCCTGCTCCAGCCGGAACGCCTGCGCCTGCTGCACCGGCGCCGGGTACCAACTAGTTCCACCAGGTTAAACGCGATACAATTCGAAGTAGAGACAACAGCCGGGAGGCTCCAGATCACAAGGTCTGGGCTCCCGGCTAACTTTTGTCTGTGGACGGGTGTCAAACTCGGGTCCTGCGCGGGGTTTGCCCAGTCTCTGGGCCCTACCAAGTCCATCAAAGCTCGCCTGGACGCGACCACCCACTAATTCGAATCGGAACTAGGCGAAATCACTCAGGAAACGCACACTGATGACCAAAAGCAAGGTTTTTTGCGCTCTTTTCATTCTTCTTTCGGTGCTGGGCCTTGGCTCGGCCTCGTCGTCTGCCCAGGTCGCCCCGACGGCTTTCCGTAATCCAATTTCGCTCACGGTAGGCGGCACGGTTTCGGCATTCGACCCGGACTATGTTCAGAACAAGCTGGTAGGCATTGGAGCCTACGTGGATCTGAATGTCTTCCACGGCCTGGGCGTCGAGGCCGAAGGCCGCTGGCAGCGGTTCCATGAGTTCTACGGAATCAGCCAGGATAATTACTTGATCGGCCCGCGCTACCAGATCCACCACATATGGCGTCTTTCACCCTACGTGAAGGCGGTGGGAGGCTTTTCCAATATGAATTTTGGGGAAGGCATCGGTACCGGGCGCTTCACCACGTACGCCGTTGGCGGCGGCGTCGATCTGCACGTGACACGGCGCTGGAGCGTGCGCGCATTTGACGCGGAGTACCAGTACTGGCCCGACTTTTTAGGCGGGAGTCTGAGGCCTTACGGAGCAAGCGCTGGAGTCAGTTACCGGGTCTTTTGAGTGTGGGTGTGAACACCTCACACTCACACTTCACTTGGCAATGACGTCGATGGCTACCGGGATCGAATGCGGCGGCATGCAGGACTCATTGTTGCAGGCCTGATAGTGCAGCGTGCCTTCAACCAGATGGTTTCCGCGCGATGCGACCAGTTCGGCGTGGATTACGAATTCGCCAGTATAGACGCTCAGCTTTTCCTGCGGATTGATGGCGAAGGCGTAGTCTGCTCCCGGCGGGAAGGTTGCATTGGCCAGGCGGACCCCGTTGCTATCAGGCAGCTTCAGCGTTGTCGGGATCAGGTAATCGCTGTGGGGCGTATGCGAGTTGACATGCAGCCCGTTCGCCACTTTGAAATGCAGATCCACGACGGCGGATTTGTCGGCAGTGACGGTGATTTGCTCTGGAAAGAGGTATGTTACCGCTGCCGGCTTGGCGCCGGCCTTGGAGCTGTCCGCGCGGCTCTGCGAATCTTCCTGAGGGACCTGAGCAGCGAGAGGCAGCGCGGCTAAAGCGAGAGAAAGCTGCAAGACAATGAATCGGTTCATCTTGTTCCCTTCCCTAACCCAGCCTGCAATGTCCCGCCGGCGAGCGCCTTGCGGATGTTGCCCTCCAGATCATCCTTGGAGGTGAGACCAAAGGTGGCGCCGACGATGGTACCGCTGCGATCCACGAAGTACGAAGTCGGATACACATCACCATCGCCATAGCTCTTGGCGATCGAATCGCCGTCTAGCAGAACGGGGTAGGAAATATGCAATTGAGCTACGGACTTGGCTATGTCTACCTTTTCCTTGGCGAGCAGCTTGGGATCGTCCTTGTCCAGATCGTCGAATGACACGCCCAGAATCTCGAAACCCTGGGGAGAGTACTGCTTTTCGAGTTCCACCAGCCATGGAGTCTCAATCTTGCATGGAGCGCACCATGTGGCCCAGAAGTTGAGCTGGACGGCTTTGCCCTTGTAATCGGCCAGCGAAACCTTTTCGCCCTTGAGATTGGTGAGCGTGAAGGCTGGAGCGCGTTTGCCCACCAGCGGCGAGCTCATATGGCCAATGCCCGCGTCTCCGCCAGTGCTGCTGGTGGCATTATCCGGCACCAGCACAACCTGAGACTGTTTGGCGAGCGCGGCCGCGGCAGCCTGCCTGCGATTTTGCCAGTTGGCCCAGCCTGCGAGGCCGAGCAGCACCAGAACGAAAACCACCACGCTTACGACAAGAACATTACGCTTCACGAGATCAGTCACCCCAATCCACTGCCCACTCCATTGTAAGCCGGACGCTCGTTGGATGAGGTGATAAGGGCAGCGGTTACAGAAACTGGTACCATCGGAAACGCATGGGAAGTGATATTTCAGGCAAGAATGGTGGTTTGGGATTGACTCCAGCGCAGCTGGTGCGCACCGAGGCAGCGGCGCTGGAAGCGCTTGCCGTCCGGCTCGAAGGAGAAATGTCCGCCGGGTTTGAGCGGGCCGTGGACCTTGTTATTCGCTGCGGCGAAGGGCGCGGGCGCGTCGTGGTCACCGGCATGGGCAAGAGCGGAATCATCGCGCAGAAGATCGCCGCCACGCTCAGTTCGACGGGCTCGGCGGCTCTGTTTCTACATCCCGCCGAGGCGGTGCATGGCGATCTCGGAGTGCTGATGCCGGGAGATGTGGTGATTGCGCTTTCGGCAAGCGGCGAGACGGAGGAGATTCTGCGGCTGCTGGCTACGCTCAAGCGCAAGGGCGATGCGCTGATCTCGTTCTGCTGCAATCTGCAATCTACGCTGGCGCTGGCCAGCGATGTGGCGCTCGATGTGGGCGTGGAGCGTGAGGCTTGCGGCATGAATCTGGCTCCGACCGCCTCCACCACGGCGATGCTGGCGCTCGGCGACGCGCTGGCGATTGCGGTTTCGCTGCGCAAAGGCTTTCGAGCCGAGGATTTTGCCGATCTGCACCCCGGCGGCAAGCTAGGCAAGAAGCTGGCTCTGGTGCGGGATCTGATGCACTCGGGCGAGGCTGTTCCAGCGGTGGGTGCAGCGACGCTGATGACGGATGTGATCTACGAAATGAGCCGCAAGAAGCTGGGACTTACCACAGTGCAAGATTCAGGAAGACTGCTGGGCGTGATCAGCGACGGCGATCTGCGACGGCTGCTTGAGCGCGAGGGCGGCGCAGCGCTGAGCAAGACGGCGGGCGAGGCAATGAATCCACATCCGAGGACGATTGGAGCGCAGGAGCTGGCCGCGCGGGCGCTGGCCGAGCTTGAGGAAAAGAAGATCACTTCGCTGGTCGTGGTAGATGGCGCGGGCCGAGTCGAGGGCGTGCTGCATCTGCATGATCTTTGGGGCATGGAGTTGATCTGAGGTGGATCTGAATTGGCTTTGAACTAGTTTGCGCCAGCCGCCACGGCGCTCGACCTCCTGCCCGGTCTTGCTTCGCTGCGCTAAACTTACTTTGCATTAGGCGAACCGCTGGACATGTGAATCCCATGTGAGTCCAAGGAGATCGTGCTCCGATGACGACTGCTTCCGCCAATACGAAACGGCCCGAGCCGAAAGACCCCGAAGTTCCGCTTGAGCAAAAGGTGGCTTTTGAGACGCAAGGCGCCGGACGCGTGATCGCCTGGGCCAGTTGGACCAGCTTCTTTTTTGCGCTGCTGCAAAGTCTCTGCACCTTTTTTGCCGCTGTAGACGGCGTGAGGCTGCTGATCGGAGCGGGCGCATTGGTAGTAAGCGCCGGCGTCGGCGCGACCATGGATTGGGTTCATGCGGATTGGCTGCGGTTGCCGATGATCGGGCTGGCTCTGGCCGGTTCCCTGCTGAATCTGGTGGTTTTATGGCAGATTCGGCGGCTGCGCAATCGTCCCGCGGCGCAATGGCGGCAGAAGCCGGCAAGCCGGCACAAGATTCGCATGGAGCAGGTGCAGTTTGTCTTATCGATTGTGACGCTGGTGCTGATTGCCGTTGAAGAGTATTGGCATTTGCGCTGGCATCATCATGTGTGAAGTAAAATCCGGGTTGCGGATTGCACAATTCGCCCGCCTTATGTTGAAGGCAAGCGGTTGAGGTGAAATGACCAAGAATGCTCAGAAAATGTTCGCAGCTGCAATTGTCGGACTCTCGCTTGGAATCGCTACTCTGGACATGGAGAAGCTTTCCAGCATAAGTGCCAATCCCATTCTTGGCGTGTTTCAGGAGGGGCTGATTTTCGCGCTGGTCCCTGGTTTGATCCCCTCAGTGGCCGTAGGGTCTTTGTGGATTGGTTGCGTTGTCAACGCAACCTTTTACTTTGCTCTCATATGGTCGATTAGCAGCTTGTTGCAAAGACATCGCCGCAAGCAACGCAAAGCAAGTCCAATTCAGGAAGACCACCTCGGTTAGGATTGGAGTTGCTGTTTAGCCGAGATTTTCCTCATCGCACAGTTCCGTGGGTTCAAGAGAGCCAATCAGGTCCGCGCCCGAGGGCAAGTTGAGAACATCCCTACTCATCCCACTATTGACATTTAGTTTTGTTCTTGTGGCGCAAAGCACAAGCGAACACGATGCGTTTATCTACGCCAGACGCGAGATAACAGGGCTGCGTACCGTCGTTCCAAAGAATGGCTACATTCCCGACGAAGGGACCGCCGTCGCGATGGCGTACGCAGTGGCCGTGCCTATCTATGGAAAGAGCCAGATGGAGCGAGAGAAACCGTTTCGTGCCGAATTGGAGGGCGGAGTCTGGACTGTACTTGGAACGCTGCAAGGCTCCGGCCCAGGGAGTGGTGTTGTCGGGGGAACTCTAATTATGCAAATCGATCAGCAGAGTGGCAGAATCCGTTTCTTGGGCCATGACGAGTGACGAACCTTAATTGTTGAGGGCGTCCCGAAGCAAAACGCAAGGAAGTCCCAAACTTTGCACCCGAAGCCCACTGCCGCATTAGAAACCAAGAATGGCAGCAACTTGTTCACGATCGAACAAACAAGTCGCGTTTCGCTACTCAGGCAAATCCCCCTCGCCCGAACATTTAGAATGGTGGCTGCTGTGGGTTCTCTTGCGCTGCGTCTTTGAAGCGGCGGGAAAGCACGTTGAATTATTCGTATGCATCGTTGGTCGAAACTGTTTGTTCCTACATTGCGTGAGGCTCCGGCGGATGCCGAAGTAGCCAGTCACAAATTTCTGCTGCGGGCCGGGTATATCCGGCAGCTTGGCGCGGGCATTTACAGCTATCTGCCGCTGGGGCAGCGGGCGCTGAACAAGATCATCGGCATCGTCCGCGAGGAGATGGACCAGATCGGGCAGGAGTTTTTCCTGCCCGCGATCCATCCACGCGAGGTCTGGGAGCAGAGCGGGCGCTGGTCTCTGATGGGCGACAACATGTTTCGCCTCAAGGACCGCAAGGGCGCAGAACTGTGCCTGGGCATGACGCACGAAGAAGTGATGACCGGCATCGCTCGCAACGAACTGCGCAGTTACAAGCAGTTGCCGCAGATCTGGTACCAGATTCAGACCAAGTTTCGCGATGAGCCGCGGCCCAAGGCGGGCCTTCTGCGTGTGCGCCAGTTCACCATGAAGGACAGCTATTCGTTCGACATAGACGCGGCGGGGTTGGACAAAAGTTTCGACCTGCATGACGCCGTTTACCGGAAGATTTTTACCCGATGCGGGCTGAAATTTGTTGCGGTCGATGCAGATTCAGGCGCTATGGGCGGGTCGCAGTCGCAGGAGTTCATGGTCTACACCGACGCTGGCGAAGATCTGATCGCCAGTTGCCCCGTTTGCGGTTATGCGGCGAATACCGAAAAGGCGATTTCCGTTCTGGAGCCGGTGACAGAGATGGAGCCGACCGGCGACGGCCTGCCGGAGCTGGTGCTCACTCCAGGGCTGGGCGCGATTGCCGATGTGGCTGAGTTCTTCAAGATTTCTCCCGCTTCGGATATCAAGTGCGTGGCCTATATGGCGCTGAAGCGCGGCGAACGCGGCAAACCGGATAGCTGGCATGGGCTGGCGGCCTTTCTGCGCGGCGATCATCAGGTGAATGAAACCAAGCTGACGGCCGAAGTAGGCGCGGCTGAGCTGCGCACCATGAATGGCGAAGAACTGGAAGAATTTCTCCACGCTCCGGCTGGATTTCTAGGGCCGGTGGGGCTTTCTCCTGCCTCTGCGCCACTCACCAGCGGGCTCACCGTTGTGATCGATAAGGGGCTCGAAGGCCGCAAGAATCTTGTCGCAGGCGCCAACAAGCTGGATTACCACTTCCGCAATGTGACCCCAGGCCGGGATTTCTCGTGGACGCTGGCAGCCGACATTCGCACGGTGAACGAAGGCGAGGCTTGCCCGACGCCTGGTTGCACCGGCAGGCTCGTCGTCGGCAAAGCGGTCGAAGTTGGCCACATCTTCAAGCTCGGCTACAAGTACACTTCTTCGATGGGCGCGACCGTGCTCGATCCCAACGGCAAAGAAGTGATCCCGATCATGGGCAGCTACGGCATTGGAATCGAGCGAATCTTAACAGCAGCCATCGAGCAATCGAACGATGCCAACGGCTTTTGGCTGCCGGCGAGCATTGCGCCGTTTACGGTAGTTGTGACAGTGACGAACGTGACCGATCCCCTGCTCAAGGAAACGGGCGAGACGCTGGCCGCGCAGCTTGAGGCAGCGGGCATCGACGTGCTGCTGGATGATCGCGATGAGCGCGCCGGGGTCAAGTTCAAGGATGCGGATCTGGTCGGCATTCCGTATCGCATAAACGTCGGCAAGAAGGTTGCCGAGGGTAAAGTGGAGTTGGTTACGCGGCCGGTTCCGGGTAGTGAAGATGTGGAGATTGGCGAGATTGTGAACCGGTTGAAGAGCCTTGCTTAGAGTTCTGTGGGATCCCACCCTTGCCACAAAGAACGTGGCAAGGATGGGGCACCCGGTTTCTTGTTGATTGGGGCTGCGGGGGTAGATGATATGGCATTAAAAGTCCGGCTCGCGAAACCCACGACACGAGGCGCATGGGGCAGCTTGCTGCTCAAGTCTGCATTGGTCTTTGTGGGCGTGGTCACGATCCTGGTATGCCTGGTGGGCGGCTACTACTACTATCGCTATCAGGGCATTGTGGATGAACGGCTCAAGCAGCCCTTGTTTGAAACGACTGCCAAGATTTATGCCGCTCCGCGCGAGGTGCGTCCAGGGCAAAAGCTGACCGTCACCGCTATCGCAAATGAGTTGCGGTCAGCGGGATATTCAGCAGACGGAGCATCGAAGCTTTCGCCGCTTGGCACCTACACAGTGAACGGCAGCAGCATCGCCGTGCGGCCCGGTCCGCAGAGCTACCACTCGCAGGATGGCGCAACAATTCAATTCGAGAATGGCGTGGTTCATGCGCTCGTCGACGATCGCGGACAGGCTCTTTCAAGCTATGAACTGGAGCCGGTGCTGGTCACGGGCCTGAGCGAAGACGCCAACCGCACCAAGCGCCGGCTGCTCACCTTCGACGAAATCCCGCC
>Ga0302326_10017109_pt1 | contig 15139 bp, 13 predicted proteins | sample Palsa_T0_3_FD_202264 | JGI IMG/M metagenome (GOLD analysis project Ga0302326, IMG submission 202264) | Peat permafrost microbial communities from Stordalen Mire near Abisko, Sweden - Palsa_T0_3 | ecosystem: Environmental > Terrestrial > Soil > Palsa > Peat permafrost | place: Sweden: Abisko...
CGGGGGTGCCGTCTGCCCGGCGATGAAGCCCACCACCGGCTTCTTCACATACAGCTTCACAAACTCCGCAGCAGCCTCTTCCGCCGATCCGCCAATCTCGCCGATCATGATGATCGCCTCGGTCTCAGGATCGTCGTTCAGCAGCCGCAGCGCGTCGATATGCGTGGTCCCGATGATCGGATCGCCGCCAATGCCGATGGCCGTCGACTGCCCGACGCCGCGCTGCGTGAGCTGATGCACAGCCTCATACGTCAGCGTGCCGGAGCGCGAGACGATCCCGACCGAGCCCTCTTTGTGGATGCGCGCCGGCATGATGCCAATCTTCGCCTTCCCCGGCGAAATCACGCCAGGGCAATTCGGTCCGATCAGCCGCGACTTTGAAGTCTTGAGCTTGGTCCAAACCTTCACCATGTCCAGCGTCGGAATGCCTTCCGTGATGCAGACGATCAGCGGAAGACCCGCGTCTTCGGCCTCGAGAATCGCATCCGCGGCAAACGGCGGCGGTACAAAAATCACCGTCGCATTCGCGCCCGTTTTCTCCACCGCGTCAGCGACGGTATTGAACACCGGCCAGCCTTCATGCGTCGACCCGCCCTTGCCTGGCGTCACTCCGCCGACGACAACAGTGCCGTATTCGGCAGCGCCTTTCGCATGAAAGGTTCCTTCTTTGCCGGTAATTCCCTGCACAATGAGCCGCGTGTTTTTATCCACCAGAACCGCCATTTTATGCTCCCACCTTTGCCGCCGCGGCGACCACCAAATCCGCTGCATCTTTCATCGTTTCTCCAACTTGAAAATCCAATCCGGATTCCTTCAGAATCTTGCGGCCTTCTTCAACATTGGTCCCTTCCAGGCGCAGCACAATCGGAACCTTGACGCTCAAATTCCGCGCTGCGGCAACAACGCCCGTAGCCAGCCGGTCAACGCGCAGAATGCCGCCAAAGATATTGATGAAGATGGCCTTCACGTTCGCGTCGGAGAGCAGAATTTCGAACGCATGTTCGATCTGCTCCTGCGTTGCGCCGCCGCCCACATCGAGAAAATTCGCCGGGCTCCCGCCTGCATATTGGATGATGTCCATCGTAGCCATCGCGAGGCCCGCGCCATTCACCATGCAGGCAATTGATCCGTCGAGCTTGATGTAGTTGAGCGCATACTTGCTCGCTTCGACCTCAAGCGGGTCTTCTTCGGCCGTATCGCGCAGAGCCTTGATGGCCGGATGACGAAACAGCGCGTTGTCGTCGAAGGTGATCTTCGCGTCCAGTGCGAACAGCTTGTCGTCCTTGGTGGTGATGAAGGGATTGATCTCGATCAGCGACGCGTCCGTGTCCATGAAAGCCTTATACAGGCTCTGGAAGAAAGTGACCGCCGCATTGATCTGCGTGGGCTTGAGGCCCAGGGCGAAAGCCAGCTTGCGCGCCTGCCACGCGCCAAACCCAACGGCCGGATCGATGGTCTCCTTGAAGATGGCCTCGGGCGTCTTCGCGGCCACTTCCTCAATCTCCATGCCGCCAGCCTGCGAGGCCATGAACACCAGCTTGCCGGTGGCGCGATCGAGAACGATCCCAAGGTAAAGCTCGCGATCGATGGCCGCTGTCTCTTCGACAAGCAACCGCTGCACCTTCTGCCCCGCGGGGCCAGTCTGGTGCGTCACCAGTTGCATGCCCAGGATGTTTTTCGCATACAACTCGGCGTCCTCGCGGGTCCTGGCCACTTTCACGCCGCCGCCTTTGCCGCGGCCTCCGGCATGAATCTGCGCCTTCACCACCACACCGCTTGCGCCCTCGGCAAACAGCTTGCGCGTCACCTCGATCGCTTCTTCCAGCGTGTTGGCCATCTCGCCCTTGGGCACGGCAACGCCGTACTTGGCCAGAATCTCTTTTGCCTGATACTCGTGAATTTTCAAGTTGGGTCCGCCCAGTCCGCTGTTGCCAGTCCGCTGTTGTTTGAGGGATTCGGCGCCGGACACGGTGAACCCGAGGCCAGCGAAGCCGTGACAGCGATATTCAAATACTATCTTGCGGCCCAAAGGCGCAGCAAACCGCCGCCCTGCACTTTCTCACAATGCGCCCTGCGTGAGCGGACCGGCGCGCAGCCAGTTACCATATTGGAATATGACCTTGGTGAAGGAGTTCCTCAAGCCGCTCGCTGAAGACGGCACCGCGCTCACCCGCGAGCAGGCTGCTGACGTGCTTACCGAGATTCTCACCGGCTCGGTTCCCGACGTCGAGATTGCCGCCCTGGTCACTGTCCTGGCCACGCGCGGGGAGCAGGTGCTGGAGCTGACCGGCTTCGTCGATGTCATGCGGCAGCGCGCCACGCCTGTCCCAATCGACCCTGAGGAACGCGCGGAGTTGGTCGACATCGTCGGCACCGGCGGGGGCGGACCGCTCACCTTCAACATCTCTTCCGGCGCAGCACTCATCGCCGCCGCCGCGGGCGCCAAAGTGGCCAAGCACGGCAACCGCGCCGTCACCTCCCGCTGCGGCGCTGCAGACGTGCTCGAAGCCCTCGGCGTTCCCATCGATCTTTCTCCCGCGCTGGCCGCCGAGTGCCTGCGCGCCACACGCTTCATGTTTCTCTTCGCGCCTCTCTACCATCCGGCCATGAAGGCCGTTGGGCCGTTGCGCCGCGCCTTAGGTTTTCGCACCATCTTCAACCTCTGCGGCCCGCTCACCAACCCTGCCGGAGCCCGCAACCAGGTGATCGGCGTCCCTGCGCCCAGCCGCGTCCTTCTCGTCGGCCGTACCCTTGCGGCGCTGGGAGCAAAACGCGCCTTCGTCGTCCACGGAACCGACGGCATCGACGAGCTCACCACCACGGGCGAGTCCATCGTCGCGCGCGTCGAAGAATCCGAAGCCGGTCCGCCTACGCTGAAGGGCGCACGCGTAACCCCGGAGATGGCCGGCCTCACCCGCGCCACGCCCGAAGACTTTGCCCAGTTCGCCGGCGGCGACGTCGAAACCAACGCGGCGCTGCTCTACGACGTCATCACCGGCATTCCCGGCCCCCGCCGCGATATCGTCCTGCTCAACGCCGCAGCCGCCCTGGTAGCCGCCGGCCGCGCCTTCGATCTCAAGGAGGGCGTAGCCATGGGCGCCGAAGCGATCGACTCCGGACAGGCCGCGGCCACGCTGGCCAAGCTGCGCCAGTTCGGGGAGAAGCACTCTACGGTGCAGTAAGGTTGCTCGTGGCGAACGGGAAATGGTATATACTACGGTATAGACCATGAGCCGAGAGGCCGACAATGAGCGCTACCAACGCAAAATCCAAACCGCAGACCGCGCCCCCGGCTACCCTGGTGCCCAAAACCGCCAAGCTCTTCAAGAACGGCCGCAGCCAGGCCGTGCGTCTGCCAAAGGAGTTCCGCTTCGACGGCAAGGAAGTCGCCATCCGCCGCGACCCAGCCACCGGCGAAGTCATCCTTGCGCCGGCTCCTCTCGAACCGTCCATAGGCTTCGATGAGTGGTTCGCCCTCTACGACGCACTCCCCGACGACGCCTCGGAAGAGGAATTCGCCAAGCTCCCGCCGCGCCCCAAGAGCCTTACATCGGATCAGCTCTTCAAGATCATCGATCGCGCCCATTTTCCAACCGATTTCATGGCGCATCGGCGGACACTCATGCCGCAGGACCCGTGGGAAGAGCGCTTCGCTGTATGGGATGCGTTGGGTTCGCCGGATGAAGACGAACTCGAACGGGACCACACGCCGCCGGCAGAGCGAGATTTTTTCTAAATGCCTCTCACGCATCTGCTCGACACAAACATTGTCAGCGACTTTGTGCGCGGAAACTTTCCGGCGGTTCGGCAGCATATCGCACGAGCGCCGATCGATTCCCTTGCCGTCTCAATGGTCACTGAGGCAGAACTTCTATATTGGGTCCTTTGCCGTCCGGGGAGCACCCGCACCCGTGTCGGAGTTGCAGATTTTCTCTTGCGCGTTCCAAGCCTCCCCTGGGACGGCGGGGCAGCGCAGATTTGCGCCCGCACCCGAGATGCACTGAAGCGCAACGGTCTAGTTTTGAGCACCACGGACCTGATGATCGCCGCCCACGCGCTGTCCCTGAACCTGACCCTGGTCACGCACGATCAAGCCTTCGCGTTCGTCGACGGCCTCAAAACCGAAGATTGGACCATCCCCTGAAGGTCCGCGGGTGAGCATTCGCGCATTCCGGCCCGTTACAACGCATCCCGCCGGCCTGCCAACTTGCGCGCCAGCAGCCACGAAGCCAATGAGATCCCCCCCGCCAGCGCAACCCAGCCCGCCTGCGCCAATGGCTGGTTTATTGTCATGGAAAGGTGCGGCACGCTGACTGAAACGTCCTTGAGCGCCGGGAATCCTGTGCGGAACAGTTCCACGCCTTCCCAGGCAAACACTCCGGCGATCAACACAAATCCCGGCACAGCCCGCTTCCAGGGGAAGGGAATCGGCGCAGGCATCGCGGATTCTTCGATTACCCGCTCCATCACCGCGGCCAGAAAGCCTGAGGATGGCACAATCGGTTCTTCCGAAGCCAGAATCGATTCTGTTTTGCTTAACTCCGGCGCTTTCATTTCCTGTTGATTCCGGTCCATTTCAAACCCCCTTGCCCGCGTCGTTCGCTTCCTCAATTTGACTGCCCTTTGGGTGCCCCACCCTTCGCGGTCGCCGCGGCGATCGAAGGGTGGGATCCCCGCTCCGCTTCCAACCCCGGAAACCGTCTTCGCAACAGCTCCCGCGCCCGCGATAACCGCGCCTTCACCGTTCCCTCCGGCAGCCTCATCGTTAGTGCCGCCGCCGCCACGTCCATCTCATGAAAATAGTAGAGCACTACCGGTTCGCGGTAGCGCACCGGCAAAGAAAGCACCGCACGCCGGACTGTCTCCGAGCTGAGCTTTGCTGTCAATGCCTGGTGCTGCCCAGCGGGCGCAGAGGGCTCGGCAATCTCCTCCAGCGGCACATTCAAGGTTGGAAACCGCTTCAGCTCGGAGCGGAACAGGTTTGCCGCCAGCGCAAACAGCCAGGTAGAGAAGCTTCCCTCGCGCCGCCATCCGGCCAGCCCTCGCCAGGCGCGGACAAAGGCCTCCTGCGCCAGTTCCTCGGCCCGTTCGCGATCGCGGCAATAGCGCCACGCCATATTCACCAGCGGCCCTTGCCAGCGGCGCACAATTCCCTCGAAGGCCTGGGCGTTGCCCGCCAGCACCCGCTCCACATCGGCCAGATCCTGGCTCGGGTCCTTTGGCGCAGCCTTGCTTCGCAGCGCGCTTGTGGGCGTGTCGATCAATGCGGACAATCTCCAAACGGTGGGACCGCCAACCCTCCGGCCCGGTTGCATTTTGTTTTGCCAGGCAGCTTCCAAACAAAATGCAACCGCGTTCCGCGCCTCTCGGTCCCACCATTCGCAAGCAACAAAAACGCGGTAAGCGAATCAGGAGGATCCTATGACGCATCTCGCACTTTCGTTCGTCGAGTCGGATAATATCTTCGGCAGCTTTGGTCTGTGGGCCTTTCTTTCCGTCGGCGCCGTGGCGCTGTTCGGTATTTTTCTGCCCGTCAACATCTGGCTCGAATCCCGCCGCAAGGAACGCGAAGCCTTCTACAAGGCAGAGACCCTGCGCCGCGTGAGCGAGGCCTCCGGCGATGCCGGGAAAGCGTCGATCGATTTCCTGCGCGAGCAAAATCGAATTGCGCAGATGAAGACCATCGAAGGCCTGAAGATCGGCGGCCTGATCATGACCGCCATCGGCATCGGCGTCGTGGTGCTGCTGTGGGTTCTTGCCGGCCCCACGATCTCTGTCTGCGGACTCATCCCCCTGCTGATGGGCCTTGCCATGCTGGCCTACGTCTACTTTTTCGCCGCTCCCGTGCAATAGGAAAGCGGGCGCGGCAAATCGGCAGATCCACTCACGATCGGAATATCCGCACACGCGGGCCGTGAATCTCCTCCGCCGCTCGGACATCCAACGAGTGGCTCCGGAACACCCGGACGAACCGCATGACCAACCCCCAGCCTCAGCCCGCAGTTTTCATCCCTCATGGCGGAGGGCCCTGCTTCTTCATGGATTGGAGTTGGGGTCCGCCCGACACCTGGCACGCCACTCAGCGCTTCCTTGAGGGGCTCGCCGCTACGCTGCCGGCTCCGCCCAAGGCGCTGCTCGTTATCAGCGGCCATTGGGAGGAGCCGGCCTTCACCGCCAGCGCTGCCCCCGCGCCCAGGCTCATCTTCGACTACTCCGGCTTCCCCGAGCACACCTACCGCCTCACCTGGCCCGCGCCCGGCAATCCCCAACTCGCCATGCGCGTGGCCGACATGCTCAGGCAAGCCGGCCTTCCCTCTGCGATCGACGCGACCCGCGGATTCGATCACGGCGTCTTCGTGCCATTGAAAGTGGTCTTCCCCAACGCGGAGATCCCCGTCGTCACGCTCTCGCTTGCCGCATCGCTTGACCCGGCGCTTCATCTCGCCGCCGGACGCGCCCTGGTCCCGCTGCGCGACGAAGGTGTTCTCATCGTCGGCAGCGGCATGAGCTTTCACAATCTGCGCGCCTACATGCGCCCCGAGACCGGCGAGCGCGCCCGGACCTTTGATGACTGGCTCACCCGCGCCGTCGAGTCGCCCGCTGACGAACGCACAGCCCTCCTGGCTGAGTGGCGCAAAGCTCCCTTCGCCGCGTTCGCCCATCCCCGCGAGGAGCACCTGATTCCTCTCCTGGTGGCCGCCGGCGCCGGCAGCCACGCTCCCGGCAAGCGCGTCTTCATCGATGAGCCCATGGGCGCGCGCGTCAGCGCTTATCGCTTCGACTAAAGACCCTCCCCCGTTAACTCAACGCCACCACAAAGGGGTGCCTGTGAGAAATGCGGGCTAGAAGTCCCGACTCCAGAGGATGGAAGGTTCCACTCGTGTGCGGCAGGCCGGAAAGAGTGGGTCGCAAAACAGAGAGTATCGGCCTCCGGCATGATTCTCTGCTAGGGGTTCTACGAAACTAACCCGAAATCGGGCCTGTTTTAGCCAGTTGAGTTATTGATAATAAAGAAGAAGACTCACTGGCGGAGAGAGGGGGATTCGAACCCCCGGTACAGCTTTTGACCGTACAACGGTTTAGCAAACCGCCGCCTTCAGCCACTCGGCCATCTCTCCGCGTCCTGACAGGGATTATACCGGAAGTTGGGCTTCGGGTGCGCCGCAGGCTCAAAACCGGCGAATCCGCGGCAGATCCTGAAAGCGCCCGGATCACCCACAGCCTTCGTTTTTTTTCTTTCTGGAAACGGCCAGGATTGTTAGATTCGCAGTCATGCACATGGCCTCCCAGCCCGCTCGGCGCAAAATGCGCTTTCTGCCACTGATTGCCGCCACCTACTTTATGGTGTCGGGCGGTCCTTATGGCATCGAGGACATCCTTGGCGGAGCGGGGTTCGCCAAGGCCATCGTCATTCTGCTGGTGTTGCCGTTCCTGTGGTGTCTGCCCACCGCGCTCATGATCGGCGAACTGGCCAGCGCCATTCCTGCCGAGGGCGGCTTCTACGTTTGGGTTCGGCGCGCGCTGGGCCCGTTCTGGGGCTACCAGGAGGGGTGGCTCTCGCTCTCCGCCAGCATCTTCGATATGGCTATTTATCCGGCCATTTTCGTGCTTTACCTGGGCAAGTTCAGCCCGGCTCTTACCGATGGCTGGCGCGGCTACGCCTGGTCGCTGGCCGTCGTCGCCCTGTGTTGCGCTTGGAATCTGCGCGGTGCTCCGGCAGTGGGCGATGGCTCAGTATGGATGTTTGTGCTGTTGCTGGCGCCTTTCGTGGTCTTTGGAGTGCTCGCGCTTTGGCACTGGTCGGCTGCGCATCCCGCCGTGCAATGGAGCCAGCCAGCCTCGGAGGAAGCCCTGTCCACCGCGATCCTGGTGGCCATGTGGAATTACATGGGGTGGGACAATGCGTCCACCGTGGCGCAGGAGGTCGAGAATCCGCAGCGCAACTATCCTCGCGCCATGATCGCTGCAACCGCACTGGTGGCGATCACCTATATTGTGCCGCTGGCGTTCATGGCTCTCGCCGGCCTTCCCTCCACCGGCTTTTCCACCGGCGACTGGGTGCACGCGGCGCAATCGGTCGGCGGCCCGCTGCTGGGCTTTGCGGTGGTTGGTGGCGGGGCCATCACCGGCATTGGCATGTTCAACGCGCTGGTGTTGAGTTATTCGCGCCTGCCCATGGCCATGGCGGAGGAGGGAATGCTCCCGCTCGTGGTGGCCAAACGCAACAGCCGCGGGGTGCCATGGGTAAGCGTAGTGCTGTGCGGCCTGGCCTGGGCGCTGGCGCTCAATCTGCCCTTTGAGCGGCTCATCTCCATCGACCTGATTCTGTATGGCTCAAGCCTGCTGCTGGAGTTTGTGGCTTTGGTGGTGTTGCGCGTCCGAGAGCCCGAGCTCGATCGCCCCTTCAGGGCCGGCAACTTTGCTGTCGCCTGCATGCTCGGAGCGGGTCCCGCCGCATTGATTGGCTACGCGCTTTACGCATCGCGGGACGAAAAGATCATCGGCAACACATCGGCGCTGTTGTTCGCGTTCGGGGTGAGCCTTCTGGGGCCGATCCTTTATTGGGCAACGGCTTTGCCCATCGCGCGGCGGCGCCTGGCGGCCGTGCCGGCGGACGGGGGCTAAGCATTTTTCGGAGATAGCGTAGCCCTGAGTTTTATTCGTACCCCACCCTTTCTGCAGAAAAAAGCGACGCCCCGACCGAAGGGGGCACCCCGGCGCCCAGATGGGGCCCGAAGCCTGGCTAGGCTCCGGCTTTCTGCTTCGCCTCGTCGCCCAGCTTCGCCTTATTGTCCAGAAACTGCTTTGCCGACTTCACCACCTGGTCGCGCGCATAGGCGGCGTCGTGCCAGCCCCTGATTTCCACCCGCTTGCCTTCAAGATCCTTGTAGATGGAAAAGAAGTGCGTAATCTCCTTGAGCATGTGGGGATAGATATCGGTGTAATTCCAAACGTTGGTGTAGCGCGGATTGTTCTTTCCCACTGCCAGCACTTTTTCGTCGAGAACGCCCTGGTCCAGCATCTCCAGCAGGCCGATGGGCCTCACCTCCTGCACGCAGCCGGGAAAGCTCGGTCCCGGGACCAGCACCAGCACGTCCAGCGGGTCGCCGTCGTCGCTCAGCGTGGAGGGGATAAAGCCGTAGTCACCGGGATAGTGCACCGGGGAATGCAGGTTGCGGTCCAGCTTGAAGACGTGCAGCTCTTTGTCGTATTCAAACTTGTTGGTCCCGTCCTTGGGAATCTCGATCACAGTCCGAAACACCTCGGGGGAACGATCGCCAATGGGCAGCTCCAGATAATTAACCATCTCTTCTTGCTTCTCCTTCTAGGGGGTGGGGGGGCCGGCGCGGAGAATCGGGCCGGAACCTTGAATGTGTCCGGTCGCGTACCGGCCATACTATAATCACAGCTAATGAAGGCGCATGTCTACGTTACGTTGAAGACATCGGTCCTGGACCCGCAGGGCCAGACCATCCAGAACGCGCTGCGCAAGATCGGCTTTTCTGAGGTCACGGCGGTTCGCCAGGGCAAATATTTCGCCCTTTCGCTGGCCGACGGCCTCTCCGCCGAGGCAGCCCGAACCCAGGTGGAGCGCATCGCCAAAGAAGTGCTCACCAACCCTGTGATTGAAGAGTACACATACCGCATAGAGGATTAAGAGCGGGCGCAGCAGAACGTCTCCGCACTCCCGTCGGTGTTTCCGCGGCACCGCCAAAAAATCGATTTGCGCGGGCAAGCAACCCTTTCTTCCTTTGCCCCTTCTAAATATTCTACGGCCCAATGTCCTGCAACCCGAATTCCACCCATATCTTAGGGCATGCCAGTCGCAAGACCTTGCCTGGTGGTTCATTCTCATATGTGGTCCAGCACCTCAGCGAGAATGCGGCAACTGCAGAGCATTACCGCTTTCCGCAGCGCACGGGGGATGGTCAGAGCAAATGAAACTCCAGGCCGGCCCACAAGGCGGAAGACTCTGGTGCGCCGCGCTGACAGCGCTGCTGCTGACACTCGGTTCGGCACGGGGTCTGAGCGAAGCTTCGGCTACGTCGTCTCAGCCCTCATCCCAGACCGAGCAGCAGCTCAAGAGCCTGAGTCTTGAGGAACTGGGAAACGTCGAAGTAGTCACCTTCAGCAAATCGCCCATCGAATTGCAGGACACGCCTTCCGCCCTCTACGTAATCACCAATGAAGACATTCTTCGTTCAGGCGTCACCACCATCGCCGATGCATTGCGGCTTGCGCCCGGCGTGGAAGTGGGCCGACTGAGTTCCACCACCTGGGCCGTGGGAATTCGTGGATTACAGAGCAACTTCTCGAAGTCGGTGCTGGTGCTGATTGACGGGCGCAACGTCTACACGCCGCTGTTTGCCGGCGTCTACTGGGACGTGCAGGACATGCCGCTCGAAAACATCGATCGCATCGAAGTCATACGCGGCCCGGGCGGCACCATCTGGGGTCCGAACGCGGCCAATGGCGTGATCAACATCATTACCAAAGGCGCCGCGGACACACAGGGCGTGCGCGCGACCGCATTGGCGGGGACCGAGGACCACACCATCGACGACCTGCAGCTCGGCGCGGATGTCCCCGCGCGCAAGCTCAGCTTTCGTCTCTTCGGGCGCGGATTTGAGCGCGAGCACGAATACCACACCGATGGCATCGACGACGACACATGGCACCAGGAGCGGCTCGGCTTCCGCGCCGATCTCGCATCCGGCCGCAATTCTTACTTCGCGATTGGCGACCTTTACAAGGGCGACTCGCCGCACATTGTGAGCACCACCCCGCTCTACGACGGGACCTCGGGCGGCGACATCAACCTGCGCTGGCAGCGCAGCGGAGATCATGGCTCGGGCTTCACATTGCAGGCATATTTTGACCGAACGTTGCGAACCGATTTTGCCCTGGGAGAGTCCAGAGATACCATCGATATCGATTTCATCCAGCATTTGCCGATTGTGGCGAGGCAGAATTTCTCCTACGGGGCGGGCCTGCGATGGAGTCCTTACAAGATCATCGCCCCAAATCCGAATGAGACCCTCATCCCCTCGAGCAACGTTGACCACGTGCATACGGGCTTTCTCCAGGACCAGATTCAACTGGCCGAAAAGCTGTACCTCACGGTGGGCGCAAAGCTGCAACACAACAACTACAGCGGGTTCGACATCCAGCCCTCGATTCGCCTTCTCTGGTCGCCGGGCCAGCATCAATCGCTGTGGCTCGGCGCCAGCAGAGCGGTTACAACACCTTCCGATCTGGAAGAGGATTTCCACCTTGAAGGGCCTGTCTCGCCGACCGAATTCATTGTGGTGGCGGGAAATCCCCAATTCAAATCGGAGGACCTGATCGGTTACGAGCTTGGCTATCGGCGGCTTGTGACGAAGAGACTGTTTGTCGATATGGCCGGGTTCTGGAACGAGTACACGCGTCTGCAGAGCTTCAGCGCGCCCATGATTTCGGCATCCGGCGGCAATACCTACATCACCGTCCAATACCAAAACCAGATCGGGGGGTCGACTTCGGGCTTTGAAATTGCGCCGCGGCTCGACATCGCGAAATGGTGGCGCGTGAACAGCACTTACTCGTTTCTCAACTCGAATTTTCAGGCATTCGGCGCAACCTCAAACATCAGTGATACCGGCTCCGTTTCGACCTACGATAAATCCAGCCCAAAGCACGACGTGAACGTGCAGTCCAAAGTCGACCTTCCTCTCAAGTTTCAATTTGACCAGGTTTACCGCTACGTGAGCGCGCTGCCCGCGCAGAAGGTAAGGGCCTATCAGACCATGGATCTGCGCCTGGGGCGCTCTTTGGGCCGCAACCTTGCCTTCGAAGCGGTGGGGCAGAGCCTGTTTCAGAACGAGCACTACGAGTGGGGCACAGGCGACCCCACTCAGCCGCTGGTCGGCATCTACCGCGCGGCCTACGTGAAACTGTCGTTCACAGCAAACCCGCACAGGCCTTGAGACAAGCTGGACAAGGTTAGAACCTGGCGCGCGAAACGCTGACCAATTCAGTGATCGAGAAGTACAAAAATCGCAAATTGGAATAAGGCTCACCAGGAGTACGCAACCCCGGCGAAGCGGTTAAACTCGGGGCCGTTCCCGGTAGGGGGCACTCGCGGCCTGCCGGTCACCTGCGGGTTCACAGATCCCATCGGCATTTATCGGTACCGATCCTTGCACACAAGCCTGAACCGATCTCAATGAGCGACTCGGCCTGTTAGCAAAAGCGGACCCGACGGTGACAACACATCGGTGGACGCTAGCCGACCGATCAACCAGCAAGAGCTTGGAGTCCGGCGCGATTTGACCCGAAAATCCGTCCATCAAAAACCGAGTTCCGATCCATGGATCATGGCATTCGACCGCGGGCGAGGCGGAGGAAAGTTGGGGTCCCGTTGTTTTGCGTTCATGAGCTTGCGACGATCGCACCGATGAATCAGGCCGGCACGCCGCAGGGCACGAGCGTCACCATCAGCACCGTGATGTCGTCCTCCTGGCCAAACTGGACGCCCGCAGCTATGGCATCCTCCGCCGCCGCCGTGTTTCCCACCAACTTCGCCAGGCGCTCAAAGCCGAAAAGCTCGCCTTTGGAGTCGCGGGCTTCGAGCAGGCCGTCGGTGTAGAGAGTCAGCCGATCGCCCGGCGCGAGAACCACTTCCTGATTTTCGTAGCGCTCGTTTGGGTTGAGCCCGAGGGGAAGCGCGCCCGGCAGTTCCACCTCGTGGGCGTTCAGGAAAGGCGGCAGATGGCCGGCATTCGCGAAGACGCAGCGTCCGTCGGGCTGGAGTAGCGCCACCAGGCAGGTGGCGAATCCACCGCCAAGACGGCCATCGAGCCGACGATTCAGTCCTGCGAGCACCTGTGCCGGATCAGTGCTCACTTCGGCCAGGGTGCGGAGGGCGCCAACGATGAGCGCGACTGCCATCGCCGCTCTCAGTCCCTTGCCGCTCACATCGCCGATAGCGATTAGCGCGGAATCGTCGGGGTTGGGGATGATCTGGAAGAAGTCGCCGCCCACTTCCTGCGCCGGATGGTAGGCGCTGGAAACGGCAAAGCCGCGCAGCGCAGGCTGATCCGAGGGAATCAGCACCCGCTGCAGCTCCTGCGCATTGCGAAATTCCTCGTCGAGCAGAGTTTGCCGGTTTCGCTGCTCGGTTTCATAGCGCCAAACAGCGTAAAGAATCGATGCCAGCAGCAGAGTATCGGCCAGCGTCCCCGCATTGAAGGCGTTCCCCGCCACCGTGAACAGCGGCCGCGCCACCAGGTCGGCAATCGTCCAGTGAGTCCAGCGCGCTCCGGCGTCGCCCCAGTTGTGGACCGCCAGAAGCACATCCGCCAGCATCGCCGCAATGGCCAGCAGCCAGCGGGCCGCGTCCAGCTTGCGCCGGAAGGCGAACGCTACGAGCACCAGCACCCAGCATTCCACCAGCAGCGCCGGGATCGTGAATCCGATGTCCCACGCCAGAAAGCGATGGCCCGGCCAGGTCGTCCACTGGAAGAGTTGCAACGCTCCATCGCCAAAATCGCCCACCACGGCTACCGCCGTCATCCATAGCGTCCACCGCACCAGCCGCCTATCGTCTCGCAGGTTGAGCAGGTAGAGCAGCAGGAACCAAAGCGAGACATCTTCCGCGCACACAACGGGCGCAATGAGCCCGTAGCCCAGCCGGAAGCTCCACAGCCCAGGCACGGAGAACGGCAGCAGCAGCACCGCGTGAACGGTATAGATTGCCACCCAGAACAGCATCCACTGCCGCCGGTCGCGCAGCCAGGCCAGCAGCGCCAGCACCGCCACGATGCCCGACACCAGCGCCAGGCCCAGCGTATACAGGCTGCCCTCCAGCCACTCCGAGCTCTGCAAGCCCACCTGATCGAGGATCGCCTCAGCGCTCCCGAGTTCCGGCGTGGCCGTCAACCCACCCACGTTGGGCGAGCTGAAAAAAACATACGGAGCCGTCCACACCCGGATCGCGAGCACCCCGGACTCTGGCCGCCCCAGCACAAATTGCCCCCGCCCGCACGCGGGGCACACGATCGCCACTCCCAGCGGCCATACCGCGTCGTACCACACGGGATCCGGCGGCAGCTTTCCGTAGCTGCCGATGAGCCGCCCGTTCCAGTAAACCTCCGCCGCATTCTGCACGGCAGGCAGATAAAGCACCAGTTTCCAATTCCTATGGATTCGCTGATCTAACTGGGGGTCGACGACGATTCGCTGCCGGTACCAGGCATACCCGGTGTAGTTGTGGAATCCCTGCTCCTCCCAGGTGCGGCCCGTCTCGATTTGAGGCCAGCCGGAGTCGTCGAAATCCGGCGAAGCCCAGGCTGGATTGTCGCCGGGGTGAAACTGCCATGGCCCGTCCATGGGCAGGGTGGCAGGTCCGATTGCGTCTATCGGCAGGGGCGAAGGCGCCGCAACGACGACGGTGGAAGCGAGCAGCAGCGCCGTAACCAGGAGGGTTTTCCGCATTCCAGTCTCAGTTGTTCAGGGGCTTCCGGGGAGGGGTTCATCGTATCACGGCGGAACTTATGAGCGTCGGATTACTGCTTGAGGATAAGGCACCCACGAACCTTGAGTTGACCCCTCAATCGATGATTCGGAAACGGGATTTGCGCCACTTGAATCCGCATTCCGCGCGGATGACGGACTCTGCTCCAGCAATTTGTCGGCGCCGATGCAGGATCTCCGTTTAAGCTAAATCGCCCTTGCATTCATCGACAGACGGATTAGCAGCGGGAAGGCGGCTTGGGGGAAGAGATCTGTCAATCCTCTGATTGACTCGAGGCCTCACCCGCCCTCACCGTCACATCCGGCTGCCCTCTGCATCACGATAGAATCATTCTATGTGCGGCATTGTTGGCTACGTAGGTCCCAAGAAGGTAGTCCCTGTCATCATTGAGGGGTTGCGGCGTCTGGAATACCGCGGTTACGACTCGGCGGGAATCGCCGTAGGCAGCCCATCAAGTCCGACGCTCGAAGTGCGCCGCGCCAAAGGCAAGCTCGGCAACCTGGAAGAAGTTCTCCGCGAGCAGCCGCTCACGGGCACTTTCGGCATAGGCCACACCCGCTGGGCCACGCACGGCCGGCCCACGGAAGAGAACGCCCACCCGCATCGCGATTGCACCGGCCGCAT
>Ga0302326_10017110_pt1 | contig 15138 bp, 10 predicted proteins | sample Palsa_T0_3_FD_202264 | JGI IMG/M metagenome (GOLD analysis project Ga0302326, IMG submission 202264) | Peat permafrost microbial communities from Stordalen Mire near Abisko, Sweden - Palsa_T0_3 | ecosystem: Environmental > Terrestrial > Soil > Palsa > Peat permafrost | place: Sweden: Abisko...
CCGAGGCCGAACACCGTCGCCCCGACCGACAGCGCCATGGCCACCGCGTTGTTGCGGCGGCGAGCTCTATAGCGGCTATCCAGAAAACTCATCCGATCCGCCGTTCAATGCGCAGCAGCATGTAGCGCGCCAGCGCCAGCACGATAAAGGTGATGACGAAGAGGATGAGGCCGAGCGCGATCAAAGAGGACGTGTAGAGGTCGCCGACCGCTTCGGTGAACTCGTTGGCAATGGTTGCGGAAATGGTGGTGCCCGGCGCCAGCAGCGACGCTTGGACCTTGTGAGCGTTGCCGATGACGAAAGTGACCGCCATGGTTTCGCCGAGCGCCCGGCCGAGCCCGAGCATGACGCCGCCGATCACGCCGACCCTCGCGTAAGGCAGCACGACATAGCGCGCCACCTCCCAAGTCGTGCAGCCGACGCCGTAGGCGGCCTCCTTGAGCACCGCCGGCACGGCTTCGAATACGTCGCGCGATATCGAGGTGACGAACGGCAACACCATGATGCCAAGAATGAGCCCTGCCGTCAGGACGCCAATGCCGTAGGGCGGCCCGGCGAATAGCGGCGCAATGCCCGGCACATTCCCAAGCGTGTTGATCAAAAGCGGCTGCAGCGTCTCCTGCAGGAACGGGGCGAAAAGAAACAGTCCCCAAATGCCGTAAATGATGCTGGGGATGCCGGCGAGCAGCTCGATGGCGATGCCAATGGGGCGCCGCAGCCACTGCGGACAAAGCTCGGTAAGAAAAAACGCGATCATCAGCCCGACCGGGACCGCGATCAGCATGCCGATGAGCGACGTCACCAGAGTTCCATAGATGGCGGCCAGCGCCCCGAATTTTTCGGTGACCGGATTCCACTTGTCGGTCGTGAAGAAACCGAAGCCGAAGGTTTGCAGCGCCGGCAGCGATCCCGCGGCCAACGCAACAATCACGCCGCTCAACAGCAGCAAAACGGCGATCGCGGCCGCGCGCGTCAATTGGCGGAAAGCGGCGTCGCCAAGCCGCAGCCGGTCGAGCACTCTTGCGCGCGCGGTCCCTGCAACTGACACAACCAAACCTTTTGGTAGCGCGACCTCGACCACGGAGTGCCTCCGGACGAATCCCAAAGGGCGCTCCTTGGCCGGACGTCGGAGCGCCCACTTCAAACGGCCCGCCCGCTATCGCACAAGGGCGCGCCGCAAACCTCGCGGGGATAACGCTGGTGACCCCGCCCGTGCGGCGGAGGTTCCCAGCCTTGCCCCGGAGTTACTGCGACATGCCGCTCACGACGTGCAGTGGCTTGCCGCTCGAGTCTCTTATTTCGCTGGCCCAAGCTTTCTCGACCTCGGCGACGACTTTCTTCGGCATCGGCACGTAATCGAGTTCTTCGGCCATCTGGTCGCCGTGAGCGTAAGCCCAGGCGAAGAATTTCAGCGCCTCGGCTGCGGCCGCGGGATCTTGCGGCTGCTTCGGGATCAGAATGAACGTCGCCGCCGTCATCGGCCAGGATTCCGGCCCGGATTGATTGGCGAGAATGACACCATAGCCGGGTACCGAACTCCAATCGGCATTGGCGGCGGCGGCTTGGAAGGCCGCGCTCGTCGGGCCGACGATTTTGCCGTCCTTGTTGACCAGCTTGGTGTAAACCAGCTTGTTCTGCAGTGCATAGGCGTACTCGACGTAGCCGATCGATCCCTTGGTCTGGCTCACGTTGTTGGAGACGCCCTCATTGCCCTTGGCGCCGATGCCGTTCGGCCATTCCACCGAAGTCGCTGAGCCGACCTGCGATTTCCAGTCAGGACTGACATCGCCGAGATAGGTGGTGAAATTGAATGTGGTGCCGGAGCCGTCTGAGCGATGAACCACGGCGATGGGCTGCGCGGGCAGGTTGACGCCCGGATTGAGTTTCTTGATCGCGGCGTCATCCCAGGTCTTCACGGTGCCGAGGAAGATGGTGGCAAGGGTCGGGCCGTCGAGGACGAGGTCGCCAGGCTTGAGCCCTTCGATATTCACCACCGGGACAATTCCACCCATCACCATCGGGAACTGCATCAGGCCGAACTTATCGAGTTCGGGTCCCTTGAGCGGGGCGTCGGTGGCGCCGAAAGTGACGGTCTTGGCCTCGATCTGTTTGATTCCGCCACCGGATCCGATGGATTGATAGTTAAGCCCGATGCCGGTGTCTTTTTTGTACACATCGGCCCACTTGGCATAGATCGGGTACGGAAACGTTGCCCCAGCGCCCGAAATTTCGACCGCGGCGGCTGGAAGTATGGTCGCGGCCAGAACACCGGCAGCAACAAGCATCCTCATATGGTTCACGGAACTCTCCTGTCAGCGGATTTTGGACAACGCGGGCTTGGCCCGCGCTCGCATTCGTCCGTAACGACATCGCGCTCTGACTGACGTCTTCGGACAACGCACTGCGGTCGAGAACCGTTTGAGTCGCACAGGACCGCAGCAGCGGGATGCTTATGAGGGGCACGTCAAGGTTCTATGAGCCCCACATGACAATTGGATGACATTTTAAGGCGTTGAAAAATCAAGAGATTTCGGCCGCCACCGGGACGGTGACGGTGGGCAAATGAACGGTAAATGTGGCGCCTGCGCCGAGCACGCTTTCAATCGACAGCCGGCCGCGATGGCGGTTGAGGATGTGCTTGACGAGCGCCAGCCCAAGCCCGGTGCCGCCTTGAGCGCGGCTTTCGGTGACGTCTACGCGATAGAAGCGTTCGGTTAGTCGCGGCACGTGCTCGGGAGCGATACCCGGCCCGTGATCGCGCACCGCAATCTGCGCTTCCGCGACACCCTCGGGCGACAGACCCCGCCGCACGGAAATCTCGACACGCTTGCCGGGCGCGCCGTATTTGAGCGCATTTTCCACGAGGTTTTCAAAAACGCGGAGAAGTTCGTCGTGATCGCCCAGAACCATGAGCGACGGCTCGGCATCAATGCGCACCGTGACGCCCCGATCGCGCGCCAGCGTTTCCAGTCCGTCGACGACCTGATGAACGATCGGCACCAGATCGGCCGGCGTATCAGGCCGGCGATGGGCATTTTGCTCGATACGCGATAATGACAACAGGTCATCGATCAGGCGGGCCATCCGCCGTGCCTGCTCCTGCATGATGGCAAGGAAGCGCTCGCGGGCCTTGGCGTCGTCGCGCGCCGTTCCTTGCAGTGTCTCAATAAAAGCGGAAAGCGCCGCCAGCGGCGTGCGCAATTCGTGGCTCGCATTGGCGACAAAATCGGCGCGCATTTCCTCCGCATGACGCAGCGGCGTCAGATCGTGAAAGGTCATCAGCATGAGATCGGGCCGCACCGGATCAGCCTGCCGCTTGACCGGCACGACAATGGCCTCGAACCAGCGGTCGATCGGCACCCGTTCGGAATACTCGACGCGCTGCTCTTCGCCACTGGCATAGGCGCGACCGATCGCGTCGATCAGTTCGGGCGTCCGCAACACGAGAGACACAGGCTCGCCCTGCCGGAGCGCAGGCGCCAGCGCGCGGGCGCGTTCGTTCAAGGTAAGAACACGCCCGTTGCCATCGAGCGCGATGACCGGGTCGGGCATGCCGGCGATGACCGCCTCTAGCGGATCGCTGGCATGCTCGGCGACGATTGCGAGCGGCAGCCGCCGCGGCTCCTCGGACCCGCCGCCACGCAGAGCAAGAAACGCAGACAGCGCGATTACCGCGAAGCCCGCGGCGGCATAACCGACCGCGAGCACGTTGCCGATAGCCAGCGCGGCAAATAGAATCGCCGCCGTCCAAATAACCAACGCACGCGGCGCCATCCGTTCCCCCGCGGCACAACGCTGTCTTCACTCGTGGAGCGGATTTGACATTCGCTACCAACTCGGCCGCGAACTGCCGAAGCAAAATGTCAAATCCAAAGCTCCACGATCACTATACTTGCGAGTGGTCCTTTGATTCTAACATTCGCACGGGAGCGTGCCGAGAAGGGATGCGAATGTTAGAATCGGACCACCAGAATCAGGTCAGGTCCGATTTTTCCCGCGCCAGTTCCGCCGTGCTGCGCAGCGGCGCGGTCGCTGGGCGCGCCAGCTGCCGTACGCCGCGGCCGAGCAAGGCTTCCCGCGTTCCCAGGATCGCCAGCGAAATGACGAACGGGGTCACATAATAAAGCAGCCGGAACAACAATAAGCCGGCGAGCAAGCTCTCCTTGTCGAATTGCCACAGCGCGACCATCATGGTCGCGTCGAACACGCCCAGGCCGCCAGGCGCATGGCTGGCGAAACCCAACAGCGTCGCTGCGACAAAAATCACCGAGACCGGCACAAAGCCGAGATACGGCTGGTCCGGCACCAGCATGTACATCGCGAGCGCGCAGCACGACAGATCGAGCATGCCGATGGCAATTTGCACCAATGTGAGCGGCCCGCCCGGCAATGTGAGCAGCCATCCATCGCGGCCGATGATGCGCGGTTTCACCCATACCCAGGCAATGTAGGCCGCGAGCGCCGCCAGGATCATCAGCGCCAGCACGCGGTTGGCCCAGAGCGGCAATTGATCGATCTCGGTTGCCTGCTGCGGCGCGTCGAGGATGCCAAGACCAAGCACAGTGGCGTTGCCGAGCCAGAACGTCAGTCCGGCGACGAAGCAAATCTTGGTGATTTCAAGGACGCTCAAGCCCCAGGCCGAATAGATGCGATAGCGTACCGCGCCACCGGAAAAGACGCTGGCGCCGACATTGTGCCCGACGGAATAGCTCGTGAAGCTCGCCAGCGCGGCAACGCGATAAGGCACCTCGCGGCGGCCGATCGTGCGCAAGGCGAACAGGTCGTAAAACGTCAGCGTCAGGTAGCCGGCAGCGACAAAGATGCCCGAGGTCGCGATGGTCGGCAAATCGATGGCCTTAAACGCTACAACGAGTCCGTGCGGATCGATGTCGCGCAGAACCCGGTAAAGCGCCACCGCCGCCACGATAATCATCGCAACGCTGAGCAGCGCGCCAAATCGACTGATGCTGGCCTTTGCGTCGAAAAGGCGCGCGGAAGCGCTCCATCGCTTCAGCATCCCGCGCTCCACGTCGGCCGTGCCTGCATCAAATCGCCGTCTCGTCTTTGCCCACCCCGAGTTTAAGCCTGCCCCCACTACCAGATGTCCGTTCCCGGCGCGAGCGCTGGCGTCGACTGCTGCAGACGCGCCTTTTAGCCACACCGAAAGCGGCAGCGGGCGAGTCGCGCGGGGTCAACATATCATCCATTCCGCGATCCGCTATTTGGAAATGGGAGCATGCCCAATGCCGTGGGAAATCGGCAGAACTTGATCCGCCCGATCTTCCTGGACTAAGAACTTTCATCACCTGTGGAGAGGAATATGCCCGAAAAAAATCTCGAAGAAATGCTCAAGACCCGCAACCCGGTCGAGATGCTGCGCAATTCCCAGATCGGCGCGTACATATATCCGGTAGTGCCTCCGGAATTCACCAATTGGCGCGATGAGCAAGCTGCCTGGCGCAAGACCGCGGTGCTGTTCGATCAATCGCATCACATGGCCGAAATGATGGTCACCGGGCCGGATGCGTTCAAATTTATGAATTATCTGACCATCAACAGTTTCGCCAATTTCCCGGTCAACCGCGCCAAGCAGTTCGTGCCGTGCTCGCATGACGGCTATGTGATCGGCGACGGCATTATCTTTCACCTTGGCGAAAACCAACTCAACTTCGTTGGCCGCGCGCCCAATGTCGATTGGATTCAGTTCCACGGCGAGAGCGGCAAATTCAATATCAAGATGGAGCGCGACGACCGTTCGCCGTCACGGCCTGGCGGCAAGCCGGTGACGCGGCGCCATTACCGCTATCAGGTGCAAGGCCCAAACGCCTGGAAGATCCTCGAAAAGCTCAATGGCGGCACCATTCCCGAGGTGAAGTTTTTCACCATGGACACGATCAACATTGCCGGACGCAAAGTGCGGTGCCTGCGCCACGGCATGGCCGGCGCGCCGGGCCTCGAAGTGTGGGGACCTTACGCCGAGGGCGACGAGATCCGCGCCGCAATTCTTGAAGCCGGCACGGAGTTCGGGATTGTAGCGGTCGGCTCGCGCGCCTACGCCACCAATACACTTGAATCCGGCTGGATTCCGTCGCCGCTGCCCGCCGTCTATACCGGCGAGAAGCAAAAAGCGTTCCGCGAATGGTCGAAGCCGGACTCTTACGTGGCGATCGGCTCAATCGCCGGCAGCTTCGTATCCGGCAACATCGAGGATTACTATTCGACGCCTTATGAAATGGGCTACGGCGGCTTCATCAAATTCGACCACGATTTTATTGGTCGCGAGGCGCTGGAGAAAAAGAAAGACAAGCCGCACCGGCACAAAGTCACCTTCGAATGGAACACCGACGACGTCGCGAAAATCTTCCGCTCTTTCTTCGATCCGGAAGTGGAGAACTACAAATACATTGATTTGCCGCTGTCGAATTATGGCTCGGCTTCGTTCGATACGATCAAGAAGGGCAACAAGACCGTCGGCCTGTCAATGTTCAGCGGCACGACCTGGAATACGCGCCGCATGCTATCGCTTGGCGTGGTCGATCCCGACATCAAGCAGGGCGACGTATTGACGCTGGTTTGGGGCGAGGAAAACGGCGGCACCAAGAAGACCACCGTCGAACGCCACAAGCAGACCGAAATCCGCGTCAGAGTCGCGCCGGTGCCATATGCGAGCGAAGTGCGGGAAAGCTACGGCGGCGGTTGGCGCCTTAAGCAAACCGCTTAAGAAAAGCAGAAGAACCGTGGCTTTTTCATCCCCTCTCCCCATTGCGGAGAGGGCCACGGAGAGGGGATCCGACTTTGAAAAGAAGCTCCCCGGTGCGAGCGCCCTCTCCCGGCGCGTTGCACGCGCCGACCTCTCCCCGCAGGGGAGAGGTGAATTAAAGCGAATGGCCGCCGGCACGCGATTCAGGGAAAAGAAGATGACTGCAAAGAATTTGGCGCAGGTGCTACAGGCCGTCAAAAGTCCGGTCGAGTTGCTGCGCAATCAGCAAACCGGACCGAACATTTATCCCGGCGTGCCGGCCGAATACACGAACTGGCGAGACGAACAGCAGGCCTGGCAAGAGACCAGCGTTCTGTTCAACCAGTCCTATCATATGGCTGATCTTGCCGTGGAGGGGCCGGACGCATTCAAGCTCCTCTCCAGGCTGTCGATGAACAGCTTCAAGAATTTCGAGCCGAACAAAGCGAAGCAATTCGTCCCATGCAGTCCGGACGGCTACGTGATCGGCGACGTCATTCTGTTCTATCTCGCCGAAAATAAATTCAATCTCGTCGGCCGCGCGCCGGCGCTGAACTGGATCACCTATCACGCCGAAACCTGCCAATACGACGTCAAGGTCGAGCTCGACCAGCGCTCGGCGCTGCGTTCCGACGGAAGACGGAAGTCCTTCCGCTTCCAGGTTCAGGGCCCGCTGGCGATGAAGGTCATCGGGAAGATTTTGGGAAAGACGCCGCCGGAGCTGAAGTTCTTCAACATGACGCCGCTGACCATCGCCGGCAAAACCGTGCACGCGCTTCGGCACGGCATGGCCGGCCAGCCCGGATGGGAGCTGTTCGGCCCGTGGGATGACGGTGAAGCGGTGCGCGGAGCGGTTATGAAAGCGGGCGAAGAATTCGGGCTGCGGCTGGTTGGCGGCCGGGCCTATTCTTCGAATGCTTTGGAATCGGGATGGATCCCCTCGCCGCTTCCCGCCGTCTATTCAGGCGATTCGATGAAGGCCTATCGTGAATGGCTGCCGGCCGCCGGTTATGAAGCCGCAGCATCGATCGGCGGCAGCTTCTATTCTGACAATGTCGAAGACTATTATTTCACGCCGTGGGACATGGGCTATGGCGGCTTTGCGAAGTTCGACCACGACTTCATCGGCCGCGAAGCACTGGAGAAGATGTCGAACGGACCGCACCGCAAAAAAGTGACACTGGCGCTCGACGACGAGGACGTCACGCGAACGATCGGCAGCACTTTCCAGAAACACAACCGCGCGAAGTTTATCGATTGGCCGTCGGCGGTTTATTCGATGCATCCCTTCGATCGCGTGACCGCGGACGGAAAGACCATCGGCGTCTCCACGTGGATCGGATACACCGCCAACGAGGGCAAGATGCTGACGCTCGCGGTGCTCGATGCCGACTACGCCGAACCCGGCACCGAAGTCGTCTTCGTCTGGGGCGAGGAGAATGGCGGTTCGGCAAAACCGACGGTCGAGCGGCACACGCAGACGCACATCCGCGCCATTGTCAGCCCCGCGCCGTATGTCGAAGTGGTGCGCAAAGCCTATGCGCCCGGCGGCTGGCGCAAGTCCGAGGCCTAAGCCCCGACAGGTGCTTAATTGCGAGGCCTGTCCGCGAGCGGGACACTCCGGGATTTGGCCCGGAACGCGAGGCCAAGAACAAACTGACGATGACAAAACCGGTGCGCTGGCTTACAACCTTTTGTTAAGGCTATGCGCCTGTTGGACGTAAGTTGCGTAGTAAAGGGGCAGCACATGTCGTCAGCGGAACAACCCATACCCGATGCGAACCGGCTCTACATTGGCGAAGGCGTAACCATCAAAGGCGAAATCTCCGTGCCGGATACGCTGGTCGTTTGCGGTTCGGTCGAAGGGGACGTCTCGGTCGGCAATTTGATTGTCGGCGAAACCGGCGCCATCAAGGGCCGCATTACGGTCACCGAGAATGCCGAAATCTCCGGCAGGGTTTTCGAGAAGCTCGACGTCAAGTGCCTTTTAATCCTGCGCTCGAGTGGACGCGTCGACGCCAACGTCAGCTACGGACTTTTGCAGATCGAACAGGGCGCGAGCATTGCCGGCGGCCTGTCGTCCACTGACTACCGGCCGGAACAGCGCTCGCCAAAGGCCGATCTCTACAACAGACAGGACCTGCGACCGGGAAAGCAAGAAGCTTCCCGCAAGCAGGCCACTTTGACTGCACTGGAACCGCTGCCGACGCCGGTTGCCCCGCCGGCGGAGTAATCAAGCCGCGCAGCGTCACGCGGCTGCGGGGGCGGTATTGTCTTCCGCCACCGTCGCTTCCCGAAGCCGGGCATCGATCGGCTCGACCACCGCACCATCCATGGCCATCTGCGGCGCAGTGGCCCAGCGCAACGCCTTGTAATTAAAGCCGTTGGCGATGGTCTGCTTGACCACATTGAAATACGGCGAGATATCGAAATCGCGCGGACAATACAGCGAAGAATGGCGAATCTCGGCCATTTGCTCGCGGATCTGCTTGCTCCCACTGCGCATCACTTTCGGCAAGATGGGATATTTCACGGCGCGAAAAGCGTCGGCGATCAGCGCCGAGCAGATCAGCCGCGATGGATCGCCCGAACCGAGTGCGATCAGGCGCCGGCGCCAGCGCTGCGGCACCGGGAGCGGAAACAGATAGCGCATCAGATCAATGATGTTCTTTAGATCATAGGCGAAGCCGATGCGGGCCACCGCGTAGGCGCACACGACATCGGCATCGGCCGCGCTCAGTTCCACTGCACGGCAAACGCGGGTGTGAAATTTGGCGTATTTCGACAGCGGCGCGGTTTCGACCCCTTCGCCGACATTGGCATCGATCAGCACATGCGGTTCGCCGTCGGGCTCGGCCCGGCCCGCAATCGGCCCAACATAGAGCGCCGCGTGGGACCACGTCGATTGCGTCAAATACTTTATGACACCGGCGATGTGGGTGTTGCCCTCGACCAGCAGTATGTCGGCGGGCTGAAGCGCCCGGCGCAAAGCTTCGGGATCGCTCGGGGTGAACGGCTCATAGCCGTGTACCGGCTGCTGCAGATAGCGGGCGATCAGCCGCCCTACGCCATCGAGGAACTTGCTCACCCCGCGTCTCCCAGCCGATGGCCCGGTGTCGCCGCGGCTCGTTGTCGTGATCGTGGCGTGAAACCGTAAGGGTTTACCGTTGCGATTTGGTTCACGCTCTTGGTGACGCCCGATGCGCCCTGGCCACGTTTGCCCGTCGCACACCATTCGGTTACCTTGTTCGACACTCTAAAAACATTGGAAACCATGTCGCGCCTTCATCGCCGCGCGTTTCTCTCCGCCGCCGCCGCGATTTGCGCGGCGCCGGCGCTTGCAGCGACAACAACTCCGTCAACGATGGTCGATGTCGTGATTGTCGGCGCCGGCGCGGCGGGGATCGCCGCCGCGCGCCGGCTTGCGTCCGCCGGCCGCCGCTATGTGGTGCTGGAGGCGGCCGATCACCTCGGTGGGCGCTGCGTGACCGACACGCGGATTTTCGGAGTTCCCTACGATCTCGGCGCGCACTGGATTCACGCGCCGAACCTCAATCCGCTGACCAAGCTCGGCACCAGGCGCGGTATCGAAGTCTACCCGGCGCCGGCGAGCGAGAAAGTCCGCATCGGCCGGCGCTACGCGCGCGAAGGTGAAATGGAGGACTTTCTAACCGCCCAGGCGCGCGCCAACCGCGCGATCGCCGAAGCCGGACGCAAGGCCGATGTCGCCTGCGAGCAGACGTTGCCGAATGACCTTGGCGACTGGCGCCCCGCGGTCGAATTCGTGCTCGGTCCCTACACCTGCGGCAAGGATCTCGATCAAGTCTCGGTGCTGGATTTCGCTCGTTCACAGGACCGCGAGGCGGACGCATTTTGCCGGCAAGGCCTCGGCGCGCTGTTGGCTGCGCTGGCCGACGGCATATCGGTCAAACTCTCGACGCCCGCGCTCGCCATTGACTCGCGCCGCAACGTCGCAGTGGAGACGCCCAACGGGACGATCACGGCCCGCGCGGTCATCGTCACGGTGTCGACCAACGTGATCGCGTCCGGCGCCGTGAAGTTTACTCCCGACTTGGCCTCGGGCCAGCTGGACATGTTCGGCAAACTCTCGCTCGGCAGCTTCGACCACGTTGCGCTGACGCTTGCCGATAACGCGCTCGGCTTTGAAAGCGACGATCTTGTGTTCGAGAAATCAACGGACAAGCGCACCGCGGCAATTCTCGCCAATGTCGGCGGCACGCCGCTCTGCCTCCTGCAAGTCGCCGGCAGCTTCGGCCGCGAGCTCTCGGCGCAGGGCGAGGCGGCGATGGTCGACTTCGCCGCGGATTGGCTGGCAAACCTCTACGGCGCCGACGTCAAGAAGGCGGTAAGGCGCTCGCACGCTACGCGTTGGAACCACGACCCGCTGACGCTCGGCGCGTTCTCGGCGGCGGCGCCGGGATGGCAGAAGGCGCGCCGCATGCTCATGCAGCCGGCGAGCGACTCGGTGTGGTTCGCCGGCGAGGCGCTGCACGAGACGCTGTGGGGCACTGTTGGCGGAGCGTGGGAATCCGGCGAGCGCGCCGCGGACGCAGTGTTGCACCGGCTCGGCGGAGTAAAGGAAGCGCCGGTGGCGGAGGCTGCGCCGGTGGCTCGGCCGAAGCCGCGGCCACCACGCGCGCGGCAGCAGGAAATCGGCGCGGCGCCCGGCCTGTTTGCGCGCTGACGCCACGCAAGCCTTTTATGCGCGCAGCACCGCCCCGGTGCGCTTGCCGGCTTCGCCGACAATTTTCGCCGCCAGCGCGTCGATCTCGGCATCGGTCATGGTCTTTTCGCGCGGCTGAATAGTGACCGAAATGGCGATGGACTTTTTTCCCGGTTCAATGCCGGTGCCTTCGTAAACGTCGAACACGGTAACGGCTGCGATCAGTTTGCGATCCGCCGAAAGCGCTGCGCGCACGACGTCGGAAGCTTTCACCTCGCGCCCCACGACAAAGGCAAAATCGCGCTCGACCGGCTGGAGCGGCGAGAGATCCAGCGCCGCTTTGGCGCGGGTGGCTTTCGCTTTCGGATCGGGCAATCGCTCCAAAATGATTTCAAATGCAGCAAGCGGGCCTTCCGCGTCGAGCTCCGCAAGCACGCGCGGGTGCAACTCGCCGAAATACCCGAGCACGTTCTGCGGTCCGATTTGAATCGCCCCTGACCGCCCCGGATGAAACCAGGCGGGACCGCCGGGCGCAATTTGCAGCGCCGCCATCGGCGCACCGGCTGCCGACAGCGCGGCCAGCGCATCGGCTTTGGCGTCGAATGCGTCGACGACATAGCGGTCCTTGCCGTTCTTGGGATTACTCCAGTGCCGGCCGATGCCGGAGGGTTTCGCGAGCGCCCGCCGCAAACCCGCTGCCGCCGTGAACTGGTCGGCCGGCGTATCGCCTTTAAAAATCTGCCCGACCTCGAACAAACCGACATCGGGAAAACCGCGGTCGGCATTTTTCTGCACAGCCGCGACCAGACCGGGAATGAGACTTGGCCGCATGTCGGACAACTCGGCAGCGATCGGATTGGCGAGCGCCAGTTCCGGCTGGCCGCCGCCGAACAACTCGGCGTGTTTCTTGCCGATGAATGACCACGTCACGGCCTCAGTGAGGTTGCGCGCCGCGAGCGCGCGCTTGGCCTTGCGAGTGCGCAATTGAATAGGCGTGAGCACCGGCTTGCGCGGTGCGGCGCCGCGATCGAACGGCGTCGCCGGAATGCGCTCGATGCCGGCAATGCGTACAACCTCTTCGACGAGATCGGCTTTCTCCTGCACATCAGGCCGCCAGGACGGGACGGCGACTCGAAGCCGCGCACCGCGCGTTGCGACGGAAAACCCCAGCCGTTCCAGAACGCGCCGGGTTTCCGTCGGCGGCACGGCGAGGCCGGCAAGCCGCTTAACTTCCGCGATCGGAAAATCGATCGAGTGTTTGCGGCTCGGCACCTTGCCGGCGATGGTGATCGCCGACGGCGTTCCGCCGCACAGGTCAAGCACCATCCGCGTTGCAAGCTCGAGTCCCGGCCGGGCGAAGGCCGGATCGACACCGCGCTCGAAACGATAGCGCGCATCGGAATCGATGCCGAGCCGTCGGCCGGTTTGCGCGATGTTGCTCGGAGCCCACAGCGCCGATTCGATCAGCACATCCGTCGTCGCCGCCGAACACCCGGTGTTTTCGCCGCCCATGATGCCGGCGAGTGATTCCACGCCGTCGTCGTCGGCAATGACACAAACGCCTTCATCGAGCCGGTAGGTCTTGCCGTCGAGCGCAACGAGCGTCTCGCCGTCACGTGCGCGCCGCACTGTGAGATTGCCGCGCACCTTCGCCGCATCGAACACATGCAGCGGCCGGCCGTAATCGTAGGTCATAAAGTTCGTGATATCGACCAGCGCGTTGATCGGGCGCAAGCCGATCGCGGCCAGCCGCTTTTGCAGCCACGCCGGCGAGGGACCGTTGTTGACGCCGCGCACAAGGCGGAGCGCGAAGGCGGGACAGAGATCGGACGCTTCGATGGTGACGGCGACCGGACACGCGAACGTCCCCTTGACCGCCTTGATCGCCGGTTCTTTTAGTTTTCCCATCCCGGCTGCGGCAAGATCGCGGGCGATGCCGTGCACGCTGGTGCAATCGGCCCGGTTCGGCGTGAGGTTGATTTCGATCAGCGGATCGTCGAGGCCGGCCCATTGCCCGTAATTTTTTCCGACCGGCGCGTCATCCGGCAACTCGATAATGCCGTCGTGATTATCGGAGAGCTGCAATTCGAATTCCGACACCAGCATGCCGCGGCTTTCCACGCCGCGGATGGTGCCGACTTGCAGGGTCATGTCCTTGCCGGGGATGTAGGCGCCCGGCGGCACGAACACGCCCTTCATTCCGGCGCGCGCGTTGGGCGCGCCGCAGACGACCTGGATCGGATCGCCCGAGCCGGTATCGACCATGCAGACACGCAGCCGGTCGGCGTTTGGATGTTGCTTCGCCTCGACGACGCCGGCGATGACGAATGGCGCGAGCGTTTTGCCCCGGTCCTCGACGCGCTCGACCTCAAGCCCGATCATGGTGAGCTTGTCCAAAAGCTCGCCGAGCGGACGATCGGTGTCGAGGTGCTGTTTCAGCCAGCCGAGTGTGAACTTCATCATCGCGTGCCTCGCCGTGAGGAAGTGCTTCCATCACCTCCCCCTTTGAGGAGGATATTCGGCGCGGCAACTTTCGCAGCTCTCGAACTACGGAGCGTGTTCGCAACCGACAACGACATGTTCCCTCCCCCCTTGTGGGGGAGGGAAAGGGAGGGGGGTAACGGCCGCAGACGACTCGCGGCCGCTTCGCGGACGAGCTCGATAACGCCTTCCAGGTTTCTGAGAACCTGTTGATCTGTGAAACGGAGCACAGCGTAGCCCTGTGACTCGAACCATTTATCGCGTCGTCTGTCCCCGCGCTGTCGCGACACGAAATCGTGACTCGAACCATCGATTTCAACGACAATGCGCGCAGAATGGCAAACAAAGTCAGGAATATATTGATGCATAGGAGTTTGGCGGCGGAACGCTAAACCATCGACGTGGTGAGCCTTAAGATAGCGCCAAAGCAGAGTTTCGGCACGCGTCATCCGCTGGCGGAGTTGTTTTGCGCGGCCTCGCTGGCCCTCACTAACTTTGGCGTGCGACATTTACGCGTTTGCTCTCTCATCTGCTTTAGGCGATGCCGGAAGTCCTTTCCCAAACAATTCCTCGGGCGTCATCGCAGGAGGCTTTGAGCGGATACTCGTAATGTATCGATTAGAATCGGGACCCCAATCGAAATAGATCGCATTGTGGGCCTGTGTGAGCATGCGGGCATCGCTCTCCGAAACAATAAGAGAATTGGACCACAGCACAGTTGCTTCCCTCGCTCCTACGATTCGGCCGAATACCTCCAATCGGTATTCGCCGGCCTTGAAAACGTACCGCTCGGCGTCCGGCGGAAGCAAAAAATGATGATCCGCTACTACCCCCTGATCGCCAACGAAAATTCCGCTACCCCGAAAAAGTCTCTCGTTGCCGAGTACCCAGATTGGAAAGCTCTGTCGGTGTTCTCCATGTGAAACTCTTACAAACATATTTTCGATTACGTGTCCGCGTTTTGCTGTCGAATATAGAAGTGCTCGCAGAAAACTTTTTTGGATCGCCTTCGTGATGTCTACCGTCGGGCCCGAACATTACCGTAGTTGGTTGTGTCATTTTCAACGAGCCACGCCGAAAAAGCGTAATCCACATCGTCACCAAGGAAACTGACAAGGCGGCAGCAGACACAATGATTGCTATCGTCGACGGTTCGGGCATGAAGGTACCCCCCTCCCTACCCCTCCCCCACAGGGGGGGGAGGGAACAGGCATCAAGCCGAACCGGCCCGCAT
>Ga0302326_10017112_pt1 | contig 15137 bp, 14 predicted proteins | sample Palsa_T0_3_FD_202264 | JGI IMG/M metagenome (GOLD analysis project Ga0302326, IMG submission 202264) | Peat permafrost microbial communities from Stordalen Mire near Abisko, Sweden - Palsa_T0_3 | ecosystem: Environmental > Terrestrial > Soil > Palsa > Peat permafrost | place: Sweden: Abisko...
CCGGAGAGGAGAGGTGGGTGGAATCCGCGTCCGCCTCCGGGGCGGAACCCGCGTCGTCAGTCGTCATGCGCTCAGCAGCCCCCGCCGAAGCCGAGGCGGAGGTCCGGCAAGGTGAAGGTGCCGGCCGTGGTCAGCCAGGTGTCCTGGTTGAGGTTGTCGATGGTGACGGTGTCGGCCTGCTCGCCGAAGCTGCCCGCGGCGCCGGTCGTGCCGGGGTCCTCGGTCAGCGTCCCGGCGTCGTCACCGATGCTGATGTTGGTGAATGTCGCCACGCTGCCGGTCTGCCCGCTGGCGTCGACGATCAGGTTGTCGGCGCTCGCGGGGGTGCCGGCGTCGCCGGCGGTGAGCCGCAGCGTGACCGGTCCGATCGTCACGCTCTGGCACAGGTTGGTCAGCTGCGCCTTGTTGATGGCGGACACGATGACCGGCTGCGGCCCGCTGGCGTTGCTGACCTCGCTACCGAACTGCTCGAACCCGGTGCCGCTGAGCTGGCTGGCCTTGACCGTGTACTCCTCGCCGGAGACGGAGATGCTGGAGGCGATCGCGCCCTCAGCCGTCAGCCCGACCAGGACGCCCGCGATGGCGACGGCCGGCACGGCGACGATGGCGAACCGCCGCCACCTGGTCTTCCCTGGCACGTGAAATCTGCTCGTACTGCCCTCGGCCGACATTGGCCCACCCTCCAGGCACCGTTGACGGAAATTGTCCCAGTGTGAGCCAACCCACACCGCCTCACTGCCGGAAAGTTACTCGCCGGTAGTGTTTGGCGTCAAGAGCTCCCGAGAGATCGATTTCGACACTTTTCTCCGCCCGGCCCGGAAATTCCGGCCAATCTGGCGCGACCGCCAGTGAATACCTCGCGCATTGCCGGGTAGCGAGAGCCGCTGTCCGACATACCCGAAAGCAACACTTGATCTGGAAGTGATAGCAATGGCGGGAATCATGCGGATCCGGCGCACGCACGGGATCCTCGGCGGGGTACTGGTCGCCCTGCTCGGGATCTGGGGTGCGCTGATCCCGTTCGTAGGCCCGTACTTCCACTACGCGTACACGCCCGACAAGGCGTGGACGTACGACCACGGGCGGCTTTTGCTCGAGATCGTCCCCGGGTCCGTCGCGTTCGTCGGCGGGGTCCTGCTCATCTACGCCTTCAGCAGGCACGTGGCGCTGCTGGGCGCGTTCCTCGGCATCATCGCGGGCGCCTGGTTCGCCCTCGGCAACGTCCTCGCCCCGCTGTGGACGACGGCGGCCAAGGCCGGCGTCCCGGCCGGCTCCACCACGCTGATGCGGACCATGGAGCAGATCGGGTTCTTCACCGGCCTCGGCGTCGTGCTGGTGCTGATCTCGGCGGCCGTGGCCGGCCGGATCACCGCCGTTCCCCGTCTGGTGACCGACGCGCCGGTCGTGCCCGCGCAGACCATCAGCAGCGAGGACGAGGACGTCGACGACGACGAGACCACGCGGGTCATCAGGTAGCACCCGGATCATCGGGTAGCCGGCGCCCGCGCCGCGTCCTTCGTGCCAGCCGTACCGCCGACTCGGGTGGCCGCACGATGGACGTGGCGCGGGCGCGCCGCGATTATCGAATCATGGTCCCAACCCAGCGGGCGGGCGAGGATTCCCGGCCCGGCGTGATGTCCCCGGGCGTGACCGCCCCCGGCGTGATGGCGGCCGCGGCGCCCGGGCCGCCGCGGCCGCCCAGGCCCCGCGGCTCGTTCAAGCGCGGCCTGCGGCGCGCGCTGCGAGAGCCGTTCACCCGCCGCACCCTCAGGGAGTGCGGCTACGCGGGCGCCGGGCTGCTGGTGGCGATCCCCCTGTTCGCGTTCACGGCCGTCACCGTCACCGTCGGCCTCGCGCTCTCGGTCAGTTTCGCCGGGCTGCCGCTGCTGGCGCTGTCGTTGCGGGCCGCCCGGCGGCTCGGCGCGTTCTGCCGCCGCCTGGCGAACCGGGCGCTGGGGCCGAGGACCGAATCGCAAGGCCTGTTCCGGCGCAGGCAGGAACGGCCAATTGACGCGCCACCGCCGCCGCCGCCGCAGTCCGAGCTCGTAGGCTGGATCCGGTCCAGCCTGACCGACCCGGTCAGCTGGCGGGCGTGCGCCTATCTGCTGCTCAAGCTTCCGATCGCGGTGCTCGGCGGCATCGGGCTGATCTACATCGTCGCCTGGGGGGTGGGGTACTCCACGTTCCCGGTGTGGTGGGAGCTGCTGCACTCGCTGGCCGCCCATGGCGACGCGGTCCAGGTGCCCGGGTGGCTGGCGTGGTGGACGCCGAACCCGGTGCTCGTGGCCCAGTCGGTGCCCAGCCTGGCACTGTCGTTCGCGCTGGTTCCGGCCGGCCTGTGCGCCCTGATCTGGACCCCGTGGATGATCAGCGGATGCAACGACCTCGACCGCTTGACGGCCGCCCGGCTGCTCGGCCCGCCGCTGACCCAGCGGGTACGCGACCTGGAGGAGACTCGGGCCAGCGCCGTGGACGACTCGGCGGTGCGACTGCGCCGGATCGAGCGGGACCTGCACGACGGGGCGCAGGCTCAGATGGTGGCGGTCGCGATGAAGCTCGGGCTGGCCCGGGAGAAGCTCGGCGGCGCGGTCGGCGGGACCGTGGCCGGCCGGACCGCGGACGGCTGGACCGCGCAGGTTGACCTGGAGCGGGCGCTCGAGCTGGTCGACGCCGCCCACCGCAGCGCCAAGGAGGCCATCATGGAACTGCGCGACCTCGCCCGCGGCATCCACCCGCCGGTGCTCGACCACGGGCTCGGCACCGCGCTGACGACGCTCGGCGCCCGTAGCGGGCTTCCGGTCGAGGTGGTCGCGGACCTGCCCGAGCGCCCGTCGGCCGCGATCGAGACCATCGCCTACTTCTGCGCGGCCGAGCTGCTGGCCAACGTGGCCAAGCACAGCCGCGCGCGGCACGCGACGATCGAGGCGGTGCACGTGCCCGGGCTGCTCCGGGTGCGGGTGAGCGACGACGGCGACGGCGGCGCCCGCGCCCGGGACGGCAGCGGGCTGGCCGGGCTGGCCGAGCGACTGCGGACGGTCGACGGCACCATCCAGATCAGCAGCCCGCGTGGCGGCCCTACGGTGGTCACCGTAGAGATGCCGTCCCACGCCTGACGAAAGCGGGAGCCCAGGCCGATGCGAGTCGTGATCGCGGAAGACTCCGCCGTGGTCCGGGCCGGCCTGGCCGAGATTCTGGCCGACCGACGGCACCAGGTCGTCGCGGCCGTCGGCGACGGCGAGGCGCTGCTGGCCGCCGTCGCCGAGCACCGGCCGGACGTCACCGTGGTCGACGTGCGGATGCCGCCCGGCTACACCGACGAGGGGCTGCGGGCCGCGATCGCGATCCGCCGGGACCACCCGGAGACCGGGGTGCTGGTGTTCTCGCAGTACGTCGAGACCCGCTACGCGGCCGACCTGCTGCGCTCGGCCCCGGGCGCTTCGCATCGCCGCGGCGGCGTCGGGTACCTGCTCAAGGACCGGGTGGCCGACGTCGGGGAGTTCGTCGAGGCGCTCTCCCGGGTGGCGGCCGGCGGCACCGCGCTCGATCCCGAGGTGGTCAGCCAGCTGCTCGCCGCCAGCGGGCGCGGCGACGCGCTCGGCGGCCTCACCCACCGGGAGCGCGAGGTGCTCGGGCTGATGGCGGAGGGCCGCTCCAACGGCGCCATCGCCGCCATCCTGGTGGTCTCCGAGCGGGCGGTGGAGAAGCACGTGTCGAACATATTCAGCAAGCTCGGGCTTGCTCCTTCGGATGCCGACCACCGCCGGGTGCTGGCCGTCCTGCGCTACCTGGAGGCGTGAGCCGCGGGGAGTCGCCCCGGTCCGTTCGAAATAACGAATTTGAGCATTTGAACTGCTTTTTGTCGTGCTAGCCGTACCTGGGAAACGGGTAGTCGCACGGTGGATCTCGCCATCGCGCGCCGCCAGCATTGAGGTACAGAAGGCACACGAAAAGGCAGGGATCTTGATGAAGCGACGCGCAGGAAGACACACAGCGGGAGCGACCTGGGGAACACGGATCATGGCCGGGCTCAGCGCGGCGACGCTCACGGCGGCGCTCGCCGCGTGCGGCTCGTCGCAGCCGAGCGCGACGACGGTCTCGGTTACCTCGATGTCGGCCGAGGTGGCTCAGACCACGCTCGGGCCGGCCGGTTACCGCGAGGTCGGCAGCGGGCCGCCGCTGGTGCTGATCATGGGCTACGCCGCGCCGATGGAGGCCTGGGACCCGCAGTTCGTGGACTCCCTGGCCAGGCGTTACCGCGTCGTGATCTTTGACAACGCCGGGATCGGCAGCACGCATGCGCTGCCGGCGCCGCTCACCATCGACGCCATGGCCAACCAGACCAGCGCGCTCATCGGCGCCCTCGGCCTCGGCCGACCGGACGTGCTCGGCTGGTCGATGGGCGGCATGATCGCGCAGGCCCTGGCCGTGCTGCACCCGGCGCAGGTGCGGCGGCTGGTGCTGTGCGCCACGTTCCCCGGCGTCGACGGGGTGACACCACCGCAGGCGGCGATCAACGACCTCACGAACGGGAGCGGGGTCGACGTGATGTACCCCGCCAATCAGGCCATGGCGAACGACGCGTTCACGGCGGACGTCGAGAGCTACCCGAGCACTGCGGCAGTGCCAGCCAGCGTCATTTCCGCTCAGCGACGCGCCGCGCTCTGGTGGTTCGACGGCGCCGACGCGGCCGGACGCCGGACCTCGGAGATCTCGGTGCCGACGCTCGTCGCGGACGGCACGGAGGACCAGCTCGACGCGGTGGCTAATTCGCGGACCATCGCCAGGCTCATCCCCCAGGCGAAGCTGCTGCTCTACCCGGACGCCGGGCACGGGTTCCTGTTCCAGGAGGGGACGCCGTTCGCAGTCACGGTCGAGTCGTTCCTCTCAGGTCCGGCCAGGCCGGCGAGCACCGCCACGATCCGGGCCGAGTTCCTGGCCGCAGAGGCGGGGATCACCGCTGCGGGCAAGACCTGGGAGGCCCGGATCAAGGGGATGCTGTCGACCCAATCCGCCTCGTCCGGAATCGGCGGTGGCGTGTCCGCCCGCCCGACCGCAGCTGAGGTCGCCGGGATCGACCAGCCGTTCGCAAGCGCCTTCACCGACCTCGACTACCAGTTGCTGATGGCAGGCGCTTCGGGTGCGATGGGCGACGCCATCACGACGCTCGTCGCCGCCGACGAGAAGGTCGCCGAGGACGTCCTCGCGCTCGCCGCGCTGACCGGCCCGACGGCCAAGACTTGGACGCCGACGATCAAGACGGACTCCGCCGCCGAGCAGACGGCCAAGGCCGCGCTGCGGAAGGCGCTCGGGCTTCCCCCGGCGACGTGATCGTCACATAGACCCATGGCGTTTCCGGTGGCAGGACACCGGAAACGCCATGTTGCTATTCCTCCGGCTGAGGCTCCGGGTCCAGCAGGCTGAGCAGCTGCCCGAGGGCCTGGCGGTCTTCCGCCGACAGCGGCGCGAACAGGTCCTCGGCGGCGCCGCGCCTGGCCTCGCGCATATCGTCGCGGACGGACAGGCCGCGGTCGGTCAGGTGCAGTCGGATGGCGCGGCGGTTGTGGGGGTCGACCTCGCGGCGGACCAGGCCCGCCTCTTCGAGCGCGTCGATGACGGTGGTGACCGAGCGGGGCACGATGCCGAGGTGGTCGGCCAGCTCGGTCATCCGGAGCGGCTCCTCGCTGCGGGTGATGATGCGCAGGGCGCGCTCCTGGCCGGGGGTGAGGCCGAGCGGGGCCAGCCGGTGTGCCTGCGCGCGGCGGAGCCGCCTGATCTGCCGCTGGAGCAGGTCCGCGAGCTGGACCGGGTCTTCGTACTCCATGGCCTCACGCTACCAGGAGTCAGGCTCATACTGAGTCGGGAATTATTGTGAGCTAGACTCTGTTTGAGCTACCATGACTAACGCAACCAGCAACTCGGAGGCTTTATTGAGTACCGCACAGAACCCCAAGAACCCAAGAAGCACCAAGAACAACGCAGACACCAAGAATCCCCGCGTCTCGATGCGCCGCATCGTGCGCCTGTTCAAGCCCTACCGCTGGAGCCTCGGCTTCGTCCTGCTCCTGGTCGCGGCTTCCTCGCTCGTCTCGCTCGTCAACCCGTTCCTGATCCGCGCGGTCATCGACGTGGCGCTGCCCCAGGGCCGGACCGGTCTGCTCGCCATCCTCGCCATCGGCATGATCGTGGTGGCGATCGCGAACAGCTCGTTCAGCGTCTCCCAGACCTACGTCTCCACCAAGGTCGGCCAGCGCGTCATGCACGACCTGCGCACCGCCGTCTACTCGCACCTGCAGCGGATGTCGCTCGCCTTCTTCACCAAGACCCGCACCGGCGAGGTGCAGTCCCGCATCGCCAACGACATCGGCGGCATGCAGGCGACCGTCACCACCACCGCCACCGCGCTGGTCTCCAACGCGACCACGGTCGTGGCCGCGGTCATCGCGATGGCCGTCCTCGACTGGCGGCTCACGATCGCGTCGCTGATCATGCTCCCCTGCTTCGTCTGGGTGAGCCGCCGGGTCGGCACCGAACGCCGCCGGATCACCCGCGACCGCCAGCGCAAGCTCTCCGCGATCACCTCGATCGTCCAGGAGTCGCTCTCGGTCAGCGGCATCATGCTCGGCCACACGATGGGCCGTTCGCGCTCGCTCACCGACTCCTTCGCGACCGAGTCCCAGCAGCTCTCCGATCTCGAGATCGCCTCCAGCATGGCCGGGCGCTGGCGTCAGTCGACGATCCAGATCGTCATGTCGGCGATGCCCGCGGTCATCTACTGGGTGACCGGGCTGACCGGCCACGGGGACCAGATGGCGATCTCGATCGGCACCCTGGTCGCGTTCACCACCCTCCAGCAGAGCCTCTTCCGCCCGGCCGTGCAGCTGCTGAGCACCGGTGTCGACATTCAGAGCTCACTCGAGCTGTTCGGCCGCGTGTTCGAGTACCTGGACCTTCCGGTCGACATCGAGCAGCCGGAGCACCCGACTCCGATGAGCCACGTGCGCGGCGAGGTGCGGCTGGACAACGTCGGCTTCAGCTACGACGGCTCGGCCCAGCCGACCCTGCGCAACATCGACGTGACCGTCCCGGCCGGGCACAGCCTGGCCATCGTCGGCGAGACCGGATCGGGCAAGACCACCCTCAGCTACCTCATCCCCCGGCTGTACGACGTGTCCGACGGCAGCGTGCAGATCGACGGGGTCGACGTGCGCGACCTGGCCTTCGACGACCTCGCCAACGCGATCGGCGTGGTCTCCCAGGAGACCTACCTGTTCCACTCCTCGGTCGCCGACAACCTGCGGTTCGCCAAGCCCGACGCGACCGACGAGGAACTCGTCGCGGCGGCCAAGGCGGCGCAGATCCACGACCACCTGGCGTCGCTGCCCGACGGCTACGACACCGTGGTCGGCGAGCGCGGCTACCGGTTCTCGGGCGGCGAGAAGCAGCGCCTCGCGATCGCCCGGGCGGTGCTCCGCAACCCGCCGATCCTGGTCCTCGACGAGGCCACCAGCGCCCTCGACAACCAGACCGAGCAGGCCGTCCAGGAGGCCATCGACCACGTGAGCGCGGGCCGCACCACGATCACGATCGCGCACCGGCTCTCGACCATCCGCGACGCCGACGAGATCCTGGTCCTCGATAAGGGCCGGATCGCCGAGCGCGGCACCCACGAGGAGCTGCTCGCCCTCGGCGGCCACTACGCGGCCCTCGTCAACCGGGACGCCGACATGGTGACGGCGGCGTAACCGCCTCAGCGGGCGGCGCCGACGGTCGACCGCTGCATTTCCTCCCGCACGACCTGCCGGATCTCCGCCCGGCGAGCTCGCCGCCAGGTGAGGACGATCAAGATCAGGGCCGCCATGGTCAGGAACGCGCAGATGATGGCGGTGTGCACCGCCACCTGGGTCGCCCGCCACTCGACCGGCAGGTTGGCGACCGAATTGATCACGCCCACAGCCGGCTTGGCGAAGCCGAACACGCCGCCGGGCGCGCTGACGTGCACGCTGCCGCGCTGGCTGGCCGGCAGCCAGCGCTGATCACTGAAGTGCAAAAGTGAGCAAATAGCCATGAATGCCGAGGACAGCGCCAGCCCGACCGCACCGCTGCGAATCACCAGCGACGGACCCGGCCGGGGCATATCTCTTCTGGCCGTTCCCAGCAGCGGCACCGCGAGACCGATGGCGGTGGCGAGGATTATCAGCCAGACGCGGTACTCCACAGCGACCCAGGTCCAGTCGTTGAGGTGCGCCGCTATCGATTTCACCAGGCCGGAATTCACCGGTTTCTCCTCCGCCGCCGTTTATTCGGTCGGCTTCAGCTACCCGTGATTTCCGCCGCTAGCGTTAAAGACCAAGATCAACATCAAGATTATCCCGAACGGACCGTTTCTTCGCCCCATTAGTCACGCTGGTCCGAGTAGTCGGATGACGCGCAGGTGGCGCAGCGTCGGGTGCCAGTCGCCCACGTTCAGCTCGGGCGGGTCGGCGGCGGGCTGGAAACCCGCTCCGGGAGGTCGGCCAGCGCCGCCAGCTCGGTCTCGTCGCCGTTGACCGCCGTCGCCCACGCAATGACCGCCTGCCGGGCCGCCTTGACCGCGAGCGCTTTTCCGAACCAGCCGGATTCGCTCACTTCACCCTTGCCGATGACTTCATAGGACCCAAGCAACAATATAGACAGCTACAGTCTCACCAAATTCACGCGACTGCACTCAGGGCGGAGGCGGCCAAGCGGTCGAGCGGAGATGGTCAACGTGGATATCTCCACGGACCGCGGTCGTGCGATCATGGGGCAAATGGATCGCGACGGACTCACGGTTGTCCCGGAGACGAATGCGGCGCGGGTTACTGAGCTTGCGGGCGAGCCGGCCAGCCAGCCGGCCGACCAGCAGCCGGGCCAGCAGGCCGACGTCAGGCCGGGCGAGAAGTCGGGCCGGACCCGGCGCAGCACGTTCCGGGCGCTGCACTCGAAGCCCTTCCGGCTGTACTTCGCCGGACAGGTCGCCTCTGCCAGCGGCACGTTCCTGCAGCAGACGGCGATGGGCTGGCTGGTGCTCAAGCTGACAGGCAACGCGGCCTCGCTCGGCCTGGTGCTGGCGGCCGGCGGGGTGCCGTCGCTGCTGTTCGGCCCGTGGGGCGGCACGATCGCCGACCGGGTGGACCTGCGGCGGCTGCTGATCGGCACCCAGCTGGCCTTCGGCCTGCTGGCCGGCCTGCTCTGGATCCTGGCCCTCAGCGGCCAGGCCAACGTCACCGTGATCGTCGTGATCAGCGTCGCCAGCGGCATCGTGTCGATCCCGGACTCCCCCGCGCGCCAGGCGTTCATCAGCTCGCTGGTCACGCCGGACGACCTGTCCAGCGCGATCAGCCTCAACGGCATCGTGGTCAACAGCGCCCGGGTGATCGGCCCCGCCATCGCGGGCGTGCTGATCGCCACCGTCGGGACCACGCCGTGCTTCGGGATCAACGCCCTGTCGTACGTCGCGGTCATCGTCGCGCTGATCGCGCTGCGCCCGCTGGCCTCGGCGGCCAGGAAGGGCAAGGCCAGCGGCGGAGTCCTGGCCGGCCTCAAGTACGCGCGCGGGCGGCAGCAGCTATGGCTCCCGCTGACGATGATGGCGCTGGTCGGGCTGCTGGCGTTCAACTTCTCGGTCATCCTGCCGGTGCTGGCGGACACGACCTTCCACGGCAGCGGCGGCACCTACGGCCTGCTGTCGACGGCGCTCAGCGTCGGGGCGGTGGCCGGCTCGTTCGGCGTCGGCCTCGTCCGCCACCCGCGGCGGATCTACCTGATGGCCGGCGCGCTGGCCTTCGGGCTGAGCCTGACCGCGACCGCGTTCGCGCCCGACGTGGCCGTCGCCTGCGTCCTGCTGGTGCTGACCGGGCTGTCGGCGTTCTCGTTCGTGACGATGGCGTCGACCACGCTGCAGCTGCACTCCTCGCCGCAGTACCGGGGGCGGGTCATGGCGCTGTGGGTCTTCGTCTACATCGGGACCACCCCGATCGGCTCGATCATCGACGGGGCGATCACCAAGGCCGGCGGGACCAGAGCGGCGCTGCTCACCGGGGCCGCCGCCTGCCTCGTCGCGGCGGGCATCGCCGCGCTGGTGCGCACCCCGCCGCATCCGGACGCGGCGCTGACCGACCTCGTCCCCCAGCGGCAACCGCGCTGACGCGAGCCGGTCAGCCGGCCACGTCGCCCGCGGGAGCCGGACCGAGCAGCCTGATCACGTCCAGCCAACCCAGCGACGGCCGCCAGTCCCCCTGGCCGAGCGCCCGGCTGGTCTCGGCCCAGATTGCGGGCCAGATCAGCTTCTCCGCTTCCTCCCTGGTGGGGGCCGGGTCACTGGACACTTGGAGCTGGGCCGAGGAGCCGAACTTGTAATCGTGCTCGGCGAAGCCGGCCACCAGCAGGTACGTCTCCGTCGGCACCAGCATCCCATCGCCGGCCGACGTTCCCAGCCGCCGCCGGCCCTCCTCGGCGGTCTCGAACCGGCTGATGAACGTGTAGCCAAGGTGATCATCGAGCGTCGACACGTGGCCGTCGGCCAGCCGCCAGGGCCACTCCCCCGACCCGGTGAAGGTCAGCGTCAACCTCCCGACGAAAACCTGCTCGGCCTCGGTCCAGCCGCTCGGCCGGGCCAGCCCCGGCTCCGGCGGCCTGGGCTCGACCGGCCGCTGCCGACCGGTGAAGCGCCAGGCCACTCCCAGCTCGGGCGGTTCCGCGGCAGGCTTGACGGTCCAGATCGTTATCTCGGTCACGACCGGACCGGCGGCGATCGCCCACGCCTTCCTGACCGGGTTCATCAGCCAGTAGGCGGCGTCGGGGTCGGCCATCGACGCCAGCAGCGTGTCGTCGCCGTTGACCGCTTTCGCCCAGGCCGCGACCGCCCGCCGCGCGGCCTTGGCCGCCAGCACGGTCCCGAACCAGCCCTGGCCGGCCTCGGTCATCTCCGCGGCGGCGACCGGGTTGGCGTCCAGGCTCGCCGCCTCCGCCATCTCGAACTCGGTCATCGTCAGCTCCCCGCCCCGCAGCGCCGACTCCCAGCATGGCAGGAACGCCGGCGGCCGCAAAGCTCGCGCGCCCCGGTCCGGTCAAGCGCGTCAGCCGAGCGGCGGGCGGCCCTCCTGACGGTCGAGGGAGCGCGCGATCGTCCGGCGGATCTCGTCGCCGATCTTGCCCTTGGCGTAGAGCTGGGCGAGCTTGTCCCGCTGGGCGCGGACCAGCTCGCGGCGGAACGCGCTGGTGTCGACCGGGTCCTCATCATCGTCGCTGAGCAAGCTGCGGACCCGGTCGAGGCGCAGCTCGAACAGCTGGCGGTAGACGTTGGCGGTGTCCTCGTCCACCTCGCCCGCCTCGGCCAGCTCGTCCAGCCGGGCGAGCCCGGCCTCGGTCACCCGCGCCCGCGCGACCGCCTCGCGCCGCTGATGCTCCTCGGTCTTGGCCAGCCCCAAGTGCCGCACCAGCGGCGCCAGCGTCAGCCCTTCGCCCAGCAACGTGACGACCACGACGACCGCGGCCAGCAGGATGAGCACCGATCGTTCGACGAACGGCGCCCCGTTGACCATCGTCGGCAGGGTGAGCGCGATGGCCAGGGTGATCGCCCCGCGCATGCCGCCCCAGCCGATGACGAGCCGGTACCGCCACGGGTTGACCACGAACATCGAGTGCTCACCGGGCAGGAACCTGATCAGCGGCGACACCGCCAGCTCCCAGACCAGCCTGATCACGATGATCGCCCCGACCACGGCGGCGGCCGCGCCGGCCATCCGCGCGAACGAGATCACGGTCGACAGCTCGCTCACGACCGCTCGCAGGTCCAGGCCGAGCAGCACGAACAGGGCCGACTCGAGCAGGAAGATCAGCGTGCGCCAGAACATCGTGCCGCTGACCCGGGAGGCGGGCTGGAGCATGCCCTCGGTCCTGGTCCCGAGGTAGACCCCGGCCACCACGGTGGCGAGCACGCCGGACACGCTCAGCTGCTCGGCCGGGATATACGCCACGAAGGGCGTGATCAGCGTGATCAGGATCTGCAGGGCGGGATCGCGGACGTGGTGCCGGACGCGTCCGATCACCACCGCGACGACCAGTCCGTAGGCGATCCCGCCGACGACTACCTGGAGCAGCCGCAGCAGCGCGTGCTCGACCGTGAACGGGTGCGCTATCGCCTCGACCGCCAGGCTGAACGCGGTCAGCGCGACCGCGTCGTTGATCAGGCTCTCGCCCTCGAGGATGGTCACGACCCGGGTCGGCGCGCCGAGCCTGGACATCACCGCGGTGGCCGCCACCGCGTCGGTCGGCGCGATGGCGGCGGCGAACGCGAACGCGGGCGCCCAGCCGAGTCCCGGCAGGACGAGCCGGATCACCCACGCCACGCCCACGATCGTTACCGCTGTCGTCCCGATCGCGAGGGCGGTGATCGGGACCGCGTTCTCCCGCGTCTCCCTGGGCGCGGTGAGGAAGGCCGCGTTGTACACCAGCGGCGGCAGGAACAGCACCAGCACGACGTCGGGCGACAGGTCGATGTTGGGCACCTGCGGGATCAGGCTGGCGAGCACGCCGAGCACCACGAACACGATCGCCTCGGGCACCTCAAGCCGGGTCGCGACCGCCCGGCCGATGATCACCACGACGGCGATGGCGACCGTCAGCGTGAAAAGCTCCTGCTCGCCCACCCGTCTCCGTTCACGAAGTCGGGCTAGTACGTCCCCTCTTATCCCAGTGGTCACTCATCGGTCAGCAGGTGGCAGGCGATCGCGGCCGCCGCCACCACGTTGAGCGAGTCCACCCCCGCCGCGCGAGCGGCCCGGTTCATCGGGATCCGCACCGCCTCGTCGGCCTCGCGCAGCCAGCGCGCGGACAGCCCGTTCCCCTCGGTGCCGAACACCAGCGCCACCCGGTCGGCCGCGCGTTTCAGGGCCGCGCTGATCGGGGTCGCGCTGTCCTGCGGGGTCAGGGCGAGGACGCTGAAGCCGGCCGACTTCAGGTCGGCCAGGCCGTCGAACCAGTCGCTCATCCGGGCGTACGGGATCGCGAACACCGCGCCCATCGAGACCTTGACCGACCGCCGGTAGAGCGGGTCCGCGCACCGGGGCGACAGGACCACCGCGTCGACCCCGAGGGCGGCCGCGCAGCGGAAGATCGCCCCGACGTTGGCGTGGTCGACCAGATCCTCGAGCACGACGATCCGGCGCGCGCCCGCGATCAGCCCGGCGACCTCCGGCAGCGGCCTGCGGGCGAGCGCCGCCAGCGCCCCCCGATGCACGTGGTAGCCGGTCAGCCGCTCGGCGACGTCGTCCGGGACCACGTAGGCCGGCGCCTCGGCCTCGCCCAGCGCGGCCAGGTCGATCAGCCGGCTGCGGGCGAGCAGCATCGACCGGACCGGGTACCCGGCCGCGACGGCCCGGGTGATGACCTTGGTCCCCTCGGCGATGAACAGGCCCCGCTCGGCCTCCAGGTGGGTCCGCAGCCCGGCGTCCGTCAGCCTGGTGTAGTCCGCCAGCCTGGGGTCGTCGGCGCTGTCGACCTCGACAATGCGCAGCATCCCTCCAGTCTGCCGTGCCGCGGGACCGCGGCTTGCTGGGTTTGCTGGCGGATGGCTCCACCCGCCGCAGCCGGGCGTCGTTAGGCGTCGTCGGCGAGGCGAGCGCGGGCGCCCCGGAGCGCGAACGCGAGGACGCCCACCGCAAAGACCGCACCGGCGCAGATCCAGGCGCCGCGGTCCGTCGGCGGGCGGGCCGGCCAGGTCCACGGGTTGCGCCAGGCCTCCGCGAGAGCGTACTCGGCGAACCCGACGTAGCCGAGCGGGAGGATCCAGGCCAGCAGGCCGCCGGTGACGAGCGACGTCAGCAGGCCGATCCCGGTCAGGCCGATGACGTTGCGGGCCAGCGTGAGGACGCCGTCGTTGAGCGAGACGCCGGTCACGCCGAGCTGGAGCAGGCCGATGGCGGCACCGGTCAGCGCGAGCACCGCGCCCAGCCGCAAGAACGGAAGCCAGCGGCCGGTGGTGCGCTCCGCCTCGCCGAACGGGCTGTGGGTGGTCACCGCGATCACCACCGCCGCGCCTGCCTCGATGATCATCGGAATTTGCTGGGCGGCCGCGCCGCCGGACGTCAGCTGCCAGTGCAGCACCGCGCGGAGCGCGACTGCGCAGGCGGTCAGCGCGGCGATCGCCGCCGGTCCCCGCCGGCTGCGCAGGTGCAGCCAGGCCAGCCGGGCGGCCGAAGCGGCCAGCCGGCCCGGCCGGGCCGCGCCCGCCGCCGGCGCCGGCGGTACCGGCGGCACCGGCGGGGTCTCGACGCCGGCGGCGGTCATGCCGGGCCGGCTATCGCTCGCCGGCCGGCCGCCGGGCAGACTGCCGGGCTGACGGCGGTCACGGGATCTGCGCCAGCGTGATCGCGCCGGAGCGCAACGCGGCGACGTGCGTCGTCAGCCAGGCGCGCCGGGCGGCAGGCGACAGCGACCCGAAGCGGCTCGCGGCGGCGGCGATCTGCGCGGCCGACGCCTGCGCCCCGGCTGGGCCGGATTGCGAGACCGGCGGGCCGCCCGCCTTCTGGGGCGGGGCGAGGTCCGGGGCGGGCGCGCCGATCTTGGCCAGCAGCGCGTCCGCGACCGCCTGCTGGGCCGGGTCGGGGTTACCGGAGGCGTTCTGGGCCGGGCCGGAGACGAACCAGAACAGGAAGCTCTGCTGGTATCCCTGCGTCCAGATCGCATTGATCACTTCACCCGGTGGGCCGCCGAACCAGGATCCGCCGATGCTTCCCGCCCCCGTTCCCGAATAGCCGTAGACCGAGGTCGTTCCGGCCGCGGCGGGCAGCGCGTCGTCTACCGCCAGCTCGGCCCGCACGGGAGTCCCCGGCAGCCCCGCGACCTCGGCCGCGGCCGGCTGGAGGGCGGCCGACACCGCGTCCAGGTAGCCGTCGAAGGCCGGGTGGATGCAGACCGGGAACGCGGCCGAGGTGCAGACCGGGGTGTACGGGACCGGCCGGTCACTGGCCGCGTCGTGCAGCGCCGGGATCTCCCAGTTGCCGGTCAGGCTGGACTGCTGCGCGGTGCCGGCCAGCGAGTACGCGGTGGCGGAGGCGGCCACGCCGCCCGCGACGGCGGCGGCCGCCAGCAGGACCAGGGACCTCCCCCCGGCGGCG
>Ga0302326_10017115_pt1 | contig 15136 bp, 19 predicted proteins | sample Palsa_T0_3_FD_202264 | JGI IMG/M metagenome (GOLD analysis project Ga0302326, IMG submission 202264) | Peat permafrost microbial communities from Stordalen Mire near Abisko, Sweden - Palsa_T0_3 | ecosystem: Environmental > Terrestrial > Soil > Palsa > Peat permafrost | place: Sweden: Abisko...
TCCACCAGGTCGCGTAGGTCGAGAACTTGTAGCCCCGGCGATAGTCGAACTTCTCGACTGCGCGGATCAGTCCCAGCGAGCCCTCCTGAATCAGGTCAAGGAATGTCAGACCGCGGCCGAGGTAGCTTTTCGCGATGGAGACGACGAGGCGCAGGTTGGCCTCGATCATCTGTTGCTTGGCGGCCATGTCGCCACGCTCGATCCGCTGTGCCAGCGCCACCTCCTGCTCGGCGTTGAGCAGGTGGACGCGACCGATCGAGCGCAGGTAAAGCCGCAGCGAGTCGAGGCTCGGCTCGACGGTGAGATCGATCTCGGCCCGCTTGCCTTGCTCGGGGCGAGGCTCGGCCGCGTGCGCGGCGGACGCCTCGACCGGGCCTGGCTCCGAAGTCGTCGTCCGACCGTCCTCCTCTTGCACGACGTCGATTCCCTGCTCGTCGAGATAAGAGTGCAGCTCCTGGAGCTGCTCCTTTGTCACCTCGACCTCTTCCAGGTACGTAGCGATCTGATCGAAGGTCAGAAAGCCGCGATCGTGCCCTTCGGCGATCAGCGGGCGCAGCTCTTCGATCTCGCTGATCGGAGCCTCATCGCCCAACAGAACCGCTGCTTTATCGCTCACTGGCCCCTGAGCTCCCTCGATGTGCGCACCTCAGGCGGACCGGGCTTGGGTCCTGCCCCTCTCTCAACTGATGATTCGACTCGCGACTGAAATTCATCGTCTGCTGCATCGCCACGGTGAGGTCGGGCGCCTTCGCTCGGCGCTTTTGCCCGAAGTGGTTTCCAGCCAGTCGTGCGGATTGATACCACAAACTCGGGGGAGATCGATGCATCACGCACGAAGTCGGGCGCTCGGCGGCGGCCCGCGCTCTTTACCCTGTATCCAAGGATGCTCTCCAGCCGACCCTCCAGCCCGCCGCCGATCGACGTCCAGTCGCAACTGCCGACGGTCCACCTGAGCATCTCGCGCGTGGGAGTCACCGGGATCGAGAAGGTGATCCGACTGCGCCAGAACGGGACCGAGCAGCTCTTCTCTGCCCGGTTCGAGTGCGTCGTCGACCTCGGGCCCGAGCAGAAAGGCGCGCACATGTCGCGCTTCGAGGAGGTCGTCAACGAAGTGATCGGCGACGTTGTCCTCGGCGAGTCGCCGTTCAAGGCCGAGACCCTCGCGGAGCACATCGCTCAGCTTGTCCGGGTGCGCCAGGCCGCGCGCCGGGCGGAGGTCAGCGTCGAAGCGCGTTTCCCCGAGCACAAGCCTGCTCCCGTGTCGGGAATCCAGACGCAGGAGCTCTACACCCTCCACGGCTCCGCGGCGGCGTCCCAGCTCGGTACCCGGCGGCTGATCGGGGTGACCGCGCAGGGCATGACCGCCTGCCCGTGCGCCCAGGAGCTGGTCGCCGGTGCTGCGCGCGAGCGGCTCGCCGGGGAGGGATTCGACGCCGAGGAGATCGACCGCATCATCGCCGCCGTTCCGATCGCCACGCACAACCAGCGGGGCCTTGGCACCCTCTACATCGGCTGCACTGAGTCATGCAATGACGAGATCGACGCCGCCACCCTGCTCGAGATCGTCGAGCAGTCGATGTCGTCTGAGATCTACGAGCTGATGAAGCGCAGCGACGAGGTAGCGGTGGTCGAGAAGGCGCACCGCCGCCCCCGCTTCGTCGAGGACTGCGTGAGGGAGATGATCCGCGGCGTGATCGAGGCGTTCCCCAGTCTCGGCGACGGTACTTTCGTCTCGGCTCGACAGCTGAACCTCGAGACGATCCACCAGCACAGCGTCGTGGCCGAGCGCTTCGGGACACTCGGGGAGATCCGCCGCGAGCTGACGTCGGGCGTGCCCGCGACGGAGCACACGAGCCGTCGCGCCTGGCTCGACGGCGCTTCCTGAGCAAGCGCCGCTACGCCGTGTCAGGCGCCTGCCCGGTCGGCGCGGGTGCGGTCGAGCTCTGAGAATCGCCGGCGCAGACCGAAGAAGTAATCGGCGCCCGAGAGGACGGTGATCGCGACGGTCACGTAGACGAGCAGCGAGACCCACAAAGGGTGTCCGTGGACCGCGATCAAGACCATCACCGCGGCCACTTGCACGATCGTCTTCAGCTTGCCGAGCGGGCTGGCCGCGATCACCACGCCCTGCTGCGTGGCGGCCATCCGCAGCGCCGTGACGGCGAACTCGCGCGCGATGATCACCATCGCGACCCACGCCTGAACGCGGTCGAGCGAGACCAGGGCGACCAGGGCGGCGATGATCAGCAGCTTGTCTGCGATTGGGTCCATCAGCTTGCCGAACGTGGTGACCGAGTTTCGTGTGCGCGCGAGATAACCGTCGATCGCGTCGGTCAGCGACGCGACCGCGAACACGATCGCGGCGAGCAGATCGCCCCCGTGGGTCTTGTCCAGCAGCGCGACGACGAGCACCGGCACGAGCAGGATCCGGATCACGGTGAGGACGTTGGGGACGTTCAGAGGGACCATGCGGAGTGCGAACGCTAGCCGATACCGGGCGGTTCTCAACCGCGGCAGATCGAGCTGGCCCGGTGCGTCACCACCCCGGCGGCGGTCGTGCCGTAGGGTTCCAGCTATGCCACTGGTTCCGATGGTCATCGAGCGCACCGCCCGCGGCGAGCGTGAGTTCGACATCTACAGCCGGCTGCTGAACGAACGGATCATCTTCCTCGGCACTCCGATCGACGATCAGATCGCGAACCTGATCGTTGCGCAGCTCCTCCACCTCGAGTCCCAGGATCCGGACAAGGACATCTCGATCTACGTCAACTGTCCCGGCGGCGGGATCTACTCGGGCCTGGCGATCTACGACACGATGCAGTTCGTCAAGCCGCAGATCCAGACGATCTGCATCGGGGTAGCGATGTCGATGGGGTCCCTGCTGCTGGCGGCCGGCCAGAAGGGCAAGCGGTTCGCGCTTCCCAACAGCCGGATCCTGATCCACCAGCCGTCCGCCGGGTTCGAGGGCCAGTCGACGGACATCGAGATTCACGCGCGCGAGATCCTCAAGATCAGGCAGCGGATCGACGAGATCTACGCGCAGCACACCGAGCAGCCGATCGAGCAGGTTCACGCTGACATGGAGCGCGACCGGTTCTTCAAGGCCGACCAGGCGGTCGAATACGGTCTGATCGACCGCGTGATCGAGCACCACTAGTAGGCCGGCGTGAGTGCCGGCCCGCGCGCGGCGCCGAAGTCCGGGACGCCGTCGCGATCACGCCGACGCCGCACTCCAGACGACGAGTGTCTCAGCGTCCCCCGGTCGATGCGACCTCGCGCCGCCGAGCCGGGCCCTCCTCCGGAGCGTGCTGGGCCTCCACATGGGTGACCGGCACGCCGAGCCCACGAGCCTTGCTGACCAGATCGAGCCTTAGCCAACGCGACATCCTGGGCGGGAGGGTCGAGATGATGATCTCGTCGTAGCTGCCGAGGTTGATCGAGTCGTGGATCGCCATCAACGGCTCCGGATCGCCGACGCTTCCCGTCACCTCGCTGCCGGCGGCGGCGCTGAGCTTGGGGAGGGCCTGGGCGAGCACGGCCTCGGCCGCCTCGAGCCCGTCGTCGCTGGGGTCGACGAACTTGTGCATGCCTTGCGGGCGCTGCGGCACGACCAGATGAAAGCTTGCCGGGCTGCGCTGGGCACGCTCCTGAACGGCGTTCATCAGGCCAGCCGTCGACGCGGTCTGGTGGGCTACGACGAGGACATGGGTCGGCTCCGACATCGACTTCACCTCCGGCTGGATTGACTTGTCCTACCTAGTCTTAGTATCGCATGCTACTAAGTAGTTCGCAACAATCCTCACGAGCGCTTATGCCACCGGGTGCTCGATCGCCCCCAGGCCTTCGATCTCGATCCTGATCACGTCGCCGGACTGTAGGAACTGCGGCGGCTCGAGTCCCATCCCGACGCCCGCGGGAGTGCCGGTCAGAATCAGATCCCCGGGCGTGAGCGTGCAGGTCTCCGCGATGAAGTCGACGAGCTCTTGGCAGCCGAAGATCAGATCCGACGTGCGGGCGTCCTGTCGCAGTTCGCCGTTCACCCAGGTGCGGAGCTGCAGGTCCTCCGAGGGCACCTCGTCGGCCGTCGTGATCCACGGTCCGTAGGGACAAAACGTGTCGGCGCCCTTGGCGCGGGTCCACTGAGGCTCGCGCTTCTGCAGATCGCGGGCGCTGACATCGTCGGCGACGCAATACCCTCCGATCGCCCCGTCGGCTCCGATCACGACCACGAGCTCGCCCTCGTAATCGAGCCGCCTGACCACCGACGGGCAGCGGATCGGCCCGGCCGGCGGCGCGATGGCGCCCCGGACCTTGACGAACACGACCGGCCGCTCGGGCCGCTCTGCGCCGATCTCCGCGGTGTGCTTGGCGTAGTTGAATCCGATGCAGTAGATCGCGCCAGGATCGAGAACGGGGGCGAGCAGCGAGACCTGATCGAGAGGCCAGCTGCCGCCGCCGGCCGCGGTCGCCGTGTCGCCGGCTGCCAGCACGTCGCGGACCGTCGAGCCGTCGGAGAAAGCGAAGACTTCGTCGCCGCGCACCTCTCCCGCGATCGGCTCCTCGCGGCCGGGCGCTTGGAAGGTCGCCAGCCTCATCGCTGCGGAGCCTATCGCCACGCGCGTGACAGCGGCGGGTTGCGATGATCCCATGCGATGGCGCCGTCTCGATCGCGTTTGCTGCTGGCCCTGGCGGGACTGGCGATGATCGGCGCCGGATGCGGGTCGAGCGGTAAAGCGGCTCCGAAGAGCGCCCGGTCGCGACCAGCGTCCGACCCGGCGGCCGTCGCCGTCATCCGCGCCTGGTCGACCGCCCTGCGCCGCGGCGACGTCGACGGCGCGGCTCGTTACTTTGCGCTCCCGAGCGTGTTCGTCAACGGCCCGGGCGAAGCGATCGCGATCCACACCGAGGCCGAGGCACGGGCGGCCAACCGGGCGCTGCCCTGCGGCGCGGTGCTGATATCCGTTGATCAGCGCGGCCGCTTCGCCAGCGCGCTGTTCCGGCTGACGAACCGGAAGGGTCCGGACGGCGGCTGCGGTTCGGGCGCGGGCCAGCTTGCGCGCACGAACTTTGTCATCGCCGGTGGGCACATCGTCGAGTGGATTCGCGCCCCCAGCGTCTCTGGTGGCGGCCGGTCACAGGGACAGCCGGCGCCGCCTGCGACGCCGAGCGGCGGTCCCGTGGTCTGAGCTCTCCCGCCGACCCGACGCTAGCCTTCGGAGGACCCAGCCGGCTCGAAGTCGAGGCGCAGCTTGTTCAGGCCGAGGCGAATGCGGCCCTTGACGGTCCCAAACGGCAAGCCAAGCCGTTCAGCGATCTCGGTGTGGGTCAGCTCGCCGTAGTAGGCGAGCGTGATCGCCTCTCGTTGTGCCTCCGGGAGCGCGGCCAGCGCGGTTCGCACGCGGCCCGCGTCGATGCGTGCGCCGGCTTGGTCGATGACGTCACCCGGTGCCGACAGGTCGGCGAGCGCGTCGTCGCTCGCGCGTCGGGTGGCGCGTCTTGCGTGGACCCGGGAGACGTCGATCGCTCGGCTGAGCACGACCATCAGTACCCACGCCGCGACCGTCCCTCGTTGCGATCGGTAAGCCGTACGGCTCTTGAAGATCGAGACGAAGGCCTCCTGAACGGCGTCCTCTGCCGCGCCGCGATCGCGGCAGACCGAACGCGCGACCCGAAACGCACGCGCCGAGTACCGGTCGTAGAGCTCGCCGAACGCATCGGCGCTGCCGCCGATGATCTCGTCCATCAGCTCGGCGTCTGAAAGTACGACCGGGTTAGGTCGCGCCAGCGCGCGAACTGGGCTCACGCGAATCTCCTCGACTCCCGCACGATGAATATTGGTACGGGCCAGCCGAGCAGCCAACTTTGCGACTGCCAACCGTGAGCCGATATCGGACGGGCAAGCCCAAAGCGCGGCCGACGGCCACTGCTCGTGGGATCGCTACACGCTCATTATTACTTGCAGTCGGCCCCGCGCGGATCCTCATATCAGTCACTCCTAATCGAACCCTAATCGGACTGGTCGGCATCGCCACCGCGACCACTCGAGTCATGGCTGAGCGGCCTCGACGAACTCGATCCGGTTGCCCCACGGGTCCTGGCAGAAGAACCGGCGCGTCCCAGGGATCGCGTCATCCCAGAGGATCTCGACCCCGGCGGCCGCCAGGCGCTCCGCGAGCGCAACGATCCCGCCCGCGGACGCGCTCAGCGCGGGATGTGACTTCTTGGCAGGCGAGAAGGGCTCCTCGACGCCGACGTGGAGTTGCTGGGCGCCGAGGCTGAACCAGACCCCTCCCCGCCCTCGCAGCGGCGCGGGCTTCTCGACCTCGGTCAACCCGAGCAGGTCGCCGAAGAACCGCCGTGCCTCGGCCTCGCAGCCCGAAGGGGCCGCCAACTGGACGTGGTCGAGGCCGACAATGCTCAGAACAGCGCTTCCTGCCCGTCGTGGCGGGCGTCAGCGCGCGCACCGCCGGGCGGCTCCTGTCCGAGCGCCACCGCCAGATCCTCGGCGAGCGCGCGCTCGGAGCGCGAGGCGACCAGCGGCGCCTCGATTCCCTCCACGTGCACGAGCGTGCGCCGGCGATCGCCGCGCGCGGCGCCCTCGAGCGGCACCAGCGCATACACGCGGTCGGCGCGGACGAACTTGCCGTAGCCGAGCGGGATCATCGGTGCCGTGGTGCGCGCCATCGCCCGGCCATCGTAGCCTGCCGGGAGCCTGACCCCGGGGACTTACCAGAACCCGGGATGTTCGCCGGGATGTTCGCCGCCAGGCGAACTCCCAAGGGCGCGAAGCGCCCCCGCCAGGCGAACTCCCAAGGGCCCGAAGGGCCCCCTACTCCGCCAAGATCAGCCCGAGACGCCGGTCGAGCGCCTCGGCCAGCATCTCGCGCATCGGGCCTTGCTCGAAGCGTTCGGTCAGCGCCGACAGGAAGCCCTCGATCACGAGGCGCCGGGCGACGTCTTCGCGCAGCCCGCGTGAGCGCAGGTAGAAGATCTGCTCCGCGTCGAGCTGCCCGATTGACGCTGCGTGCGTGCAGCGGACGTCGTTGGCCTGGATCTCGAGGCCGGGGATCGCGTCCGCGTGGGCACGCCTCGATACCAGCAGATTGCGCGACTCTTGGAATGCGTCGGTCTTCTGGGCACCCGGATCGACAATGATGTTGCCCTTCCAGACCGCGGTCGAGCGGCCCTGGAGGACGCCGCGGAAGGCGAGGTCGGAGGTGGTGTTCGGGGCCGCGTGCTCTTGGGTGGTGTCGAAATCGATGTGCTGGCGTGCGCGGCTCGCGTACGCGCCGGTGACTCGGGCATCGGCGCCGGGGCCGGCCAGGCGCGTGTCCATCCGCACCCGTCCGCCGCTCGATCCGAACCCGAACGCAACCCAATCGAGCGAACCGTCGCGGCCCACCTCGGCGCGCTGGGAGCCGAAGATCCAGCTGCGCTCGGACAGCGACTGCCCGCATACGAATCGCAGCCGCGCGTTCTCGGAGACGATCAGCTCGACGACAGTGTTGAACACGCCCTCGACCTCCTCCGAGGCCGACAGGTACTGCTCCCACACCTCTGCCTGCGCGCCGTCCTCGATCACGATCAGGGTGCGCCGGTGCAGCTCGGTGCTGGTGGCGCTCTGAACCTGTGAGAGCAGGATCGGACGCTCGAGCGCGACGCCGGAGGGCACGTACACGAACGCGCCGCCGCGGAACCCCGCTTCGTTGCGTGCGACGAAGACGTCTTCGCCGGAGATGACGCTGCCCAGGTAACGCTCGACCAGCTCGGGGTGCTCACGCGCCGCGAGCTCTAGCGAGCCCACGATCACGCCGTCGGGCAAGTCCGGATCCGACAGCGTCGCCTCGCCCGCGTCGACCTGGCGGAGCTCGGTGGCCCCGACGGGTGCGAACAGGCGCTCCGGCGCCGAGCCGTTGGAGCTCGTCGATTCTGCCGGCGCGGGCGCGGGGCCGAAGGCGTCGAGGTCGAGCGCCGAGATATCGGTGAACTCCCATCCGGCGGTGCCCTTGAAATGCGGGAGCGCGAGGGTCTCGCTCAAGCGAGCGGCGCGCTCTCGGCGCGCCGCTAGAAACTCGGGCTCGCGTTCTGCGAGGCTAGCCAATCGAACCCTCCATCTGGAGCTCGATCAGGCGGTTCATCTCGACCGCGTACTCCATCGGCAGCTCCTTGGTGATCGGCTCGATGAAGCCGTTGACGATCAGCTTCGACGCCTCCTCTTCTGGGATGCCGTGCGAGCGCAGGTAGAAGAGCTGGTCCTCGCCGACCTTCGACACGGTTGCCTCGTGACCGACGTCGACGTCGTCCTCGCCGATCCGGATCGTCGGATAGGTGTCCGAGCGCGAGTGCTCGTCGAGCAGCAGCGCGTCGCAGACGACCTTCGACTTCGAGCCGTGGGCACCCTTGGCGACCTCGAGCAGCCCGCGGTATGAGCCGCGCCCCCCGTCCTTGGAGATCGACTTGGCGAAGATGTTCGAGGTCGTGTTCGGGGCGGCGTGGATGATCTTGGCGCCCGCGTCCTGGTGCTGGCCTGCGCCCGCGAACGCGATCGAGAGCACCTCGCCGTGAGCGCGCTCGCCGAGCAGATAGATGCTCGGGTACTTCATCGTCAGCTTGGAGCCGAGGTTGCAGTCGACCCACTCGACGGTCGCGTCCTCGTAGGCCACCGCCCGCTTCGTGACCAGGTTGAAGACGTTCATCGACCAGTTCTGCACGGTCGTGTACCGGATCCGCGCGCCGGGCTGCGCGATCAGCTCGACGACCGCCGAGTGCAGCGAGTCAGAGCTGTAGGTCGGCGCGGTACATCCCTCGACGTAGTGCACGTAGGAGCCGGGCTCGGCGATGATCAGCGTCCGCTCGAACTGGCCCATGTTCTCGGTGTTGATGCGGAAGTAGGCTTGCAGCGGCATCTCCACGTGGACGCCTTCGGGCACGTACACGAATGAGCCACCCGACCAGACCGCGGAGTTCAGCGCCGCGAGCTTGTTGTCGTTGGGGGGGATGATGGTCGCGAAGTACTTGCGGACCAGGTCCTCGTGCTCGCGCAGCGCGGTGTCCATGTCGGTGAAGATCACGCCTTGCGCCTCGAGGTCCTTGTGGACCTGGTGGTACACGACCTCCGACTCGTACTGCGCGCCGACGCCCGAGAGGAACTTGCGCTCCGCCTCGGGGATTCCGAGGCGATCGAACGTGCGCTTGACGTCCTCGGGCACGTCGTCCCAGGACCGGCTGGGCGTCTCGGACGCGCGGACGAAGTAGCGGATGTTGTCGTAGTCGACCTCGGCCAGCATCGGCGAGCCCCAGGTGGGCTGCTTGCGGGCGAGGAAGTGGTCGAGCGCCTTGAGGCGGAACTCGCGCATCCACTCTGGCTCGGACTTGAAGTCGGAGATCATCTCGACCGTCTGGCGGGTGAGGCCCTTCGGCGCCTTGTAGAGGTAGTTCTCGGCGTCGTGGAAGCCGTAACGTTCGGTGTAGTCGGAGTTGATCTGGCCGAGCTGCTCGTTCTCGGTCAGGACTTGTGTGTCGGGAGTCGCCACTATCTCGGGGGTCGCCACTACTCCACCTCCAGCTTGATCGTTTCCTCGTCGATGATCACCGGAAAGGTGTCCACCGGAACGTAGGCGGGCAGGGTCTTCGGCTTGCCGGTCTTCAGGTCGAACAGCGAGCCATGTCGCGGGCACTCGATCGTGCACGCTTCCTGGTCGAGCGTGCCGTCGGCGAGCGTGCCCTCGTCGTGTGTACAGCGGTCCTCGATCGCGTAGACCGTGCCGCCGCAGTTGAAGACACCGATCTCGAGCTCATCCCATTCGACCAGGCGAACGGCGCCCGGCGGGAGCTCTCTCAGGGGACACACTTCGATGATTTGCGGCACGTGTTCCTATGTCCTAGCAGTTTGATCGGATTTGGGATCCCGATCATAGCGGCTAGGCCCCGCAGCGAGGCGGGATCCGGTGAAACGGCGTGCGCAGCGTTACCGGCCGGCGCCCTTGAGTCGCGCGCTCACGTCGGGCAGCTTCCCGCCCTCCGAGCGTGCCGCTGCTTCGTTCTCGCGCTTGACGTCGAGCCAGATCTCCTCGCGGTAGATCGGCAGTGAGCGCGGGGCCTCGATCCCGATCCGCACGCTCTGGCCCTTGATCTCCGTAACCTCGATGATCACGTTATCGCCGAGGATGATCCGCTCCCCGACGCGCCGCGTGATCCTCAGCATGCCGGCTCGGGCTCTCTCCCGGCATCTGAGAACACTCGCGCCCGTAGCTCGCAGCCCTGCGCCTGATTGATCACCTGATGACCCCTGCCGGACCAGATCAGGATCGGAGCTTTCAGGTTGGCGGTGAAGTCCTCGAGCGCGCTGCCGGCACACACGGTCACGTAGACCGATACGGCCGTCACGTCGTCGAGCCCGAGCCGATCCCCGTCGTCATCCGCCAGCTCCACCTTGAAATCGGAGAAGAGGCGGTGTGGATTGGTGACCGGTAGCGCCAGCGACGGATCCTCGATCGAGTGGAGCCACAGAAACGCGCTGTCGGGATCTCTCGCGAGCAGCGCGTAGCGGGAGCCCCCAAGGCCGATCAGGCCATCGGGGAACTCGACCACCGTTTCCGGGTCGATCTCCACGCGCCCGAAGCGCGAGCTCTCGATCATCATTGACACGGCCGCCTACGAGGATAGGAAGTTGGCCAGGGAATCCGTCTGCAAGACGCTGGCGCTCGCTTGCAGGGCAGCATTGTAAGAGGCCTGCTCGGTCGAGTACTGGGTCATCGTCTGAGCCATGTTTACATCTTCTGTGCTGCTGAGCTGTGTCTGGACCTCGGTCTGCAGGTTCTGGATCCGGGAGGACGCCATCTGCAGCTGATCCTGAACGGCACCGACATTGGCCTGCATCTGCCCGAGTGTGCCCATGTTGGTCTGCAGGTCTGTGAGATCGTTGCCCAGCGAGGCGGTACTGCCCGCCTGCATGTCGCCGGCGATATTGCGCAGTGTGTTCAGGAGCAGTCCGTCGCCCGCCGGCTGGCCGCTGACGGTCTGTCCATTGCCGAGCAGCTGCGAGATGTCGGTGTTGACCTGAACCGGCGCCGCGCCCGGTCCGATCGAGCGCTGGATCGCGCCGGAGTTTCCCTGATAGGCGTCGTTTGACCCTGCCTGGTAGGGCGCGGTGGTGGTATCGGTCCCAGAGAAGATGTACTGCCCGTCGTACTGGGCGCTCGCGTCCTGCTTGATCCCGGCGATGAGCTGATTGACCTCGGTCGCGTCGGCGTCCAGCTGCGCTGGAGTGCTGGTGCCGTTGGCCGCCTGCACGACCAGCTCCTGCACGCTCTGGACCTGCTCGTTGATGTCCATCAACGATGAATCGGCCTGCGACGTCCACGCGGTCCCGTCGCTGACGTTGCCGGTGTAGGAGGTCAGCGCGGATAGCTGGCCGTTCAACTGGATCGCGAGGCTGGCCCCGTAGGGGTTGTCGGACGGCTCGTTGATGCTCAGACCGGTGGACAGCTCGTTCTCGGTCGCACTCAGCTGGTTCAGCTGCTGGTTCAGGTTGCTGATCGTGTTCTGGGAGGTCATCAGCTCCGTGATGCGCTCCATCACAGCCCCGCTCCTACTTGCGTGATCAGCGTCTCGAGCATGCTCTGCATCGCGGTCATCACCTTCGCTGAGGCCTCATAGCCCTGCTGGTAGGTGAGCAGGTTGGTCATTTCCTGGTCCAGCGAGACGCCGGAGACGCTCTGAACCTGGCTGTTGATCGCCGTCAGAAGCGTCTGCGAGGTCTGCTGGTTGTTCTGGGCCGTCTGCGTGTCTTGCCCGACCTGGGCCACGAACGCCCCGTATAACTGGTCGGCCTGGCCCCCGCTGAGGCCGGCGATCGCCAGCGCAACGTCGTTGGCGCCGGGATTGCCGGTCGTGGTCGTCTGAATCGTCGATGCGGTCGCGGCCACGGCAATCGTCGCGGCGGTCGTGTCGCTGGGGTTGAAGAAAGGAGTGCCGGGGCTGAGGTTGTTGACGGTGCTGACGAGCGCCCCGGCGACGTTGCCCAGATCCGTCAGGTAGGAGTCGATCTGCCCGCCCGGGCCGGAGAGGCTGATCAATGCGCCGAGCTCGCCCCCGGGGGTGGACGTGATCGTCGGCGGCCAGTTCACGGTCGTCCCGGACACAAGCGGCGTCGCCGCTCCCCCGAAGGCCACCGTCAGCTCGCCGTTGGGCGCGGCGCTATAGGACACGGTCCCCAGCGATGAGAGGTTGTTGATCGCCTGGTCGCGCTGATCCTCCAGTTGGTTGGCATTCATGCCACCCTGCTGTGCCTCAGCGATATCGCCGTTCAGCGTGGCGATCTGATTGGCGTAGCTCTGGAGCTCGCCGCCGGTCCCGGTCAGATCTGAGTACTGCTGCGCCACCTGTGACTGCATCGAGGAGAGCTGATCGGAGAGTGAGTTGAGCCCCTGTGCGAGCGTCGTCCCGTCATCGATCACCGTCTGGCGCGCGGACTGGCTCGTCGGGCCCGTCGGATCGTTGGCGAGATCGCTCCACGAGCTCCAGAAGGCCGACAGCTGGCTCGAGATCCCGGTTGAGGAAGGCTCATTCAGCTCTGACTGAACCTGGCCGAGGGTCGTCGATTCGGTCGAGGCGTAGCTCGCGACGGTGTTCTGCGCCCGGTATGAGTTGTTCAGGTACTGGTCGCTGGCCCGGCTGATCGTGTTGACGTCCACGCCGGTGCCGAGCTGCACTCCGCCGGAGCCATTTGGGATCGTGAGCGCGTAGTTCTCCGTCATCACCGCGGCCTCGTCGGTGTACCCGGGCGTACTCGCGTTGGCGATGTTGTTGCTGGTGGTTTGGATCGCTTCCTGGTTGGCCTCCAGACCCGAGAGCGCGCTCTGCAGTCCCATGAAGCTCGAGATCGGCATGACTGATCAGACCTCCTGGTCGAAGACGCCGCGCCTATTCGCCAGCAGCGAGTGGGTACCCGTCGGGCGCTCGCCGCCGGCGTTGTACGCACCGGAGCCGTCGTCGACCAGCCGCAGCAGGTGGTCGAGGAACGCCAGCTCCTGGTGCATCAGCGCACGATTGCATGCGTGCTCGCGTTGCACCTCGCTCAGCAGCCCCCGGAGCTCGGAGCTCCGAGTCCGCGCGTCCGGGACGGCGCCGGGGTCCATCACGCCTTCGAGCAGCGACAGCGTCACCGAGCTCGCGGTTACGCCGAGCCGCGCGCCGGCGCGTTCGAGCAGCAGCATGCGCTGGTCTTCGAGCTGAGCCCGCCGCTGCATCTCGGCTTGGAGGATCCCGGCCAGCCGCACCACGTTGTGGACGTCACGCTGACGGATCGCGGCCCCCTGCTCCAGCACGATCTGCAGCAGGCGACGCACTCCGACGAGCTGGGCGTCCAAGTGGGTGAGCACGTCGCCGGTCAGGATCGCGTCGCGCTCCGCGGCTGTCGCGAGCGCGCTCATTGCTCGGCTCCGCTCGACGGATCGGCTCCCCCGGCCGACGCAGTGGCGCCGATTGATGGATCGAGCGCGGTGGCGATCTGCTGCGCGATCCCGAGACCGCCTGCCGACATGATGCTGGACGTCAGCGCCTGCGGCAGGAGCTGGGAGTACTCGCCGGAGACCGAATCGGATCCGCCGGAGCCGTCGCTCGAGCTGTCGTCGCTCGAGCCGTCGTCGCTCGAGCTGTCGTCGCTGGAGCTCGAGACCGTCGCCATCATCGCCTGGGAGAGCTCGTTGACGAGCACATCCTCGAAGCTGAGCGCCGTCTCGTACGCACTCTTGGCGGCCGGCGAGCCGTTGCGCACGCTGGCGGGCAGGAGCGCCTCGTTGATCGGCGGCAGCCCGGCGGCCGAGAGCGTGTCCGAGCCCGAGATCGCGCTCATGACGACTTCAGCTGATTGGCGATCTGGCCCATCTGCTGCTGGTACTGAATCGCCTTGCTCGCGAGGTTGTAGCCCTGCTCGGCGTCGATCATCTTCACCATGTCCTCGGAGATGTCTACGTTTGACGCCTCGAGCGCACCCTGCTCCAGCGTGGCGCCGGCGGCCGGCCGCATCGCGCCGCTGGCGGCGGTCGTGCTGAACAGGCTGTCGCCGTCCGCGAGCAGGCCGTCGGGCGCGGGGACGGTCACGATCGCGATCTTGCCGAGCTTCCGCGTGCCTACGCTGACGGTGCCGTCGGAGCCGATCGTGACATCGCTCGGCGCGACCCCCTTCGGGAGCGTGACCGGCGGTTGCACCGGCATCCCCAGGTTGGTCGTCAACCGGCCCTGGGAATCGACTTGGAGGGTGCCGTTGCGCGTCAGTCCGATCGTGCCGTCGGGGCGGCGGACCTCGAGATAGCCTTCGCCTTCGATCGCCACGTCGAGCGGCTGACCCGTCTGCTCGATCGTGCCCTGAAGCTGGCTGCGGCCGGTCACCGAGGCGGCCGCGCCGGCACCGGTGGCAACGGTGCTCCCGCTCTGGGCGCCGCCGCTGGCGTAGAGGAGGTCGTGGAAGCCGACGATCGTCGACTGGTAGCCCGGCGTCGAGTCGTTGGCCAGATCGTTCGAGATCGCGTCGAGTTGCTGCTGCTGAGCTTCCATGCCGGACGCCGCCGACCACAGGCCCGGGAGCATCAGGGACCGCCGACCGCGCCGACGTTGGTGGAGCTGGCCTGCAGTGTCTGGGCGATCGTCTGGATCGCCTGCTGTCCGGACTGGTAGGCCTGGAGCGAGGCGATCATCTCGGTCATCGTCTGGATCGCGTCCACGCCCGACCCTTCGAGCGCGCCTTGCTCGACGCTTCCGGTAGCGCGCCCGGCCGCGGAGCCCGTGAACAGGTTGTCGCCCTGCTCCTGCGCGCCCTTGATGTTGAAGACCCCGAGCGCCGAGGCGGGAACGGTTCCCTTCGCGCTGACCCCGATGGGCGCTCCATTCTGTCCAAGCACCTCGTCGCCGTCGGCATCGACGAGCGCGCCCTGCGCCGAGCTCGAGAACTGCCCGTCGCGGGTGTAGCGAACCCCTTGCGGCGTCCGGACGGCGAAGAAGCCGTCCCCTGCGATCGCGAAGTCGAGCGGCTGACCCGTCTGCTGCAGAGGCGCCGGGGCCGTGTCCGTGACGATCTTGCTGATGTCCGTACCGGTTTGCATCGAACCGATCTGCTGACCGGTCGCCGTGTTCGCCA
>Ga0302326_10017116_pt1 | contig 15135 bp, 11 predicted proteins | sample Palsa_T0_3_FD_202264 | JGI IMG/M metagenome (GOLD analysis project Ga0302326, IMG submission 202264) | Peat permafrost microbial communities from Stordalen Mire near Abisko, Sweden - Palsa_T0_3 | ecosystem: Environmental > Terrestrial > Soil > Palsa > Peat permafrost | place: Sweden: Abisko...
CGGGGTCGGCGTCGCCACGTGGTCGCGCGAGGGCGTACTTTCGTTCCGCAATTGGGAGCCGACCTGTCTGGCCGGCGAAAGCAACACCGTGGTCCCCGACCCCAAGGACGGCAACATCCTTTATGGCGGCGCCGGCGGCCGTTGCGATCAGTATTTCAACACGGCCGCTTCGCTGGGCGGACAGTTGCCCGCGCCCGATCCCGACGACCCGAACCGCAAAACCTGGACGCTGCCGACCGTCTTTTCGCTGGCCGATGAAGCGATTTACTACTCGAATCAGTTTGTGTTTCGATCGCGCGACCGCGGCCGCTCTTGGGAAAAAATCAGTCCCGATCTGGCGCGGGTGCACCCGGCCGTCCCCGAGACTCTCGACCCGGTCACCGCCAAGGACATCGACCAGCAGATGACCGACCGCTTCGGCGTGGTCTATGCGATCGGCCCTTCGCCGCTTCAGGCGAACACGGTGTGGGCCGGAACCGACGATGGTCTGATCCAAGTCACTCGCGACGATGGCAAGACGTGGAGTAATGTCACTCCGCCCGATATGACTTCGTGGAGTAAGGTTTCGCAGATTGAAGCCGGCCATTTCGATGTCGAGACTGCCTACGCCTCGATCGATCGCCATCGCCTGGCGGATATGAAGCCCTATGTCTATCGCACCCATGATGGTGGCAAGACCTGGCAGAACGTCGCCTCGGGAATCCCCGACGGCGCCTTTGTCAATTCGGTGAAGGAAGACCCAAAAGCCAAGGGGCTGCTCTACGCCGCCACCGAGCTGCGAGTCTATGTCTCTTTCAACGACGGCGCGCAATGGCAGCCATTGCAGAACAACATGCCGGTCACCTCGGTTCGCGACATCGTGGTGCACGGCGACGATCTCGATGTCGCCACCTACGGCCGCGGATTTTGGGTGCTCGATCAAATGGCCCCGCTGCGGCAGCTCGCCGCCAAAGGATCGGAGATAGTTTCCGCCAGCGCCTACCTGTTCCAACCGGGTGAGACTTTCGCTCTTCGCAACGGCGGCATGAACGGTACGCCGCTGCCGCATGAGGAACCGCAGGAATTGAATCCGCCGGCCGGCGTAGTGGCTTATTACTGGCTTAAAACTCCTCCGGCGAGACCGTTCAAGATTGAACTGCTCGATGGCGGCGGGGCCGTGCGCGCATGCGCCGCCAGTGATACAGTGGTGCGCCCAATCGATCTCGAAACCTTGAATGTGCAGGAAATCTGGGAGCGGCCGACGCCTCCGCCTTCAGCCGCGGCGGGAATGCACCGCGTGAATATGGGCGCCGCAGCCGGGCGTGGCGGCGGTGGCGGTGGCGGCGGCCGCGGCGGCGGCGCGCCTCCTCCGCCAGATGCCTGCACGCCCGCGGCAGGCGCTGCTGACGCGGCAGCAGCAGCTCCCGCGGGTGGACGCGGACGCGGTGGACGCGGCGGCGGCGGAGGCGGCGGTGGTGGTGGGCGCGGCGGCGGTGGATTGCAGCCCGGCCAATACACCGTGCGTCTCACCGTAGACGGCCAGGCATACACGCAACCGGTAACGGTGAAACCGGACCCTCGCGGCACGCTAGCCGGCAATTAGTTGCAGCCAAAAGTAGGGGCGGACCCCGAGGTCCGCGGCTGGCTCCCCGGCCAGGCAGAACACTCTGCAAAGATGACTCGGTGGAATGTGGATTGCGAGTAAGGACGGATTCTGATCGGCGCCACGATTCGAAATGCCCTCTACTGGGTGGATGGGGCTGATGATAATGATCGTAAGGGGCTGGGCAAGCTAAAGCATACCCTACCTCACTCGGCGCGTAATGCGGTAATGGGATCCACGCGCACGGCCCTCAACGCGGGCAGCAAGCTGCCCAACAATGTCATGGCCACGCATAAAGCCACCGCCGCGAAGAAAGTCGCGGGGTCGTTGGGCTTCACTCCGGCCAGCAGCGATTGCATCGCCTGGCCCGCTTCATAGGCCAGCACGGCGCCGGGCACAACGCCGGCTATCGCCACCAGCGCCGCCTGGCGCATCACCATGCTCAGGATGTCGCGGGGCTTCGCGCCCAGTGCGACGCGCACGCCGATCTCGCGCGAACGCTGCGAGACCGCGAACGAAAGCAAGCCGTGAATGCCTACGGCGGCCAGCAGAAATGCCAACGCGGCGAAACCGCCCAGCAGACGCGCTTGTACGGAACGCGAGGCGGTTTCATCGTCCACAATTTGCGCCATGCTGCGTACGTCCGAAATAGGGATTTCAGGGTCGGCGCCGCGGATGATGCGCCGGAGCGCCGGCATCAACGTCTCCGGCGCGGCGGTGGAGCGGACGGCCAAATCCTTGGGCGCGTAGAACAAAAACCGGCCGTCGATGGCTTGCGAGTAGGGAAGATAAACTTGCGGCTCGCTGTTCTGCTCCAGGCCGCGAACGCGGATGTCGCCCACCACGCCCACTAAGGTCCGGTCGTGAAAGCCAAACTGAAAGTGCTTTCCGATCGCGTTGCCTTCGGGAAAATACCGGCGCACGAACGATTGGCTGACCACCGCAACATACGGCGTGGAAGTCGTGTCCGATTCGGCCACGTCGCGGCCCTGTTGCAGCGGAATCCGCAGGGTCGCGAAAAATCCAGGAGTCACGAAGCGCTGGCTGGCGGTGTGGTTGCCTGCGCGGTCCAGGGTCAGGCCGTCGATCGACACCGGCTGGATGCCGCCGCCCATCGTCATCGGTAGAAAACTGATATAGGCCGCGCTGGTCACTCCCGGCAGCCGCCGCACTTCCGAAAGCACCGGCGTATAGAAACGCTGGCGCACCGTCAAAGCATCGTATTTCGGCGAAGGCAATGCGGTGCGAAGGGTCAGTACGCCCTCGGTGCGAAATCCGGGATCGGTCGCCTGCACTCTCCACAACGCACGTATCAAAAGTCCGGCTGAGACCAGCAGCACCACCGACGCCATCACTTCCGCCACCACCAGCGCCGAACGCAGCCGCTCCTTGCGCCCGCCGCCGGCGCGCGAGCCTTCGCGCAAGCCGCTTAGGTCGGCGCCGCGCCCCATCCGCCAGGCCGGACCAACGCCGAATGCAATTCCGGTGATCAGGGTCAGCAGGCCGGCGAACATCAGCACACGCAAGTCGATCGCGGGCAGGCCGGCGATAGGCAATCTGGAAGGAACCAGGCGCGCCATCAAGGGCAATGCGGCCATGGCGACCAAGACGCCCAGCCCGCCGCCAGCGAATGCCAGCAGCAGGCTTTCGGTAATCATCTGTCTCACCAAACGCTCACGGCCGGCGCCGATCGCAGTGCGCACGGCCAGTTCTTTTTGCCGCGCCAATCCGCGCGCGAGCAAGAGGTTCGCCAGGTTGGTGCATGCGATCAGCAGCACGCAAATCGCGGCGGCGCTGAGCGCCCACAGCAAGCCGCGCGAGTTTCTGGAGAGCTCATCCCGCAGGCGGTTGACGGTAGCCCCGGTGTTCACATTCTCCTTCGGATATTGGCGCTCCAGTTGTCCGGTAACCACTTTCATTTCGGCGCGCGCCTGCTCGGGCGAAACACCTGGCTTGAGGCGCGCTACCACATCGAGAAAATTGTCGTTCCGGTCCTGAAAGGCGCCTTCGTCAAGTTGGGCTGGAACCCAAAGCGGGGTATCGTTTGCGGGAAAGCCAAAGTCGCGCGGCATCACGCCGATCACGGTATAAGGGGCGCCATCCAGATTCAACCGCCGGCCAATGGCGTCGGCCTCACCGCCGAACTCCGCTTGCCACAGGCGGTAGCTCAAGATCACTGTGCCCGCGGCGCCGGGCTTGTCCTCGGCCGGTGTGAAAATGCGCCCAAGGATGGGTTTCGATTGCATCGTGGGAAAGAAATCGGCGGTGACGGCGGCCGCATCGAGGCGCCGCGGCTCGCTTTGCCCGATTAGATTTACCGGCTGCGGGCTCAACGCACCCATGCTCTCGAACGAGGTGCTCATGCGCTTCCAATCGCGATAATTCGCGGGTGAAAGCTCCATGCGGCTGTACCGGGGCACGTTTTCCCAAAGGTTCACCAGCCGGTCCGGTTGGGGAAATGCCAGCGGGCGGATCAGAACAAAATCGGTAACCGTAAATGCCGCTGTATTCGCGCCTACGCCCAGAGCGATCACCAGAATCGCCGTCAGCGTGAAGCCCGGCGAGCGGCCGAGCGTGCGCGCCGTGTAATACAGGTCCTGCCGCAGAATGTCCCCATGCACGGCGGCGGCGTTCCACAGCGTCTCGAAGAACGCGGCGATACATAACCATGCAAGGCCCGGAAGGCCGGCGGCATCGCGCATGCTGCGGGCGAAAATAGCGCGCATCTCTGCGCCGTACTCGGCGCGGAAAGACGCGGGGTAGAGCAATAGAAGAGCCCGGTAATAGCCCATTAGGCCCTCCCCGGCGCGAATCCGCGGGCGCGGGCCAACTTCACCAACTGACTGAGCCGCTTCACCTCCGCGCGAGCCGTGGCCGCGCCGAACGCGGTAATGCGGTAATAACGGCGCCGTTCGTCGTCCCATTCGGGCGCGGGCCGCTCCTGCGTTTCCACCAGCAAGCCCTGTTCGAGCATCCGTTGAATGGACCGGTACAAGGTGCCGGCGCTCAATTTGAGCTCGCCGCCGGTGCGCGCGGCCACATCCTGAATAATGCCGTAACCGTGCCGGTCCTCTTCGGCGACAGCCATGAGAATGTGAAAGGTGGCCGGCGGCAACGGCAGCAGATCGGCAGGCTTCTCCATACTTTCATTATATCCATAGTGGTTATATTGTCAATGGCTATAGTGAGGGGCCGTTTATAATATGAGCGAATGTCTAAATCGCTATTCACCGTTACGGCGGCCGCGCTTTTACTGGCCTTGGCCGGAATCGCCCAGAGCCCGGCGGCCAAATCGGCGCTCGATAAAGCCACGCTGGAAGCCTATGTGCGGCATGTATACGTGATGGATTCGCGCATAACGGTGAAGGTCTCGGATCCGAAACCTTCGGACGTGCCCGGGTTCTTCGATGTGGATGTGCTCGCCTCGATGGGGCCGCAATCGCAGGTGTTCAAGTTACTGGTTTCGAAAGACGGCTCGAAAATCCTGCAAGCCACCGTCTACGATATCAACGACAACCCGTTTAAGCCGGATCTGGACAAACTAAAGACCGCCGGCGCGCCCAGTTTCGGAACCCAGGGCGCTCCGGTGGTGCTGGTGGAGTTCAGCGATTTCCAGTGTCCCTATTGCAAGGCGGAAGCGCAGGAGCTGCGCAAGAATCTGCTGGCTAGCTATCCCACCCAGGTGCACCTCTACTTCAAGACGTTTCCGCTGGAACAGCTGCATCCTTGGGCGAAGGCGGCGGCCATCGACAGCCGCTGCGTCTACAAGCAGAATGCGGACGCGTTCTGGTCCTATCATGATTGGATCTTCGAGCATCAAGCGGATATCACACCCGAGAATCTAAAGGATAAGGTGCTCGAATGGGCCAAAGGCGTAAAGGAAGTGGACGCGCTGAAACTTGGCCAGTGCATGGACGCCAAAGCCACCGAAGCCGAAGTGAAGCAGGACCAGGCCGAGGGTCAAGCTTTGGAAATCAACGGCACACCTACGCTCTTCATCAATGGACGCCGCATCGCGCAAACCATCGATTGGGCGAATCTAAAAGCGATCATCGATTACGAAATCGAATATCAGAAGACAGCCAAGAATGCGGGCGAAGATTGCGGCTGCGACTTGAAGCTGACGCTGCCTGGGATGCTGCCGGCTACGCAACCGATCAAGAAATAGGCGTCACAATCTGCTGCCCGCCGTCGTCATAGGACTGGAAGGACTTCCAATGATACGAGCCGCCATCGCAGCCAGTTTCGCCGCATTTGCTGCGTGCGCTGCGTTTGGCCAATCGGCGGCGCCTCCGGCTTTTGCGGTCGTCTCCATCAAGGCTGTCAAGCCCGATTTCGCCGCCCTGAAGGGGGCGCTTCAGCCGGCCATATCTTTTTCACCAAGCTCGGTGACCATGTCTTCGGTCACGCTGAAAGACGTCATTATGGCGGCGTATGACATGAAGGATAATCAGATCTCAGGACCGGCGGCCTTGACTTCCGGCTGGTACGACATTATCGCCAAGACGGACGGCCCCGTGCCGGTTGAACAGATCAGGCTGATGCTTCAAGGATTGTTGGCGGACCGGTTTAAGCTGGCATTGCACCGGGATACCAAAGAGCTGGCGATGTATGCGCTGGCGGCGGGGAAGGGCGAGCCGAAACTCACGCCGGGAAAGCCGGATGGCGAGAGCAGCACCGGCAGAGTGGGCGGCGCGTTCGTGTTCAAAAACTATTCCATGGCGAAACTGGCCGACTATCTCTCGGCGCGCTCCGCGGGCCATCCTGTGATGGATGCAACCGGGATTAATGGCGTCTTCAATTTCACCGTGCAGCTAGTGGACAGCTCCGACGTCGTTGAGGTAAAGACCGCGCTGGAATCGTTAATGAGTGAGGGCAATCTGGCCGCGCTGGTGGCGGAACAACTTGGGCTTAAGCTCGAATCCCGCAAGAGCCCGGCGCCAATTTTGGTGATCGACCACGTGGAGAAGGCTTCGGAGAATTAGGGCAAGAGCCGGCGGAAGCCCGCCTGCGTTACCGCAGGATTTCGAACAGGTTGCTGTAATCGTCGGTCCATACCGGCGCCTTGCGCGGCGATAGGCTGACGTTGTTGAACTGGGCCAAGTCTGCGAGGTCTTCGCGCTGGTCCGCCAGAATCGCCCAATCGGCGGCTTGATAGTGCCGCTGCTCATCCTGGGGATTGTGCACGATGATCAGCGGCTTGTGCAGATCGGCGGCCAGCGTGGCAACCACCGAGGCAATATCTAGGTACCGGTTGGTCACGTGGATCACTACCACTCCGCCCGGCGCCAGCCGCGCGAAATACATTTGAAATGCCTCGCGCGTGAGCAAGTGAACCGGAATGGAATCGCCGGAAAACGCATCGAGCGCGATCATGTTCAAACTATGCGCGGCCTCGCGCTCCAAGCCGAGGCGGCCGTCGGACTGGACCGTTTCCACTTTCGCCGCCGATTCACTCAGATAGTGGAAATAGCTCCAGGCGACGCCGATGACCGCCGGATTGATGTCGTAGAAGCGAAAGTAATCTCCCGTGCGTCCGTAGAGGGCCAGCGTTCCCGTGCCGAGACCGACTACGCTGACGCGCCAGGCTGCGGGATGCGGCAGCCGGCGCATAGCAAGTCCGATTCCCGATTCAGGCGCGTAGTAAGCGATGGGAATGCGCGTCCGCGATGGGTCTTGATATTGAATGCCATGCAGGATCTTGCCGTTGTAGAGGGAACGAATCGCGTCGTCGCCTGAGCCAGTATCGACGACCTGCAGCGTACCGTAGAAATTGCGCGTGTGCACCAGGTCCTCGCGCCCCGCGGCGAAGCGCGAAGCGAAAACGAAAGCGAGCGCCCCTACCAGCGCTAAGCGGAGAAGCTGGCGCGGCGATACGCGTCCGTAGAGCAGCGGCACGCTCAGGATGAAACACGCCGCCACGCCCAGGGGAAGTTCCAGGTAGCTGCTAAACACGTTGGGCGCGAACACTCCCACGAACACTGCCCCTAATGCCCCGCCGAGCGCGATCATCAGGTAGAAGAACGCCAGCTGCCGTTTCGGCTCGGGCTTCAGGCGGGCCAGTTCGCCGTGGCAGAACATGCAACATACAAAGAGAGCGGCGCCCACGGTGGGCAGTTCCCAGGCGATGCCGCCGGCCGCGCCTTGGAGCCTCCACGCGAAGGTGACGCACGCCAGCGGCAGCAGGACGCGGTAGAGGCGCGGATTGTACCAGCCGCGTCCATCGAAGCACAGAATAAAGCTGAGCAGGTAGATGCTCAGCGGTTCCACCCAAAGGAAAGGGATGGCGGCCACTTCCTGGCTCAAGTGATTGGAGACGGCCGGCCACAAGGTGGCTGCGCAGGCGGCGAGGGCGATCCAAAGCAGCGGGCGCTCGGGCGTGGTCTCGTCTGCTGTGGCTGCGGGGCTGGCCGAACTTTGCTGCCAGGCGAGCAACGCGCATACCACGCCCAGGGCGGCGAAGATCAGGAAGCCGGCGGACCACGCCAGAAACTGACGGCTCAGGGTGAGCAGCGGTTCGATTCCCACCGGATAGGAGAGCAGCGCCACCAGCGATGCGGCGTTCGAGAGCGCGAATAGGCGATAAGGAAACTGCGCGCCGGAGTGGGAATACCAGGATTGCAGTAGCGGGCTAGTGGTGCACAGGGCGAAGAACGGCAATCCGATGGACGCGGCGAGAATGGAGACAATGGCCAGGGAGGGGCTGCCAGCCGCGTGCGCCACCGGCGGATGCCAGGGCAGAAGGCACGCGCCGGCTGCCAGCAGCGCTACGTGAACGGCAGCTTGGGCTTTCGCCGGCAGCATGCGCGTCAACACGAACGTGTAGAGGTATCCGAGCAGCAGGGTCACCTGAAAGAACAGGACGCACGCGATCCATACCCCCGCCGACCCGCCGAACTCCGGCAGCAGGGCTTTGGCGGCGGCCGGCTCGATTACGAAGAGCAGCGCCGCGCTGAGCGCGATGGTTGTGGCGTAGAGACTGGGGCGCAAGCGATTGATGATAGCATTCGTGGAGAGTCTTCACCGCGGAGAAGCGGAGAACGCGGAGGCAACGCAGAGAAGAAATTTATATTTAAGGATCCTCCGCGCTGATCTCCGCCTCTCTGCGTCTCCGCGGTGAAAAGCTCCTAGCCCAGGTCGTTCTTCAGCACGATGCGGTAGCGTGCTTTGCCTGCTGCCAGATGCGCCATGGCTTGGTTGGCTTGAGACATCGGGAACTCCTCCACCACGGGCGCGATTCCGTTACGCGCCGCGAAATCGAGCATGGTGGCTACCGTTGCGGGCGCTCCCGACGGAGAACCGCTTACGGAGTGCTGTCCCACCAACAGACCGAACGCCGAAATATCGAGAGGCTTGGGCACTGCCCCGACCAAGTGCAAACGCCCCTTCGGCGCCAGGGCGGCGATGTAGGCGTTCCAATCCAAATCGACGGCGACGGTGGAAAGAATCAGGTCGAAGGAGCCGGCAGCCCGCTTGAGTTCATCCGGGGAGTGAGTGTCTATAATACGATGCGCGCCCATGCGAATGGCCTCATCGGCCTTGGAAGTTGTGGAGCTGAACGCGGTCACATCGCATCCCCACTTGTTGGCGAATTGCAGCGCCATATGTCCCAGGCCGCCGATGCCGATCACGCCTACGCGATGCGTTGGCAGCACGCCGAACTGGACAAACGGATTGAAAACCGTGATTCCGCCGCAGAGCATCGGACCCGCCTTGGCGGCGTCCACGGCGGCGGGAATGGGCGTGGCCCAGACCCAGTGGCAGCGTACTTTGGCGCCGAATGCGCCGTACCGGCCGACGATGGTTTGCTCCAGCGACGCGCACATATTATGGTTGCCGGTGAGGCATTGGCGGCAATGCAGACAGCTTCCCGCGTTCCAGCCGAGGCCTACAAGGTCGCCGGTTTTGACTGCCTTGGCTGATTCGCCGACGGCCGTAATCACGCCGATGGCTTCATGGCCGGGCACGAAGGGATAAGCAGCCATGCCCCACTCGTTGTTGATCATGGAGAGGTCGGAGTGGCAGATACCGCAATATTGGACATCGATTTCGACCTGCTCGGGCAAGAGCGGGCCGGGGTCGTAGGAGAACGGCAGCAGTTTCGCGCGGGCGTCGCTCGCGGCTAGGGCTTGAATTTTGGGCATAGGTACATGTGTCTGGATGATGCGGCGGGGTCAAAGGATTCGTGGGGCGACGGCGCGCGGCTTGCGGGTGCGCGGCGTCGAGGTAGATGCGCTGCCTAGAGAGATTATCATGAAGGGCGAGTCTTAGCCATGCTCACCGGCCTATTCTGGGTGGAAGGTCCGTGGCTTGGGCGGATGGCGATCTCGCCACGTCCGCGGGGCAGCGACTGGCTGGACGACGAAATGAAAGGCTGGCACCAAGCGGGCATTGATGTGGTCGTTTCGCTGTTAGAATCCGGCGAAGCCGAAGACCTGGGCCTGGATGAGGAACGCAAGTACAGTGAGGCGAACGGTATGGAGTTCTACTCGCTGCCGATTGCCGATCGTGGCGTACCCACCTCCGTTGCGGAAGTTGCTCGGCTTCTCGCGGCGTTGGACGAAGCGCTGACCCGGGAAAAGAATGTCGCAATCCATTGCAGGCAGGGCATCGGGCGCGCTGGACTGATTGCCTCCACGTTACTGGTGGAGAGAGGCATTAGCCCATTGGAAGCTATCCAGCGTGTGAGTGCGGCGCGCCATGCTCCGGTTCCGGAGACGGCGGAACAGCGCGCGTGGATCGATTCTTTTGCATCCGCCATGAATCGGCGGCGCTAGCGCGGGTGGCGGGGAGCCGATCGCCCCGCAAGCCGACGAACCGGCGGCAAGATCGCCGGCGCTACAAAGACGCCGGCCTAGGCGTGATATTTTACATACATGCATCTGCGCCGCACGCTGCTGGTAATTCTCTGCTCCACGCTTTTTGCCACCGAGCCCAATGATGCCACGCGGCGCTGGTGGTCGCACGTGCAGGCGCTCGCCAACGATTCGCTGGAAGGGCGCGATACCGGTAGCGAGGGCTATCGCCAGGCGGCGCGGTATGTCGTCGCCCAGTTCGAGGGCGCTGGTTTAAAGCCCGCGGGCGAGAACGGCTTTTATCAAACCGTGCCGCTGCACGTGGTGCGCTTTCGCGCCGATCAATCGGATGTGGAGTTGGTGCGTCCGCGCGGCGTGATCCGGCTGCATTGGCTGCGGCAAATTTCCGTCCCGGCGCGGGTTGGGCTTCCACCGGCGCTCGAGGCGCCGCTGGTGTTCGCCGGATCGGGCGCGCCGCCCGAAGGGCTCGAGCTGCAAGGTAAGATTCTGGTGCAACTGAGCGTTCCACGCATGGGAGCGGCGGCGGGCGCGGGACGCGGACGCGGCAATGCAGGCGATCGCGCCGGCATCGCCGCTACCATTTCGGTGGACAATATGGAGGGTCCGGAGCCGCCTCGCTGGCCGGTGCAATACGCCGTGGCGATGACTATCCGCGATGCGCGGGCGCCGGCCGGCCGCGGCGCAGGGAACGGCGGAAACGCTCCGCTGGCCCTTCGCTTCAATCCGGACGATGCGCAACTGCTATTTGAGGGAACGGGCCATACCTACAAAGAACTCAAAGAGCTGAGCGACGCGCAGAAGCCTTTGCCGTGGTTCCCGCTGGGCGCAACGCTGCGAGCGCACATGAAGGTTGAGAGCGCGGACTTGCAATCGGACAACATCATCGCCGTGATGCCCGGGTCGGACCCGGAGTTGTCGAAGGAATATGTGGTGGTTTCGGCCCACCTCGATGGCTATGGGATTGGCGAGCCGTGGGGCGACGACAAGATTTATAACGGCGCCTTCGACGACGCGGCCTACGTCGCCACGTTGATCGATATGGCCCAGCGCCTGCATGACGCGCATGCCAAGCCGAAGCGGTCGCTGCTATTCTGCGTGGTGACGGGCGAAGAGAAAGGGCTGCTGGGTTCGAAGTACTTTACCGCCCACCCCACGGTTCCGGTCACGCAGATGGTGGCGGATATCAACCTCGACCAGTTGCGTCCCCTGTTTCCGCTGCGCACGTTGACTACGCTGGCGCTGGACGAATCTTCGCTTGGCGATACCGTGAAGAGCGTGGCCACGAGCATGGACATCCGCATTCAGCCCGACCCGGAACCGGAGCGGAACCTGCTCCGGCGGAGCGACCATTTCAGCTTTATGCAGATCGGCGTGCCTGCGGTGGGCTTCGTTTTCGGATATGAAAAGGGCACGCCGGACGAAGCGGCGTATCGCGAATGGTACGCCAAACGCTATCACACGCCGCTAGACGATTTGAACCAGCCCTGGGTTCCGGAAGCAGCCGCCAAGTTCAACGACTTCTTCAATAAGTTGGTGGAGACGCTGGCCAATGCGGACCGGCGGCCGGCGTGGAAAGCGGGGAGCACGTTTGCCAAGTAGACCTCGGAAATAGAGACCGGCGGCGCGACCGCCGGGAGTAGTACCGCGGCTCCGTTTTTGGCCGATCTTCAGCGTTATGATATGAATTTTGGAGGAGGGATCCATGCAGACTTTTCGGTTTCTTATCTTAGCCGCAATTGCCGCTGCGGCGGCGCAGGCGGATTTCAGCTATATCACGGTTACCAAGAGCCCCGCGGGTGAGACCACCAGCAAGCATTACATCAAGGGCCAGAAGCTAATCACCGATAATGGCACGACGATGACCATCATGGACCTGGATGCCCAGACCATGACGACCATCAACAAGACGCAGAAGACGTACACGGTGAGGCCGTTCAGTGAACTATACGGTAAGTCAGCCGCTGCCGGGATGAACGTGAACGCGGATATCAAAAAGACCGGTCAAACCAAGATTGTCAACGGCTTTAATACGGAAGAAATGGTAGTGACGATGGCAATGGACAGCAGCCAGGCCCAGCGCCCGGGGGCGAAAGGGCCGCCCATGCAGATGCAAATGGAGATGCACATGTGGTTAGCCTCCGACGTTCCCGGCATTGAGGAAGCGCGCGCCTTCTACCAGAAGAACGCCGACCGAATGCCTTGGGCGGCAATGGCCGGCGGCATGTCGGGGATGGCTGAGGTTCAGCACAAGTTGGCTACGATGCAGGGCATCCCCGTTTTAACCGTGATGAAGATGGGGACGGCCGATCCGCAACAGCAGGCGAAAATGGACGCGGCGCGGGCGCAGATCGAAGCCATGAAGAAACAGGGCGGCCCGCAAGCCGCCATGGCCGACCAGATTCTCGCGAGGATGGGAGGCGCGTCAAACGACGTCACCAATGAATCGAGTGGATTTTCGGCCGCCGCGGTTCCCGATTCCGCATTCGCTATCCCGCCCGATTATCAGAAGGTGGATAAATGAAAACCGGGCTGATGCTGGCGGCTACGGTCGCCTTGGCCGGAACGGCTGCCGCGCAGGATGGCCAAGTCATCAAGGACAGGCAAGGGCTCTGCCAGATTTCGGTTCCGTCCGATTGGACGCCGGACAAGCTGGTTCACAGCATGGCTGCTTCTCCGGACAAAAAGAGCAGCTCCATCATTAGCGCTCAGCGCGCCGGAGCCAGTTACCAGCTGACTGTGGACACGGCCAAGAGCACCTATTCGGTGACTAAGACGGTGGAAGCATCGGACGCGCGCACGGTGTTCGTCTACGCCAACCAAAATGGCAAGCCCGGCGGGGGAGTCTATGTGGCGACCGGCGGATCGCAAATCTGCGTTGCAACGGTGGATTTCGCCGACCCGGCATTCGAAGCCCAGGCTTTGAAGATCGCCCAGTCCGTCAAAACGGTGAAGTGAGGTGGGGCATGCTTTAGCTTGCCGTCTGAGGCTAGACTTGGCGGGCGCCGTTAGAAAACGCGGCGTCCCGAGACCCAGGTAGCCAACACTTCGATGGCCTGCGCCTCCGCATCCCACCCGAACTGCACGAAGTCGGCGCGGTCCCCAGGCATCAGGCCGTTGTTTCGGCGGGGAACTTTGCCGGCTTTGGCGGCGTTCACTGTCGCCATGCGGATGGCATCGCTTAGCGGCATTCCCACCATGCGCATCAAATTCTCAACCCCGCGGTCCATGCGCAGAGAGCTGCCGGCGAGCTTATCCTGGCCGGCCAATACGACGCGGTTGTCCGGCGTGAGATCGACCGCCTGCTCACCCAGGTAGTAGCGGCCGGGCGCCGCGCCCGCGGGCGCAGCGGCGTCGGTCACCAGCACCGAACGCTCGATTCCCTTGGCGCGCAGCGCGGCTTTCAGAAAACTCGCGCCTAGGTGGATCCCATCCACAATGAATTCCGCCATCAAGCGATCTTCCGCCAGCTGATCCCAAATGTAATTAGGATGGCGGCGCATCACGGCGTGAGCCCCGTTGCCGAGGTGCGTCGAAAGCGAGGCTCCGGCGGACACGGCGTCCGCAATTTGTTCCGCGGTGGCGCCCGTGTGGCCGATGGAGGCCACCGCGCCCGCGGCCACGATGCGCTCGATATAGCGCGGCGCTTCCGGCCACTCGGGCGATAGGGTCACGATGCGGATGCGGTGGGCAGTCGCATCCTGCCAGCGGCGGAACTCTTCGAAATCGGGCCTGCGGACCCAGCGCTTGGGGTGCGCGCCGCGTGGGCCGTCATCGGCTCCGATGTACGGACCTTCGACGTGGAAGCCGTCGATGGCGCCCCCTTCCGGCAGCGAATCCTTAGCGTGCGCCAGATTGCGCAGCGCCGCTTCCATGTCTTCGGGGGCGCCGGTGATCACGGTAGGGTAGAAGCGCGTGACGCCGGCCGCGAACAGCGCGTGAATCGAACGGGCGATCTCGCTATGCGGCGCATTGGGATGGTTATAATCGACGCCGGCGAAGCCGTTCACCTGGATATCGATAAAGCCAGGCGCGATGAAATTGTCAGGGTTCACCGCCGCCGGAGTCACGCGAACAATGGTCTCGCCGAACTCGATCTCGACCGGCGAGCCGGTCAACGCGTTCATACCGGAACAGTTCATACGTGCAACGGTTTATTCACAACTTTGCCACAAAAGCGGAGGCGTAAGTGCAACGCCATGCGATCCAAAAAACTTGTTGAAAAAATTCAATCCGCAACAATTCGCTATGGCGTTCGCGCGGCCGGCGCGCTACAAATGGATAGTCGATTAAGGCGGCGCCGCGGCAGGAGGGCAAATCTCGGGGGAGGTAGTCATCCGGTTGCGTGCGCCGCCTAGTTGTTTCCGCTACCTCTTTATTTAGCAAAGACAGGCTGGGCCACATGCACCGGCGAGAGCCAGTTGTGCGTGTCCGGACGCGCGCCGTTGATGATGCCGAAGAACTCCTGCTGCAGTTGTTCCGCGACCGGTCCACGGCGCCCCTTGCCGATGGTGATGCGGTCGATGGAGCGGATGGGCGTGATTTCAGCGGCCGTGCCGGAGAAGAATACCTCATCGGCGATGTAGAGCATTTCGCGCGGAATCAGCTGCTCGGAAACCGGAATTCCCAAGCCGCGCGCCAGCGTGAGGATGGCGTCGCGGGTAATGCCGGGCAGCACCGAGGCGCCCAGCGGCGGCGTATAAATCTTGCCGTCGCGCACCAGGAAAAGATTTTCGCCGG
>Ga0302326_10017118_pt1 | contig 15134 bp, 15 predicted proteins | sample Palsa_T0_3_FD_202264 | JGI IMG/M metagenome (GOLD analysis project Ga0302326, IMG submission 202264) | Peat permafrost microbial communities from Stordalen Mire near Abisko, Sweden - Palsa_T0_3 | ecosystem: Environmental > Terrestrial > Soil > Palsa > Peat permafrost | place: Sweden: Abisko...
TGTCAATCTGCCCGCCGCGGCTGCGGGGAGCGCCGTAATGGGAATGCGTCCACACGCCGTTCCCGAGAATATTATGAAAATCTGAAGCGGTCACCCGGAAAATCTCGACGCCCTCTTCCAAAAGAATCCCTCCGCTGGAATTATTACGTCCTTTAGCGTTGTGCGAGCCGCCGTTGTTAATCGAGACATGCCCCAGCAAAACGTTGCACGAGTGGCTCACCAGGATAGCGAAGTTGGTGATATTCGCGAAATCCAGGTGGTCCACCGAAAGCCCGTCGGTATCCTCAATCAAGATGCCGTTATTGGGGAAGAAGGAAGCGAAGGATTCGCCGGAAGGCGCTAGCGGCAGCGGTTTTTCCAGCGCCGCCCGATTGCCGTCGATCGAAAAATTAGTGAAATGGATGCGGCGGCAGCCTTGACAGCTGAAGATGGCGCGCCCGTGAAAGTTGGCCGCGGCGTGGAGCGTGGTGCGGTCGCCGCCCGTCACGGTAAGGTCGTGCGCGCCGTGGGGCAAGCGGATTTCCGCCGAAATCTCCGTGACGCCGGACGGCAGACGGACCGTCCCGGTAGGTGGAAAAGGTAGCGCGATCAGCAGTGCGAGGATCAAACGTTATTCTATCTAGCATGGGGATTGACTTTCGCGGCGTGCGCTTCCCGCCCTTGCGCGATCTGACGGTTTCCGCTCCCAGCGGCGCGGTGATCGGCATCGTCGGAGAAAAAGGCGCGGGCAAGGGAGCGCTGCTGCGTCTTGCCTCGGGAGCCGCCCAGCCCGAGGCAGGCGAAGTGATCGCGCAAGGCGAGCGGCGCTACCTGGGTCCGCTGGACGCGTTACAACTCTCGCCCGTGGATGTTTTGTTGCTGGAGCACTCGCTCGCGCAGCATGATGCATTGGTGCGCGCCCGTGCGCTGGCGGGAATCGGACGTTTAAGGAGCGGCGGCAGCACGGTGCTGCTGGTTTCGCACGAACTGGATTTGCTCCAGTCAGTCTGCGATGAGATCTGGTGGCTGGACGCGGGAGCGCTCGAACGCAGGGGCGATCCGCGCGAGGTGCTGGACGCCTATCGCGCGAGTATCGCGGAAAAAATCCGGGCCTGGGGCGCCACGCTGAAGAGTCCGCTGCTGCCCTCCCTGCGGCGGGGCGACGGCCGCGCCGAGATTCTGTCGCTCGAAACGCTGGGCGTCGAAGGCCAGCCCACCGCCGTCTGGAAGAGCGGCGAAGACGCCACCGTGCGGGTAAAAGTCCGCTATCACGACGCGGTGGAAGAGCCGGTCATCGGGATTCTGATTCGCACCCGCATTGGAATGGAAGTCTACGGCACCAATACGGAGCTGGAGAAAGTGAACACGGGCAGTTGCAGAGCCGGCGCCAGGCTCCAGATCGAGTTTGCCTTCCGTTGCGACTTGTGCCCCGGCGATTACACCATCACCGCCGCTTCGCACGATGCCGACGGCGCCGCTCACGATTGGCTGGACGACGCAGTGGCTGTCAGCGTCACCGATTCGCGCTACACCGCCGGCGTCGCGAATCTGCGCGCCGAAGTCAAGATCGAGAAGTCAAATTAGCCGCGTCATATTAGTGCCCAATCAGCCACAGATAGCCCGCTTAGCTTGCAGCTTCCGTGTTCATCTGTGTTCATCTATGGCTAACGCCGCCGCTTACTTCTGTTCCAGAATAAACGTCGGCGCGATCCCCGACAGCGTCGAGAACCCCGATGGCCCCACCGCCGTCAGCCAACTGGAACAGCCCTGCACTTTGCCGAGATAGGAGTGCGGATGGACATCCACCCGCATCTTCTGCATCTCCAGATGGCCGTATTGCAGCACCGGGAACGTCTCCACCACCGGGTCCAGCGCTTCCTGCACCACATAGGGATTCCGCAGCGCTGAACGCACGGCTTTCTCCCAGGCCGCCTCGTCTACCTCGGAGCCGCGGAAGGATTGTTGGTCGGCGCCATCGTCATTCGGCCGCAGAACCAACTTGTTGCGATTGTGCAAAATAAAATCCGGAAGATCCACGGTCCGATTGCGGTACTTGGTCTTGGTCTCCTGCACCACGCGCGTCCAGGGAACAAATTCCTTGATGGCCCGGCGCTCCGCCGCGGGAAAATCGGCCGTGATCTCTTCGTCGGTGAGCAGATCGAAGATGGCCTTCTTCTGGGCCAGCTCCGAACGGAAGCTGTTGACCATGCATACGGCCTGGTCGCGATAAGCGCGCAGCAGGGGATGCGACAGATCGAACCGCACCAGAAACTCCTGCACTTTCACCCGGCGGAAAATCAAGTCGATGGCGAAGTCGCCGTGGCGCAAAACATTGTCCCGATATTCCAGCTGCTCGGGAGTGACAACTTCCACCGCCAGGCCCTCTCGCCGGAACATTTCCGCGATGATGGCGATCTCGCCCGATTCACCCGTTTGGAACGGCTGGCGGAATTCCAGTATCGCGATGTTCGGTTTCTTGCTCTTGCCGCCCCACTCTTTGTAAGCCTTCAGAATGGCCTGCAGCAGGTACTTGGCGCCCGGCAATTTTTCCAGACGATAACGCTTGCGGAATTCCTTGACGGGCGCGGCATCGTAAAAAATATCGGCCAGCGTCTCGCCATACGCCACACCGGTCGGCGTGTCGGGAATGTAACGCGAGAAGCGTAGCGTTCCGTTGTTGATGTGCGTGTCCAGCAGCGAAGTGACGGCCGCGAACGAATACCCGGGATCCACCGCCGCGAGCATTTTCTCGGCGGGCAGCAACTCCATGCGCGCCAGCAGCGCGGGACTACCCAACGCCTTGGCCTGAACGCGTTGCAACGAGCTTGAAAACGACTCCGCCGCCTTCACCAATCCCGCGTACTGCCGCCGCGTGATAAAATGCGGACGCAGAACCGGAGACACGGGCTTTCCACCAGCGACCAAATTGTGCGCCTTCATGCGTTCCTGGAGATCGTGTACCCAGGAAAGATTTTTGTAGTGGTCGCCTTCCAGGATTTTGTGATAGCGAGTAACAGCCTCGCTTAACTGATTCATTTCTCTCGCGGACCCTCTGCACTCAGTATCGCACGGCAAAGCGGAAAATGGGAAGCAAGCGCGAGATTTACTAAGGAATTAGTATTTTAGTTTCTGTTACTTACGGGTAATTTTGGGTGCCATCCAGAGATTCCCCCTAGGAGTCCTGGAACCCGCTTCGAGCGCCCTTTGCCGCCTCCAGCGACAGCAGCTTCTGCTTGCGCTCAATACCCCACCGGTAACCGCCGGGAGCCCCGTCTTCACGCACCGCGCGATGACACGGAATGGCGACGGCAACCGGATTTGTGGCGCAAGCGCGTGCCACCGCGCGAGCCGCTTGTGGTTGGCCGATGTCCGCGGCGATCTTGCTATACGATTTTGTTGCGCCGCGCGGAATCGCCTGCAGTGCCTGCCAGACGCGCCGCTGGAACGCAGTGGCCTGGATGTCCAGCGGTAGCGCCGCCGTGGATTCTCCTTGCATGATCGCGCGCAGTGCTTTCACCTGCTCGCCCAGTTTGCGATCCGATCGAATAATCTCCGCTTTGGGAAACTCGCTGCGCAGCCCGCCCTCCAGCGTCGCGGCCGCATCTGAAAAATGAATCGAGCAGATGCCCTGTTCGGTGGCCGCCAGCAACATTTTGCCGACCGGCGTGGCCGCGATGGTGTAGTGGATCGTCACGCCGGAGCCTTGCTTCTGGTAACGCGCCGGCGTCATTCCCAATTGCGACGCCGCCCGTTCGTAGAGCCTGCTGGAAGACCCGTAGCCTGCGTCATAAAGCGAGCGCGTCACCGAGTGTCCCTCCCGCAGTCCGGCTTTGAGCGAATTGATGCGGCGGGAATCGGCGTACGCGCGCGGCGTAATTCCGGTAACCGCCTTGAAGGTGCGCTGCAAGTAGAAAGGGCTGACGCCGAGCGCCCGGCCGATCGCTTCCAGCGTCACCGGATCGTCGGGATGCGTATCGATGTAGCGGCAGACCTTTTCCACCAGCTGCGCGTTGGGGCCGCGCTGGTCGGCGGAGTCCGGTTTGCAGCGCTTGCAGGGCCGGAATCCCGCGCGTTCGGCCGCTTCGCGCGCTCGAAAGAAGACCACATTTTCGCGGCGCGGCCGCTTGGAAGGGCAAGAAGGCCGGCAGTAAACGCCGGTAGACATCACCCCATAGAAGAACACGCCATCCATGGCCCGATCGCGCGCGGCCACGGAGTCCCAGTAGCTGGCGCGCCAGAATTCCCCCTCCTCGCGATTCGGCATGGCAATCTCTGTATCCACCATTGTGAACGGTTGCATAAGATCATGCTACGCGGATTGCGTAAGAGGAACTATCCGATTCTTGCGGTCAAACCAATCTGCGTTGGTCGGCGTTCATCGGCGACCATAACAGTCTGGCTGTTTGGTCTACGGATGCTCGTCCTTCGTCAATTCAAACGTGATGGTCCCCACCGGGAAACTCATGCGCGCCCGAATCTGGACCGGCAGCCGGTGCGCGTCGTCCGTCAGCCAAACGAAAAGGTCGGCTTTGCGCGTGTACAGCGCCCCATTGAACAGGAAAACTTCATAGCGAATGGTGTCGAACGTTCCGGCTTTGATCTTCACCTGCTCGCGGCCTTGCGCCTCCACCCGCACCAGAGCCGTCCTTCTTCCGTCGCTCATCGGTACCTGCTTGTTTTGGCCGGGCTCGAGCTTATCCACACGGAGCTTGTAGAGCCCCGCCACGGCATCCAGGGCGCACGCCGGAATCTCCACCTCCGAACTCTTGATCACCGCGTTCTTGATCAGATCGCGCTCCACCAGGCTGGCCTTCCCGCGCGTGTGATCGTACAGCACCTTAGTCTCGCGGTGGCGCTTACCCTCGCTTGCATCCAGCTGCGTTTCCGCGGTGCAAAAGCCGGTATCGAGCGCTGCGTTGTAAGTGTCTTCGAGCGTGTAAAGCTTAGACACCAGACCGCCCGATTCGATGTGCAGTTGCGAATCCCATTTCCTGGGATCGTCCGGCTTGGGGGCCAGGCTCAAAAGCGCGCTGCCTGCGTAGATCAAGCGCCATTCGATGTCGTACGTCAGCTTTTCGGCGGAGGGAAACGGCGCTAAGGCGCCTTCGAACGCTTTGGAGGATATGCCGTCGGCCAGCAACACCGACTGCGCGTGTGAATCGGTGGGGATCAGCAACAGGGCCAAACACGCGCCGATCAGACGTGGGGGAAGACGTCTTGGCATCAAGCTAGAGTGTGACAGACTCCGGCACCGGGTGCAAACCGATCTACCATAACAGCTATAAAGCTCCCTTCCACGTCGCCGCGGGAGGGAGCTTCAACGGACAGAACGATCGAGCGGATTGGCCTATCGGGTCATCCGAGTCTCAGGGCGCTCCTGGTCATGATGCTTCTGGTTGTCAGGAAGCACATTGGGATTCTGAACCCCCTTCTTCGGCCCTAGCTTCTGCCGACGTTGACTCTTCTGGTTTTGTTTATTCTTCGTGTTCATACGTGGAACACTCCTTTCTCTTACTAGATACCACACTCCCGCACCTCCCCCGCGTCTGACGCTAAGGCCATCCAGGCGTCGCCGATCATCGATGTTACGCTGGAATTACACGCATGCCCCTTTCCGATTCCTTCTTCGGCCAGAAATTTGGCATAACGGAGCCCGATCTCGAATCCTACCTTTCAGAAGCGCTGGGAGCCGGGGGCGACTACGCCGACCTGTACTTCGAATACCTGGCAACCAGCCAGCTGAGCGTCGACGAAGGCATCGTGAAGAGCGCCGTGCAAGGCGTCTCCCTGGGCGTGGGCGTTCGCGTGATAGCGGGCGAGCGCACCGGTTACGCCTATAGCGACGATTTGAACCCGGAGAAAATCCGCAAGGCGGCCCGGGTGGCGGCGTGCATCGCAAGCGGGCCCTCGAAAGTGGATAAGACCGGGCTGCATGGAGAGGCGCGGAGGCGCGATCTTTACTCCCTCGTCACGCCGCCCACCGAGACCAGCCTGGCCCAGCGTGTGGAACTGGTGAAACGGGCCGACCGCGCGGCTCGTGCGGCCGACCGGCGTGTTTTTCAAGTGCAGGCCAGCTACGCCGACAGCCTGCGCGATGTGCTGGTGGCCACCAGCGACGGCGTCCTCAGCACAGACCGCCAGCCGCTGGCTCGCTTGGGCGTGTCGGTGCTGGCCCGCGAAGGTGAGGGTGGTGTCGCCCAGCGCGGTTACTCCGGCGGCGGCGGCCGCGTCGGCCTGGAGTTTTTCGAGATCGAGAAGACCCCGGAACATTTCGCACGCGAAGCGGTTCGGCAGGCCATCGTCCAGCTGGGTGCGGCGCCGGCCCCGGCGGGCGAAATGACAGTAGTGCTGGGTCCGGGATGGCCCGGCGTCCTGCTGCACGAAGCGGTAGGCCACGGCCTGGAGGCGGATTTTAACCGCAAGAACGTTTCCGCGTTCAGCGGCCGGATCGGGCAACTGGTTGCCAGTCCCTTGTGTACCGTGATTGACGATGGCACCATGCTCAATCGCCGCGGATCGCTCAATGTGGACGACGAGGGCGCCGCTACGCAGGAAAACGTACTCATCGAGAAGGGCGTGCTGCGCGGCTATTTGTTCGACAAACTTTCCAGCCGGTTGCTCGGGTCGCGTACCACCGGCAGCGGGCGCCGGGAAAGCTATCAGCACATTCCCATGCCGCGCATGACGAATACCTTCATGCTGGCCGGCGAGAGCGACCCCCAGGATATAATCCGTTCCACCTCGCGCGGGCTGTATTGCGCCAACTTCGGCGGCGGCCAGGTGGATATCACGAGCGGCAATTTCGTATTCAGCGCCTCGGAGAGCTATCTCATCGAAGACGGCCGCATCACGCGGCCGGTGCGCGGCGCCATGCTCACCGGCAACGGGCCTGAGGCTCTGAAGCACGTAAGCATGGTGGGGCACGATTTGAAGCTCGACGAAGGCATGGGAATATGCGGCAAAGAGGGGCAAAGCGTGCCGGTCGGCGTCGGCATCCCCACCATCAAGATCGACCGCATGACGGTGGGCGGCACGGCAGGGGATTGACACGAGATGATTGACCGGGAACTAGCCAGCCACGCGGTGCGTCTGGCCCTTGACCGCGGCGCTACCGATGCCGAGTGTACGCTCGCCGAAGGCGAAGAGTTTTCCGCTCAGGTGCGGATGCGCGCGCTCGAAACCTTGAAGGACGCCGGCTCGCGGCGCGCCGGGCTGCGCGTTTTGGTCGGAAAACGCGTTGGATCGGCCCATACTTCCGATCTTTCGAGCGCCGGCGTGCGCCAGATGGTGGAATCGGCGCTCGCCATCGCGGCCATTTCCACCGAAGATCCCTACGCGGACCTGCCGGACGCCGCGGAACTGGGTATGCTTACGGGCGATTTACAGCTCTATTCCGATGACGTTCAAAACATCGATACGCCGGCACGCATTCAAGCGGCGCTCGAAACCGAAGAGGCCGCGTTTTCCTGGGACCCCCGCATCACAAACTCCGAAGGCGCATCGTTCAGCGCCTACACTGGCGAGCGCGTCTTTGCCAACTCGCGCGGATTCCTGGGCAGCTATCGAACCAGCAGTTGCTCGCTGAGCGCCACGCCGGTGGCGCGCCAGGGCCAGGCCATGGAGCGCGACTTTTGGTATTCATCGGCGCGCAGCCATTCCAAGCTCGAAAGCCCCGCCGCGGTGGGACGCCGCGCCGCCGAACGAACTGTCCGCCGTTTAGGCGCGCGCAAGGTCCCCACCCAAAAAGTGCCGGTGATCTTCGATTCCGTCACTGCCCGGTCGCTCATCGGCAACATCTTCGAAGCCGTCGAAGGCGATTCCATCTATCGAAATGCATCGTTTCTGGCGGGGAAACTGGGCGAGCGCGTGGCGTCGGAAAACGTCACGGTGATCGACGACGGATGCCTGCCCGGGCTGTTCGGAACATCGCCGTTCGACGACGAAGGCGTACCGTCGCGGCGCACCGTAGTGATCGATCGTGGCGTGCTACGGAGCTACTTGCTGAATAGCTACACGGCGCGCAAGCTCGGTCTGCTCACCACCGGCAACGCGGCGCGCGGCATAACGGGAAACGCAGGCGTGGGGCACGGAAATTTCTATCTGCAAAACGGCGACCGCCCGCCGGAAGAGCTGATTCGTGGGATCCGGCAGGGTCTGTACGTAACGGAGTTGATCGGCCACGGAGTGAACATCGTTACCGGCGACTATTCGCGCGGCGCGGCCGGCCTGTGGATTGAAAACGGCGAGTTCGCGTATCCTGTATCTGAGATCACGATCGCGGCGAATCTCCAGCAGATGCTGCTGGACGTGGAGGCAGCGGGCTCCGATCTGGAATTTCGGGGCTCGGTGGCATCGCCGACGCTGCTGATCCGGGAGATGACCGTCAGCGGCAGTTGAAAACTCAGCGGTAGTTGAAAATAATGACCAGTAAAACCGGCATCCTCACACTGGCAATCGCACTGGTTTTGGCCGGCGGCCTGATCTGGTTCGTGAATCGGCCGCATGTTGCGGCGGCAGCGGCGCCGCTCTCCTCGGAAGCCAAGGCATATGTTCGAAATTTGCAGCTCAGCGAAGTGACCATGAAAGCCACCGAGAGCTACGTGGGGCAAACGGTGACCGAAATTGAGGGCAAGATCGCCAATGCCGGCGGCCGCACCGTCCAGCACGCCGATGTGTACTGCGTCTTTTACAACTCTTACGGTGAAGCGATCCTGCGCGAGCGCGTTCCCATGGTAGTGACCGGGCTGAAACCCGGCGAGACGCGAGCGTTCCGGCTCCCTTTCGATGACATTCCGGGCGGCTGGAACAACCAGATGCCGCAATTGGTGATCGCTCGCATCGAGTTTGCCTGATGGCTCGAATTCTGGTGGTGGAAGACGACGCCAGCCAGTTGGATATTCGCAAGCAGCTTCTGGAACACGCGGGCTACGAAGTGGTCGCCGCGCGGGATGCCGCGGAAGCCTTGGAGCGCTGGAAGGGATGTCCAATTGTAGTGATGGACCTGCGTATTCCGGAGCCCGAAGACGGATTGCGATTGATCCAGGGGATTGCCGGCCGTGCGCGGATCATCGTGTTGTCGGGCGGGCAAGTGGATGCCACGCTGCCGGTGGACGAGTTCCTTACGAAGCCCTGCCCATCGAAGCGGCTGCTTGTGGCGATCGAAAAATGGGCCAACTGAGCAGGCTTACGCCGGCCGCGAGCGTCGCAAGCGAAATCCACTGCGTGTAGGAAAGCCCGAAGTGCAGGCCCTGCTCGTGGAAGCGGAAAAATTCGATGACGAAGCGCGCGGCGGAATATAGCGCGAGGTACCAGCCGAGAATGGCGCCCGCGGTGTGCGTTTTACCGATTCGTAAATACAGGAAGCCGAAAATGAGCGCGTCGGCGGCGCACTCGTAGAGCTGCGTGGGATGCAGCGGAATGCCCAGCGGCACGCCCGTGAGCTCGGCAGCCTGAGGGTTGCGGAAGGTAATCGCCCAAGGCACATGCGTCGCGATGCCCCAGCAGCAGCCCGCCGAAAAACATCCGATGCGGCCGATGGCCTGGCCTAGCGCAATACCGGGCACGAAGACGTCGCAGGTGGCAAGGATCGGCAAACGCTGCCGCCGCATGTACAGAATGGCGGTGACGAACGCGACCAGGAAACCGCCCTGGTACACGCCGGCGGCTTGCAGAGTGTTCAGCGAAAACAGCGAACGCGGATCGTTCCAGTAGGTTTGGAAATCGAACAGGATCATGAACAGCTTGGCGCCGGCAAGCCCGGCGAGCGCGCAATAAATCGCCAGATTGGTGACAGGCTCGGCGGGAAGGTTGGCTCGCTTGGCCAAGCGAATGATAATCCACAGCGCGGCCAAAAATCCGATGGCCACCAGCGTTCCGTAGGTTGGGATAAAAAAGCTACCGATCGATATTAGCTTCGGAAACATGCCTGACTCTCCGCTCCTTGGCCCGCCACATGTCTAACAGCAGCAGGCAGGCGCCAACGGTGATGGCGCTGTCGGCGACGTTAAAGGCCGGAAAATAGTGCTGGCCACTGTGTAGTTCGACGAAATCGGTCACGGTACCGTTGACAATTCGATCATACAGGTTTCCGAACGCGCCGCCCAGGATGAACGCTAACGCGGCGCGAAGAACCGAATCGCGCCGGCTGCCGGGGCGCAGGAGCATGGCGGAAATGGCGATGAGCACCGCGCCGGAAAATCCGATGAGCACAACATCGCGCCAGGGGCCGGTGGCGGTGGAAAGCATTCCGAAGGCGATCCCGGGGTTTTCGGTGTGGACGATGTTGAACAAACCGGGAATCACGGTAATGGTATCGTAAGCCAAAATATGCGTCTTGATCAGACCCTTGGTGAAACGATCCAGAAGCACCACCAGCGCGGCGAGAAGAAAAGGGACGAACCTTCTATTTAATAGCATCACTACAGGCCGCGCAAAGAGTGGGAAATTCCGGATCGCTTCCGACATCGAGCGTAAATTTCCAGCAGCGCTCGCATTTCGCGCCTTCGGCGCGCCGGATTTCGACGGACACGCCGTGGCCGGTTCCCTGCTCCAATTGAACCTGCGAGACGATAAACACGGCGGGCAGATCGCCGGCATATTCGTGGAGAAGCGGGTAAATATCGGGGCCGGCCGTCAAAACGACTCGCGCTTCGAGCGATTTGCCAATACGTTTTTCTTCACGGGCAACTTCGAGAGATTTCAAAACCTGATCGCGCACCGGCATCAGCTGGTCCCAATTGGCCAGGCGTTCGCGTTGTTGAAGGCTAATGCCTTGGGTCAGTTCGCTGGGCTCCGGCACTAGCGACAGATGCACGCTATCGGGGCTGCCGGCAGGTTTGCACAGATAGCCCCAGACTTCTTCGGTGGTGAAAGACAACAAGGGCGCAAGCAGCCGAACCAGCGCGTAGGCGATTCGATAGATAGCGGTTTGGGCGGAGCGGCGGGATTGCGAGCGGGCGCTGGCCGTGTACAGGCGATCCTTGACGATATCCACCCAGACGGCGCTCAAATCGGTGGTAGCGAAGTCGTAGACCGCGCGGTAGACTTTGTGGAACGCATATTCGTCATACCAGGCGCGGCATTTCGCGACTAACTCCTCTGTTTTTAGAAGAATCCACAAATCGATTTCCGCTAATTGTTCGGCAGCTACAGCGTCGGTGTCGGGATTAAAGTCATGAAGATTGCCGAGAGCGTTGCGGAAGACTTTATTACGAAGATTCACGTAGGCTTCGCTCAGCCTTTGCAACATCGTGTTCGAAAGCCGGACGTCTTCGACGAAGTCCACCGAAGATACCCAGAGGCGCAGCACATCGGCGCCGAACTTGGAGATCACTTCCTCGGGCTCAACGCCGATGCCGAGCGATTTCGACATCGCGCGGCCTTTGTCGTCGAGCGTCCAGCCGTGGGTGACGCATTCGCGATAGGGCGCGGCGCCCTTGAGCGCGACACCCACCAGGAGCGAACTGTGGAACCAGCCGCGGTATTGATCGCCGGCCTCGATATACATATTGGCCGGCCAAGGCAAGCCGTTCTCCGGTGTCAGAACTGCAAGGTGACTGGCGCCGGAGTCAAACCAGACATCGAGAATGTCGGTCTCCTTGCGGAATTCGCGTCGGCCGCAACGCGCGCAGGCGGCCTCTGAGCCAACCAGCTCGGCCGCCGGGCGGTCATACCAGACGTCGGAGGTGTGCTGGCCGAAAAGTTCAACCACGCGATCCAGGATCTTGCGGTCGGTCATCGGCTCCTGGCAGTTCTCACAATAGAACGCAATGATAGGAACGCCCCACACGCGCTGGCGCGAGATGCACCAGTCGGGACGGGTGGCGATCATGTTGGACATGCGCTCATCGCCCCAGGCCGGCATCCACTTCACGTCCTTGATGGCTTTGAGCGTGCGGGCGCGAAGATCGTTGCGCTCCATGCCGACGAACCACTGCTCGGTAGCGCGAAAGATAGTGGAGTTGTGGCAGCGCCAGCAATGCGGATAGCTGTGCTTGACCTTCTCCTCGCCGAGCAGGGCGCCATGCGACTTCAGAATTTCGCTGGCGATGGGGTTCGCCTGCCAGACCGTTTTCCCGATGATCTCTTCGGGAAGACGGCCGGCCGCGCCCTCGGCATGATAGAAGCGTCCGGCGGGATCGACCGGGCAATAGATGGGCAGCCCATATTTGACGCCGATATCAAAATCCTCCTGACCGTGGCCGGGAGCAGTGTGAACCGCGCCAGTGCCCTGCTCCAGCGTGACGTGGTCGCCAAGAACGCCGAGCGAATCGCGATCGAGAAAAGGATGGCGGAAGATAGCGCCTTCGAGCTTCGCGCCGGGGAAAGCGGCGAGCACTTTCGGGCTCTCCCAATTTAGTTTCTCCGCTGTGACCTTCAACAATTCGACCGCGACGATGTACACCGCGTCGCCAACTTCAACCGCCGCATATTCGAACTTCGGATGATAAGCGATGGCGACATTGGCCGGAATGGTCCAAGGCGTGGTGGTCCAGATGAGGCCGTAGACGTTGCGGCCGGCGAGCGCGGGATCGATCGCCGCCGTGTCCGATGTCAGAGCAAAACGCACCCAGATGGACGGGCTGCTGTGATCCGCGTATTCGATCTCGGCCTCGGCCAGCGCTGTGCGATCATGCATGCACCAGTTGACGGTCTTGAGGCCCTTGTAGATGAAACCTCGATCCAAGAAGTCGACGAACGCGCCCGCGATCACCGCTTCGTACTGCGGGCTCATGGTGAGATACGGGTCCTTCCATTGGCCAAGGATGCCGAGGCGGATGAAATCGGCGCGCTGCAGATCGACGTATTTCGCGGCGTACTTGCGGCACTCGGCGCGGATCTGCGCGGTGGTCATCTGCGCTTTGCGCGGGCCCAGCTCGCTGTCGACTTTGATCTCGATGGGAAGGCCATGACAATCCCAGCCGGGGAGGTAGGGCGAATCGTAGCCTTCCATGGTCTTGAACTTGACCATGAAATCCTTGAGGATTTTGTTGAGCGCGTGGCCCAGGTGGATGTTGCCGTTGGCATAAGGCGGGCCGTCGTGCAGCACCCACATGGGGCGGCCGGCGCGGGCGGCGCGAATCTTGCCGTATAGATCTTCGGTCTCCCAGCGAAGCAGCGTCTTTGGCTCGATTTGAGCCAGATTGGCCTTCATGGGAAAATCGGTTTTGGGAAGATTGACAGTTTTCTTCACGTCTACGCTGGTGGCGCCCATGGGAATACTTTTATCGTAACCCGTTGGGGGTTGGGGATTGGGGATTGGGGGCCGGGCACGCGCAGACGTCGCAAGACTAGCGCTCTGCGATCCACTGCTGGCGAACACGGATGGGCGAGCTGATTCGATAATAGAATGGCTCGAAGAGAGCTGGGGATTGGTCCGGCCTCTCGAGCCCTTGCGCAGGCGTAGAAGGAAGAAGCAACAATGAGTGAAACGAAATTTCCAGCCAATTGGAATGAACAAAAGGTGCGACGAGTTCTCGGCCATTACGAAGGGCAGACCGAGGTTGATGCTGTGGCCGAGGATGAGGCGAGCATTCGGCCTTCGACAATTTCCGGGCGCGCATTCCTCTCTAGGTCATCTAAGTGCGCGATCAACGCGGCCATCTTCGACTTTGAGAAAACCAGAGCGTCGAAGACCAGTCGGCCCGCGCAACGAAGCTCATCTAGGTATGCCCGGCACTGATTGTCCAAGAAGATGGCGTCTCAATAGGGCAAAAGGCAAGAGATCGCCTCTACGTCAGCCAAGAACCCTCGGCGGGGTGGCTCTTTCTGACTATCAGCCTTCCTAGCGTGGGCAAGGTTGGAGACTGCGTTCTGATCCAAGTAGAAGATCTTTTTGTTGAGCAACGGAAGGGGCCCACTCGGTTCATAACGTGAAGTCAACATGAACTCGTATAATGGGAGTGGAACTTGGCCGTGGCAAAAGAGTACGTTGAGGAACATTTCGGGGGGTACTTGATCGCTGAAACGCGCGTGTCCCTGGATTCGGTGGTGCACGCGTTCCTGCGTGGTGAGTCCCCGGAGGGGATTGCGGAATCCTTCCCGGCTCTGACACTGGAGCAGATCCTCGGGTCGTTGGCTTTTTATCTGGCAAATCGCGACGAGATTGACCAATATCTCCGTCAAGGCCAAGAAGATTTTGAACGCCTCCGTCAGCAGGCCCGTCAAAATAATCCGGGGCTTTACGCGCGCCTGTCGGACGCCCGCCTGAAGGCCAAACATCCGGGCGAATGACGCCGCGTTTTCTGGCGGACGCAGATTTCAATCAAAGGATTGTCCTTGGCCTTCGGCGAAGGGAGCCAGCAGTTGATTTCCGCGATGCCCGCAGCGGTGGTGTGATTGGAGCCGAGGATGCCACCGTGTTACGCATTGCGGCCGAGTCAGGACGAATTCTGATCTCGCATGATCGCAAAACGATCCCTGGGCATCTTGCACGCTTTCTTAAAGACCACGCTAGCCCCGGTGTAATTATCGTTTCGCAGGATCTCGACATTGGCGCCGCCATCGGGATCTGTTGATCATTTGGGCGGCCTCTGACGCAGACGAATGGCGAAACCAGCTGGGTTTTGTGCCGTTGTAGCCAGGATCAGACGCCTTCATCCCACGGAATACTGCGCTACGCGCAACCTCCACAGTCAGGTTTCAGGGCAGCCGGCGCCAGCTCAAGCTGGCGCGAAAGGGTCCGACAGAAAGGGGCCCGCTGGGAAGCGACGCTTACTTTCTTTTCTTTGCCTTGCGCCTTTGCTCTTGCACAATCTTACGATTCAGCTCCGCTTTTGCAGACCTGAATCAACTTGGCCATTGGTTAGTCAAGCATTGTTATTACCCAAACAAGAGGCGAACCGGCAAGTCTTTGCATCGGAATTAGGCGCCAAGCGCCTGAGCTGAGGCTGTTTTTTCGCGTACGTCGCGTCACAGCCTGTCGCGTCACAGCCTTGCGTCACAGCCTTGTGCCGCAATCGTCTTGGCGATATTATACGCACCAATGGCAAGGCCGAAGATGTACCGATTCGTGTTGGCATTGACGACTGGCGCTCTGGTGGGCGGCAGCCTGCGCGGCGCCCCGCCATCGGAGCCACAGGTTCGGGTCGCGGTCTCGAGTGACGCGATTACTCTTCTGCCTGTTCATCTCGCGCAGACTCTTGGTTTTTACCGGC
>Ga0302326_10017120_pt1 | contig 15134 bp, 11 predicted proteins | sample Palsa_T0_3_FD_202264 | JGI IMG/M metagenome (GOLD analysis project Ga0302326, IMG submission 202264) | Peat permafrost microbial communities from Stordalen Mire near Abisko, Sweden - Palsa_T0_3 | ecosystem: Environmental > Terrestrial > Soil > Palsa > Peat permafrost | place: Sweden: Abisko...
GCGAGCGCTTCGAGGCCTATGCCGCGGACGCCCTTGCCGCAATGGCAGTTGGCGAGGGACCGGCGCGTTCGTCGCGCGCTGACCTGGTCATCGTCTGTGACCTGTTCGCCTGGCGGCGTGGCCATAGACACCCCGGCGAGGTGTGCCAGGTCATCGGCGGCGGGCCTATCCCTGTAGAGCTCGCGCATGAACTCGGCAAGGACGCCTTCTTGAAAGCAGTGCTGCACGACGGGGTTGCGATACACACCGTCAAGCACTTCGGGCGTCACTTCCCTGCAGAGCTACGCAGCGCTTTGGACCTAGGGCCCGTGCCGGCTTTCACAGGAGCCCAGTGCGCAGACTGCGGGAGCCGCTTCGGCCTCGAGTACGACCACATCAACCCTGTGGCAAACAACGGCGAGACAAGTTATGACAACGTCGAGGCACGCTGCTGGGAAGACCATAAAGCCAAGACAGAGCGGGACCGCCAAGCCGGTCTCCTCGGGCCCAACCCGCCGTACCCGCCATAAGCGGCAACCGACCGGCTGGCACATCGGTTTTTCCCGTGAGTACCCGAGACGTTCGACGAGCGACCCCTTGAAAGCGGGCTTGTCCGGCGAGCGTTCCGCGATCGAAGAAGCGATGAGGCTTCTATCTGTTCTGCTGAGACGTTGATCGGATAGCGGCCCGACCGTGGAGGGCCTGGCCGTGCATAATGGTGGACCAGCGGTTGGGGCGGCCGGCGACACGGAGCCTACCTCCCAACCGACCTGCTCATTGACACGCTCAGAGCGTGCTCGACTGCAATGAGTGAGTGCGGGGCGCGCATTATGCGAAGTGCGCATTATGCGAAGTGCGCAATAGGGCCAATGATCGTTGTCTCAACCTTGCGCAAAAGCAATGCATCGAGCGTAGGGACAACCGCGCTAAGTGCGAATTGGCGTCAGTGCGGCTCAAATAGGCGGTAAATGAGGAAAAAAAGCCGTTACTTTCCTTGTCGGGCCGTGACTCTTGGGTATAACGTCAGCGAAGCGAAACGCCGCCATCTGCTGGGCTTGCTCGGCAGGGGCGACCTAAGGGGGGCGCTGTTGCCGAGCTGAGGGGCTCGGCTAACGGAGCAGCGGGCCAGTGGCGCGCTGGCCCGCGCTCGGTCGTGCCGGAGAGGGCTTGTGCCGGGCAGGGCTTTTGCCGGGCAGGGCTTTTGCCGGGCAGGGCTTTTGCCGGGCAGGGCTTTTGCCGGGCAGGGCTTTTGCCGGGCAGGGCTTGTGCCGGGTCGCTCGTAATGAAGCTCACGAGCAACTCCCAAGACGTCGTTGGCGAGTTCTTCGGGCCAACTTGGGTAGAGTTGCCTGATCACCGACTCTCAGCAGGGCTCCCTTTACGCGCTTGATGACCTGACCGGGGTCGAGCGCGTGCTCGCCGTTACCGCTCACCCTGACGACGTCGATTTCGGCGCCGCGGGCTCGGTTGCTGCGTGGGTCAAAGCGGGTGTCGAGGTCGCTTACTGCATAGTGACCGACGGGGATGCAGGCGGCTCCGATCGCGCCATTTCGCGCAAGGATATGGCCAAGCTGCGCCAGGAGGAACAGCGCGCTGCGGCTAGCGAGGTGGGCGTGGATACCGTCACGTTCCTCGGGTACCCCGACGGTCGGCTCACCCCGAGCATTGAGCTGCGCCGTGATATAAGTAGGGCTGTCCGCCAGTTCCGGCCCGAGCGCCTCGTGTGCCAATCCCCGGAGCGCTACTGGGACCGTATTGGAGCCAGCCACCCCGACCACTTGGCGGCCGGCGAGGCTGCCACGTGCGTTGCCTATCCCGATGCGCGCAACCCTTTTGCCCACCCAGAGCTGTTGAAGGAGGGCCTCGAGCCGTATTCTGTGAGGGAGCTGTGGTTGATGGCCTCCCCCCACAGCAACCGCGCCGTCGACGTCACCACGACCTTCGACAGCAAAATCGCGGCACTTCGTCAACACAAAAGCCAGGTAGGCCACGAAGGCGATCTGGAGGAGCGGCTGCGGGGCTGGCTTTCTGCCAACGCACTAGCTGCTGGCCTCGAAGACGGATGCTTGGCCGAGCTGTTCCAGGTAGTGCAGATGCCGCCGTCGGGGTCGGCCTGATCGGCCCGCGCGGCGCGATCGGCCCCGATCGGCGCGGAGTTAGGCGGAGTTAGGCGGAGTTACGGGGAGTTAGGTGGCAAAAACAGTGCGCATCGCAACGTGGAACGTTAACTCTTTGAAGGTCCGGATGGAGCGCGTGCCCGAGTGGCTGGCCTATGCGCAGCCGGACGTGCTCTGCCTGCAAGAGACGAAGCTCGCGGATGCGGCCTTTCCTCATCTTGCGTTCGCGGCGCTCGGGTACGAGTCCGTGCACCACGGGTCGGGCCAGTGGAACGGCGTCGCCATACTCTCCAGGGTCGGGCTGGATGACCCAATAATGGGCTTCCCAGAGGCGGATCGCGACCAGGACACGAGGTTGATAACAGCGACCTGCGGCGGGGTGCGAGTTTGCAGCGCATACATCCCGAACGGGCGCACCGTCGGTTCGGAACATTACGCGTACAAGCTCGATTGGCTTGCGAGGTTGCGCCGTCACCTTGCAGCCATCGCGAAGCCCGACGACCTGGTGGCGGTCTGTGGCGACTTCAACATTGCCCCAGCCGACATCGATCTCTGGGATCCCGCAGCTTTTGTGGGCGCAACGCACGTGACACCCGAGGAGCGCAAGGCTCTCACCGAGCTTGAGTCTTGGGGGCTCGTCGACTCATTTCGTGAGCGCTGGCCGAAAGAAAAGCTCTACACGTACTGGGACTACCGCGCCGGCGACTTCCACGAAGGCCGCGGGATGCGCATCGACCTCATCCTCGTGACACGGCCTTTGGCGGGCAAGATCAGCTGGGCTCTGGTCGACCGCAACGCACGCAAGGGAAAGCAACCTTCGGACCACGCGCCTCTGTTTGTGGATGTCGAGTTGCGGGCTTAGGACATCGATGCATAAGCACGGTCACGGACAACGGGACCACCTTGCTCTAGTTCCCCAGCCAGCCCTTGGCTACCCGCAATGACTAACCGCTTTGAGCTGGCGCAGAGGTTTAGCTAGGCGCGGAGGGTTTAGCTAGGCGCGGAGGGTTTAGCTAGGCGCGGAGGCTAGGCGCGGAGGCTAGGCGCGGAGATAGCTCAAGGTACGGAAACCCCACTGCGGCAGCAGGGCAGGACCTTCAATCTCCCACTCCCACGGCAAGGGCAATGCGGCCGAGCCGCCACCCGCCATGGGGCGCGGCCGGCGCCGGCGGGAAGTCCCGGCGCTGCCACCCCGCCCGCGGTAGACGATCAGGCCGCTGATCGGGTCCGGCACAGCGTCAAGAGCAGCCTGGACGTGTGGGAGCGCCCGCCAAGCGTCCCAACCCTTCGCGTCGACGAACTCCACCTCAAGGATTACTCCCCAGCTGTGGTGCTGCCATGACCAGTCCTTAGCGCCCGCCAAGAGGGCTGACTCCAGTATGGGATCGCCATGGGCTTCGGCCCACAAACCCGCGGAGGAGGCGCCGTCAAACACCTCGATTGAATACCACTCTGACATTGCGTCTTTCAGTGTACTGCGTCACGCTCAGTGAGTCCAGATCGAGCAAGAACAGGCAAATTTTTCTTGTTCCGACTCCCGTCCTGCCCACATCACCACTGATTGTGGCCGGCGATGAACTGGCCTGATATCTGAGACGCTTGCACCTTGCAACGTGTGCTCGTGCCGATCATGGAGCTAGCCCCGGTATTGACCACTTCATCGAAATTGACCACTTCGTCGAAAAGGTCCAGGCCCGCCACAGGACGCCTATTAGCAGGCTTGGACCAATTCGAGGATCGCCGGGCCGTAACGAGCCACTTTCACGGGACCAAGGCCGGGCACCGTCAGCAGTTCTTCGGTGGTGGCCGGTCTGCGCGACGCGATCGCCTGCACCGTGGAGTCGTGCAGCAAGACAAAGGGCGGGACTCCAGAGGCCCGGGCCAGGCGCCGGCGCCAATCTCGCAGGCGCTCGGCCAGCGCGTCGCCGGCCGCGTCTGTAGCGTCGGTTGGCACCGCCGTGGCCGCTTTGGCGCGGGAGAGCCGCCGGCGTGCAGAGCTGAAAAAGTCGAGCAATGCGGCATCAGGAGCAGCTTTTGGTTGCCGGTCCTCCGCCCCGGCGCCGGCGCAATGAGCCGCAAGAACCCCGAGCCAAGGGCTCGGTTCCCGCCGCTGGGGAGGCCCGTTGCTGTAGCGCCTCTCCCTGGCCCATGAGCAGTACAACTCCCGCTCCGACCTCGTCAATGCCACGTACAGGAGGCGCCTCTCCTCCGCTAGCGCCGCGCTGTCGGAGGCATAAGCAATCGGCACCAGGCCCGCTTCCAAGCCGCACACCCAAACCGCCTGCCACTGGAGGCCCTTGGCGCGATGGAAGCTGCAGACCGTCACGCGCTCTGCGTGCGTTCCCGGGTCGCGTTCTTCGTCCGAGAGCTCGTTGTCGTCCGCCGGCGCGACCGAGCGGAAAGGGATGCCGGCGCGCCGCAGGACCTGGCAGATCACTCCCACCTGGGTGTTCGTCCTAGCAAGCACTGCCATCTGTTCCCAAGGGATACCCCTCGAAGATGCCTCTCGCAGCTGAGCCGCGACTCCGGCGGCCTCTGATTCCTCGGAAGAGAAGGAGCGCAGCTGGGGGAGCGGGCCATCCGGTTGGCTCGAACGGGCGTCGGGAGGTGCCTGGCGGCCGAGGACCGCCGCCGCGGCGGCGACAACCTGGGGGCTCGAGCGGTGGTTCTCATCGAGGTGCACCACCTCGGTGCCCGGCCAGCGGCGCGGGACATTGGCCAGGAAGCCGGGGTCCGCCCCGTTCCATCCGTAGATGGCTTGGTTGGGGTCGCCGACGACGAACAGATCCTCGTTGTCCCCGAGAAGTGCCAGCAAGAGGCGGCATTGGAGCGGGTTGACGTCTTGGAGCTCGTCGACGAAGACGTGGCGCCACCGCCAGCGCTGGGCGGCGGCAAAACGGCTGTCCGTCTCGAGCGCACTTGCGTAGCGCATCAGAAGGTCGTCGAAGTCGACCAGCCGGCGCCGTCGCTTTTCGTCCTCGTAACGGCTGTAAAGCGCAGCGATGGCCTCGGCGCCGGCCGGCAGCTCCCGCCGGGCTGCCGTGGCGGCGGCGGCGAAAGCGTCGGGCTGCACGAGCCGGGCCTTGCACCACTCGATCTGGCCGGCAAGCTCGACGATGCTGACGTCGGCCAAACCGGGCCGTCCGGCCACCAGTTCGCCGAGGAGCCGGCCCTTGCGCTCGAGCAATGCCGGTTCGGATGTCCGCCGGTCAGCCCACCATCGCCGCAGTTGGCTGAGCGCCAGGGAGTGGAAGGTCCCCGCTGTGACCGCCCTGGCTGGGGCCAGGCCGTTCAAGCGCTCGCGCAGCTCCCCAGCCGCCTTGCGGGTGAAGGTGATCGCGAGCACGTGCTCGGGCCGGGCGGCACCCGTGACGACCCGGTAGCCCACCCGGCGAGTGAGCACCCGCGTCTTGCCCGCGCCCGCCGAAGCCAGGACGCACACGGTCGGCGACGGGGTAGTGACTGCAAGGTGCTGCGAAGGCGTGAGGTCGGCGAGCAGGTCTGTTGGCTGGGCCAGGGTTACAACCATGTAGTTCACCCTACATGGGGTATGGGACGCTAACCCAGTTCTGGCTGCTCAGACAGGAGCGCCAGCCGCCGCCGAGTAGTCTGTCGGCCGGAACTCATGGCGCTCAGCACTTTCGCCGGTGGGCGCCTGTGGGGCGCGAGGTACGGGACCGGGGGTCCCTCGGTCCTCGCGCTGCACGGCTGGCGCCGCGACCACCACGATTTCGACCAGGTCCTCGATGGCCTGGATGCAGTTGCCCTGGACCTGCCCGGCTACGGTGTCGCCCCGGAGCCGCCCGGGCCATGGTCGACCCTAGAGTACGCCGAGTGGGTGGCACCCGTCCTTGACGAGCTGGGCCTCGACCCGATCGTCCTGGTGGGGCACAGCTTCGGTGCCAGGGTTGCGGTGCAGCTCGCTAAGGCCGCCGAGGGGGCAACAGGCAGGCAGGGCCGTATTGGCGCTCTAGTGCTGACCGGGGCGCCACTTGCGCCGCCGCCCGGCAAGTTCGTTGCGCGGACATCGTACGCCTACCGGGCCGCGCGAGCTCTTAGCAGGGCCGGGCTTGTCTCGCAGGAGCGCATGGAGCAGTTGCGCCGCGACCACGGTTCGAGCGACTACCGCAACGCCAGCCCGACCATGCGAGGAGTCCTGGTAAAGGCCGTCAACGAGACGGCCAGCGCTGCTTACATGCCCCCCCTGCGGGAATGGGCGCGAGCAGGTAAGCCGGTCGAACTGGTCTGGGGCGAGGATGACAAAGAGGCACCGCTGGCGGGGGTGTGGGCGGGCCTCGAGGGGGTCGCCTCCGTCCGCATAACCGTCGTCCCGGGCGCAGCCCACCTCATCGGGCCCCAACTGGCAAGCGAGGTGAGGGCTGCGATCCTCCGCCACCGGCCCGAGCGATGAGCACGGAGGCTCTGGACGCGCTCGGCCTGGTGCTGGCGATCTGCGCTCTCGCGCTGGCGTACCTGCGCTGGCTGAGGGTCGCGCAACGGGAACATTATCTGCCGGGTTCCACCGTCCGTTTCGCCCGGCGTTGGTGGGGAAGTGGCAACGTCAACCGGCTGCTGGGCGTCATCGGGGGGGCTGGCGCCGTGGTGTCGGTGTGGTGGGCGCCGGGCATCCTCGCGGCTATTGCCGCGGCGGCAGTTGGCCCTGTTGGCCTGGCCCTCCGCGGGAGGACGTCGAAGCTCGTGTGGACGGCGAGGTTACGCCGGCTCACCATCGTGAGTTCAGTTATCGCCGCCATCCCGACAGCCGTAATAGGGGCGCTGACGGGCCTCCACGGGGCCGCCTCGACAGCTGCCTTCGCGGCTCTCGGCGCTCCGGCGCTCGTCGACCTTGCGCTTTGGGTCAACCGCGCGCCAGAAGCTCGGCTGCTCGCGCCGTACGTGACCAAAGCGAGCCAGCGGCTGCGTTCTGTCGGGCCGCGGGTAGTCGCCATCACGGGCTCGTACGGCAAGACGACGACCAAGGGCTACGTTGCCCATCTCGTCGGTGGTGCCATGTCGGTCGTTGCCAGCCCGGCAAGTTTCAATAATACGGCTGGTCTGGCACGCGCAATAAACGATCATTTGGCAACCGGGACTCAAGTGTTTGTGGCAGAAATGGGCACCTACGGGCCTGGAGAAATCGGATCCATGTGCGCGTGGGCGCCCCCGGAGGTCGCGGTGATAACGGCGCTCGGGCCGGTTCATTTGGAGCGGATGGGAAGCCTCGAGAACATCGCAGAGGCCAAAGCCGAGATCCTCGAAAAGGCCTGTGCCGCAATCGTAAACGTGGACCACCCGCTGCTGGAGCAGCTCGCGCAGAAAGCAGAAGAAGAGGGCAAGACCGTCTGGCGCTGCTCGTCGAACGGCCCGCTTGCAGACGTGACCGTGACCTCTGAGGACGGCGGTTTACGAGTGCGTGCAAAGCATTTCAGTGCCGAAATGGACCAGCTCATTGCCGCTGCGCCCACGGTCGACCCAGGCAACGTTGCTTGTGCCGTGGCGGCTGCCCTTTCTCTCGGAGTTCCGCCCGGAATAGTGGCCTCCCGCCTCGGGTCTCTTCCCGGTGCTCCTCATCGCCGCACGCCGCAACGCGCGTCGAACGGTGCGAGCGTGATCGACGACACATATAACTCCAACCCCGCCGGCGCGAAAGCTGCACTCGTGCTACTCGGGACAACCGCGGCCCCGGGCGGGAAAAAAGTCGTAGTCACGCCGGGCATGGTCGAGCTCGGGCCCGTCCAAGCGAGAGAGAATGCAAATTTCGCAGCAAGCGCCGGGGCGGTAGCCACGCAACTGCTCGTCGTGGGCCGCACAAATGCCCGGGCCCTTCTTGCCGGTGCCAGGGCCGCAGGTTTGTCAGCCCGCTACGTCCGCAACCGGGCTGCTGCCGTGGCGTGGGTTTCGGCCAACCTCGGCCCCGGCGACGCCGTGCTGTACGAGAACGACCTTCCCGACCACTACCCTTAAACGACGTGAGTACTGGCCCGGTTACGGCAGGAAGGATCGGCGTCCTCTTCGGTGGCCCTTCGCCGGAGCACGACGTGAGCATCTTGACCGGCCTTCAGGCGGCAAGGGCGCTCCTGGGGGAGGGCGCCAGCGTAGAGGCGATTTATTGGACCAAGGGCGAGCGGTTCGTGGCGGTCAACGCCTCTCTCGAAGCGAACGCGTTCCTCGACGGAGCTCCCAAGGGTGCCCGCGAGCTGCGCTTTGTCGCTCAACCCGGCGGCGGTTTCTTCGAGGCGAAGGCCGGCGTGCTGGGCAAGGAGCGCAGCGTCGAGCTGGGCGCCATCGTCGTGTGCTGCCACGGTGGCCCCGGCGAAGACGGGACTCTCCAGGCAGCGCTCGACCTCGCAGGCGTGCCCTACACCGGCCCTGCCGCCTCGGGCGCCGCGTTGTGCATGGACAAGCTGGCTTTCGGCTCAGTCGTCGCAGCCGCAGGCCTGCCATCGCTCCCCCGCAAGCTCGTTGTCCGCGGTGCCGAGGCGCCCCCGTGGGACGGCCCCCACATCGTGAAGCCACGCTTTGGCGGGTCCTCCATCGGGATCGAAGTGATCGCCGAGTGGTCGGACGTGGTGCGCTACGCGGAGCTCGGCGGGCCCCACACGACTAGAGGGGTGGTCGCGGAGCCGTACCGTTCGGACGCCTACGACGTCAACGTGGCGCTCCGGACGTACCCGGCCCTCGCTCTGTCGCTGTTCGAGCGCCCGCTCCGGGCGCCGGGCAAGAGCCAGATCTTCTCCTACAACGACAAGTACCTCGGGGGCGACGGCATGGTGAGCGCCCCCCGCGAACTGCCCGCTCAGCTTGACGGCGGCCTGGAGAAGGAACTTCGGGAGGCGGCCGGGGTCGTCGCATCCCTGGCGGGCGCACGTGGGGTGTGGCGGCTCGACTTCCTCGTCGCGGGCGGCACGGGCCCCTGGTGGGTGAACGAGGTCAACACCATCCCGGGATCGCTCGCCAAGTACCTCTGGGTTGGCGATGCTGCCGTGGAGTTCCCGGCGCTCCTGGCCGACATGATCGAAGAGGCGAAACGGCGCCCGAGTGCCCAATGGAGCTCGATGGGAGCCGACGGGTCTGCTTTGCGTTCCGCTGCCTCGATCGCCAATAAGCTCGGCTAGGGCGCAGCGCGGCTAAGCCCCGACAAAGCACAGCAGAGGCGCAACCATGGGTTACCCCGAAAAGTCCCTCAATCCCGGCGAGCAGGTTGCGATCGACGTCCGTCCACACTGGAAGTACCTCGCCGGCCCGATTTTCGCCGTTGCCGTGGTGGTCGTCGGTTCGGTGGTGGCGCTTGTAGAGAACGTACCCCATTGGGCTGAGCTCGCTCTGGCAGTACTGCTCGTTTTATGCCTGCTCTGGCTGCTCGGGCGCTACATCCGTTGGGTGACGACTTCGTTCGTGGTGACCACCGAGAGACTGATCCTGCGAAAGGGCGTCCTGCGACGTAGCGTGCGCGAGATCCTGCTGGACCGCCTTACTGATATCACCTACAACCAGACGTTCGCCGACCGCATCATGGGCTGCGGCGACATCCTTCTCGAATCGCCCGGCCGGGACAGCCAGGAGGTGTTCCCTGACCTGCCCCACCCGGTGAAGATCCAAAACGAGATATACCGCCTCATCAACCAGCGGCGTCCTGGCGCTTGGGTCGCCGGCACCGGGGATCCGGCGGCCGCAAGCGCTGCCAATACCGCCTGGAGCGCCGCCTCGAGCGCCGCGGCCTCCACCGGCTCCGGGGTTGCACCTGCGCCGGGCACCTTCCCGAGCTCAGCGCCTTTTGCGGGGGTAGCGGCCTCGGACGCGCAAGCGGGCCCCCGTGAACCGAGCGTCGCGGACCAGCTCACCCAGCTGGACGACCTGCGCAAGAGAGGCGTCATCAGCCGGCGGGAGTTCGCGGCCAAGAAGGCGGAGCTGCTGTCGCGCATGTAGCAGGCACCGGGCGCGGGGAGCACGAGGCGCTTGCCCGGCTGAGCGGGCTCCTGCCGGGGCCCCCCGAGGGCGAGGTGTGGTCCGGCGACGACGCGGCCGTGGTCAGGGTGCCCCTTTCGTCGGGATCGTCGCCCGGCCAAGCACCGCTACTTTTGCTCGCGGCGGACACGGTGGTCGCCGGCGTCGATGCCGACCTGTCCCTCACGACATTGGCGGACTTCGGGTGGAAGGCGATGGCCGTCAACCTGAGCGACATAGCGGCCATGGGCGGCCGCCCCGACCATGCGCTCGTGAGCGTCGTGGGGCTGGGGCCAGATGAGCTGGAGGACCTCTACGAAGGGATCGTGGAGGCGGCGGCGGAGTTCGGTTGCGACGTGGTGGGCGGGGACCTGAGCGCGGGCAGCGAGGTTGTTGTCAGCGTTGCGGTCACCGGATGGGTCGACGGCGAGCCGGTCCTTCGCAGTGGGGCACGCCCGGGCGACCGGATCTGGGTCACCGGCCCCCTCGGGGCGGCAGCGGCCGGGTTGCGGCTCCTGCGGCAGGCTGGCCCCGTTCCACACGCCTGGGGACAAGCCGACCAGGCGCTCGTGTCAGCGCACGCCCGCCCCCACCCCGCGGTCGCCGAGGGGGTGATTGCCCGCCTGGCAGGAGCGACAGCCATGATCGATGTGTCCGACGGCCTGGCCGCCGACCTCGACCAACTAGCAAGGCGCTCCGGCGTAGGGTTCGAGCTGGCAAACGTCCCCGTAGCCGATGGTGCCGCAATTGACGAAGCGCTGGCCGGCGGGGATGACTATGTTCTCGTTTTCACGACGCCAGGGCCAGTGGACGTGGTAAGGCCGTTCCTGGCCGCCGGTCTGCCAGCGCCAAACATGATCGGCGAGTGCGTCGCCGACCCCCGACTACGTCGTGTAGCTGGTAAAACGCTCACAGTGGCAGGCTGGGAACACTCCCTGTAGGGTGGCCAGGACCCATTAGTCCTGAACGTTGCCCCGTGAGCGCCGACTGCAGCGCTTCGGGAGGCGGGTACGTTCTTCCGGTTTCTCCGTCCTTACCTCAAGCGGGTTAGGTGACTGACCGACGTTTGGATTGAGCCCTTTCGGGGATTCCCGGGGACAAGGAGGAGACCGGTCAACGTGCGCGACGCGAGCAATACTGTGTTGCAGTCCAACCCCATGCCAGCCGAGCGCGGGGGAGAACGGACGCTTTCGCGAGCCTCGTCTCTCCCCGCCCCGCGCCGGCCCCTAGGACCTGGCGTGGTGAACCTGGGCGGCCAGGACCCGACGACTGCGCGCCGCGATGACGGTAACAACGTAAGCCAGGCGGGACAGGTCTTTGCCGACTTGTTGCTTGTCGCTTCTACGGCGTCCCGCAGCCCGCTTGCCCTGGTCTCGGTTGTGAGGGGTGGTTCGTGGAGCACGCTGTCGTTCGGAGCCGAGCGCGAAGCCCTCGAGGATCCCGAGCTGTTCGCCATCATCTCCGGCCGGAGGGAGCCCGTCGAGGTGACGGACCCCGCCAGCAACCCGGCGCTGGCCCACAGCCGCCTAGCCCGCTCCAACTTGGGGATCCGTTGGCTCCTCGGAGTCCCGCTGCTCGGCCCTACCGGTGAGGTGAACGCGATCTTTGCGGTGCTGGACACCGAGCCCCGAGAGCTGTCCCGGCGCGAGCGCGCCGCCATGGTTGCAATCGGGAGGCTCATTGCCGGTGCGTTGTCCGCTCACAGGGGTGTGGACCAGCTTTCTGGGCCTACGTCTCCGTCTGAGCACCCCAGTGGCGCCAAGCAGACCGCCGACGGCCACACGCTGTTGCGCAGCCACGAAGTGGCGGCGCTGTTCGATGTGACCGAGCGCACCGTCATCAACTGGGCCGCTTCCGGCAAGCTGGCGTGCCTGCGTACGGTCGGTGGGCACCTGCGCTTCCGCAGTGAGGATGTTATGTCCTTGCTCGAGGCGAACACCCTAAGGCGCCCCCAAGGCCTCTAAGAGGCGGGCTGTACCCTGCCGGCCGGTCAAACCCCGGTCGGCAAAGAGGCCGTAATCCGGGAGAAACATTTCGGGAGAAGCTGGGTGCGTTGAGCTCGTTAGCGGGACGCTTTGGTCACCTTGCCGGCGCGGATGCAAGACGTACAGACGTGCACGCGGCGGGTACTGCCGCCGACGATGGCGCGCACCCGCTGGATGTTGGGGTACCAACGCCTCTTCGTGCGGCGGTGTGAGTGACTAATGCTCATGCCGACCGACGAGTGCCGACCACAGACTTCGCAAACCGCTGCCATAGAGATCGCCAGGATAGCAGGGAGCGTAAGCATCGTTCCGGCGGGGCCCAGCCAGTACTCTGACCAGGACAGGGATGAACGAGCGTGGAGTGGGGCACGTGGGAGTACGACGAATGCGAGCAGACGGCAGGCTGTCCGCCGATGACCTCGCTCGCGTCGTCCGCGTTTACAGCGACGCCCTGAAACAGCACCGCCCCGCGCTCAACCGCCTCAACGTCTACCCGGTACCCGATGGCGATACCGGGACCAATATGGCGCTCACAGTCGAGGCTGTCAGCAACGAGATCGACGAGGCACAGGCCAAGGCAGGGGACCGTGCGCTCGACATGGAAGAGGTCACGGCGTGCTTGAGCCATGGTTCTCTCATGGGGGCACGGGGCAACTCGGGCGTGATCCTTTCTCAGGTGCTGCGCGGCATGGCGAACGCTTTCCGGGACGCAGCTTCGCGCCCCGGAGACGCCGGCAAACTCGGGCCGGCTGACCTGGCCGACGCATTTTCCCGGGCGAGCGACAGCGCATACGTTGCTGTCAGCAACCCGGTGGAGGGCACGATCCTCACCGTTGCGAGGGCCGCTGCCCGGGGGGCGGAGGAAGCCCTTCGCGGCGGCGTCAGCGATGAAGGCGTCAACGGGGAAAGCGTCAGCGGGGAAAGCGTCAGCGGGGAAAGCGTCAGCGGGGAAAGCGTCAGCGGGGAAAGCGGCGGCGATGAACCGGACAAGAGCCCCGGCTTGGCGGACGTCCTGGAAGCCGCCCGCGGCTCGGCCGCCCAAGCGCTCGCCGGCACGACCGAGCAGCTGCCCGCCTTGCGTGCCGCCGGTGTCGTGGACGCCGGGGGGGCGGGTTTGTTGTTGCTGTTGGACAGTTTCCTGCAGGTCGTGGACGGCCGCGAGATCGAGGCTCCCCCCGCACCCGCCGGCCATGAGGGCCACGCTTCTTCCGGCCATTTGGGCCACGCTTCTTCCGGCCATTTGGGCCACGCTTCCTCCGGCCATGAGGGCCACGCTTCTTCCGGCCATGAGGGCCACGCTCCTGCCGGCCACGTGGGCCACGCTCCTGCCGGCCACGTGGGGCGCGCTGTTGCCGGGGATGGTCTCGCCTTCCCTGGTGATGTCGGTGACCTCCGCTATGAGGTCATGTTTTTCCTGGAGGCGCCGGACGACGCCATACCGGCGTTCCGTGCGGTGTGGGAAGGCGTGGGCGGTTCGATTGTTATCGTCGGCGGTGACGGCCTGTACAACTGCCACATCCACACCGACGACGTTGGCGCAGCCATAGAGGCAGCTATCGAGATCGGCCACCCTCGTCAGATCCGGGTGACCGACCTTTACGACCAGGTGGAGGAGGAGCGCTGGGTGCGGGAAGCGGCCGCAGCAGGCGACCAGCACGAGGCACCGCCCGAGCCTGTTACCTGCGCGGTCGTCGCGGTCTGCGCCGGCGAAGGGGTGAAGCGGATATTCCGGTCCCTCGGTGCTCGCCACATCGTGGCGGGTGGGCAGTCGGCCAACCCCTCGACGGCCGAGATCCTCGATGCGATCGCCTCTGCTCCTGCCGAGGAAGTCATCGTGCTCCCGAACAACTCCAACGTGATAGCGGTGGCAGAGCAGGCCGCAGCCCATTCGCCGAAGAAAGTGCGAGTGGTGCCCACAGCGGGCACCCAGGAAGGTTTTGCGGCGCTTTTGGCGTACGATCCCGAAGCCCACGTGGGCACCAATGCAGACAACATGGCTGCCGCCGCAGCCCGCGTCGTCGCCGGAGAGGTGGTGCAAGCCTCGCGTGATGCCGTTAGCGAAGTTGGCCCCGTGAAAGAAGGCGACTGGCTGGGCCTTTCCCGCGGTGGCATAGAAGTTGTGGCCTCGCAGCCCTTTTCGGCGGCAGATGCGGCGATCTCGTTGCTCGGCAGCCTTATCGCCGACGATCACGAGATAGTGACGATCATCGAAGGTGAAGGGGCGCGGGCGGCGGACACCCGCCGCGTCGTCGAGTGGCTCTCGGAGCACCACCCCGACGTCAGCTCCGAGGTCCACCATGGGGGCCAGCCGCTTTACCCTTATCTTTTCAGCATTGAATGAGAGCGACCAGATGAAGAGCTTTGCCCAGCTTTCCGGCGCCCCGCTCAGCGTGCTGCAATCGGTCAAACGCCCTCTTCGGCTACCTGGGGGCAAACGCGAACCAAGGCATCGCGCCGAAGCTCTTGAAGAAATGGGGATAATGTCGGTCCTCGACCTGCTCACCCACTACCCTCGCCGTTACCTCGACCGGACCACACAGGTGCCCATCTCCGAATTGAAAGAGGGTGACGATGCGACCGTTATCGCGTCCATCCGAAAGGTTAAGCGGATCCCTGGGCGCCGGGGTTCCAAGCCGGTCGTGGTGGTCGACGTCTGGGACCAACGCAGCTACCTGAAGCTGTCGTTTTTCAACCAACCCTGGCGTGCGAACTACCTGCGCGAGGGGATGGATATAGCGATATCGGGCAAGGTCACGACTTTTCGCGGCCAGCGCCAGATGTCAAACCCTTCGGTCGAGGTCATCGAAGGGGAATGGACGGGAAAAGTGGTACCGATATACCCGCAGTCGGAGAAGGCGGGGATCACATCGATGGAGATTGCGTCATGCGTTGACGAGGCCCTGCAGTGGGCCGGCGAGCTGGAGGACCCCGTGCCATCGGCGGCCTTGAAGGCACATAATTTCGCACCCCGTGGCTGGTCCATGAAGAACGTCCACCAGCCGGGGTCCGTAGCCGAAAAAGAGGCGGCACGCCGCCGCCTCGGTTTCGACGAGCTGCTGCGGCTGCAGCTGGTGCTGGTGATGCGCAAGCGTGCCGTCGAACAATCCTC